>SXGT01078652.1_pt1 | contig 27626 bp, 24 predicted proteins | sample 3176221 | NCBI WGS metagenome assembly SXGT01 (sample SAMN11356862, study PRJNA531348) | freshwater metagenome | isolation source: freshwater sample F1-120 | place: China: Fuxian Lake, Yuxi | collected 2017-12-25
CGGCGGCGGGGAGCCGCCGCTCGTCGCCACGGCACGCGGCGCGGAGCTCACGGACGGCGACGGCAGGGTCTACACCGCCCTCGTCGGCTCCTGGGGCCCGAGGAGCCTCGGACACTCGCACCCAGCGGTCGTCGAGGCGATCGCGCGCGCGGCGCACGAGGGTCTCTCGTTCGGCGCCACGTGCGAACGCGAGGTGATGCTCGCCGAGGCCGTGCTGTGCCGCTTCCCATGGGCCGAGTAGGTGCGCTTCGTCTCGACGGGCACCGAGGCCGTCATGAGCGCGGTGCGGCTCGCGCGCGGCGCTACGGGGCGCTCCCGCATCGTCAAGTTCGAGGCCTGTTACCACGGTCACGTCGACAGCCTGCTCGTGAAGGGCGGCTCGGGGCTCGCGACGCTCGGCATCCCGTCATCGGCGGGCGTGCCGCCGGCGCTCGCCGAGCTCACCGAGGTCCTGCCGCTCGACGACGAGAAGGCGGCGGACGCCCTGTTCGCGGAGCGCGGCAAGGAGATCGCGTGCGTGATCATCGAGCCGCTGCCGGCCAACTCCGGCCTGCTCGTGCAGCGTCGCTCGTTCCTCGAACATCTGCGCAAGCTCACGCTCGCGCACGGCGCCCTGCTGATCTTCGACGAGGTCATCAGCGGCTTGCGCGTCGCCATGGGCGGCATGACCGAGGTCACGGGCATCGAGCCTGACATCGTCACTCTCGGCAAGATCGTCGGTGGCGGCATGCCGGTCGGCGCGTACCTCGCCAAGGACGCGCTGATGACGCAGGTCGCGCCGCTCGGGCCCGTGTACCAAGCCGGCACGCTGTCGGGAAACCCGGTCGCGATGGCGGCGGGACTCGCGACTCTCAAGCAGCTCGAAGACCGGCAGGTGTATCGCGAACTCGACGCGCGCGGCGCGATGCTGCAGCGTGGCTTCGAGCGCGCGATGGAGCGCTACGACATCACGGGCACGGTCGCACGCATGGGCTCGATCCTGTGGCTGAGCCTGCAGGCGGGCCCGCCGCCGCGCGCGTGGCACAAGGTCGACATGTCGGGCGCGAAGCTCTACGGGAAGATCCATCGCCACGCGATGCACAACGGCCTGTGGATGGCTCCGTCGGCCTACGAGGTCGCGTTCGTCTCGCTGGCGCACGAGGCTGAGCACATCGAGCGCGCCACTCAGGCTTTCGCGCGCGCGCTCGAGGCCGTGCGAAAAGAAGGCTGAAGTGGACCCCACTCGACGCAAGCTCTACTCGTACGTCGCGGTCGTCGCGCTGTACCTGCTCGTTTTCGGGTGGTGGCTATTCTTCTTCGCGCACCAGAGCGAGTTCCTCCTCCAGCGCGTGGCGGACCGCGGCGTGGCGGTCTCGACCGAAGTGGAGGGCGCGCTGCGGACGGCGACGGACGACAGCATGCGCATGTTCGTGTTCGAGGGCGCCTTCCTCGGGCTGCTGCTCCTCGCCAGCGTGTTCCTCGTCGTGCGCTCGCTCCAGAAGGAACTGTCGGTGCACCGCCAGCAGCGCAATTTCCTCTCGGCCGTCACACATGAATTGAAGAGCCCGATCTCGTCGGCCAAGCTGTACGTCGAGAGCCTCCAGCTCGGCCGCGCCGAAGGCGAGAAGCGCGAGCGCTATCTCAAGCACGCACACCAGGACCTCGATCGTCTGCAGAAGATGGTCGAGAGCCTGCTGGTGACCGCGCGCATGACGACCACGGGTCCGGATGTGCAGCTGCGCGCCCTCAATCTCGTCGCGGAGACGCGTGAGATCGCCGGCGAACTCGCCCACGATCCCCAGACCGCGACGGCGACTCTCGAAGTGCGCGCGGACGGGCCGCTCGTGGCCCGCGTCGACCCCGCGGCCCTGCGCACGATTCTGCGCAACCTAATCTCGAATGCCGTCAAGTACGCGGGGCCGGCGCCGCGCGTCGCCATCGAGCTGCGCCGCGAGGGCCGCCAGGCCGTGCTGCGCGTGCGCGACTGGGGTCCGGGGTTGAACGGCGCCGATCCGCGCCGCATCTTCGACGCCTTCGTACGCGGTGGCGACGAGAACGTGCGCACGCGGCCGGGCGTCGGACTGGGGCTGTTCCTCGTCTCGGAGCTCGCCCGCGCGCACGGTGGCGAGGCGCGCGCAGTGGCTTCGCTCGAGGGCGGAGGCTTCGCCATCGAGGTCGCGCTGCAGGCCGCAGAGAAGGAGCAAGCGACGTGAGCGCTGAGAAGCTGGTGGTGGTCGAGGACGAGGAGCACCTCGCCGAGGTGATCTCGGAGAACCTAGAACTCGATGGCTATGCCGTGGAGGTCGTGACCGACGGCCTCGCCGCGCTCGCACGGCTGCGTCGTGAGCCGGTACCGGCGCTCGTGCTGCTCGACGTGATGCTCCCCGGCATGGATGGGTTCACCGTCTGCGACACGCTACGCAAGGAAGGCCGCAACGTGCCAATCCTGTTCCTGACCGCGCGCAGCGGTCCCGATGACCGCGTGCGCGGACTCGAGCTCGGCGGCGACGATTTCCTCGGCAAGCCGTTCGACCTGCGTGAGCTCATGCTGCGCGTGCGCGCGATCCTCAAGCGCTCGACGTGGTATTCCGGCCCTTCGCCGGCAGGTGAATTGCTGACGCTTGGCCCCGCACGCGTGAACTTCAAGAGCTTCGTCGCCACCGTCGAGGGCCGCGACATCCAGCTCTCCCAGAAGGAGACCATGATCCTGCGCTGCCTCGCGGAGAAGCCCGGCGAGGTCATCACGCGCGCGGAGATCCTCGAACGCGTGTGGGGCTACGACGCGTTCCCGACCGAGCGCACCATCGACAACTTTATCGTGCGCCTGCGCCGGCTCCTCGAGCCCGACCCGCAGTCGCCGCGCTACATCCACACCGTTCGCGGAACCGGATACCGACTCACACCATGAATCCCACGGATCGACTGCTGATGCGCGCCCTGCGGCGCGAGAAAACCGAACGCGCTCCCGTGTGGCTCATGCGTCAGGCCGGACGCTACCTGCCCGAGTATCGCGCGGTGCGCAAGGAGGCTGGCGGCTTCATGGAGATGATCCGCGAGCCGCGCTACGCCGCCGAGGTCACCATCCAGCCCATCCGCCGCTTCGGCATGGACGCCGCGATTCTCTTCAGCGACATCCTCGTGCCGCTGGAGGCCATGGGTATGAAGCTCATCTTCGACGACCACGGTCCGTCGCTGCCCATCCCCGTGCGCGATCGCGCGGCGATCGACGCGCTCCGAGTGGTCGATCCCGCGTCCACCATGCCGTTCGTCGGCGAGGCGCTGAAGCTCACGCGCGCCGGACTCCCCGACGAGACCGCGCTGCTCGGCTTCTGCGGCGCGCCGTTCACGCTCGCGTCGTATGCGATCGAGGGCGGCACGTCGAAGCAGTTCAGCTTCCTGCGCAAGATGATGTACCGGGACTTCGCGGCGTTCTCGGACCTGATGGACAAGCTCGCGGACGAGGTCATCGCGCACATGCGCTATCAGGTCGCGAGCGGCGCCGACGCGGTCGTGCTGTTCGACACGTGGGCGGGCTCGCTCACGCGCGCGGACTACCAGCGCTACGCCGCGCCGTGGACCAAGCGCGTCGTCGACAGCCTCGCCGGCGTCGCCCCGCGCGTGATCTTTGCGGGCGATTCGGGACACTTCCTCGACGATCTGCTCGCCATGGGCGCAGAAGGCGTCGCGCTCGACCATCGCACTTCGCTCGCGTCGGCTCTCGAGCGCGCGGCTGGCCGCTGCGCGCTGCAGGGTAACTTCGATCCCGCGGCGCTGTTCGCGAGTCCGGAGGAAGTGCACCGCCGCACGCACGCCCTGCTCGACGAGGTCGGCGGCCGTCCCGGTCATGTGCTGAACCTCGGTCACGGCGTGTTCAAGGACACCGATCCGGAGTGCGTCGGCGCCTTCGTGCGCGCGGCGAAGGAGCGGACGAGATGAATGTCGCGGAGCTGCGCGTCGACGAGGAGCTGATCCTGCGCATGTCGGGTGCGGGCCCGCGCTACACCTCGTACCCGACGGTGCCGGAGTGGCATGAGTTCGGCGACGCGGACGCGCGCGCGGCACTGGTGCGCGCCTCGACGAAGCCCGACGAGCCGCTGTGTGTGTACGTGCACCTGCCGTTCTGCGCGCGCATGTGCCTGTTCTGCGGCTGCACGGTCGAGATCACGCGCCGCCAAGGCAAGGTCGACAGCTACCTCGCAGCCATCGAGAAAGAAGTCGCGATGACCTGCGAGCTGCTCGGCTCGCGTCGCAAGGTCGCGCAGATTCACTGGGGCGGCGGCACGCCGACGCACCTCAAGCCCGACGAGCTGCGCAGGCTGTACGGCATCCTCTCGCGCCACCTCGACGTGCAGCCGGGCGCCGAGGTCTCGATCGAGGTGCACCCGCACGTCACCACGTTCGAGCAGATCGACGCGCTGGTGGACCTCGGCTTCAACCGCGTTTCCATGGGCGTGCAAGACCTCGATCCGCACGTGCAGGAGGTCATCCACCGGGACCAGACGACGGAGGAGACCGAGGCGCTCGTCGCGCACTGCCGCAAGCGCGGCGTCGGCGGCATCAACCTCGACCTGATGTACGGCCTGCCCGAGCAGACCGAGGCGACCTTTGCGGCCACGCTGCGCACGATCGCGCGCATCCAGCCGGACCGACTCGCCGTGTACGGCTACGCGCACGTGCCGTGGCTCAAGCGCCACCAGACCGCGCTCGAGCGCTATCGCCTACCGACCGCTCCGGAGCGCGCGCGCCTGTTCTTCGTCGCCATCGAGGAGCTCTCGAAGTCCGGCTACGAGGTTATCGGCCTCGACCACTTCGCGCGGCGCAGCGACGCGCTCTGGGGCGCGCTCGAGGACGGCACGCTGCACCGCAACTTCATGGGTTACACGACCCATCCCGCCGAAGAGATGCTCGCCTTCGGCATGAGCTCGATCGGGGACTTCGGCGGCGCATTCGTGCAAAACAACCCCGATACGCGCGCCTACGAGGCCGCCATCCACGCCGGGAAGTTTTCGGCAATGAAGGGCATGGTGCGCAGCGCCGAGGACGACCTGCGCCGGGCCGCGATCCAGTCGCTGATGTGCGCGATGCACCTCGATCTCGACGAGCTCGAGGCCCAGACTGGCCGCCGTGACCTCGCCACTCACTTCGCGCGCGAGCTCGAGGAGCTGCGCCCGCTCGAGGAGCAGGGTTTCTGCGAGCTCCGCGGGCGCCGCGTCGACGTCACGCCACGGGGTCGGCTCTTCCTGCGGCACCTCGCGATGGTGTTCGACGAGTACCTACGCAAGAAGAAGGCTGACGGGCCGCGCTTCAGCAAGACCATCTGATTCGATGACCATCGAGCTCGACACCGTCGTGGTCGGAGCGGGAATCTCCGGCCTCGCCTACGCGCACGCGCGCGGGCCCGCGGCGGAGCTGGTCGTGCTGGAGTCGGCCGCGCGCGCCGGCGGACTTGTCGAGACCCGCCGAGCCGGCCCTGAGGGGGCGTTCCGCTACGAAGTCGGTCCGGAGTCGTTGCGCTTCGAGGTGAAGGGGGGCCTGACGGACATGCTCGGCGAGCTCGCGCTCGCGGCCCGCAAGCCGCCGGGCGAGGCATCCCGGCGCTTTCTGGTCTGTCGCCGCAGGCTCGTCGACGCCCCGCTCTCGCCACCCAAGTTCCTCTCGTCTCCGCTGCTCTCGTGGCGCGGCAAGCTGCGCATGGCCGCCGAGCCGTTCCGGGACGCGCATGTCGGCAACGACGGTTCGATCGCGGACTTCGTGCGCCACCGCGTCGGGCAGGAAGCGCTCGACGCGATGCTCGATCCGCTGGTGAGCGGCATTCACGCGGGCGATCCGGCGCAGCTCTCGATGCGCGCCTGCTTCCCGCGCCTCGTCGAGCTCGTCGAGACGCACGGTGGCCTGCTCCGCGCGCTCTTCAAGACGCGGGGCGAGCCCGCGCCTAGCGTGATGAAGCCGGAGGGCGGCTGCGAGGCGATCACGGACGCTCTCGCGGAACGTCTCGGCGACAAGCTCCGTCTGCGGAGCCCCGTGACCTCGATCGCGCGCGATGGCGAGCACTGGCGAGTCGCAAGCGCGTCCGGAGAGTTCCACGCCCGGCGCGTCGTGCTCGCCGTGGCGTCCCCCACGGCCGCACGATTGCTCGCACCGTCGCGGCCCGAGCTGGCGCGCATGGTCGGCACGATCGTGGCCGAGAGCATCGTCTCGCTCGTGCACGTGCACCGGCGAGAAAACGTCGGCCATTCGCTCGCGGGCTTCGGCTACCTCGTCGCGTCCCGCGAGAGGCTGCGCCACCTCGGCACGCTGTTCAGCTCGTCGATCGCGCCCGATGCATGCCCCCCCTCGCACGTGGTGCTGCGCACGCTGCTCGGCGGTGCCCGACAGCCCGAGCTCATCGACGCGAGCGACGCCGAGCTCATGGACATCGTCCAAGACGAGGTCGGTGGCCTGCTCTCGCTGCGTGGCGCGCCCGAGTTCACCGCGCTCCAGCGCTGGCGTGCGACTCTGCCACGCTTTGACCTGCAGCACCCCTCCCGGGTCGACGCGATCGAGCGCGCGACCCCGCCGTCGCTCGGCCTCGCTGGCAACTGGCTGCGCGGGATCGGCGTGAATCACCTCGCCGCTTCGGCACGGGCGCTCGCGGCTCGTCATGCCAGCTGAAGGCGAGCCTGTATTCGGGAAAGCGACGCTCCCCGCCCGTCGCGATCACGGCAGGCGGGGAGCCAAGGTGCGCGCTTGCGGGTCACTTGCCCGCTTGCTGGCGCTGCAGGCGCTTGCGGTACTTGTCCGCGAGCTCCGTCTGGCGGTTCGACATGCTCTGCTGCACGCCGTCGATGAACACGTAGTCCACCTGCGTACCCGTGTCGAGGATATCGCCGTTGGTGATGACCACGTCGCCGAGCTTGCCGGGCGCGAGGCTCCCGAGCTCCTGCTCTAGGCCGAGCATGCGCGCTGCGTAGAGCGTCACGCTGCGCAGAGCCTCGTCCCTCGGCAAGCCGAACGAAGCGGCCATCGCAGCATGGAATCCGACGTTGCGCACGTTCTCGTCTTCGCCGGAGCTCACTGCGAACTGCACACCCGCGCGGTGCAGCACCGCAGGGTTCGCGTAGACCGCGTCGTACGGATCGAAGTCGCTCGAGGGCAGCACGAGCGTGCCTGCCACGACAACCGGGATCTTCGCTGCGGCGAGCTCGTCGGCCACCTTCCAGCCTTCGCGCGCCCCGAAGATCACGGCGTCGAGCTTCTGCTCGGCGATCCATTTGACGGCGTAGAGCAGCGTCTGCGCGCCATCCGCGTGCACGGCGACCTTCTTCTGCCCGAGCGCGAACGGTGCCAGCGCTTCCATGCGCACGTCGTAGTCGGGACGCGGCGAGCCCTTGGAGATCGACTCGTCGAGGAGCCGCGAGTACTCGCGCGCCGCCGCGAGCTGCTTCCCGATTTCCTTCAGGATCTCGGGCTCCTTCTTCTCCTTCGCCGTGTTGCTCACGCCGGGGAACGAGAGGTGCAGCATGTCACGGTCGACCTGCAGCAACTCCTCCCACGTGTCGCCCGATAGGCGAATCACGCATGACTGGCCCATCCACGGCCCGCCGCCCTGCGGCGACGACTGCGCGCGCGTGACGCCGTTGAAGCGCGTGACGCCGATGTGCACCGACTCCGCGTTGAGCGAGGCCGAAGCGCGGATGTCCGGCTGGCTGCCGCCGATCTCGGACGTATCGACGGTCGCTTGCACCGAGCCGATCTCGAACAGGCCGAGGCGCGTGTCGAGCGCGATCAGGCCGGGCCACACGTGCTTGCCCGTCGCGACGACGACGCGCGCACCCGCCGGGACCGCGATGCCCGCGCCCATGGCGACGATGCGGCCGCCCTGCATCACGAGCGTGCCGTTCTCGATCACGCCCGAGGTCACCGGATGCAGCGTGCCGCCGACGATGGCCACCGTAGGGCCGCCGGTGGCGCTCCACTCGACACCCGCTTCCTTGCGCGGCTCGACGAGTTCTGTGAGCGGCGCAGGCCGCGCGTCGAGCTCGAACGCGTCGCGGCGCATGAACTCGAGCTCCCCGTCGACCATGGTCCACTCGACGCGCGAGTACGCGCTCAAGGGATCGCCAGTGTGCAAGGCGAGGTCCGCGTCCTTGCCGACCTCGATCGAGCCCGTGTGCTCCTCGAGCGCGAGCTGCTTCGCGACGTTGAGCGTCACGAGCTGCAGCGAGCGCACCGGGTCGAGGCCGCCGTAGCGCATCGACTTGCCCGCATCGCTGAAGAGGTGCCGCACGAGCTCGTCGGAGTCGGAGTTGATCGTCGTGACCGCGCCGGCCTCGACCATCATCGCAGGACTGAAGGGCACCGCGTCGTAAGCCTCGATCTTGTAGGCCCACCAGTCGCTGAAGCTCGACGGTCCGGCGCCGTGCTGCGCGATCTCGTGGGCTACCTTGTAGCCCTCGAGCACGTGCTGCAGGGTCTTCACGCGGAAGCCGTTCTGCTCAGCAACGCGCAGGAGCATCAGGATCTCATCGGCGCGATAGCAGTGGCTGTGAACGTCGACCTGCTTCTCGAGGATCCCGACGAGCACGTCGAGCCGCACGTCCTTGCGCGGCGGCGGCGGGTCCTCCCCGCGCGCCTTGGCGGCATCGAACGCCTTCCATTCGGCCTGGTACTCGCGCGCCCGCGTGAACGCGCGCACGAGCAACGCCTCGACGCCCATGCGCGACGCCGGGAAGCGGCTCGAGTTCCCGCCGCCATTGGAGCGCTTCACGTTCTCGCCGAGCGCGAACTTGATGCCTTCCTTGGCGTCCTCGTTCTCGAGCTCGCCGAAGCTGCGGCCGTAGCGGAGCTTGATGACCGCGTGGCGGCCACCGATCGTGTTGGCGGAGCCGTGCAGCAGGCGCGCGCCGGTGACGCCGCCCGCGAGCGCGCGCCAGATCGTGAGATCCTCGGCGTCGACCGCGTCGCTGATGTCGCACTCGCCCGTGATCGAGTACGTGCCCTCGTTCACGCCGCGCGAGATCGCCATGTGCGAGTGGCAGTCGATCACGCCCGGCGAGAGGTGCATGCCCTTGCCGTCGATCTCGAGCGTGCCCGCCGGCGCCTCGACCCTGCCGACCGCCGCGATCTTGCCGGCCTTGACGTAGACGTCGCCCGCGAAGGCTGGCGCCACGGCCGTGTGGATCGTGACGTTGCGGATCACGCATGAACGGCCGGTCTGGAGCGCGGGCTTGCGCTGCGCGTCCGTCTCGAACGGATGGTCGCCCGCGGCCGCGAGGGGCGCGAGCAGGAGCGCCGCGAGGGCGAGTTTCAGCATCGAATTACTTGTGACCACAGCAGGCCTCCTCGCCTTCATACGCCGCTTCCTCTTCCAGCCACTTCGGCTTGCGCTCCCCGCTCACCTCGCTCGTCGTCTCGCCCCACGGCCCGCGCATCGTCGCGCTGCCGCGGAGCGTCCCCTCGTCGAGCTCGACCTTCCACTTCGCCGTGACCTCGGTGTCGCGCATCGTGTAGCTACCCTCGAGCACCAGCGTCTTGCCGACCACCGTGCCCTTCACCTCCACCGTGCGCTCGCCGCGCTGGCCGGTCGTCACCAGCGTGCCCGTGACCTCGCCCTCGGGCGTCATCTTGAGCGTGAGCGTCGCCTTCTGCGCGCCTTGGTCACTCTTGGTCTCGCAGTCCCAGACGCCACTCGCGTCGACGCCCTCGTCAGGCTTGCCTTCGAGCTTCTCCTCGGGCTTGACGTCGAACTCGTGCGGGAAGCCGTCGACGAAGATCCACGCGACCTTGGCGTCCTTCGCGAACGGGCTCGCAGTCCACAGCGCGAGCGTCGCATCGAGTCCCGGCGCGATGGCGCCGAGGTGCTGCTTTGCGCCAAGCATCTGCGAGGCACTGCCCGTGAGCGCGGCGAGCGCTGCGTCCTTCGGCAGGCCGTTCTCGACGAGCGTGCGCACCTTCTTCAAGAGCTCGCCGCCGTTGCCGCTGCCCGAGCCGAATGCGAAGCGCACGCCGGCCTCATGAAGCTTGAGCGCGCAGTCGCGCCCTTCGACCCAGCGCGCGCGCTTCGCCTCGCGTACCGCGAGCGGCTCCTCGTACTCCCACTTCTTCTTCTCGTCGGCCTTCTTCTCGTCCTTCTTTTCCGCGGGCTTGTCCTCAGGCTTCGCTTCCTCGGCCTGCGGGGTCACCGGCTCGCCCTCGGGCTTGCTCGCGGGCTCGCTCTCGGCCGCCGCTGCGTCGGGCTGCTTCTCCTTCGCCTCACCCGTATCCTTCTTGGACTTCTTGTCCTTTTCATTGGGATCCTTCGGCTCGTCGCCCCATTGCAGCGTGAGCACCACGGGGATGTCGCGTGCCTTGAGCTCGGCCGCGGCCTTCCACGCCTCGCGCCCACCGACGATGCCGAGCTCGAATCCGAGCTCGTCGGCGAGCTTGATCCAGCGCTGGATGTCTTGCGCGCTGTCCGCCTCGCACATGACGCGCCGCTCACGCCGCACGAGCGAGCGCGCGGCCGCGAGCTCCGCATCGTGCGCCGGGCGCGGACCCGGACGGCCCTGCTCGTAGCGCTGCTCGAGCTCCGCATGGTGCGCGGCATCGAGGAAGAACTGGCGCAGCTGCGCGTGGTAGCCGATCAGCGTCGACGGATAGCCGGGGCCCGTCGCGCGAAACGTTGCGTGCGCGAACACGTCCGCGAGCAGGATGGAGTCGCGGGACGCTGCCTCGCGCGTCACGCACAGCGCACTCGTGCCCGCGAGCAGTTGGCCGGCAGGCGCGGCGAGCAGCGCTCCGAAGCCGCTCTCGCGCCACGGTGCCGACTTGTCCTTCGCGAGCGCGAAGACCTCTGCGGCGCGGAACGAGGGCTGGATGCCCTTGCGGTTGGCGACGCGCATGTCGATGTACACGTCCGACGCTTCCGAAGGCGGCACGTCCTGTTGCGCCACGGGCGTCGGCGTCTCGAACCCCGCCTGCGTGAAGGCGTCGACGAAGGCCGGCAGCGCGAGCATGCCGCGGCCGTCGATCAGGCGCGCGCCGGCGGGGAACTCCGCGGCGACGTCGAGCACGCTCTCCATGCGGCCGTCGCGCAGGACGAGGGCGTGACGCGGCGCATCGGGGGCGTCGGCGAGGCGCACGTCGTGGAGGACGTGCAGCTGGGGACGGGGTGCGGCGTTCTGGGCCGACGCGGCCAGCGCGACGAGCGCGCTCGCGAGGGCGGCGGGCAGGAGGCCGGCAGGGAGACGGAGCATGCGCTCTCCTCGGGGTAGGGCGGGGACGGACGCGGACGGAGCGCGGCATTGTGACCACGCCAAGCGGAGTTGGACACTCCCGACGCTGCACCGCCGGGCGCGGGCTCGCTACCCTCTGTTCGTGGACAGTTCCGTCAGCCCCGATCCCCGCCGCGCGCGCCGCGCGATCTTCGCGCTGCTCCTCGTCACGCTGCTGTGGGGCTTCACCTTCGTCTGGATGAAGCAGGCGAGCGAGGCGGGGCAGGCCGCATTCGGCGGCGAATCGCACCTCGCCGTCGTCACGCTGTTCATGAGCCTGCGCTTTGGACTCGCGGCGCTGGTGCTGGGCGCCGTGCCCCGCGTGCGGGCGCGACTCGACGCCGAGGCCTGGCGCGGGGGCTTCTGGATCGGGATTGCGCTGCTCGGCGGATTGCTGCTCCAGATGCTCGGTCTAAAAGGCGTCTCCCCGGCCGTGAGCGCCTTCCTGACCAGCCTGTACGTGCTGTTCACGGCCCTGATCAACACGGTTCGCCGCCGGGCACTCCCCCACCCGGCGCTGCTCCTCGGGGCCCTCCTCGCCACCCTCGGAGCGGCCTTCATCGGCGGCCCTCCGCATCTGAACTTCGATCTCGGCGAATGGCTCACGGTCGGCTGCGCGGTGGTGTTCGCGGTGCACATCCTCATCACCGACGCATGGACCAAGCGCTGCGACCCCATGGGCGCGACGTTGGCCTGCTTCGTGGTCGTCGCCGTCGGTTCGCTGGCCCTCCTGCCCGTGAGCATCCACCTGAGCCCGAGCGTGTCGGCCAGCTCGCTTCGCCAGGTCGCCGGGGACCCTGAATTCTGGGTGCCGATGGTGCTCTCCTCCTTGCTCGCGACCGTGCTCGCGCTGAGCCTGATGAACGTCTTCCAGCGCTACCTCGACCCCGTGCGGGCCGCCATCGTGTACGCGATCGAACCCCTCTGGGCCTCGCTGTCGAGCATCTGGATGGGCTTCGACGAGCCCACCGGCTGGCTGTACTTCGGCGGCTCCGCACTGCTCGCGGGCAACCTAATCGCCGAGCTCGGCCCCAAGCTCCTGCGCCGCGGCCCCCCGCTTCCACCGTTCTCACCGACAACCTAGAAACCCGCTTCCTGACGTCAGCAGGGCCGTTTTCTCGGCAAAATCTCCAGCGCGCGTCAGATTCTTCCCCGCCCGCGCCGCGCCCGCTATGCTCCGCTTCCCCGAGACCGGGACACCCCATGAGCGACACGATCACCGAAGCCGTCTTTACCCAGCTCCGTCAGGTCTTCGACCCGGAAATCCCGGTCAACATCGTCGACCTCGGCCTGATCTATGACGTCAAGGTCGACGGTCCGAAGTGCACGGTCACGATGACCCTGACCTCCCAGTCCTGCCCCGAGGCGAAGACCATCCCGGACTTCGTGAAGCGCCGTTGCAATACCGTGCAGGGCATCACGGAGACCGAGGTCGCGGTGGTCTGGGAGCCGCTCTGGACGCCGCAGCGCATCTCGGCAGAAGGCCGGAAGATGCTAGGCATTGACGAAGAAGCTGAGATGTAGAAGGAGGTAGATGCCGGAGGGCGGCCTGGTCGCATCCCTTCTCTCTGGTGTCTGCGGGAGGCAGGCCACGTCGGACTGCCGGTCCCGCAGGGAGGCATCCATGATGGCCCCCCCCCCGGCTGAGAAGCGTACCCCGCTTCCGACCACGAGGACGCTTTGGCGGGTGGCATCGTGGCGCGAATCGCGCCGCTAGGCAGGACTGCGACCGGACCGCAGCGTCCTGGGCCCCATACTCCCGGGGTGGTGTCGCGCCCCTTCCTCGCCGCCCTGCTCGCGCTCGTCCCGGCCCTCGGCTGTGCCTCTGGGTCGCGCATGATCCGCCTGTCCCCATGGGGGGAGGGCGAGCCCTCCGCCGCGCGCACGAACCTCTGGCCGCTGTACTACGCGGACGCCGACCACCGGGCGGTGCTGTGGCCGCTCGTGGACTGGGATGAGCAGGGCTCCGCCGTCCGGCCTCTGGTCGCCCGGGACGGCAACGACCTCGACGTGCTCTGGCCGCTCGCGCACGTCGAGCTCGACGACGGCAGCTTCTGGGCCCTCACCTGCTACTGCGACGCCGGCTCGAAGAGCTGGGGACTGGCGCCGCTCGTCGGCTGGGGCGAGGTGCGCTTCGTCGGACCGGTGTGGTGGATGGGATCTGGAGCGGGCCACGGCCTGTTCCCGCTGTACTGGAGCTCCCCCGAGCGCGACGTGACGTTGGTCGCGCCCCTGTACTGGGACTTCGGAGACAGCGTCGCCATTGCGCCCCTGTGGTGGCACAGCCGCACGAGTGACTCGCAGGTCCTGTTCCCCATCTGGTGGAAGTTCACGACCGCGGACGGCGCGCGCTCGACGCGTACCCTGTTCCCGCTCTGGCAGCGGCGCGACGACGGCGCCGAGCATCACGTCATCACGCCGCTCGGCGGACGCGGCTGGAGCGACGATGGATCGAGCGAGTTCACCAACGTGCTCGGGCCGGTCTACCACTCAAGCCGCAAGGGCGACCAGCAGAGCTGCACCTCCGTCGCCTGGCCGATCTTCGCTTCCGAGCGCGAGGGCGCGCATGAGTCCGTGCGCCTGTTGCCGCTCTGGGCGCGCGAGACCGACCCGACGCACAAGCTCGAAGAGACGGAGGTACTGCTCGGCCTCGGGCGCGTGCGAGAGGATGAGCAGGGTCGCTCATGGCGTGCGGTGCCCTTCGCTTCGGTCGCTTCGAGCGAGGCGCACACCTCGCTGCTCGACCGCGCGACGCTCTACAGCAGCGTCGAGGAACCGGCTCGCTCGACGACGACGCTCGGCGGCAGCCTGCTGCTGCATCTCGAACGCAGCGACCCCGACGCGCAAGGCGAGTTCCACTCGTGGAGCGCGCTCGTGAGCTGGCTCGTGCACGCAAGCCACGACAGCACCCCCGTCGTCAGCGAGGCGCTGCAGGAATGGCACGCGAAACAGGCGCCTGACAGCGTGCTCGTCCGCGACTCCGGAGGACTGCTCTTCGACTGGTTCCTGTGGGAATCCACGCTGCTCGTGGAACCCGAGAAGGCCCCGCGGACGATCGCCCACCATCGCCGCGTGCCGCTGCTGTGGGAGTCCGACCGCACGACGTCCGGGTCGGAGTGGGATGCGCTGCTGTGGTGCCTGCACTCGACCCGCGGCGAAGAGGAGCGTCGTTTCGTGGCCGGCTGGGGCCTGTATCGCTGCGTCGAACGCGGCGAGCGCACGACGCGCGACATCTTCCCGTTCATGACGTGGGACGAGAGCCCCGACGAGAGTCGCTTCTCATTCCTCGGTCGCGTGCTCGACCTGCGCCGAAACGGCGAGCGTCGCAGCGGGCACGTGCTGTTCGTGCCCTTTGGCGCGGACTAGCCGGGACTCGTCGCCAGCACGTCGGGCGCGAGCGGCGCGAGATCCTCGACGCGCGGCTCCTCGTACTGCGCGCGCTGGGCGCCACGGAAGATGCCCGCGACCTGCAGGCGCGCCCAACGATACGCATCGCTCTCGCAGGCCGCGCGGACCGCAGGCTCGAGGTCGGTCGCTTCGCGAGCCGCGCAGCGGAACGCCTCGATCGTCTGGCCAACGCGCACATACACGTCGTTCAGGTCCGCGAGCGGCACGTGATCGGCGAGCCGGCGGCGCACGGCGTGCGTGAACGCAACGCGCATGTGGAACTCGGAGAAGTTGACGTCGTGCGAGTGCTCGACGACGGCGCCCTCTGCGAACACGAGCCGATAGCCCGAGAGGAGCACGCGCCGCGCCCACTCGATGTCCTCGCCAAACATGCTCGGGTGGAACGGCAGGCGCTCGACCACGCTGCGACGCACCGCGCTCGACACGTTGTCGAACACCAGCCTCTCGACGCGTGCGGCGGGCGCGAGCGCGGCCCACTCCGCGAGCGTGAGCGGCTGCAGCACGGGCCGGCGGCTCGCCGCGGCCATGTGCGCGACAAGGTTGATGCGCTGGAACGGATGACAGCCCGGCTGCGGCACTTGCCGCGCCCAGGTCCCGGCGACGAACGGGTCATCGAACGGGGCGAGCAGGTTCTCGAGCCAGCTCTCGTCGGCCGGCAGCGCGTCCTGCGAGAGCAGCGCGACAAGCTCGGTGTCGCTCTCGAGCACGCCACGGTTGCGCGTGAGCCCGTGGTCGTACTCGCGCTTCTCGATCACGGCGAGCTGCACGCCATGGCGCGCGAGCACGTCGCGCGTGCCGTCCTTCGAGCTCGAGTCGATCGCCCGCAGGCGCACCTCGCGCTCCGTCTTCTGCGCGCGCACCGCCGTCAGCACGCGCTCGAGCCGCTCGCCGCCATCCAGCGTCGGCAGGAACACGGTCACGGGTGCGGGGGCAGTCATGGCGAAGGTGGTTGCGTTAGAGAATAGCACCAGCTTGCAGCGCGGCCCCGGGGGAGTCCCGGGGTCGGCACGCCTTTCCCGCCACGGGCCCCGGATGCGCCCGCCCGCGTCGCTCAGTAGGTCGCGAGGATCGCCGGCGAGCTGCGCTGGATCACGGGGCCCATCTGCCAGAGCTCCTCCGCGAGCAGCACGAGGGCATAGTCGAGCGAAACCACACCGACGAGCTCGCCGAGCGGATTGACCACAGGCAGGTAACGCATCCCGCGGATACGCATCGCGGTGAGCGCATCCTCGACCGAGGACATCCCCGACACGACGCGCGGCGAGGGCGTCATGACCTCGATTACGGTGCTCACGGCCGGGTTGCACCCCTCGCTCGAACAGCACAGGGCTATGTCGCGGTCGGTGATCAGACCGGTCAGGCGACGCTGCGTAACGAGCACGAGCAGCCTGCTCACGGAACGCGTGCTCATGCTCTGCGCGGCGGCACGCACGGACTCGAAGGACTCGTCGGTGTCGACGTTGCGCTGGCAGATGCGGGCGATGCTCATGACAGGCTCCTGTTCCAGGAAGCGGCGGGCGAAGGAGCGCTCGCGCAAGCGCTCCGGCGGAGCTTCAAGGCCAGTCAGCGACCGCTTGCCAGTACGCAGAGCTGCGCAGCCGGCGCGCTGCTCAGCCGCGCCCGCGCTGGCCGAGCATCTCGTACACGGCCGAGAGCAACGTGTCCTCCGTGAACGGCTTCTCGAGCGTGCACTGGTCCTGCGTGATGCGACCTTGCTGCAACAGGAGTTCACGCGAGTACGCGCTCATGAACAGCACGCGCAGTCCCGGTTGGGCCACGAGCAGCTCGCTGGCGAGCTCGGTGCCGCTCTTGCCCGGCAGAATCATGTCCGCGAGTACGAGATCGATCTCCTCGCACTGGTCAAACAGCGTGCGCCCTTCGATCGCGTTCGCGGCGACGAGAACCTCGAAGTCGTGCAGTGCCAGCGTTTGGCGCAGCGTGACCCGGATCAGTCTCTCATCCTCTACGACGAGGATGCGCGGCTTGCGCGGCGCCTGGGATGCGGCGGGTTCGACGGGAGGCTGCACGGGTCAGAGGATACGCCGTGTCATGCCCCGACCAAGCTCGCTGTCGACGTCGATGCTCCCACGCAGCCTCTGCACGATGCCGTGGACTCTGCAGAGGCCGAGCCCAGTGCCGCCGTTCCTGGTCGTGAAAAATGGCTCGAATATGCGGGCGCGCATCTGCGCGTCCATCCCGCGACCGCTGTCCCGCACGCTGAGCTCGACATACCAGCCGGGAAGCAGGGCCGAGGTGGGAGAGCGCGATCCAGCCGACACCTGCACCGTGCAAGCCCAAAGCAGCAGCACGCCGCCATCCGACATCGCGTCGGCCACATTCAGCTACAGGTTGATGAGCGCCTGCTGCGGCTGGGCCGGTTCGGCATGCACGAGCGCATCCGGCGTGTCCAACGCGAATTCGAAACGAAGGTTCTGTCCTAGCAGTGCCCGCAGCACGTCGCGCGCCGATTCGAGTGTCGCCCCGATGCGCAGCGGGCGAGGCCGTTCCTCGGTGGGACGCCCCAGCGCCGCAAGGCGCCGCGACAGGTCTACGCCACGATCCGCAGCGGGACCGATCTCCGCGCGATAGACGAGCGCCGGATGTCTTTCTCCAAGCGTGCGCGCAGCGAGCCGACTTGCGGTGAGAATGCCCATCAACGGGTTGTTGAAGTGGTGCGAGACGCCCGAGACCAGATTGGAGACCCGCTCCATCTTCTGCGTGCGGCGCAGGTACTCGCCGAAGGGCGCGAGCACGTCGTTCTCGGAGGCGAGCGACCACTGTCGCCCGAGCAGGTCTGGCAGTTGCGAACGAGCGCCGGATCGACGGGCGGACGATCGAGGATCACGGTGTGACTCACGATCGGTTCGTCGAGACGGCCGGAACCCGACCCGGACGCGCTCCGGACGCACCACCCACGCGGCCCCAAGTGCGCAGACACGCCTGCGCCCGTCGCTCGGCACGGCGCAGCCGCTCACGACTGCAGCGCGCTACTGCACCACGTTCATGGGCCCCGGCGAGGTCGGCGGCGGAGCGTTCGGGTTCTTCTTGAGCTCTTCCTTCCACGCCAGCATGCGCGCCTTCGCGGCCGCGGTCTCGGCATCGGCGATCTTGCCCGCGCGCTGCAGGAAGATCGACAGGCTCGTGAACGCGAACGGATCCGTCGGCGTGAGCTCGATCACGCGATTCACCGTCGCGATCGCCTCGTCCTGCTTGCCGAGCTTGGACTGCGCAGTCGCCACCGCGTGCAGCACCTCGGCCCAGTCCGCCTTCTGTTCGAGCGCGAGCCGGTACTCCGCGATCGCCTCCTCGAATTTCTGCTGCCCGAAGAGCTTCAGTCCGGCCATGTAGTGCGTCTTGGGTTCGCCCATGGCGGAGAGAATAGCAGCGCGCGCCGCGAAAGCTCGATCCGTACGCCGCGGATCGCATTTCGGTCGAGACGGTCCGCTAGCCTGACGGTCCCCCATGAACGCGCCGCGCTCGCTCCTGCGTATGACCCTCATTTCCGCTCTCGGCGGAGTGTTCGAGTTCTACGACTTCGTGATCTTCGCGGTCTTCGCACCGCAGATCGGCGCGGCCTTCTTTCCGCCGGAAGCGGGCGAGTCGGCGCAGACGCTGGAGGCGTTTCTCGTGTTCGCCGTCGGCTACCTAGCACGACCGATCGGGGGCCTGCTGTGGGCGCATGTCGCGGATCGGCGCGGGCGTGCCTACGTGTTCTCGCACACAGTTCTCGGAATGGCCGCGGCGACGCTGTCGATCGCGCTGTTGCCGGGCTACGCGACGATCGGGGTCGCGGCACCCGTGCTGCTGGTCCTGCTGCGCTTGCTGCAGGGCATGACGCTCGGAGGCGAGCTGCCCGCGTCGCTGTGCTGGCTCGCCGAGCATGCGGGCGAGCGTCGCAGCGGTGTCGCGACGGCGACGCTCATGGCCGGCGTCAATTCCGGCATGCTGCTCGGCCAGCTCGTCGCGGCAGCGATCACGCTCGCGCTCGGCGAAGTCGCAGCCTTCGCGTGGGGCTGGCGCATCGCGTTCGTGCTGGGCAGCAGCGTCGGAGTAACTGCATGGTTCGTGCGTCGACACGTCGGCGAGACGGCCGAGTTCGAGCGCCTGCGCGCCCGCGGCGTCGAGCGCGTGCCGCTGCGCACGCTGCTGCGCACGGAACCTGGCAACGCCGTACGCGCCGCCGCCCTGTGCGCCGTGCACGCCTGGGTCGTCGCGACGCTGTACCTCGCGTTCCCTGCCTTCCTGCACCAGCACGGCGAGCTCTCGCTCGCCTCGGCGGAACGCATCGCGCTCGCCTGCGCCGCGCTCGGTTCCGTACTGTTCCCCTGCGCTGGCTGGCTCGCGGATCGCGTCGGCGCCGCGCGTGTCTGTCGCACCCTGCTCGTGCTGCTCGCAGTCGCCGCCGTGCCCGCGTACCTGTGGTTCCCGTCCCATGGAGTGCTGCCACTCGCCCTGCTCGGCGCCATCGGCGGCCTGTTCATCGGCGCCTACCTCGCGCTCCTGCCGAGACTCTTCAGTCCCGCGGTGCGCAGCAGCGGACTCGCGCTCGGCTACGACGGCGCTTTTGCGATCGTCGGCGGGCTCGGCCCCTTCGCGATGCTCTGGCTGGCCGGAAAGCACGGCCCGGTGGCGGTCGGCCTCGCGCTCGCCGCGATCTCGGCCCTCGCCATGCTCGCAGTTCCGCGCGAGCCCGTGGAGCGAACGGCCGAGCCCATGCCAGAATGAGCGCATGAGGACGAGCAACTGGCCGTTTCCGATCGGGACACCGGGCACTCCGTGGGGCGCAGCGGAGAAGGCGCGCTGGCGCGCGTCGGTTCCCAAGCGCCGCGACTACCGTGACGAAGTCGTCGTCCTGCTGCAACGTCTTGCGCCGCGCTTCGAGATCCTGAGCTACGGCACGCTCTCCTACGGCGCGGATGGCGAGTTTCCGCTGTTCGCGCTCAAGAGTCGCGCATGGAACGAGAGCCTGCCGATCGCGATGGTGACCGGCGGAGTGCACGGCTACGAGACGAGCGGTGTGCACGGAGCGCTGCGCTTCGCGGAGCGCGACGCCGCGACGTTCGGAGGGCGCGTCAACGTCCTCATCGCGCCCTGCGTGAGTCCGTGGGCCTACGAGCGCATCCAGCGCTGGAACGCAGAGGCCCTCGATCCCAATCGCTCCTTCGGCCCGACGGGACTCGCGCGCGAGTCGCGCCTGCTCGTCGAGTTCATCGCGTCGTTCCGCGGACGCGTCCTCGCGCACCTCGACCTCCACGAGACGACGGACACCGATGAGTCGGAGTTCAGTCCAGCCCTCGCTGCTCGCGACGGCAAGCCGTTCGAGCCCGGCCTGATTCCCGATGGCTTCTACGTCGTCGACGACAGCGCCAACCAGCAGCCCGGCTTCCAGCGCGCGATCATCACGGCCGTGAGCGCCGTCACGCACATCGCCGAGCCCGACGAGCAGGGCCAGATCATTGGCGCGCCCGTGGTGGACCACGGCGTGATCCACTACGACGTCAGCCCGCTTGGGCTGTGCGCGAGCCTCACTGGCGCACGCTTCACGACCCCGACCGAGGTCTATCCGGACAGCCCGCGGGCCACGCCGGAGCAGTGCAACGAGGCACAGGCGACCGCGGTGCGCGCGGGCCTCGACTACGCGCTGCGCAACTAGCGGAACGCTCGGGTCTCAGCGAGCGGCCGGCGACAAGTCGACGCCGGGCGTACGCGCGACGCGCAAGCCGAAGTCGTCGAGGCAGCTCGCTGGTCGGAAGGTGCCGCGGCGAGACGCGCGACAGATCGCGTCGTCGTAGTGACAGGAGCCGCCGCGAATCACTCCAAGGTTGCCGCTCCCGGGGCCGGTGGGGTCTTTCGCGAGCGGGCCGAGCTGGGCATAGAAATCGGCGGCATACGGGTCGGAGCACCACTCGTAGACGTTGCCGAGCATGTCGTGGAAGCCGAGTGCATTTGCGCGCTTGCCTCCGACGGCGTGCGTCGTGAGTTCCGAGTTGTGGGCGTTCCATGCGACATCGTCGATGGGGCCGTACCACGCGCCGAGAGTCCCGGCGCGACAGGCCAGTTCCCACTCCGCCTCGGTCGGTACGCGCAGTCCCGTGCGAGCGCTGAACTCGCGCGTCATATCGAGGCTGACGTTCTCCACCGGATAGTCCGGCTTGCGCGCCTTGGTCGCGGGGTTGGAGCCCATGACGAGTTCCCACTGCGCCTGCGTCACCTCGAAGCGCCCGAGATAGAACGCGCGAGAGAGCTCCACTTCATGCTGGGGCTTTTCGTTCGCTTCCGCGCGATAGTCGAGCTCCGACGCTCCGCGCGGGTAGCGAGTCGCTGGCACGAGCAACAACTCGAGGCCCGTGGCCTTGTCTTTCACGCGCCAAGGCAGCCCCGCCTGCTCGAGTGCCGTACGCAACTCCCGATCCGTGACCACGGTCGGATCCGGGTACTCCTCGAGGATCTCGCCCCACGGCTCGATCTGCTCCTTGGCGATCGGACGTCGGGCGGGAATCGCAACGGCGCCTGCGTCGCGCGTCGCACGGAATCCCAGCGACATGCCACGCCTCGAGGGCGATGCGTAGTCACGCTGCGACGCACGGCAGCTCCACTCGGGCCCATCAAAGGCGCCGCCGCGCACCACATGGTCGCGTCCTGCGGCAGGACCGCGCGGATCGACGAGCGCAGCATCGGCTCGCGCATACTCCCCCTCCGAATACCAATCCGCGCATCGCTCGCTCACGTTGCCGAGCATGTCCTGAAAGCCGAGCGCGTTGGCACGCTTTCCGCCGACCGGCTGCGTCTTGCAGCGCCACTCCGTTCGCGCGAGCTCGACATCCCACTCGATATCCGCGTCCGGAGCGAGCTTGCCGCTGTTGCGGAAGGACCACGCGCAGTCTTCCAGAGCTCCGTAACGAATCTGGTCGCTTCCCGCGCGGCACGCGCGCTCCCACTCCGCTTCGCTCGGGAGACGCAGCCCAGTGCAGGCCGCGAAGCGCTCGATATCCGCATGATTCATGTTCCAGGCCGGCTGCCGCGGGTCGACCTGCGGCACCACCGGATCGATTCCCATCACTCCGCGCCACTGCGCCCATGTGACCTCGTAGCGACCCAGATAGAACGGCGCCGAAAGCTCGACCTCGCGCTGCGGCCTCTCGCTCGCTTCCGCGTCCGCATCCTCCGCGCCCGCACCACGCAGGAACTTGCCCGGCGGCACGAGCAGGAGCTCGATGCCAGTCGCGCGGTCGCGGACACGCCACGGCAGACCCGTGGCCTCGATCGCTCCCCGCAGGGCAGCGTCGGTCACGACCGTGGCATCAGGCTTCGCCTCGAGCACCTCGGCCCACTCGAGCCCGGCGGGGAGAGCAGACGGCGTACCCGCCAGGATCGACAGCGAAAGTGCCAGCACGTGCATGCGCAGTCTCCGAGTCGCATTTATCGGACCATGCCCGGCCATCAGCCTGAGCCGAAAAAAACTCCACATTTCCGGGCCCGCCGCCTCAGGCGAGCCAGTCGCGCACGACTCGGCCGTGTACGTCGGTAAGCCGCATGTCGCGACCGCCAAAGCGCAGCGTGAGCCGACGGTGATCCCAGCCCATCAAGTGCAGCATGGTGGCGTGCAGGTCGTGGAGCTCGCACTTGCCCTCGACGGCCTTGTAGCCGAACTCGTCCGTCGCGCCATGCACGTGACCGCCCTTCACGCCGCCGCCGGCGAGCCACACGCTGAAGCCGTGCGGATTGTGGTCGCGACCATTCGAGCCCTGCGCAAACGGCGTGCGTCCGAACTCGCCGGCCCACACGATGAGCGTCGAGTCGAGCAAGCCACGCTGCTCTAAGTCCTCGAGCAGTGCCGCGATCGGCTTGTCGACCGCGCGCGCGTTGTCGCGATGTCCGACCTCGAGATCGGAGTGCTGGTCCCAGCGATCCTGTCCCACCGGCACCATGGAGAGCTCGATGAAGGGCACGCCGCGCTCGACCATGCGGCGCGCGAGCAGACACTGGCGCGCGTAGGTCCGCGTCGGCTCGTACTCGTCGTCGCAGCCGTACGCCCGGCGCACGGATTCCGGCTCGTCGTCGAGCCGCACGAGCTCCGGCACCGCAGCCTGCATGCGGAACGCCTGCTCGGCGTTGTCGATCGCTGCCGCGACCGCCGCATCGGAGGCAGAGCGCTCGAGTAGCGCACGGTCGTGGACCCGCGCAAAGTCGAGCATGCGGCGCTGACGCTCGGGCGATACGAGCGGCTCGACGAAGGACACACCCGAGCCACGCGGCTTGAGTATCGTCGCTTGGTTGCGCGCTGGCAGAAAGCCCGCCCCGAAGCACTCGAGTCCACCGGGCGGGATGAGCCCGCCATCGATCACCACGAACCCCGGCAGGTTGCTGGACACGTCGCCCAAGCCATGTCGCACCCACGCGCCGATGCTCGGCCGGCCAGCAAGTCCTACGCCCGTGTGCAGGAAGTAGTTCGCATTCGTGTGCTCGTTGAATGGACTCGTCATCGAGCGCACGACGCACAGTCGATCCGCTTGCTTCGCGAGGTTGGGGAAGAGCGCGCTGATCTCGATTCCGCTCTCTCCATGGCGCGCGAACTCCCACGGCGATGCAAGCGTCGTTCCGTTGTTGTTGAACTGCGTCGCCTCCATGCGCCCTGGGAAGGGTTGCCCGTTCCAGCGCCGCAGCTCCGGCTTCGGGTCGAACGTGTCCATCTGCCCCGGACCGCCGTCCATGTAGAGGAAGATGCACGAGCGAGCCTTCGGGGCGTAGTGACGACCGTCGCGCCGTCCTTCGGACTCCTCGCACGCGGAACGAGCGTGGGCGAGCGCCGAGAATGCCGCCGCTCCGAAGCCACAGGCCGCGAGCTGCAGCAGCTGCCGTCGATCCGTGCAGGGTCCGTGACTCATGGCAGGTAGATCGTCTCCTGCGCGAGGAACAGCGCGTGGGCCCAGTCCTGCCACGTCTCGGCACCGGGGCTCTCGCCGAGGAACTCGGCCGCGCGAGCGAGCTCCTCGGGCCGTGCAGGTCGCGACCACACGCGCCGAATCGCGGCAGCGGTACGTGCCTGCACGTCTCCATCCTGATGCGCGATCCACTCCGCGAAGCTGCCGGCGAGCTCGCGCACGAAGGGATCGTTCATCAGGGCCAGTCGTTGCGCGGGGACGTTCGACACGCTGCGTCCCCCGCGCGGCGAGTTCGGGATCGGCAGGTCGAACGCACCGAGGAACGGATCGAGGAAGTTGCGCCGCACTTCGAGGTACAGGCTGCGCACGCCTGCGCCATCCTGAGGGCCGCTCGCTTCCGGGCGGCCGCGTCCCTGCATGAAGTCGGTGAGACGCGCCGCGACCGGCGGGCCGCCCTCGCGCTCGACGAGTCGCCCGGACGTCGAGAGTAGCGCATCGCGGATCGACTCGGCCGAGAGTCGTCGCACGGGACGGCGCGAGAGCCGCGTGCCCTGGGGATCGAGCTCTGCGGCCTTCGCGCTCGCGGGCCCGTTGCGCTGTGCGAACGTGCGCGAGAGCACAAGCTCCTTGGCCAGCGCCTTGAGCGAGCGCTGCTCCCGCAGCCGACACGCGAGCCAGTCGAGCAGCTGTGGATGCGTCGGCGGCGAGCCGAGCACTCCGAAGTCGTCGGGCGTCGCGACCAGACCGGCACCCATCACGTGGTGCCACACGCGGTTCGCGGCCACGCGCCACGTCAGCGGATGCGCAGGATCGACGAGGTCACGGGCGAACTCGAGGCGACGCGAGGCCGACTGGAATCTCGCCTCGACAGGCTCCACGGCCAGTGACGAATATTCGCGCCGCAGCGCGCCGAGCGCCTCGGGCTCCCCACGCGGCACAAGCTCGCCCGCCGCAGATGGCCGGCCACGCGCGTACAGCGGCGCGTCGCGCCCACTGCCGTCCTCGCACGCGAGCACCACGACCTGAGCCGGGAAATCGCTCGCGAGCTGCGCCAGTCGGGCGAGCACGTCGCTCACGGGCTGTGCGACGGAATCCTCGTGCTTGACGGTCGCCTCGCCCACGGCGCGCGCGCTCTTCCAGCTTTCGTCGGTCGGCCCGCTCGCGACCCATGCCAGCTCGGCGAAGCCGTCCCCGTAGTCCACGACTTCGAGCCAGCATTCCTCGCCGACGTAGCGCGAGAGGTCGATGTGACGCGTGCGCCACTCGTCGGGATGGTCGAGTTCCTGCTTGTGCGACTCGAAGAGCAGGTTGCTCTCCTCGCCCATGAAGTAGCCGTCGACGTGCGCCCGGATGTACGCCTTCGCGCCGCGTACGCGCAGCCACAGGTCGCCGCTCTCGATCGTGAAGCTCGGCGAGCGCAGCGCGCCGCGAGCGCGCATGAGCAGTCCGCGCGAGCTCGCGGCCGCGACTTCCACTTGCGTCACGGACTTCCCGTCGATCCCGAGCAACTCTCCCACCGCGATCGGTCGCGCGCCAAAGGCTCCTCCGCTCGCTCGCCAGCCATCGAAGTGTTCACCCCCGAACTGCCAGAGCGCGTTGTCGGGCGCTCGGCTGGTGATTTCGGAAGCATTCGCGCCCAGCGCCTCGCCGAGCCGTGCACGCAGGCTCTCCGCCTCAGCGAGCGCCGCCGCGGCTCGTCCGTGCGCGTCGTGCCACGCGTACACGCGGCGTGTGGAGCGCGCGACGCCGAAGAGCGCCGTGTAGTCGCGCTGCGACACGTCGTCGAACTTGTGGTCATGGCAGCGCGCGCACGAGGCCGTGGTGCCAAGAATCGCCTTGCCCAGCACGTCGATCTGGTTGTCGATGCGCTCCGCCTCGTCGAGGCGCGCGTCGACTGGCGCATGCGAGGCCTGCATCAACCACCACCAACCCGTCGCAACCTGCGCCTCGTCGCAGCCCGACACTGGATCAACGCGCGGCTCGAGCAAGTCGCCGGCGACCTGCTCCATCACGAAGCGGTCGTAGGGCAGGTCGCTGTGCAACGCGCGCACCACCCAGTCGCGCCAGCGCCACGCCTCGCGGATCGCATAGTCGAACTCGTGTCCGCGCGTCTCCGCATAGCGCATCACATCGAGCCAGTGCCGCGCCCAGTGCTCGGCGCAGGCCCGGTCCGCGAGCATCTCGTCGACGAGGGCCTCGCGCAGCGCCGCGTCATCGCGCGCGAGAACTTGCGCCAGCCACTCCTCGCGCGGCGGCAGTCCGCGCAGCGCGAAGCTCGCGCGCCGCAGCCACGTGGCAGCGTCGCAATCTCCCACGGGAACAAGTCCCTCGCGTGCGTGCGACTCCTCGACGAACCGATCGCTCGTGCGCCAAGCCCAGCCCTGCGACGGCGGTGGCGCGACGTCCTCGAGCTTCGTCCACGACCAGTGCCGCTCGTACACGGCTCCGGCCTCGATCCAGCGTCGCAGCACGTCGATCTCGCCCGCCGAGAGCGGCTGGTGCCCCGTCGCCGGCGGCATGCGCTCGTCCGGGTCGTCGCTGAGCACGCGCTGCAAGAGCGCGCTGCGCTCGGGATCGCCCGGCGTCACCGCCGGATCGAGCCCTTCTTCCGCGCGCAGCGCATCCTCGCGCCGGTCGAGCCGCAGTCCCGCCTTGCGCGACTCCGCATCTGGCCCGTGGCATGTGAAGCAACGCGCCGCGAGGATCGGCGCGACCTCGCGTGACCACGAGGGGCCCGTGCGCTCCTCACCCGCCGCTCTCAGCGGCCCCGCGACGAGCAAAAGCCCCGCCCCTGTCGCCGCGATCCACGCGCCTCGCATGTCACGAGTCTACCCATGGAGCGCGCAGACCGCTGCACGCCGGACCACGCCCTCTTCGCCTGGACGCGGGCCTCTGCTGCTGGCGTGTCGTCGCGCGGCCACTACGCCTTCGGTGCCGCTTGAAAACTTCGGGAGTCGTCAGATGAAGATCGCTTTTCTCGGCGCAGGTCAGGTGGGTGGTGCGCTGGCCGTGGCCCTGTCGCGCGCGGGTCATTCCGTGACGGTCGTAGCTCGCGATGCCACTTCCAAGAGCGTGCGCGAGCTGGCCCATCGCGAGCGGTCGATCGCGGTCGCGACGCCCTAGGTGCGGTCCGAGCCGCCGAAGTCGCGTTCCTCGACACGCCCTTCGCCGCCGTGATCGAAGTGCTCGCATCGCTCGCGAGCGCGCTCTCCGGCAAGATCCTCGTCGACTGCACGAGTCCTGTCGGCGCCGGTCTCACGCACGGGCTCAAGAGCGAAGGCTCGGGCTCCGAGGTCGTGCAGGCCGCCGCGCAGGGAGCGCGCGTCGTGAAAGCCTTCACCATCTACGGCTTCGAGAACTTCGAGCGCGCCCCGGCCGCAGTCGGAGCCGTGCGCCCGGGCATGTTCTTCTGCGGCAACGACGACGCCGCCAAGAGCACGGTCGCGGCGCTGCTCACCGAGCTCGACTGGGATCCGGTCGACATCGGAGGCCTCGCCCAGGCGCTGCACCTCGAGCACATCACCCTGCCTTGGATCCGCATGGTCCGGGTCGGCGGCGCCTCCCCGCACACCGTCTGGTCGCGCCTGCCCACCCGCGCCTAACCAGCCTGTGGCCTTGCCATGGCCGCAGGCCGTGCAGTGCGCCGGGGGACACTTCGAGGCGCTTCCAACAGCCCGAGGCTCGTCCAAGCTCCCGCCACGGAGCAGCGGCTGGATTCGAGCCGGTCCGCTCGCTGCGTGTGCCTGCGTTCCACCTGCGCCAAGGCCTCTGCTGCTCCCGCGCCTCCTCACCGCCCGGAAATGTCCTACGGAGTGTCCGCGACCCGAGCGACCTAATTAGACTGCGCCGATCATGAACAGGAAGCACCTCCTCGAACTCTGGCTCTCGAACTTCCGCGGGTCGCAGCACCTGCGACTGCTCGCGCAATCGTTCCTCGTCGCCTGCGCGCTGTCCGCTCCGGTCGAGGCCGTCTCCCAAGTCGAAGGGGCCCGCATCGTCCGCGCCGAGCGTGCACAGGAAGCCCCGCGCCCGAACATCGTGGTCATCATGACCGACGACATGGCGCCGATGGACATCTCGGCGTACCACCGCGGCCTCGGTGCAGTGAACACGCCGAACATCGATC
>SXGT01456737.1_pt1 | contig 27626 bp, 26 predicted proteins | sample 3176221 | NCBI WGS metagenome assembly SXGT01 (sample SAMN11356862, study PRJNA531348) | freshwater metagenome | isolation source: freshwater sample F1-120 | place: China: Fuxian Lake, Yuxi | collected 2017-12-25
CGGTCTGAAGAACCGCGGGCGCGCCGTGAGGACACACCCGCGCTTCTGTGGCTAGAACCCCTGACGGGCAGGCTGGTCGTCGTCGAGGACGCTGAGGCGCCGAACAATCCGCCAGAGTGGGCGCTCAGGTTCCCTGATTACCAGGCACCCATGCGCAGCTAGCACTTCCTCGTATCGGGCAAGGACCTCCGTTGCGTGCTCGCGCCAAGCCTTCGCATCCGCAGGGCGTGAAGCAGGTGCGTGCCACAGGAAGACATGTGCGGCATCCCTCTGATCAACGCGCGCACCATCGGCGGATCCGCGTTGCCATGCACTAAGTCCGGCACCACCCAACACCTCAATGACCTCGGTGGTCATGAGAGGCACGCGCAATTCAGCGTCCGTGATCGCCTGCTTGGCTGTTTCGAGGGATTCACGGGCCGATAGTTCGTGTGCGCGCGCGGTCTTCAGGCGATCGAGCACGAGTTCATACGCTCGCTCTGCTTGATGCCGTTCCTGAGATGCGCGAGTTGCAATTGCACGTGCCCGCTGCATCGCTGCTTGCAATGTTCCCGGAGCTGCTTCCAAGATGTCTTCAACAGTCATAGTTCCACCAACTCCTAGCCCGCGTGCGTGCACGCGACGCACTCTCCGTAAGTGTACGTTATCGTCATTGCCGATAACAACTAGTATGATTTTGCATAGATATTTGTATCAGGAACACTAACCTCTGCTGGAACCACGTGGGCAAGCATTACAGCAATTGCAAACCATTCCCGGTGAGGCAACCGGCCAGCGACTGACGAGGCACGGACCGCCGCGTTTCCGCAAGGTCATAGACACGGCCGCAGCACGTGTCCTGTGATCTTCGACGCCCGAACGGCTGGACAAATGCACGCGCATACCCGGCCATGCGATACTCACGCCGACCGTTTCGGATCAGAGCCGGTCCGCCTGCACCCCGGCCTCGTGCGCCGGAATTGTGCGAAGTAAGCGGGCAAAGGGAGGCATCGATAGTGATCGCGAGAAACCCAGACCACGAGCCGCTCACCAGTGGCAGCTTAGCGCGTGCCGAAATGGCGCCACGCAAGAAGCAACGTTCAAGTTTTGGCGCGGTCGCCAGCGCGACACTGCTGAGCATATCCCTAATCGGTTGCGGCATTGGCGGCGTAATGCTTGGCGATGCCACCACCAAGGAGGCGGTGAAGCAAGCCAAGTGGTCCTACGCCGGCAAGGATGGTCCCGAACGATGGGCAGAACTGGACCCGAAATGGTCAGCGTGCTCAAACGGTCGCACGCAGTCACCAATCGATCTTGCACCCGCCAAGCTGCTCAAGGCCGAATGGCTTGAGGAACTCCGGTTTGCCTACCGGGACACAAAGAAACTCGAGGTGATGAACAGCGGGCACACCGTCCAAGTTTCCCCTGAGCGCGGAAACTGGCTCAATCACGATAAGGTTTGGTACGAGCTCAAGCATTGGCATTTTCATGCCCCCAGCGAGCACACGGTGGTAGGTATGAACTCCGACATGGAAGTGCAGTTTGTCCACGCCGCCGATGCGAACCGGCTGGCGGTCATCGCGGTGATGCTCAAGCCCGGCCCCGACAATACATTTCTCGATCAGTTCTGGGACTCGATGCCTGCTGAGAAAGACAAGAAAGCCGAGTGGTCGGGAAGCTTCAGCATCCTCAGTGCGCTTCCAAACGACCGGACTTATTACACCTACAAGGGTTCATTGACAACACCCCCCTGCTCCGAAACGGTCACGTGGCTTGTTATGAAGGAGCCGTTGACCGTCTCGAAGCCTCAGGTGGAGAAGTTCAAGGCGCTCTTCAACGGAAATACCAATCGGCCAGTTCAGCCCCTTTACGGCAGAGTGATCTCTGAGAGCGTTCCTGGAGGCATCGAAGGCGGTCGTGGTGGTGCTGACGTGCAGGGGGGAGCTTCCGCTTCTGGAGCTAAGCCATCCTCCCCGGCCAACGCATACGGCGCAGCTCCCGCAGGCGCAGCTCCCGCATCGCAAGGTGCGCCTCCCGCTGGGGCAGTTGCTGGGGCCGCCGGGGCTTCCGGCTCCTACTCAGCTGCACCGGCCGCACCCGCCGCACCGGCCGCACCGGCCGCACCGGCTGCACCGGCCGCACCGGCTGCCAAGCAGTAGAACTCTGGTTCTTGGGTCAAAAGAGGCGGGCGGGATGTTGAAACAACCTGCCCGCTTTTCATTTTCCTGATTGCAAGGCCCGGCACCACTCTCTTCATGTGATGCGGGCAACTTGGGCACCCCGCGGATGCCTTCCCTTCGCCCGGTGCTGCAGACCTGCAAACCGCCCTGACGACGGGCGGAGGCCCCAAGACCGCTCGGCCAGACCAAATGGCTCACCGTTTTGAGGCAGTGCCCCAACGGCCCACTCACGGCTTTTCCCAATCCTGGATTCGGCTTCGCCAGTACTGCACCGCGCGACCGGATGAGCCTCCAATGTCCGCCGAACTAGCCGCGCGACACCCAACTAGCTCCTCCCCTCGGGCGTAAACCGGGCTACGCACCTTCCATGCCCGAGTCACCACACCTAAGCAATATGAACGATCATTCAGAGGGCGCTAAACCGTGCGCTTCGGGAACAGACAAGCCGCATCCATCTGAAGCAAGATGGACATCGTCGCATCGCAGATGCCGAGCGACCACTCCTAGCGGGGCGTCAACCGAAACCGAGTGATGAACGTAAGATGCTTGGCACCTGCATGAGGGCCGTGCGACGGTCGCGAGATGTTGCGATGAGATAGACGGCACCCGTAATGAAGGTAGCAATCATCACTGACTGGAATAGTGTCCGGTCAGGGGCAATTTGCGCACCCACCAACTGGAACAAGAACAAGCCAAGTAGCGCCCCAGCCTCTCGGATGCTCAGATCAAAATTGGAAATCAAAGCCAGTCCAAAGAGTGACAAGGCGCTAGTTAGAAGAAGCTCTTCGGTCTGCCGCAAGTCAAGAGGCAACCCCACTCCGGGGGTCGGGTTCACCGCGTAGTACTGTCCGATCTTGAAAACCACCCCGAGGGTTCCAACCAGTAGCGTCCACTGGTTTACGGTCGATGAAATCAGCGTACGCAGTCCCGCACCGGCAAGACCGCGCCACGCAAACAGCAGCGCGACCAGGAACTCTGGTGCTTCCGATGCGAGAGGTGCCAACCATTGCACGAGGACGAACTCGTCGATCCCGAGCGCCTTCCCAGCGCGCACAAGCCCATCCGCGAAGGAATGCGCACTCAAGAAAATGACTACGGTTGCGAAAACGAGCATAGCACCCATAACCGCACGTCGAATTGTTGGGGTCAGCTTGCCCACCGTCGCCGCCGGACCAGCCAGATGCGGTTCTTCGGACGGCAACCTAGACGTCGCCCATGCATAGATACAAAAGAGTGTTACGAGGAACGCTGCATCGAACAGGTCGATACGCCCCTTCAACGGGATGATCAGCGCGTAGATTGACGCTATGGCTAGGATCGCCAGCTCAACTGCCTGCTGCGGCTGCAGGACAACCGCCCCGTTCACAAGAGTTCCATCTTCGGTGGCCTGTGGCGCGCTTCGCGAAACCTTGACACGCCTACGCGCTCGCAACCAGGCCACAAGCACCACCGCACTCCACCCGAAACCGACGAGTAACCGATTGGATCCGGTCATGTTTGCGACGGCGTACGCCGCCTGCGACGAGTCGCTCGCAGCATTCCACGCGAAGACTGCGTCCACGGCGTACTCCGGAAGGACCGCAATCAGCGCGAGCAGGGCTAGGGCGAACGCCTGGGATACGTCCAGTTGAAAGACTTCAGCCGCCCACGACAGCAGGAACGCCGCACCAACGATCCCGCCGCCAGTCAGCAGCGCAATCAGAACTGGAGGCCCGGAAACAGCGTCGCCAAAAGCAAGGTAAAGAAACCAAGGCACCGCGCACGCCATCGCAGCAATGATGAGCAACCAAGACTTCAGGTCGCCAGATTCCGATTGCGCGTGATCGCTAGAGCTTGAATGCGTCCGAACCGTCTTGGACGCACCCGAAGCAGGCGTCTCGGATTCGACCAGTCGCGTGTTGCTGCGTCGGTCTTGTCGGTTCTTGCGCCCCGAATGTCCATGAACTGACGACACCTTTGACCCTCCACCGGCCCTAGATTGGTCCTAAAAAAACTTCAATCCACTTCGAGTGGTTGTCGAATGACCGTTGATGCAACGAGTTTACGGCGTGCCGGGCGGTTCGTACCCAGTCCAGAAGCCAAGTCAGCGCCATATCGATGTGCGACCATCTGTTCGAGATCGGAGCGTGGCCATGAGCATCGCCGAGCAGAGACTGGTGGTCGTCCCCGACCTGGGTGAATCCGTTACTGAAGCGACCTTGACGCATTGGCTGGCCGCTGAAGGCACCATCGTTGACTCGGGGGAAGCAATCGCAGAAGTCGAGGCCGAAAAGGTCAATATCGAAATCCCGGTTGACACCCGGGTCAGGATTGACCGCCACCTCGTGGCTGAAGGCGACCGGGTGATCATCGGCGCTGCCATCGCAGAAATCACACCCGTCGCCTAGCCTGTATCCCCTTCAGGACAGGATGGTCGAGGCTCACGAGAAAACATGTGGACGCGACGCGGTTGATTCGAGATACCATGTCCTATGCCAACCCTACACACCTTCCACCCGACGAAATTCCACGTCTCGATTGGATCCTGGCAGCCGGTGCTAAGCATCGCGCCCGGTGATACGGTTGTGACAACCACAATTGACAGTGCCGGTGTAGATCAGCACGGCGAGAAGGTCAACATTGGGGGCAATCCTCAAACTGGGCCGTTTTTCATTACCTCTGCCAACCCCGGCGATGTGATCGCGGTGCGGTTCGACCGCGTGGTTCCCAACCGTTCTTACGGGCACACAAGCGGACGATTGGCCGCGCACGTTGTCGATCCCGAATTCGTCTTCAAGCTTCCCCCCGAACGAGGACGCGCCATCTGGAATGTCGACACCGAGGCCTGGACGGCCACTCTTGCATCGCATGACCCCGTGGAGCCCGATATCCCGGCATTCAAAATCCCGCTTGATCCAATGATTGGATGCTTTGGTGTCGCGCCGGATCGGGGACAGGCAATATCTTGCGCCACCTCCGGGCCGCACGGCGGAAACATGGATTACCGTGGTTTTCGGCAAGGCGTGACGGTATACCTCCCAGTGTTCGTTCCCGGCGCGCTTTTCCAACTCGGGGACGGCCATGCCACTCAGGGCTGTGGCGAAATCGCCGGGACGGGGGTAGAGATATCTCTGGATGTCACGTTCACTGCGTGGATCCATCGCCGAGATCAGCCCATCTTCTGGCCACGCGCCGACGACGGCACCTGGCTGATGGCTGCCGGCAATGCCCGCCCCCTCGATCAGGCCCTTCAGCACGCGACTACCGAACTTGTGCAGTGGCTTGGTGAGGACTACGGCTACAGCATGCGAGCGGCGTCACTGCTTCTTGGACAATGCGTCAGATACGACGTTGGGAACGTCTTCGATCCGGCCTACACCATGGTCGCGAAGATTGAGAAGGCGCTTGTGGAAACGTACGCGCCACGGCGTTGACCTCACCTGTTGTTGACGAATGCGGAGTTCGAAAGATTCGTTTCAGGGTTAGGAACGAAGCGCGCAGCACTTAGAAACCCGATGTCATGCCGGGAGCTGCCCGCCATTGCAAGGTCCGCTAGCACCTCGCCGATGGCAGGGCCAAACTTGAAGCCATGGCCTGAAAAGCCAGCCGCATACGAAACTTGCGGATGTTCCGGATGGCGATCAATGATGAAATGCCGGTCGGGAGTTACCGTGTAGAGGCATGTCGCCGTCATCGAGAGCGTTGTGGCGCATCCCGGCAGGCACTTCTCGAAAATTGACCGAACATCCTCGATCTCGTCGTCCGTGACAGTGCGTCTTGCAGTCTCGGGCGTACACGGTTCGCCGGGATCATGCCCGCCGACCTTGAACCCGCTTCCGGGCAAGTACGGAATGCCATACACCTCGCCCTCGGCAATGTCCCAGATAAATGCCGGAAACCCGGGAGGGGAGAACCGCGCAGGTTCCTGCGGTTCAAAGTGCACGACGTACTGACGAACAGCCTGTAGTGGCAATCCCAGTCCCACTAGGACCGAAGCCGACCAAGGTCCAGCAGTTATGACGAGCCGGTGCGCCCGGACCGTTCCACTCGGGGTGCGAACAATGACACCATCGCCATCCGCTTCCCAGCTACTTACCATTTGCCCGTGGCGGATCGTGGCGCCCCGGGCGACGGAGGCATCAACCAGAGCGCCAACGCAGGCGTCCGCGTTCAGAATGCCGGCATTTGGTTGAAAGACCCCGACATGGCTTTCGGGAACTGCAAAGGGTGGAAAGCGGGAACGCATTGCATCCGATGGATAGACTTCGTGAAGTAATCTATGCCTCTCCGCACTCGCTATCACCCCATCCACGACGTGGGTGCCTGGCTCTCCAATATTGAGGCACCCGGTCATGAGTAGGAGGTCGAGGCCCGTCTCCTCTTCAAGTTCGCGCCATTGAACGAAAGCCCGCTGAACCAGGGGCACATATTCAACCGCTTCGTAATAGGCCTCGCGAATGATCCGGCTACGTCCGTGGGACGACCCGAGGACATGGCCCCGCTCATTCGCGTCGAGGCCAAGTACCCGGACCCCCCTACTCGCCAGTTGATGGACCGCGGACGCACCCATCACCCCTAGGCCAAGCACAACCACATCGAATGTCTCAGACATGCGGTGATGGTATTCCATCAATGGCACCGACCCGTTCGGTCGCAGCCTGCAACCCGTCTCCTGCTCAATGAAGTGGTACGCCAGAAACGAAAAGGTCTGGCGATGTCATCTCAGCCGGAACTGATATCCCCATGAGACGAAGGATGGTTGGCGCAACACTTGACAACTGGCCATGAGGGACAAGTCGTGCCTCCTCAGGCGCACCGATGAGATAGAGGGGCACGGGGTTCGTCGTGTGCGCCGTGAATGAACCGCCGGTTTCGGGGTCGATCATCACTTCGGCGTTGCCATGGTCGGACGTCACCACCACGACCCGGCCATCTGCACGCGCCGACGCAACAACTTCGCCAACTGCACGATCAACGGCCTCGACCGCCTGTCGGGCAGCGTCGAGGTTACCTGTGTGACCGACCATGTCGCAGTTTGCGAAGTTCATCACCAACAAGTCGTCGCGCCGGGTGGAAATGCGGTGAGACGCCGCCGTCGCTACTTCCTCTGCGCTCATCGCAGGTTGAAGGTCATAAGTAGCCACTGTTGGGGACGGGATCAGGATGCGGTCTTCGCCCGGATATGGCGTCTCGCGCCCACCGTTCAGAAAAAAGGTGACGTGAGCGTATTTTTCAGTCTCGGCGATATGGCATTGCGTTTTCCCAAGATCGCTTATCACTCGGGCCAGGGGTCTCTCCACGTGCATTGGAGGGAACGCGATTGCCGTGACCGGAAGGTTTGCCTCGTATTCGGTCATTGAGACGAAATGAATGCCTCGCACAACGCGTGCGCGAGAGAAGCCATCGAAATCCCGGGCAATAAGTGCCTGAGACAACTGGCGCACCCGGTCTGAACGATAGTTGAAAAAGACCACGCTATCCCCGTCGGCAATGGTCCCGTCAGGTTCCCCACCAATGATCGACGGCACCACGAACTCGTCATTGATGCCTCGCGCGTAGGCAGCCTCAATCGCCTCCCGCGCGGAAGAAAACACGGGTCCAGACCCTGTCACATAGGCGTTGTAGGCCTGAGACACGCGGTCCCATCGGCGATCCCGGTCCATGGCGAAATACCGTCCGACAACCGTTGCAATTCGACCTACCCCAGTCTCTTCGAAAACAGCCTGAAGTCCTGGCAGGTCAGATAGCGCTTGTCGAGGCGGAGTATCACGCCCATCCAGGATTAAGTGAGCGGCAACCCTTGGCATTCCCTCACGAGATGCAAGGCGCAGTAGCGCCTCCAAGTGCCTCGCGTGCGAATGAACACCCCCGTGACTGAACAACCCAATGAGGTGGAGAGTGTGCCCGCTATCTCGGGCGTGACGAACGGCGTCAAGCAATGCCTCATTCTCACCAAATCGCCCATCAGCGACGGCTTCGTCAATCCGCGGCAGGTCCTGTATCACTCTGAATCCAGCACCAAGGTTCAAATGACCGACCTCGGAGTTGCCCATCTGACCCTCAGGCAGGCCAACCGCCACGCCAGACGCATCGAGAACCGTGGTGAGGCCTTCAGCCTTCAGACGATCCAGGTTTGGGGTATCCGCGAGTGTGATCGCGTTACCATGACCATCGGGGGCTAATCCCCACCCATCGAGAATAATCAGGACTACGGGGCGCACTTCTGGGCCAGGTTGGGAAGTCGCTGGTTGCGGGTTGTCTTCCAGCTTCATCATGGAGGAAACCTTAGCAGAGCATCTAATTGGGACTTTGCTCGACTACGGTGCTGAACATTTCATGGCCGGCGCGCGTTATGAGTGACGTGATCTCCAAATCACCTTCGACGCCCCTGACGTCAACCCCCTCCCGTGCCGGGGCCAACAGCGCGACGCGAATGCCACACTTGAGTGTCGCCGACCCCGATGACTCCACGCGCACTGGGCGCACCGGTGCAGGCACGTCGCCGTCCTCACCAACAGCAGACCCTTCAACCCCGACTGACGACCGGGAGTTTGACCCGGACATCCTGCGCCGACTGCTCCCACCCTACAAGGTTGTTGTAGTCAACAATGACCACAACACCTTTGAAGAGGTGATCACGATACTGATACGCGCAGTTGCCGGCATGAGCCGCACCACCGCCGAGGAACATGCGAACGAAATCCACCAGACTGGATCAACTGTTCCTTACGTCGGCCCACTCGAACGTGCCGAAGCGGTAGCCAGCGTGATCCGGACCATCGGCATCCTCGTTCGCGTCGAACCCGATGCGTGACCGAGACCGGTGCAAGCGTTGCAAAAGACACAGCCCTCTTCTCTCGCATCGGGTTCAAGTCGATGATTTCCTTGCGCCCGTTTTACTTGGTCTGCTATACTCTCTTTGTCTTGGTGATCCGAGCGTAGTGGAACCACCCGGTCCCATCCCGAACACGGTCGTGAAACACTTCAGCGCTGACGATACTAGACTGGAGACGGTCTGGGAAAATAAGCCATTGCCTGGGCTTTTCCCACCTTCGCAAGAAGGTGGGTTTTTTTGTCGTCACCGTCTTAGTCTGGCCCCCAACGTGCCCCACGTCTAGCGAGGCGGGTCGTGGATCATTCCGCCTTGTGGCAAGAGGCGGGTCCGTCCAACACACCGAATGACGGTCGCTCCGAGTTCATCTGCGAGTTGCCTGCCGTCACACCGGATTGACTGGCCTCCACCAAGCCCGACGGCTATGGGACCCGCCTCTGTAAGCTCCTGATCGAACAACAAGTGCGCATCGAACATCTCAGGGAGGCAAGGCAGCGCGCCCGGTTGACCCTCCATCCCCTCCCAGCCAATCAGTCCAATCCCTCGGTCGCCCCGCAACACTGAGACTCCAGAAGCGCCCGTTCGTGCCCGTACGGCCGGGACATCGATCTTGCGATCGGCCGGCACCGCGACAAGCACTGGGCGACCATCCATCGACATCAGCGTCGCGCGGACCGTTGCGGAAAGTCCGGCCTCCCACATCGAAGCAAGGTGCCTCGCATGCCTGGGTACCGGATGCGTGCGCATCTCGAACTCAATGCGACCCTTGGTTAGCAAATCGAGCAGGCGGGTCACCGCAACCGTGCGCGACATGTCCACGCCGGCATTGGCCACTTGGCTCGTCTCATTCGCGAAGGGCGCCCTTTGACGACGGGCCTCCATGAGACGTCGCCACACCGCCTCATCACGATCGTCGGACCGCTTGGACTGTCCGGTCGGATCTCGTTCAGGATTGGCGGTCATGAGCCGAGGATATCGTTTCGGATCACCTGCTACCCGGGCAACCGGTTCCCACCGATCTTGTGTGAAGATTGACTGCAACATTCTGTCGAGTGGATCGTTTGGAGTGTCTGAGGCCCTTCAAAATCGCTCCCGACAGGCAGAGACGACCGGAGTTACGCGACGTGACAGCAATTGCCAGCGGCGCCCAACAGCCTTTCATGACCGGCTCCGAGGCGCCCAGATTTGTTCGTCTGGCGCCGGGCGCAATGCAACGCTTGCAGCCCCGGACGCCTATGATCGTTACAAAGGTTGTCAAAGGCATCCTTGCGCTCGCCTGCTACGGTGTTGCCATGGCTTGGGCGCCATTGGAGCGATTGTTCGGCACCAGAGCCAAGTTGCATTCTGAACGAGAGCAAACTGCCTGGAACGTGGTCGAACGCACTACGGTTCTCAGGCGTCGTCCAACGCACGGGCCGCCCGTTCCGCGCGCACGAACCCGTTGGCGCATTGCTGCGTAGAAACGCAACCGCGCATTGAACCTCCGACCCCAGTGCCCTGTCGCCAACGTGAGCATCCGGGGCAACCGACAGGAATCCGCTCCCAAGTGAGAACCGGCGTGTTTCACGAACCCGGCGCAAGATACCGGGAACTAGGTCCTCCCGGGCTCATGACCTGAAATGGTGACCGAGACATACCTCGACCTGTTGACGTCCATCGGCAAGACTGACCGTTCGCGAAAGCCTGCGGATCCGTCGCCCGTGGCGGATGAAGACGGAGACGACCGGGATCACGACGCCTTACCCGAGACCGAAAACCCCGGGGAAGCAGTCTCACCAAAGCCATCCCGCGTTCGCGTCGCGTTCGTCGCCGGCGTCCGGTTCGCTGCAACTTGGACGATATCCCTCTTGATCCTCGGGATTTCCAGCACCTTCGCGTGGTCCTTTGCCGAACCTCAACTGTCCAAGCCCTACGTCTACGACGAAGCTGCATTCGCATTTGCCGGGCACGCGGTTGCGACAACCGGACTTCCGTGGAGCAACCTCGGACATCTCCAGACCCTTGTTCCAGGCGACTTCAGTGAGCGGTTCAACTGGGCGCTCTGGCATCCGCCCCTCTACATCTTCGCCCTTGGCGAGGCCTACAAGCACCTGGGCGAAACCGAGACGTCGGCTAGGTTGCTCGGCATCGCGTGCAATGCCATTGCCGCTGGCCTCATATTCGTAACGTCAATCGCGGTGATCTGGCCAGTCTCGCGTGGCGCCCCGATCTACGCGGCTATCGCGTCCGGCCTCTACATGACCAATCCATTCGTATTGCAGAGCGCGCTTCTCTTGGATATCGACGGGACGGTCCTCGTTGCAACCATCAGCCTTGCAATGCTCGCTCACACCCTAGTTCTCGGAAATCCCCGCCCACTCAGACATCCCCTCTCTGTCGCACTGCTACTTTTCGCGATGGTCACGGTGGCACTGTCTTTCTGGGCCAAGATGACTTCCATCCTCGCGTTAATTGCCGTTGCGACGGCGTACCGGATTGTCGGCAGGCCATGGCGACCATGGAGGCTGCTCATCGAACTTCCAGTGATTGCGGGGGGAGGGATTGGACTGTTCCTTGGCACCTGGTGGCTGATTGCAAACAGACTGGGAATGCCGTTCGAGTTCCCTTTTCAAATCCTGATGCTTAGCCTAGACGAAGCTGCCGGTTCGACTGGCTCGTGGTCGGATAACCCGGCACAAGTCCTGGACCTCGCCAGTCACGTAGCGCTTTGGACATCCCCCTACCTGATGCTCCTTTTCATGTGGGCCGGTGCGATGCGCGTTACTGTCATCGTGGGAACCCCGTTGCGATGGATCCGCACGAAATGGCGACCTGACCCAAGCGTCAAACTCGCGTGGGGCCTCGAACCGATTGACTTCGTGATGATCACCGGTGCGGGCATCGGCATGGTCTATCTCATCAAGCTCGCGGCGAGTTTTCCGAAGTACCACATCACGATGATGCCCTTCCTCGCCGTCGGTGTTGCGTACCTCATAGCCAAGTGTGTTCCGTCCCTCAGCTGGTGGGAACCTGTCGCATATGCAACGGTCCTCGCGGGCATGACCGGCTACTTCTCACTCGTAATCGGCGATCGACTGGTCCTGTTCCGCGACTACGGGTTCGTCCTTCCCCTCCTCGGGTGGCCGGGACTGATGGGGTTCGGGTTCATGATCCTCGGAGCAGTCCTTGGGAAGGTCCAGCTGTCCAGACAGTTTGCAATCCTCGGTGTGTTACTCACGTGCGCATGGGGCTGGGGCGTGAACACCACCCAATCGAACGCGGGCTATTCGACAGCATATAACTATGGCATCAATGGTCAACGTGAAACGGCCACGTACCTCGACACGATCCTGAAGCCTGATGAACGGTTCGTTGCAGCGCGCGAAGTTGCCTACTACACCCACGAAACCGGCTTCATCGACCAGGACGTTTGGTGGGCTGATATTGAGGCACGGTCAACTCGTGGAGAGACCGAATTCACCGGAACTGTCATCAACAAGGACGTCGACGTCCTCGCACTCTTCCTGTGGGATCCCATCCTCGGCAAGATTGCCCACGGCTACCTTGCCCCCCGGTACGAAGTGGCTTTCCAGTCAGGTATGTTCGTGGTCTTCGTTCGCACGAACTGACCCAACCCTTGCCAACCGGGCATCGCGAAAGGGCAGCATCACGTGAACCACGACTTCGCTTCACCCGAGGAACGATTCGACGTACTCGACCGTGCGGGACGACAGACTGGCAAGACAAAACCGAGAGAGCTGGTCCATCGGGACGGCGACTGGCATCGGGCATTCCATTGTTGGGTAGTTATCAGCACCGACGAGCCCGAACCAAGCGTGATCATTCAGCGGCGGAATTCGATGAAGGACACTTGGCCAGACCGTCTCGACGTCTCCGTCGGGGGCCACTTCGCTGCCGGTGAGGTCCTTGCGGATGTAATCCGGGAAATGGACGAGGAAATCGGTCAGGTCGCGTCAATCACGGAACTTCGTCCGCTTGGAACAAGGATCAGCATCGGGGGCCACCGGGATGACGTACTCGACAACGAGTTCCAGGACGTTTACCTGTGGCAGACGACCTTGCCATTCAGCGCGTTCACTCCGAACCCGGACGAGGTCGCATCTATAGAACTAGTCACCATCCGCGAACTTGTCGCGCTCATCACGGGTGCTAGCGCGGAGGTCGAGACACAAGTCAGGATGCCTGACGGAGCGAATAGTCGAAACAAGATCAGCGCGAATGAATTCATTCCGTCCCCGGATCAGTATGTTCGGAGGGTTGCAATCGCGATGGATCTCGCAACTCGAGGTTACCCCTATCCGGTGATCTAGAGGTCGGCCGCGTCGGTTTGTGCCCCCCACGTCCGCCGTACACTGCGCGCTTATGACTACGTCTGCCAATACCCAATTTGACCCAACACCCAGTCAACCATTGCCAGACACGACCATGGAAGCTCTCGCCAAGGTCAGCACGGCCACGCTTACCTCGGTTCTACTGAAGTTCGGCATCCGCACACCGTTCATGCGTCGCGTCCGACCGCTTGCCAGGGGCACACGCCTCGTGGGAAAGGCTTACACACTACGGTACATTCCCATGCGTGAAGACCTCGACGGAGACGCTCTCGAAGGGCGTTTCGACAACCTGACCAACGTTCAGCGCATCGGCATCGAACACATTGGTCACGGCGACGTCCTCGTCATAGACGCACGCGAGGAGCTTCACGCAGGCACAATTGGCAACATTCTGGTTACCCGTATGAAGGTCCGCGGTGGTGCCGGCATCGTCACTGATGGGTCGTTCCGCGACGCCGAAGGAATCGCCGCTGTCGGTCTCCCGGCCTACTCAGCAGGGACCCACGCAGCAACGAATGTGACGCTCCACCATCCAGTGGATATCCAGCGCCCGATAGCTTGCGGAGGGGTGTCTGTCTTCCCGGGCGATGCCATCGTGGGAGATGATGACGGGGTGATCGTCATTCCTCGCCACCTCGCCAGTGAGGCCTCCCAACGGGCAATCGAACAAGAGCGACGCGAGCGGTTCATCCTCACCTTGGTAAGGGATGGTGCAAGCATTATCGGGACGTATCCGCCAAATGCCGCAACGCTTGCTGCGTTCGAGGCGTCTGGGTCAAAGAACACCTGACAAGAGACCCGAAACCAGACCCCCACGAATCCAGTGGGGCCATCGGCACTGGCGATACCGACGGCCCCTCTTGGTCGAGTCCCAGCAGTGTGGCCGCACTTTTGGGACGTCGCTGATCCAAACGCACCACCACGGAGAGGGTTGCAGGTTGACGGAATATTTGTCAGCCGCGAGGTGCGCGCAGGAAGCCGAACTGATAGACGACGCCGGCAAGAACCGCGCCGAGGCATGGGCCGACAATCCACACCCAGAACTCGTTGTAGGTCGCGTTGTAGAGCGCGGGGCCGAACCACCTCGCCGGGTTCATCATCCCGCCACTGATCCCGGCCGTGGCGAGCGTACCCGCGACAACAGCGAGACCCGCATACAGTGGCCCCAATGCTGACCGGTTGCGGTGATCAAACCAGGCACCGTACAGCACGATCGTGATCAGGAAGGTCGCGACAATCTCAGCTGCACATGCCCCGAATGCGCCGGCACCGGGTCCAACGGCGGGGGTCCCGTTCGCCACCTTTTGGATCATGTCCGACGGGAATGCAATCACCACTCCAGCTGCGCCAAGCACCGCACCGATCGCCTGACCAATCGTTGCAACCCCGGCATCACGGAAGGTCATGCGTCCCGTGACTGCAAACGCAAGAGCGACCGCCGGGTTGAAGAGAGCCGCGCTGAGGTGCCCAAGTGCGCCTATGAGGACCGCCGTCGTCAACCCGTACGCAAGTGCCGCGCCGACCGCGTCATCCGCCCGCGTCACCGCCAAGGCGCCAACACTGATGAAAATCAGTGCAAAGGTCCCGACGATCTCGACCGCGAATGCAACCCGCATGTCACCTGCGACCGCATCGCTCGAGACTGCGGGCTCCTCGCTTTCAACCGGATCTTTCTTGGGACGGGGGGACATGGCGACCCGGGGCGTTCGTGGCATGTTTGTTTCTCCTGATCTAGGCAGCCGGGTGGCGCGCCTCATCGTAGGCACGCCGTGTGAAAGGTCTCGTCAACTCTTCACCCTCAAGACGCGCGGCGACAGCCTGATGATCCGCCGCGCGTTGTCATCTCACGATGCGTATGCTTTCATTGACGCACAGCGCGACGGTGTCGTGTTTTTGGGGCACTCGAAGGAGGTAGGGATGGACAACCATGAGGTTCCAAACGAACGTGAACCCGTGACGCCCGAGGCATCGGCTCCAAAGCGCGCACGCCGTGCCGCCACCTCCAATAGCAACAAGGCCACACCGACCATGGCAGTTTCAGTCCCACCTCGTGAGCGCGCGCGCCGCATCCCCGCGAAGCGCACGCTAGCCTCGTGGTGCATGCAACTTGAGCGTAATGGCTTCTCCGGCATAGAAGCCAAGCGCCTCGTCTTTGAGAAGACACATCCTAGAGATGAAGGCCTTACACGCGGATAGGTTGCCAGCCCCCGGTCCACCGCTCCACTCACACCTCAGTGGAATGGTGGCTCCAGGGCGATGTCCAGAACGTAAAGGGTCGGACCGGGACGGTTCCGCGAAGCCTTTATCGCATCACTGATCTCATTCGGGCCGTGCAACTTCTCCGCATGCGCCCCAAATGAGCGCCCGAACGCCACGAAGTCCGGGTTTCGCAAGACGGTGTCGATGACACGTCCGCCGTAGCGACGCTCCTGCGCCGCCTTGATCATTCCGTACGCATTGTCGTTGCAAACGATGATGGTGACCGGCAAGCCGTACTGCACTGCCGTCGCGAGCTCGGTCGCCGTAAACAGAAACCCGCCGTCGCCTGCCAGAACTACGACCTGGCGGTCAGGTGCCGCGACTTGCGCACCAATCCCGACTGGCAACCCGAAACCAAGCGCCGCGGATCCTGCTGGATAGAGGAACCGCCGGGGCGCATCAACCCGGAAGTGGCGCACTGACCAATAGCACGCAATTGATTGGTCGCACGCCAGAATGCCGTCTTCCGGCAGCCCTTCCCGCACCTGCCTAACCACCGTCAACGCATCAGCGCAGCGCTCCTCTCCGGCCCGGTCGTCAGCGTCACGTATGGCCTTGATCTGATCAGACTTCCAAACTGACGCACCATCCCCACCGAGGCGAGCAAGTTCTGCGAGTAGCATTTCCAGACCGGCGGACGCATCACCGACCAATGGTTCCGCAACCGGATAACTCTTGCCGATTTCAGACGCGTCTATGTCAAGATGCGCGAGACGTGCCGGCAAGGGAAGACGCCAGGCACGCGTCGACATCCCCGTCAGACGGCTGCCAACGACAATCCCCGCATCTGCCAACCGCCATTCATCTGGATACCCGTCGGCAGGACCGGAGGATGTTCGCCAGCTACAACCCGCGGCCCAAGGGCTGCTGTCCGGAATTGCACCCTTCCCACTTATCGAAGTCAGCACCGGCGCACGCAAGAGCTCGGCAAGTCGAAGCAGCAAGACATGTGCGCCGGACGCAACGACGCCACCTCCGGCAAAAATCAAGGGATGGGTCGCTCGACTCAGCATCAGCGCAGTCCGTCGCACGGCTTCGGCGTCAGGAACCGGAATTTGGGCACGGGCCGAAACAGCACGGGGGTGGGTGGTCGCCGACGATGCCATCGTGTCAATTGGCACTTCGAGCACGGCAGGTCTCGCGCGGCCGGTCTGCATTCCGGCGAGCAGCTCAATCGTCGCCGTCTCGAGGTCCTCAGTGCGCGTCACCAGTCGGCTACCGGCGGCGGCATCCATCACCCCGTGCTGGTCCTTGTATTCGTGCAGGTATCCCTTGTACTTCCCGAGCAGGGGCACTTCCCCGGCGGTGCCGATCACGAGAACCGGGATACCATCCGACCAAGAACCCGCTATCGGCGTCACCGTGTTTGTCAGACCTGGCCCGGTTGTCACCAAGGCCACGCCGGGCGTCCCAGCAATACGCGCATACCCATCGGCCATGAACGCGGCACCCTGTTCGTGACGGGTCACGAATGTGGTGATCTTTCCACGGTCATAAAGCGCGTCGTAGATCGGCAGATTGTGGACGCCCGCAATCCCGAACGCATGCTTGACGCCCGAAGCGATCATCGCGTCGACGATCATCTCTCCACCCGTCCGGGCAACTGGAGTGCCTGTGGTCTCGGAAGCGTCGCTCGAAGCTGCCGGTGCGGATGCCGTCGCCATCATGGCCTTACCTCACTTGTACGGTGTTGGGAAAACTACCCTCGTGCTGGCCAGGCGCTGGCCAGGCGGTGCCCGCAGTGTAACCCTGTCGCGCCCGTCAACGGTCTCACCTAGCGCTAGAGGGCCACGGACTACTCACCCCACGCGCGACCATGGTCGCAGCAGATTGCCCATGGCACGGGCGCCAATCGCGTTTGTACGGAAGCACGCCTCCAACAGGCACGACGCACGCCGTACACTTTTCCCCGGGAGGGTATGCCTGTGTTCTTTCGATTGCCCGGCAAACTCAAAGGCAAGGGAGTTGATGAGGCAAAAATCGACGCCCTGCGTGAACGCACACCCGAACCGGTCCGCGACCGGGTGCCACCCGGCCAGTTCGTCACCAACGGATGGCCCGTCCTTCATTATGGTTCGGTGCCTCGGTTCGATCCAAAGAACTGGTCGTTCAAGGTTTGGGGTTGTGTGGCAAATCCGATCGAGCTTGATTATCAGGCAGTCCGGGCTTTGCCTCAGACGCAAACCATCGCAGACATCCACTGCGTAACCCGTTGGAGCAAGCTCGGAATGTCGTGGGAGGGTGTACCGATGCGACACATCCTCGACAAGGTCCAGCCGACGGCGTCTGCACGCTTCGTAATTGCTCACTCGGAAGCCGGCTTCACCGCGAATGTACCCCTCGAAGCAGTCCTCGACGATGATGTCCTGTTGGCTCACCGCGCCGACGGACATGACATCACGGCCGAGCACGGGTGGCCGTTGCGCCTCGTCGTGCCCTCCCGTTACTTCTGGAAGAGCGCGAAGTGGCTGCGCGGTCTCGAGTTCACGACTGATGACCGACCCGGGTTCTGGGAACAGAACGGCTACCACAACGACGCCGACCCCTGGAAGGAGGAACGACACTGGTGACCGCAGCGAGCGCGCCGACAGAAGCCCATCAGGAAGCCACCCTGTCTCCGCCACCAGTGTTCGATGTGGCGGTTATCGGGTCTGGCCCGGCGGGCTCACAGTCTGCGGTTTCGGCAGCCCACCAGACACGGTCGGTATTGGTTATCGAGGCAGGGTCGGTCAGCCAGCGCAAGGGCAGGGCATTCTGGTCGAAAAGTGTCGAATTCGAGGATGCCCCCGTCTTCCCCGGCATCACCGGCCCACGGCTCTCGACGGCACTGTCTTCATGGATGAGTGCCCAAGTCGGACGATTGGTCTCCATCGGTGGCAGACCGCGCCACGTTGGCATTTGGCGACGCGGTGGCATGGTCCTGCGCGTGACGCGCGTCGATCCGATGCAGGGCGTCCACGCCCCGGCCGGGTATCTCTTCGCCATCGATGCGTCGACACGCCCGCTGAAGGCCGGAACCGAATTGACAACTGAACGGTTCCTTACTCGATCATTGGTTGTTGCAAGCGGGTTCGAGGACATCTGGCCCGACATTGACGTCACTGAAAATGCCGAACGGCTCTATCAGACCCACCGCGTCCTTTTCCGTTACGCCGGCAACCGGAAGGGCTGGCATGTGTGTATCCGGTGCGATGGTCACTTGCACCTTGACGAGCACATCGTCGTGGTCGCTTCCGGCGACTTTGCCTGGAGCATTGCCCGGGGTGCCCAGGACTTCACTGATCACATCACCATCCTGACTAACGGCGCTGATCCTGATTTCAGCGATGCCCGCCGAGCGACGCTTGCTGCGCGAAACATCGAAGTGATTACCGAACCGATCACGGCTCATATCGGCAAGGGAACCGACCTTCTCGGTCTGAAACTTTCGTCCGGCCGTGAAGTCTTTGCCGATGGTTTCTTCGTTGACTACGGCCTCAAAGCGAACCGCGAGTATCTGTCGACAGACGACGGCTGGGACCTCAAGACCGACGATGAGGGACTGCTTTTCGTAGACGAGGATGGAGCAGTTATCGGCACAGACGGAAATGCAGTTCCCGGCCTCTTCGCTGCTGGTGACATCGTCGCCGGACAACGAAATCTGATCGCGACTGCCTTCGGTCTCGGTCAGAATGCTGGACTGTCAGCGGCTGACTTGATGCGTGACTGGTGACGATTGGTGGCCAGTCACGGGACAGTCTCCCACAGTGGCGGGACAGCGGTCAGGCCCAGTAGGGCAACAGGTAGGTCCTTCCAAAGAAGTACACGGTCATGGTGCTTGCGACGACCGTTACGAACGTCCTGACGCGCGCGGGAGCGATGCGCTGAGCGTAGTGTGCGCCCCCGTACCCTCCCAAAATGCCTCCGGCGATCATCACCGCGGCTTGGGGCCACATCACCGAACCATTCCCCACGAACGTGAGCATCGCGACCCCATTGATGCAGCTTGCTAGGATCGTTTTCAGGGCATTCATCTCGTGAATGTTCTCCATGCCCATCAGGACGAATGACGCGAGCATCAGTATCCCGATGCCACCGCCAAAGTAGCCACCATAAATCGCGATCACCACTTGCAGTGCGCCAACGAGCAAAACCCCGCGGACACCGTCCGGGGAACCCACCGTCAGGCGGGCACGAAGACCGCGGGTCAGCCTCGATCCGTACGTGAACAGGATCGTCGCCCCAAGGAGAAGCCACGGCACCATGCGCACGAATGTGTCTTCAGGGGTGCGTAGCAGCAAGACTGCCCCCGCGAGCCCGCCGAGGACGGAAAGAACTGCCAACATCATGAGATTTCTGAGGCCAGCGATCTCCGTACGGTAGGCGGCCACACTGCTAACTGATCCCGGCCATAGCGCAATCGTGCTGATCGTGTTTGCCAGGATCGGTGGCACGCCTGTGAAAATCAGGCATGGCAGGGTAATGAATGTCCCGCCACCTGCAACCGCATTCAAGGCGCCGCCCAGGCCGGCTGCACAGAACAGCAGCGTGAACGCAATCAGGTCAGCAGTTGTCATCTCTGGCACCATGTTTGTTGCATTGGGTATCCAGGATTTCACTGCCCTCTTCGGATACGCCGACGCCGGGAGTGTATCGGTCATCGGATCCGGTTCGTGACATCTCGCCCTGCTCGTGTGTCACCACGATCACCGGTGTGTCTCCACGGTCACCGGTGTGTCTCCACGGTCACCGGTGTGTCACCACGATCACCGGTGTGTCACCACGATCAGACGCCTGTATGCGCCCGCCTCGCCTCATGTCGAGGGCAAAAATCACGCCAATCCACGGTGTCCTGTGAGAAGTCATCCAATGGCACACGGGGCATCGTGGCAGATGGCGTATCGTTCCACGGGCAGGAAATCATGAACACGATCACATCCACCGTAACTCCCGGACCGAATGGCATGGTCATCCGTGGCGCCCGGGTGGTGACGATGGACCGGGAACGGAGCGTGGGGAACCGAGACCTCCACATCGGACCCGATGGCCGGATACGTTCTGTCCTCGATCCCGCAACACCCATTGATGGGGCTGCGAACTTCGATGCCTCCGGATTGATCATCGTTCCCGGTCTTGTCCAGGCGCACGTTCACCTGTGCCAGACGCTGTTCAGGGGACTGTCGGAAGCACGGCCGCTCCTTCGTTGGCTGCGCGAGCGCATCTGGCCCCTTGAAGGTGCGCATGATCCGGAAACGTTGCGGGCTTCAGCAAATCTCGGGATCGCCGAATTGCTTCTCGGCGGCACGACGAGCGTCCTCGACATGGGCACTGTCCACCACACTGATGCACTCTTCCAAGCCGCCAAACACACCGGCATCAGGTATACCGGGGGCAAGGCGCTCATGGACACCGGCGACGGCGTACCCGCGTCGCTCGCCGAAACCACCACCTACTCACTTGACGAAAGCGACCGACTCGCAGATCGATGGCATGGCGATGCCGGAGGCAGACTGCAGTACGCGTACTGCCCCCGGTTTGTCCTTTCCTGTACGCCCGAAGCGCTTCGCGGCGTCGCCGAACGGTCACGTCGAAATCGCGTCGTCATTCACACTCACGCCAGCGAAACTCCCGATGAGGCTGCGATCGTCCGAGCTGCATATGGGCAGCCGAACATCGCAACCCTGCGTACGATGGGAATCCACGGCGCGGGCACCGTCCTCGCCCATGGGGTGTGGCCGGAAGCCGAGGAAATCGCCATGATGGCCACCGACGGCACCCACGTGGTGCACTGCCCGTCCAGCAACATGAAACTCGGGAGTGGAGTGATCCCCCTCAATGCCTATCGAGAGGCCGGCGTGAACGTCGCCATCGGCGCAGACGGCGCAGCGTGTAGCAACCATTTGGACGCATGGCAGGAGCTTCGGCTTGCCGGACTGCTTGCATCAATGGCAACTGGGCCCGGCGTGGTTGATGCCACTGCCATCTTCGAACTCGCAACCATTGCCGGTGCGAGAGCCTTGGGGTTATCGGACCGCATCGGCAGCATCGAGGCTGGAAAAGCAGCCGACCTCGTGGCGATCACTTCGGATTCGCCGGTGGCGAGCGGCGGGGGCACCATCTATACACGCCTCGTCTATGGGACGCGCGCCACGGATGTGAGGCATGTGTGGGTGGATGGTCAACAGGTGGTCCGGAACGGGACCCTCACCACTCTCAACCTCAAGGACACGATGGCAACCGCCGCTGTTGCCCGCCAACGGATAGCAGCTAGGCTTGCAATCGACCTCGACGCCGACTAGCGAAGCGCAATTGGATAGAGGGGCGATGGCGCGGGGGGAGGGCCAGGGCTCTGATCCCGCACCCAGATCAGTCTTGGCGGCGCGCCCATACCGCGAACCAAGGTGGGTTGACTGAACAGAAATGGTCCCACGTACCTGCTTGGGCATCTGGGTCGCGGGGCACATCTACCGCGTCCTCAAGATGGATGATCTGCATCCCCGCCTCAATGCACGAGTTCACCACGGTCGCCAGCGTATGCCGAAATTCAATCGGTTCCGGCACCGGCTGCGAGGCGGCTGACCGGTCGTAGACCCATCCCGGGTCTGGTGACTGGACCGCCTCCCCGTCCCGATAGACGCCTCGCCGAACGTACCCGTCGCCGTTCTGGTCAGACATGTGCATGCCTAGCACGAACGGGTTCGCCGCCTGCAATCGATAGACGCCTCCCCTTGTGAGCAATCGGCCAGACGCCATGATGACGGAATGACAATCTGGGACGAAATTGATCGAGTACGGGTGCCAAACGATATCGAAAGAACCGGGATCCAAGCCCCAAGTGCCGAGCGCACGCATGTCAAACTGAAGGGTCCGCAGGCGGTCCGGGGGTAGCAATCGCTCAGACCAGGTTTGGCGATCACGTTGCAGTTGCCCCTCGTCGAAATCTACTACGGTGACCGTCGCCCCAAGCAAACCGAACGCGAGTGACTGCTGTCCGCCACCTCCACCTAGGACCAGCACTCGTCTGCCGACAAGTTCGGGACCCGCGAACCTCGCCAGCAAACCATCGCGATCGATGCGATCACGCGCCCCCGCGGTATCGAGACCGATCCACGGGCGGGTAAAAAGGGCATTGACCTCGCCGAGGACGCGCCACCGTTCGCGCGACTGACGAACGACGGCATCCGCATCCACGACATCCCGGGCTGGCAACTGTTTCTCAGGCATTGGGTTCATCGCATCGAGTTCCAGTCAATCAACTCGAAATCATCCACGCCCGGGATGCTACTACCCTGCCAGAACCAGCGCATGTCGGCAACGACGCTACGCGCGTGGTAGCGTCTTGTTAAATGCAACCTCGAGATCTCTTCCGACGACGCCGGGCTTCCGGCGACCCAGACGCCTCCACCTTGAAAGAAGACAGCGCACCCGAAGTTGCCGGGCACCGAACTCCAGGCTTGACAGCTAGCGGTGATGCTGATCAGCACTCACCGGACGCCGAGGAAGCGTCCGCGGAAGTGCTAAGTGTTCCCGGTACGGTTGTTTCCATACGTGAACGGCAGAAGCGTCGACGTGAGACCTCGCGCCGTGAACAGGAAATGAGCGCCTTCATCGGGGCTCCCGTGACCATCGAAGACGACATCGCCGACGATGTTATTGACGACGAAGACGACGAAGACGACGAAATTGGTGAAGGTTCAGTCTTTCGGGGTCAGTTAGACCCAGTGACCGGCCAAGTGTGGGTGGTCTTCCGGTCAGCGGCTTGGAACGACCCCGAAGGGACCCTCAGGGAGAGCGACTCTCTCGTTGGCGTGTATGGCTCGGAAGCCACCGCGAGAGGCGCCGTCGCTCGCCTTGACCGCGAGAGTAATAACGAGGCCGAACACTGGTACCAACCGTACGCGGTGATCGACTGATCCAGCTATTCCATGGTCCTTCTCCCGGACCAGTTGGGGTCAGCAAGCAGCAGGCCCATCGCCGAAACGTGATCCATTCCAGAAACTGATAGGCGCATGATCCGCCCCGTATCCCAGCCCACGACCAATGATTCGCTGACCGGTATCCCCGACTGGTCAGCGACGAACTTGGCAGATCTTCGTTTGCGCCTGCCTCGACTGAGCGAAGCGCACTTGGATAAAGGGGGCGATGGCGCGGGGGAGCAAAGCGCATTTGGATAAAGCGGCGATGGTGCGGGGGAGCGAAGCGCATTTGGATAAAGCGGCGATGGCGCGGGGGAGCAAAGCGCATTTGGACAAAGGGGCGATGGCGCGGGGGGCGAAGCACATTTGGACACAGGGGCGATGGTGCGGGGGAGCGAAGCGCATTTGGATACAGGGGCGATGGCGCGGGGGAGCAAAGCGCATTTGGATACAGGGGCGATGGAGCGGGGGGGAGGAGGCCGGCCTCCCCTGACCGTTTGACCCGGCGGTCGGTGGCCCGTTCCACCCCGATCTTTGAGACCCATCTGCCGAACTTACGACCCCTTACGGCGCCAACCACAAGACCTCCGATGGCGCGGGGATGTTCCGAGCGACAGAACACAAGGCCATTCTCCGCCGTGTTCGCCGATACACTTCCAAAGCATGTTCCGCGTCCTGGCATCAATGCTTCTGGTCTTCACGGCAATCGGCAGTTGTTCGCTTGCAGTGCTGGTGATTTTCCTGATTGCCCCGCCCTTCTGGTCGGAGGCTGTCGGTCCAAGACTTGCCGCATACGCGGCAATCCTCTCCTTTGGGGTCGTGATTTGGGTCGCATCACGACTGATGCGTCTTGCCGACTGGTTGCTTGAGACGCCGTTGTAAGGGTGGCCGGACGAGTTGAGGCGATCAACAGATTGCCTGCAAGGCTGTTCCACTGTGCTCACACCGCGACGCCGTACCCTCTGGGGCACGTGATACAAACTCGACCAGTCGGGTCCCAGTGCAACCGGCGCTGGGGGCCAGCATTGATGGCGTGGACCGATCACAGGCAACGCGGTCAAAGACGCACAACCTGGGTCACCACTGGTCGTCTGGTCGATGGCCCAAGACAACGCCGGGTGCGAGGCACGCTTTATGAGAGTAATCATCACGGGTTCTAGCGGCCTGATCGGAACAAGCCTGGCGTTGCGCCTGATCGCGGATGGCATCGAGGTCCTTGGAGTGGACCGGTCGCCAAATCCTTGGACCGATGCCATTCCCACTCACATCGAGGATCTTGGCTCGATCGGCAGTCCCGAAGCTCACGCTTGGGGGAAGTCCGATGTAGTGGTGCACCTCGCGGCCCGCGCCAAAGTGCACGAGTCCGTCGAGCGTCCGCTCAACGCCCTGGAAAACTACACGGTCACGCACCGTGTCCTCGAGTTCTGTCGAGAAACCGGCACCCCGGTCATCTACGGGAGTTCACGTGAGGTGTACGGTGAACAGGCCATGGTGCCCGTTGCCGAAGACGCGGTGCGCCTCGAAGGTGCGGCGAGTCCCTACGCGGCTGCAAAGCTTGCCGACGAGGCGCTCATCCGCAGCTTCGGCAAGTGCTTTTCACTGCCATTCATCATCATTCGGTTCAGCAACGTCTATGGCAGGTTCGACGACCTCGAACGCAACGGAAGGTTCATCCCCTTGCTTTGCGAAAGGGTTCCGCGGGGCGATCCGATGACAATCTTCGGGCCCTCGAAGGCTTTCGATTTCACCTACATTGACGATGCGGTTGAGGGCGTGTCGAGGGCTATCGCCAAGTTGGCAACTGCTCCGGTAACGGTATCTGGAAATGCAATCAACCTCGGGACAGGAAGTGGAACAACCCTGCTTGAGGCAGCCAACCTTGTAGCCGAGGCTGCCGGCGTGATCCCCAACTTCACTCTGGGAACGATCAGAGTCGGTGAGATCAGCCGATACGTCGCTGATCTCACAAAGGCGCGCAGTTTGCTCGGATATGAGCCACAGTACCCGGCCGCCCGGGGTATCCCGCTCGCCTACCAGTGGTGGCGCTCTTGGCACCACCCCGAACAGAGGTAGAGGAGCATATTCAAGACTCGCCCGCTCAGGCGTCGATGGCCAGCTTATGCATCGTATGACGCAGCGTGCCAATCACTGGCGCGGCGAGTGTCACGATGTCGTGTTCGTGAAGGGCCTGTTCCTGCGTGACGATGATCCCTGTACCCGTCGTCAACACTGCCCCATCCTGAATTGGGTTGTTTAGGCGAAGGAAATGCACCAGTTCCGGAAGGGTGCGCTTCATCCGATCGACACCACATTGGTCGTCAAAGATCACCGTGCCACCGCGGGTAATCGTCGCGCGGATGACAATCGATGCCGGATCAGGGATCTCGTCTGGCGTCACGATCGTCGGGCCGATTACGACGCATCCACGGAAGATCTTCGATTGAGGCAGGTAAAGGGGGTTGGCCCGTTCAATGTCCCAAGCGGAAACATCATCGCAAAGCGTGTACCCGAGAATGTCGCCATTCGCAGCGATAACGATCGCCAGTTCGGGTTCCGGTGCGGTGAAGTCGCTATCGACGCGAATGCCCCCAGCGCCGTTCGGTCCCGCACAGTGAACCGCACGGCCCTTGTAAAAAAGTTCCGGGCGGGTCGCCACGTAGACCTGATCGTAGATACCTTTGGAACTGGTCGCGTCTTCGTCACGAAACTCGGCCGACTTCTTGTAGGTCACGCCAGCTCCCCATACTTCAGAAGGGAAGACAGGCATCAACAGATGTGCAACATCTTCGTGAGGAATGACATCAAACGCGTCGAGAGTTCCAGCCGGCACCCCCTGCGGAGCGGGTGCTCCGGCGTGGTGCGCTAGGAGTAGCGACAAGGCATCTCCTGCCTCTGCGGTCACATCATGGACGATGCCGTCGCGAACGACCCCCGTTCGTGGTCCGTGACCCGGTCGATGAAACTGCACAACACGCATGTTCGTGTTACTCCTTGCGGGGCGAGGTCTTTTGTTGTCCGACGGCCTGAGTAGCACCGTATCGTACCACCGTTAGCGGGCTTCACTGGCGATACTGCAGTGACACCAGAAACGATGGCCGTGCTCCAAATCAGGACAAACACACCAAAATGACCCTCACCGCAAGCCTCAAGCAAATCGCCTATGGACATGGGTTTGATGTCGTGCGTATCGCCGAAGCCTCGCCGCTTGTCGACGCGGCGCGGACCATGCACACGCGCCTCGCTTCGGGCCACCTTGACGGCTTGCCTTGGCTGACCCACGAACGAATCGATCTCGCAACATCGCCACAGCGACTGCTCGAAGGCGCGAAGTCATTCATCTCACTCGGGATCAGTTACCTGGGAGTTCGCGAACGACCACCAGTAGTGCCAGGCAACCCCCGCGGTCGCATCGCGCGCTATGCGTGGGGTCGCGACTATCACGATGTCCTCAAGGACCTGACAATTCAGGTTCGCGATGACCTGATCAGTGCTTGCGCCCACCCAGTTCGCGCACGGATATTCGTCGACTCGAGCCCGCTCGCGGAGCGGGCCGTCGCCGAACGGGCAGGAACGGGCTGGTTCGGCAAGAACACGATGATCCTCACGCCTGGTGTCGGTTCATTCACGTTGCTCACCACAATCCTGGTGGATGTGGAACTTGAGCCGGACACACCCCTTGGGAAGTCCTGCGGGTCGTGCACGCGCTGTATCGCCGCTTGCCCGACCGGCGCCCTTATCGCGCCGGGTGTTCTCGATACCCCTACCTGCATCAGCTTCCATACCATCGAAAACCGAGGCACCATCCCACGGGAACTCCGCCACCTCTTTGGCGACTGGATATTCGGGTGTGACGACTGCCAGGAAGTTTGTCCAGTGAACCGCCGGGCCATCGAAGGACGTCTATCTTCCCTTCGTGGATATCAGGATGACGATGCATTTCCGGCCCTTCACCAACTGCTGACGATGGACGACCAACAGTTCCGTGCCCGCTACCGCGGTTCTGCGGTGACCCGCACCAAACGTCGCGGTCTTGTCAGAAACGCCTGCGTTGCTCTCGGAAACCTCCGCGACGAAACGTCAGTAGGACCGCTGCTTTCGATCGTCCATGACCCATCGAATGAACCACTCATCCGGGCCCACGCCGCATGGGCTGTAGGACGCATCGGAGGCC
>SXGT01037744.1_pt1 | contig 27619 bp, 18 predicted proteins | sample 3176221 | NCBI WGS metagenome assembly SXGT01 (sample SAMN11356862, study PRJNA531348) | freshwater metagenome | isolation source: freshwater sample F1-120 | place: China: Fuxian Lake, Yuxi | collected 2017-12-25
AACTTAATCTGCGCACACATCGCTGGGACTCCATTCCCAAAGGGCCTTTCCAAAACACACCCAATGAGAACGTCCCAGCGATCTTTTCCTCTACTTCTGCTTTGTTCAGAACCGTTGCGTTTGAGATGAGCGAGCGCCAGCCTTGAATTGATTGATTCACACTAACTCTTGGCTAATCCTCGATCGGACAGCCTTTGTCGCGGAGTTTCAGTGAACCAGACAGCCTACAGTGCTATCCGGCGTTGGTCATTCCACTTTGATCACGACGGTGCCGCCGCTACTGAGGAGATCGAGGCCGGAGGTGCGAGCTTCGCCGGCAAGGGCTTGTGCCGTGCGTTCCATGCAGGTCATGAACCCTCGGAACGAGTCATCGCCGGATTTCGTGTGGAAGCCGCGCCAGCCGGGATGGTCTTGGAGTCGGTGGTCCGTCGAAAAGAAGTTGACGTCGTCGAGCGTTTCGCGTGTCGTATTCGTGCTGACCTTGCCGTGGCTGGACATCGCCATGATCGGGAGGTCGCCGAGCGCAGATTTGGCGAACATCGCTTCGACACGGCCCGATTCGGAGAACAGAAGATGCGGTTTTGAGGCAAGCGGCTGAGCCACGACGAGCGTCGTATTGCCAAAGGCATTGCGAACGTCAACCTGCCCGGTGACTTCTTCCAACCGCAGATCAAATCGGCCAATCCGAGCGGAGACGTCACCCGTGATCTGCTTGCACACGCAGCCGTCCGCAGGCGGGACATAGGCGGTGCGCCAGTCATTGCGATGGCTCGTGCCGTAGTTCCCAAACTCTTTGGTCAGCAGCAGCGAGACATTGCCGGTCACGTTTTCGAGGCGTTGAATCGGCACTTGCTCGACACGCACGTCCCCTTGATGGTCACGAATCTCGAAGCGGCCACCGAATGCCTGCTCGTCGGAGTCGCCGTGACCGATCCTCAGCTTCGATTTCAATCCTTTCACGTTCAGTTCGACTCCGCAGCCTCGCAGCGCCACGACTTTGCAGGTAGGGACGAACACGGTCAGCGTCGCGTGACGCTGCCAATCGCTCCCCCAAGTGCCGTTGCCTCCTTTCGATTCGGTTCGCACCTGGAGCTGTCGATTTCCATGCTCGTGCCGGAGACCTTCGATCGTCAGCGAATCGAACTCCCGGCCCTGAAAGTCCTCGTAACCCTGATAACTCTTGGAGAATTGTTGATGCCACCGGCGACGCATGTCGCGCTGCTCTGCGGTGAGCTTCTGTCCGTCGGGAGTGGCCAGAAACTCTTTTTCATCCGCTTCAAATTCGGCGTCGGTACGGCCGACCAATCCTGAGTTGCGTGCATGCCGATGGATCAAACGCATTTCTTTGAAGTGTTCATCGACTGGCTTGTCGTCCGTCGTGAGGACCGTCTTTTCCAGAACGCACTTGACCCCGGGACCATCCCAGCCGACGACCGTCAGGTGATCCGCCGCGATCGCCAGCAGCCGTTCCGGGCCAAGCTCAATCGTGATCGTTTCTTTCTGCGTGTGAGTCTTGGCCGGAGAGACCAGGACGCGCTTCTCTAAAATTTGCTTTTGCAGTTGCTCTAATTCCTGCTTCAACGTTTGAAGCTGCTTGAGAGCCTCATCCGCGGGAATGTCGGCCCCATCGACTTGATCTCTCAGCGATTTGAGCTGCTGAATGAGCTTGTCGTGTTGTTCCTTGAGATCCTTCGCGACGTAATAAACGCCGCCGCGTGTGTGCTTCAAGACAGCATGGTTCGGCGGAGCTTGCGCGATCGGGGGCTGAGGAGCAGCGTCCTGAGCACCTCGCGCCGCTCCCGTGCAAAGCAGCAGTAGAGCGATTATTGGCCAACAGCGCAACAATCTTGAGAAGTCGATTGGTCGAATCATGGCGAACTCCTTGAGAAAGGGTCATTGTCGTTCGTATTTCGTCAGCAGCGTTTCCAACTGATCGCTGGCTTGTCGGAGCCTGATGTGCTCGGCCAGTTCGTTGATCTCCGTCTTGGATCGTGAGATGTCCTCCAGCAACTGGTCGAGTTCCTCAGACACGTCCAGCGATCTCACTTGCACCTCCGAGACCTCCACAGTGGTCATGGCTGGCACGTTGGAAATCGGAGGGATCGGCACCTGCATCGCGCGATCCGGCCGAAGCACAACCGCCAGCGCGATGCTGGCCGCGGTAACCGTCACGGCGATTGCGATTCGATGGCGGGTCACTCGCTGCGGTCGAACGACCGTCGAGTCCGCCGCTGACAGCCATCGTTCTCGCAGTTCCGGCGGCAGCGGCTTCGTCACAGCCATCTGTTGCCGGACCTCTTCCAAACGCTGGACCGCTTCGGTACACGAGGTGCAACGTCGGACATGCCGCTTTGCACTCCATCGCTGCCAGCGACCGCCGGTCTCAAGGTTCGGCCAAACGTCTTCGCACTTCATTTCAGTCGTCTCCGTAATTGATGCAGCCCCGTGTTGAGCCGGCTCTTGACGGTTCCGATATGGATTCCCATGGCCTCGGCGGTCTCGCGCAAGCTCAGTCCGCCCGTGTAGTGCAAGAGGACGACTTCGCGCACTCCGTCCGGCAACTCGGCGATCGCACGATTAACTCGGTCGGCGTCTTCGTTGATTTCTGCTCGCGATCCGGGTTGCGGATCGCGGTCGTCGGCTTTGTCGGTGAACTCTTCCGCCGGTGGGTTTCGACTTCGGAAGTCCAAAAACACTCGATACGCGATCGTCATCAGCCACGCTCGTGGATTGGACAGCAATGGTTGACGGTCGATCTGCTTCCAAACTCGGATGGCGGTCTCCTGAAACAAATCCTCCGCGTCATGTACTCCGCCACACAGCCGACGCAGCAACGCCAACACCGCCGCTCCATGCTCATCCACCAGTGCGGCAAAATGCTGTTGCAGGGAGCGTGGTGTCACTCAGGTTGCCTTTGGCATGCAGAGTCACGGTGACTCCAGGTCCTACGATTTGTCCCGTCAATTCAATAGACGGCCGGAAGTTGTCTAGGTGTTCGGAGAAATGCGCGATGATTCTCAGAATCACCAGATTCTAACCCGATCGGTACCACCCCTCGCTTCAGATCAGAGTTTCGGGCTGGGGAACACCCAGGCAATCGTCCGGTCACACCAAGATTGCCGTTGCTGGGATTGCGAGTACTTGTTCGCAATGATGTCTGCGTGCGAATCGACGTTAAGCAGTGTGAACTCACTGTCGTGTGACAGCGAACGGCCCTGCCACATTTTCCGCCACGAGCACGACTGAAGAACCCAGAACGATGGACCGCCGAATTCTTGGACGCACGGGGCTGGCTGTCACACAACTTGGTTATGGCAGCATGGGGTTGCGTGGGCCGCGGACTTGGGGCGTGCGCGTGGTGAGCGACGACGATGCCGAGCGGTTTCTCAATGCCGTGTTGGATGCGGGCATCAACTTCATCGACACGTCTCCCGATTATGGGGCCAGCGAAGAACGTATCGGGCGTTTCATCGGGTCACGCCGCAGTGAGTTTTATCTCGCGACCAAATGCGGGTGTGTTTACACGCAACGGGAGGACCATCTGGAACTCGATCACGTCTGGAAGCCCGATGTCATTCGGCGAAATCTGGAAACGAGCCTCCAGCGTCTGCGCACTGATTATGTCGATCTTCTGCAATTCCACGGTGGTGATGCCGAAACGCTGCAACGCGAAGGGCTGATTGATGTCCTGACCAGTCTTCGGGACCAGGGTTTGGTCCGGTTCATCGGCATCTCCAGTTCGCTGCCGAATCTCTCGGCCTTGATCGACTTGGGTGTGTTCGACACGTTTCAGATTCCGTATTCCTGTCTGGCCCCGCAGCATCACGACCTCATCTGTCGAGCCGCAGAGTCGGGTGCGGGCATTATTCTGCGGGGTGGGATCGCTCAAGGTGGCCCGGATGCGGAAATCCAACGACCCGCGCTCAATGAGGTCTGGGATCAGGCCAAGCTCGAAGAACTCTGTCCGAGCGACATGACACGCGCGGAACTCATCCTGCGGTACACGCTCTCGCACCCGCACTGCCAGACGACGATCATTGGAACCTGCAATCTCAATCATTTGGCCGAGAACCTGGAGGCTGCCGCTCGCGGGTCGTTGCCGATAGAACTCTCTTCGGAAATCACCGCGCGAGTTGCCAAGGTGATGTAAATTCGACACCAGCACGACGCGCCACCGAGTGGTTGTTTCATCGGAGCTTTAACCACCTGCTTGCGCTGCGTGCTAATTAGGAGTTCATTTTGATGACTTCCGAATCCAAAGACGTTCCGTTTCCCGAGCTGCCCAAAGGGGCGGGACGAATTGACCAAGACGCTGCGAAAGAATTCACGGAGACGAAGTCGGGGCTGAGTTACCGCCTACTTCGCCAGGGTGCGGGAGCCGCTCCCAAGGCGACAAGCACGGTGCGGGTCCACTACCACGGTTGGCTGGACAACGGGAAGGTCTTTGACAGTTCCTACCGGCGCAACGAAGACATTTCTTTTGGTCTGAACCAGGTCATCAAAGGTTGGACGGAAGGAATGCAGCTCGTCGGTGCCGGCGGCATGATCGAGTTGCAGATCCCGTCGGAGCTCGGATACGGCAACCGTGGAGCACCGCCCGATATTCCTCCGAAAGCGACGCTGCATTTTCTGGTCGAACTGATTGAAGTGAGGTGAGAGGCTCTGAACATCGAACCGAATGGAATCTCCGTCGCGGGAGCGACTGAGGTACTAAGGTGAGTCGCTCCCGCGACTCGCATTCGGATCGTTCAACGGGGTTCATTCTGATCGTCGTTCTCAAGGAGAGTACCGTTGGCTGGCCGTTGGCGATTCGTACCGTTCGTCGTGCTTCTACTGGTCCATACTTGGACCAGTCGCGCTGATGATTCGGACGACTTTCAACAGCGAGTCCAGCCATTACTTGAACGTCGCTGCTATGAATGCCACAGCCATCGGGCGAAAGATCTCCAAGGAGGCTTGTCGCTTGATTCGCGCAGTGGTTGGGCAAAGGGTGGCGATTCGGGAACAGCGGTCGTGCCCAGCAAGCCGGATGAGAGTCTGCTCATCAAGGCTGTGCGGCGGACGAGCAAAGACTTGCAGATGCCGCCCAACGAGAAGCTCTCGGACGACGAGATCACGGTGCTCGTTGAGTGGGTTCGTCGCGGAGCCGTTGACCCGCGCGAATCGCCGGACACCGAACGGAACGTCGGATCGTGGCCCGAAAAACTCGCCGAGCGGCGGAAGCATTGGTGCTGGCAGCCGATCGTGAAGCCGCCGATTCCCAACGTCAAACAACGCGATTGGCCGACGAAGCCGATCGACCGATTTGTCCTCGCGCGACTGGAGGCCGAAGGCTTGTCCCCGTCACGCGACGCCGATGCGTGGTCACTCGCACGACGACTGTCATTCGCCGTGACGGGACTGCCGCCGGACGTGACCGTACCGCGACCGTCAGGGAGCGGCCCGGCGGTGGAGGATCGGCCGCTCCCTAACGGTCGCGGTGCGGATTCTGTCCCACTCGCACTCGAACCCCTCGTCGATCGCACGCTCGCGTCGCCGCACTTCGGCGAGCACTGGGCGCGGCACTGGATGGACCTCGTCCGCTACAGCGACACGCACGGTTCCGAACACGATCCGCTGATCCCACACGCTTGGCGATATCGCGACTATTTGGTCAGGGCACTCAACGGAGACGTTCCGTATGACCGCTTCGTGCGCGAGCACCTCACTGGCGACTTGTTGCCGCCGCGTTGGAATCCGACGCTCGGCATCAACGAGTCTCCGATCGGCACCGGCTGGTTTCGATTCGTCGAGTTCTACCCGACTCCGATCGACGTGAAGAACGAAGAGATCGTCGTCATCGACGCGCAGATCGACTCGTTCAGCAAGACGTTTCAGGGATTGACGATTGCCTGTGCTCGCTGTCACGACCACAAGTTCGACGCGATCTCGGCTCAGGATTTCGCCGCGTTGTACGGCATCTTCGCGAGCACTCGCACGACGATGCACCGAGTCAACGACCCGGCCGCGCAGCATGCACTCGATCCGTCGCTGACCGAGTTGAAGCCGGCAATTCGCCGCTCGCTGGCCGAGTTGTGGCGCGAGCAGCTCACTCACTGGCCGACCGCGATCCTGGCTGCTCGCGACAAGTTGTTGGAGCCAGAGCCGCCCAAGCCGACGGACAAGGACAAGCCTGCCGCCCCGTTGCCTCCGCCATTCGCGCCGGGAACCCGTTCGCTCGAAGCAGAATCGTTTCGCTGGGCCGCTGCCTTGCGAGCCGCGAAATCAAAACCCACCGAGCCGCTGAACGTACTCGCGCGACTCGCCGTGGGGCACGTTTCCAACGTGCCACCTTCCGATGCCATCGACGCGAAGACATGGACCGACCTCGCCAAAGAACGCGAAGCGTCCGACCAACGACGCGCGGCCGCCGCAGATCGCGTCCGCTGGTTCGCCGACTTTGAACCACAAAATGCCAGTTCCACGTCGGATCGCGATGGCTGGTTCGCGACCGACAATTTTCTGACCACTCATGTCGCGGGCGAGTTCGCGATCGCGCCGAGCGGCGGCTTGCTGACATCCATTCTGCCGAGCGCTCGCAGTTCGCATCTCGTCAGCAATAAGCACGGCGGGACCTTGCGGTCGCCGAATTTCACGCTCGACATGAAATTCATCAGCGTGCTGGCAGGCGGGACGAACAACGCTCGCGTGCGGTTGGTCATCGAGAACTTCGTCGCCGACGGTGTGCTCTTCACGCAGGTGATGCCGATGCTCAACGACCCTCGGCTGAAGTGGGTCACGCTCGGCATCCGCGAGGCCTGGGCCGGGCGGCGAGCGTACCTCGAAATCATCCCACGCGACGAGATGCCGTATCCCGGCAAGCACCCCGACGCGCGAGTCCTCCACACCGACGGCCGCAGCGGCGTCAGCGTTCGAGCCGTCGCGTTTCACGACATCCCCGGAGCACCGGAGTTATCGTCGCCACTGCCGGAGGACTTGTGGCAGGCCGAGCCGAATTGGCTGGCACTCGCGAAGCAGATAACGAAGCTGGCAAGCGAGGCCATCAACGCTTGGGCCGACGCACGCTGCACCGACGAGCAAGCTCGATTCGTCGATGAACTGCTGCGATCAGGCGTGCTGTTGAATGACGCTCCGGCCGACAGCGAGTTGGCTCGACAACTCGCGCAGTTTCGAGAACTCGAATCGAGAATCCCCGTGCCAATCCGAGTCGCCGGAGTCACCGACGAAGAGGGCTTCGACGAACGCCTCTTCCCCCGCGGCAACCACCGCCGCGCCGGAGCGATCGTGCCGCGGCGTTTTTTAGAGGCAATCAGTATTCCTCCCCTCGCCCCTTCGGGGAGAGGGGCCGGGGGGGAGGGGACTTTAACGACCGAGCCGAGTGCATCATCGCCCCTCTCCCCTAACCCCTCTCCCCGAAGGGGTGAGGGGGACATGCGGTGGCGAGGCAGCGGCCGACGCGAACTCGCCGACGCGATACTCGACCCGCGCAACCCGCTGACCGCGCGGGTCATGGTCAATCGGTTGTGGCAGCATGTCTTCGGCGTGGGCCTCGTGAAGACCGTGGACAACTTCGGAGTCCTCGGCGAATCACCGAGCCATCCCGAATTGCTCGACTGGCTGGCCGCCGAGTTCGTCGAGTCGGGCTGGTCGATCAAACACCTGCTGCGACTGATGCTGACCAGCCGCACGTTTCAACTTTCGTCCGAGGCATCTCCCGCCGCTCGCGAACGCGACCCGAACAACCGACTCCTCTCGCACGCAAATGTCCGGCGGTTGGAAGCCGAATCGCTGCGCGATTCGTTGCTGTTCGTTTCCGGACGGCTCGACCGACGCCACGAAGGTCCGAACGTCCCGTTGCCGCTGCGAGCGGGAATCAAGGACTTCGAGAATCCGCTCTCCGGCCCTCCCGACGGCAACGGGCGACGCAGCCTGTATTTGGAGGCTCGGCGAAATTATCCGCAGCACTTGCTGATCGCGTTCGACCAACCGAAGCCCGTGCTGACCGTCGGCGAGCGAAATGTCACGAACGTCCCAGCTCAAAGTTTGGCGCTGCTCAACGACCCGTTCGTCGGAGCACAATCAGGTCTGCTGGCCGAACGTATTCGCTCGTTGCCAACACCGGAAGCTCGCCTGCAAACGCTCTGGCGGATTCTGTTCGCTCGACCGGCGACCGACTCCGAAGTGGACCGCACCGTCACCTTTTTGAAGTCTCAAGCTGCCCTGCTGGGAATCGCCGACGACCGCTGGCAGACCGATCAATACCTCTGGCACGAGTTGGCTCACACCTTAATCAACACGAAAGAGTTTTTGTACCTGCGATGAAAAAAGGATTGCCACCCCCACTGGGCTTGCCCCAGTGGTTTATTGGCTTCTGCACTACTCGATGGGAGTTCGACACGAAGTAGTGCAAAGGCCAATGAACCACCGGGGCAAGCCCGGTGGGGGACGGATCGAATTAAGCCATCAGCCGGAGACGACATGTCACAGCGTCATCACAATCCGACATCGCTGACTCGCCGCGAGCTGCTGCGCCGCTCGCGATTCGGCTTCGGCTCGCTCGCTTTGGCTGGGATGTTGAACAACGCCGCGAAGGCCAACGCTCCGCACTTCGCCCCGAAGGCCAAGCGGATCGTGATGCTCTTCATGGACGGCGGCGTGTCGCAGGTCGATTCGTTCGATCCGAAACCTCGGCTCACCGCCGAGCACGGCCAGCCATTCAAAATGAAAATCGAGACGACGCAGTTCGAGAACAACGGCTCGACTTTCGGCTCGCCGTTCAAGTTCGAGCGGCACGGCGATTCAGGCATTCCGGTCAGCAGTTTGTTTCCGCACGTCGCTCAGCACGTCGATGACCTGTGCGTGATCCGCTCAATGCAGACGCCGTTCGGCGAGCACGCTCAGTCCTGTTACATGCTGCACACCGGGCATCCGCTGACCGGACATCCCAGCATGGGAGCGTGGATCTCGTACGGACTTGGCAGCGAGTCGGCCAACTTGCCAAGCTACGTCGTCGTCAACGGCGGACAATTGCCGCTCGGCGGGATCGCGAATTATTCAAGCGGCTTCCTGCCGGCGGTTCACGAGGCATCGCTGTTTCACGTCGGCCTGAACACGCCGGTCGTGGACAACATCCAACCCGACGAGCCGAAGCCGGGCCAGCAGCTCAACAAGCTACGATTCATCGCCGACACCGACCGTGACTTCGCCGGCCGAATCGGAAGCGGCGAGGAACAAATCGAATCGGCGATCCGAAATTACGAACTCGCGTTCGCCATGCAACGCTCGGTCCCCGAAGTCGCCGACTTCAAGGACGAATCACCCGCGACACTTGAAGCCTACGGCCTCACTTCAGCGAACACGTTTGAAGCTCGGTACGCGAGACAGTGCTTGCTCGCTCGGCGACTGCTGGAACGAGGCGTGAGGTTCGTCGAGCTGACCTGCGTCGGAGGCATCCGTTTCGTCTCGCCGTGGGACTCACACGACAACATCAAAGGGGATCATCAGAAGAACGCCGAGATCGTCGATCGACCGATCGCCGCGCTGCTGGCCGATCTCAAACAGCGCGGATTGCTCGACGACACGATCGTCGTCTGGACGGGTGAGTTCGGCCGCACTCCGTTCGCCCAAGGGAGCACCGGCCGCGATCACAACCCGCAAGGCTTTTCGCTGTGGCTGGCTGGCGGCGGCATTCGCGGTGGCATGACCTACGGAGCGACCGACGAGTACGGCTATCACGCCGTCGAAAACATCGTCACGCCCTACGACTTGCAAGCCACGCTGCTGCATCAGCTCGGCATCGACCACGAGCGCCTCACCTTCCGCTTCGGCGGCCGAGATTTTCGCCTGACCGACGTGCATGGAAATGTCGTTCGCGAGATACTGGCCTCATAACCCGAAGCGTCAGCGAGGGCGAACGCTCCAAAACGCTTCGCTCCATCACAGGTCGATGAAGCGCTTGCCCTCGCTGACGCTTCGGGTTACGAAAAGGAGATTCCCATGAGTGTCCCGATTCAAACCTGCGACCAACTCCGCAGCAAGAAATGCGTCCCCTGTGAAGGGGGCGTTCCGAAGCTGACCTCCGCCGAGGCCGAGGCTCAGATCAAGCATCTGACCGGCTGGAAGCTGACCGCCAACCACGATCGCATTCGCAAAACCTGGGTCGTGAAGAACTACATGGCCGCGATGAATTTCCTGAACCATGTCGCCTGCATGGCCGAGTGCGAAGGCCATCATCCCGACGTCCACATCACGAGCTATCGCAATGTGACCATCAAAATCTACACGCACGCCATCGGCGGCCTCTCCGAAAACGATTTCATCCTCGCCGCCAAGATCGACGCCCTGCCGGTGTCGTTGAAACAATAAATGCCGCGCTCCCCCACCGGGCTTGCCCCGGTGGTTCATTGGATTCTGCACTACTCATCTCATCACGGTTGCCGTGAATCCAGTAGTGCAAAATCCAATGAACCACCCCGGCAAGCGGGGTGGGGGTAATTTCAAAACACCCAACCACTCACCCCATCGAAGACCCGCCATGCAACCAGTCGTCCAATATCTGCAAGCTCATCAATTCGACGCCCTCGAAACTCTGAAGTCGCTGCTGCGCATCCCCAGCGTCAGCGCAATCACCGTTCACAAGCCGGACGTACGGCGCGCGGCCGAGTTCGTGCGCGATCAACTCGCGTCCGCCGGTTTGACGACCGAACTGGTCGAGACCGCCGGGCATCCGATCGTCTACGCCGAATGGCTCAAGGCTGAGAAGCCGAACGCTCCGACCGTGCTGATCTACGGCCACTACGACGTGCAACCGCCCGACCCGCTCGACAAGTGGATCACGCCAGCGTTTGAGCCAGACGTCCGCGACGGTTGCATCTACGCTCGCGGAGCGACCGACGACAAAGGCCAAATGCTGACGCATGTGCTCTCCGTCGCCGCATGGCTGAAGTCGGTCGGCAAACTTCCCATCAACGTGAAGTTCGTTATCGAGGGCGAAGAGGAGGTCGGCAGCAACAATCTCGACATCTTCCTCGCCGCCAATCGCGAGAAGCTGCGTTCCGACATCGCCGTCATCAGCGACACCAGCCAGTACGCGCCGAACATCCCGGCGATTACCTACGGCCTGCGAGGCATTCTCGCCTGCGAGGTTCGTGTGATCGGCCCGAAGCAGGACTTGCACAGCGGCATCTTCGGCGGAGCAATCACGAATCCCGCCACCGCGCTTGCCCGCTTGATCGCCTCGCTGCACGACGCGAATGGCCGAGTCCAAATCCCTGGCTTCTACGACGACGTCAAACCGTTGACCGACACCGAACGATCAGGCTTCGCAGCCCTTCCCTTCAACGAACGAGACTTCCTGGCCAGCGTCGGCGTCGAAAACAGTTGGGGCGAGACCGGCTTCACCTCGACCGAGCGGCGCTGGGCGCGACCGACCTGCGAGATCAACGGTCTCACCTCTGGCTATCAAGGGGAGGGACCGAAGACGATCATCCCGTCGTGGGCTTCCGCGAAGATCACCTGCCGACTGGTCCCCAATCAAGACCCGCACAAGCTGACCAAGTCACTCGGCCAATTCTTGCAGCAGCAGTTGTTGCCTGGTTGCCGATTGGAGTTCATCGAATCCCACGGCTGCCCCGGCTTCATCGCCGACGCGAACAGCCCGTTCATGGACGCCGCCAAGAGCGCGATCCAAGAAGCCTTCGGCACAAAGCCCGTGATGATCCGCGAGGGAGGCTCGATCCCGGTCGTCGGCACGCTAAAGGAATTGCTCGGCGTAGACACGCTGCTGCTCGGCTGGGGCCAGAACACCGACAACCTGCACAGCCCCAACGAACATTTCGCCGTCACCGATTTCCACCGCGGCACGCTCGCCAGCGCGCTGCTCTGGCAACGGATCGCGGATCGCTGCGCGTCGTAATGACGAATTACGAGTCAGGGCACCGAATGAATATTCGTCATTCGTAATTCCCAATTTGTCATTCCACTCACAGCCACTTCGGCTCGAAGCCTTTGCGATACGGCTTCGTCAGCAGAGCGGTCGCTTTGTCGTTGTTCGCGAACTTCAGATCGGCCGCGTTCCAGCGCAGCGTTTGAGCGGGCAGCCGAATCGCAATCGTGCCGAGCAACACGGTCTCGGTCAGCGGGCCGGAGTAGTCGAACAGCGACGTCGTGTACCCTTCACCTCGGCAGGCATCAGCCCAACTGACGTAGTGGTCGCGAGCCGGAACCATCTCGATCTTGAAGTCCGCGAACTTTTCTTCCGGGAAGAGCTTCGGCGGCGCAACGTGCGGGATCAGCAGCGAACCTTTCTCACCGACAATCACCGAACCGGAACCGGGCAACTGGAAGCCTGCCGGAACGCCGACGAGATCGTTGGCCGGTTTGTGCCCGTCTCCGTCGAACCAGGTCACGGTGATCGGCTTGCCGCCGGTCATCTCGGTGCCGGGGAACTCGTAAATAACCTTCGACCACTTGTGCCAGATTTCCTTGTTGAGCTTCGGAGCATCGGCAAACACGCTGGTCGGTGACGTCAGCTTCACCGCCATGAAAACCGGATCGAGAATATGACAGCCGAAGTCCCCAAGCTGACCATTGGAGAAATCCTGCCACGCTCGCCAATTGAACGAGTGATAGATTTTGTTCTTGAACGGCCGAGGCGGAGCGACTCCGAGCCACTCGTCCCAATGCACGGTCGATGGCAGCGGGTCTTCGCCAGCCGGACGGTCGTCGGCGAGAATCCAGCCCATCGCGCCGCTCTGCCACGAGTAGACCTCTTTGACTTTGCCGATCGCCCCATCATGCACAAGTTTGACCGCCGTGCGATATTCCGAATACGACTGGATTTGGTTCCCCATCTGCGTGACGACGTTGTACGCCTTCGCCGCCAGCCGCATTTGCCGAGCCTCATGCACCGTGTGCGTCAGCGGCTTCTGACACTGGACGTGCTTGCCAAGCTGCATCGCCGGCAGCGAAATCGGAGCGTGCATGTGATCCGGCGTCGAAACGATGACCGCGTCGAACGCCTTCGCGTTCGCGTCGTCGAGCAGCTTGCGATAGTCGAAGAACTTTTTGGCGGCCGGGAACTTCTCTGCGGCGCGGCCAAGATGATTGGTCGACTCGTCGATGTCGCACAGTGCGACGACGTTGACATGCGGACTCTTGGCCGTCTCGGTGAGGTCCGACCAACCTTTGCCTCCCGGCCCAACCGACGCAATGTTGAGTTTGTCGTTCGCCCCGTACACCCGGCTCCAACTGGCGGCGGTGAACGCGGCCGAGGCTCCGACAACAGCGCTGTGCTTCAGAAAATCACGACGGGTGGATCGGGCAGTCATCGGAAGGCTCCTGTGTAAAAATGGTGGAACGAACAATGGTGCAGAGTCAGGCGAAAAATGAAGGGCAAAAAATGGAACAAACAACAATCGGCGTTTCCTGTCCCGATTTTTCGCCCTTCATTTTCCGCCGCCTTTTTCCGAGTCCGCAGTCGTTACCGGGGACTCGGCTTTGAACTCGCAGACGGCGATCTTGTGGTGGCCGACGGCGAATAACGTATCGTTCGCTTCGTTCAACGCCAACTGGTGGACGTGCATCGGCAGCTTGTCTTGATGAATCGGTTTGCCGGTTTCGACGTCCGTGAACGTCACGAATCCGTCCCCCGCGCCGCCGGAACTCAGCAGCCACTTGCCCGATGGATCAAACGCGAAGTCCTCGACCAACGCCTTGAACTTGTCGTTGTTGAGCTCGTGCTTTCGCTCCCCCTTCTGCCAGTCGAAGATTTCGATCCGAGCGGGCGCGTCGAGATGGTCGATGTTTCCAATCTGGCCGATGCCGCCAACCGTGATCAGCTTGCTGTCGGGCGAGAACGCAAGTGCTCGGATGCCGCCGATCGAATGGCGTCGTTGCTTGGGATCCCAGGTGTAAAGCCCCGGAGCTTCGACCGTCGCGACTTTCGAACCGCTGGTCGTTTCCCAGATCGCGACGTGTCCGACTTTGTCGCCGGTCGCGATGAACTTGCCGTCGGCCGAGAACGTCACCGCGTGCAACATGCTGGGAAAATCGTGCGGAGTGATCGGCTTGTGGTCGCTGAACTGCCGCAGCATTTCACCGGTCTCGGCGTTCCAGAGTTTGCACTGCATGTCGTCGGCAACGCTGGCGATCGTCTTGCCATCCGGACTGATGACGAGCCGCCGAATCCACAACTCGTGAGCCTTCACCTTGCGAGTTGGCTCGCGTTTCTCGACATCCCACCAAATCAACTGGCCGTCGTAGCTGCCGGAGACCGCGATGTTCGGCGTCGGCAACACAACGCCGGTGACGTAGCTTTGATGTCCCTCGCCGCCGAACGGCATCGGCTGCGGCTTCTCGGCGAAGACGTCGATCTCGTGCAGCTTGAAGTCGGAGCTACCGAAGATCAGCCGCCCGGAGTTCGGCACGCGCGCGACGCACATTGCGATCGACGGGATGCCGATGTCTTTCGTCTTCTGCAACTTGGTTGGATCAGAGGCCATCACGAACTCCTCAATTGTCCGACTGAACGCTGTGGGCCGATGGCTGTCGGCTGTTGTCACAATTCATTGCCAACTGATTTGGAATAACAGCCATCAGCTTCCAGCTAACAGCCTACAGCAAGACATCTTTGATCGGCTTCGCACCAAAGTCGGACAGCGGCACGGGCCGAGCACCGACGTGGTATTCCTTGTTCGGGTCGATGCCGAGCGCAGTCAAAATCGTCGCGAACAAATCACCTGCCCCAACTTCGCCGTCGGCAACTTTGTGGCCGTCTTCGTCGGTCTTTCCGAAGCAAGCTCCGCCACGCACACCGCAGCCAGAGAGCGTCGCGCTCCAAGCGGCGGCGAAGTGATCGCGGCCGAGGCTCGCGTTGATGCTCGGTGTCCGACCGAATTCGCCGAAGGTCAGAACCAGCGTGTGTTCCAGCAGACCGCGATCCTTCAGGTCGTCGAGCAGCACCGACATCGAGTGGTCGAGGTCCGTGCAGAGTTCGCGATGCGTCTCGAAATTCTCGCCGTGGCTGTCCCACCAGGCGCGGGCCACTTTGACGAACGGTACGCCCGCTTCGACCAGTCGCCGAGCGATCAAGCATTGCTGGCCAAACTGCGTCGGGCCGTACTTCGCTCGCATCTCGGCCGACTCTTGTTCAATGTCGAACAGCTTCTCGCTGGCCATCAACCCGCGGACTCGCTGATACGCCTGCGTGTGACTGCCGAGCGAATCGCTGTGCCGGTTCTGAGTGAACTTCTTCGCGAGCAGGTCGCGTAGAGCCAACCGGTCTTGATGGTCGATGTCGCTGACCGATTCGAGCCTGCGGATGTTCTCCGGCTGCATCGATTCGGACAGGAACATCGGAGCGTATCGCGAGCCGAGAAACCCGCTGGTCCCTTTGCGGCGACCTTCGGTGGACGTGTACATCGAGACGTAATCGGGAACCGCACTGTCGAGCCGGCCGAGTTCCTTCGCGCAGATCGCTCCGAGGTCGGGGTACTCGATGCCGGGATCTTTGATGCGGCCGGTCTCCATGATCGTCGCGCCGCCGCCGTGATCCGCATTCTTCGTGTTGAGCGACCGGACGATCGCCGTTGTCTGCTGAATTCGAGCGGCCATCTTCGGCAGCAACTCGCTGATGTGGACTCCGGTGGCCGAAGTCGGGATCGCTCGATACGGCCCGCCGGTGGGACGTCCCGGTTTTGGATCGAACGTCTCCAATTGGCTAGCCCCTCCGGCCAGCCAGAGGAGGATGACTCGCTTCCCCTGCTTCTTGACCTCATCGGCCCACGAGGTCTGCCGCAGCGAGTCGAGCCGCGTCATGTCGGAGGCGAATGTTCCGGCGGTGCCGAGCGCGGCGGCGTTCAAGAATCCGCGTCGAGAAAGTGTCATGGCATCTCCTTTGGACTGCGGCGACCAGAGTCGCCACTTTTCAAATCACTCTGCTTCCCACGGCCGATTGGTTTCCGCAAAAACGACACGTTGTGAAAAGCGGTGACTCAGGTCACCGCACTCCAAATCAATAACTGAATCTCATTTCCGGTCCCGTGAGCAGTACCCAGACCAACTGTCGGAGCGCCGTCGCTTGGTCGGAGCGACTTTTCAAGAACTCATCGAGCGTGGCTCGTTCCTCGTCGCGCGGCGCTCGCGAGCAGATCGCTTGAATCGCCGTTTCAATCACCGCCTGATTGTCGCTGAGCGTCTTCAAGTGCCCAAGCAGGCGGTCGCCTGAGTCACGCAAGAACTCGTCTTCGATCCGCTTGTTGTTGCTGAAGAGAAGTGCCTCATCGACGGCGACATGAAAGCTCTCGCCGGGCATCTCAAAGTTCCCGGCCCAGCCATTCGACGAATTCTCCAACTGTTCACGGCGAGTCACCCATTGCTCGGCTTGATCGAGAGCCGGCCATTGCGTCGGGTTGTTCGCGGCGATCAACAGCGAAAGAGAATACTGACGCGGTGTCAGCGGCTTGACCTTCGCGACCGCGAACAGCGCGGCATCGGGAGGCTGTGAACCGGCGGTCCATTCGCTCGAACGGGAGTACGCCTGGCTGAGCACGATGCCGCGAATCAATCGCTTGAGGTCGTAGTTGTGAGCGACCATGTCGCGCGTCAGCCAATCGAGCAACTCTGGATGCGACGGCGCATTGGCGGCGTGCAACTGATCGACCGGATGCACGAGGCCGCGTCCGAAGAACCGGTCCCACACGCGATTGACGATGTTGCGAGCAAAAAAGCGGTTGTCCTCCGCTCGCAGCGCGACCTCGACCAATTTTTCGCGAGGGCTGAAGGCCGGTTTCTCCGGCGGCGGAGCATCGTCCTTCTGCATTGCCGCCTTGATGACCTCTTCAATTTTCTTCTTGTCGTCTTCCGAGCGTTCGACGAGCGGCTCGTCGATGACAGACCCGGTGAGGAACTCAAACTTCGCGGTCTGTTCCCCCTTTGTGTCGTCCTTGCGCTTCGATTTGAACTTCACCTCGCCGAACGGCCGCTCGGCCAGCAGATTCTTTTTCGTGACGTACGTCCGGCTGAAGAATGTGGCCATGCCGAAGTAGTGATGCTGTTTCCAATCGGGAGTCAGCGGGTGATCGTGACACTTCGCGCAAGTCACGTTGACCCCGAAGAAAATGATCGCCGAGTCGTTGAGCATGTCGTCGAGATCGCGTACCCGCGACTTGATGAACGTCAGAGCCGGCTTGCGATTCTCGTCCGCTTCGTCACCGACGAGCATGTCGCGGAACATGGCTTCCCACGAGCGATTCTCTTTGACCGCCCACAGCAGGTACTTCCGAAAATCACCATCGTTGGGCTGATTCGGCAGCAGCATCCGGTCGAGTTCATTTCGCTGATGCCACACGAAATCGGGACTTGCCAGCAAGCGGTCCACCAGTTCGACTCGCTTGGTTGCAGCTCCGTTGGCGACAAACACCTTCGCCTCGTCGGATGTGGGAATGCGTCCGGCCACGTCGAGCATCGTCCGCCGCAAGAGATTCGCGTCATCCGCTTGCGGAGCCGCCACGATTTTCTCGGCATCCAATCGTTGTTGAACGAACTGGTCGATGACTTGCTGAATCGGCAAATCCGCAGAAGGGAGGTCAGCACCGCCGCAGTCAACGACAGTCACCAGCAGGCACAGTGCGGCCAAGTGGATGCGGAACAGCAATCGCATCGGCAGGTCTCGTCAGGAGGGCGGAATTCCGGCGGGAGTTGGCCGAGGGCTGTCGATCCTGATCGGCCGGATCTTCGAGGAAGGACAAGCTACCGTAACACCGAGGAGGCATCAAGCAGTTCTGATGGTATCGGCAGATCTCGACCAGGACATCGCTTGGATTGACACGGCCACTTTCACCGGCGGAATTGCTCGTACCGTGAGGCGACCATAGGCTGAGAGCATGTCGTCCGACATCTCAACGCTGTTGATTGCCCTCGAACACGGCGAGTCGGTCGCTGCGGAGGCGTTATTGCCGCTGGTTTATGACCAACTACGCGAGCTGGCCCGCGCCAAGTTGGCTCACGAGACGGCGGGGCAAACGTTGCAGGCTACCGCGCTGGTGCATGAGGCGTATCTCCGGCTGGTCGATGCGCCGCTGGCTCAGAAGTGGCAGAGCCGCAAACATTTTTTCGCGGCGGCGGCCGAGGCGATGCGGCGGATTCTGATTGAGAACGCGCGACGCAAGCAAGCTCTGAAACGGGGCGGTGAGTGGGACCGGGTCGAAGTCTCGCTGAACGATCTGCCGGAAGTTGGGGCGGACGTGGACTTGCTGGAGTTGGATGAGGCGTTGACTCGATTGGTCGTGGAAGACGCTCAGGCGGCCGAGATGGTCAAGCTGCGATATTTCACGGGGCTGTCTCTGACTGAAACCGCTGAGATGATGGAGATCTCCGAAAGCTCGGCGCGGCGGCTGTGGCTGTATGCGCGGTCGTTTTTGCTGGAAGAACTCTCGCCAGGAACGTAGCAAAGTCGTCATGCACGAACGAGACCTCCTCAATGCCGCCTTTGAAATCGTCGACCCGACAGCGCGACGGGAGTATCTCGACCAGGCGTGTGCGGGGAACTCCGCTCTGCGAGTTCGAGTCGAGCGTCTGCTGACCCGCGCTGATCAGGCGACAGGCTTCCTCGAAAAACCGGCGAGCGACTTGTGTTCGGACTTCGCCGCCGGCTTACTCGCGGATGCAAGCAAGCCGCCTCTCGCGTCCCCTGCGCCGGTCGGAAGGGATGACGTGGCATCAGAAGTGGGGACATTGTTCGACCGGTATCGGGTCGAGCGTGAATTGGGATCGGGGGGCATGGGGGTCGTCTATCTGGCCGAAGATATCCGGCTGGGACGGCGCGTCGCATTGAAGATTCCCAAGTTTGATGCTGACGGCGAACTCCATTTGACCGAGCGGTTTCGTCGAGAAGCGCGGACGATGGCTTCGGTGCAACATCGCAATCTCTGTCCGATCTTTGATGTCGATGAGCAGGACGGCACGCATTTCTTGACGATGAGCTTCATCGACGGCGAGTCGTTGTCGCAGATCATCAAGCGTGGTCATGAGCAAACAGCCGGAAGCAACGTTTCCACAGGCGAGCCGGAGGGCGTTAGCCCCCGGACGATCACGACTTCGCCAGTTCGGGGGCTAACGCCCTCCGGCTCGCCTGGGCATGGAATGTTCACCTCGCGTCAGATCGCGGAGCTGATTCGCAAGCTGGCGCTGGGGCTGGAGGCGGCTCATCGCGCGGGAGTTGTGCATCGTGATTTGAAGCCGGCCAACGTGATGATCGACCGTGACGGCGAGCCGATCTTGATGGACTTTGGACTCGCCTGGCTGGTCCAAGAGGCCGACGCGCGAGTGACGCAGACGGGAGCGATCATCGGCACACCGGCCTACATGTCGCCGGAACAGGCCGAAGGTGATCCCGACAAAGTCGGTGCCGCATCGGACATCTACAGCTTGGGGGTCATCCTCTACGAACTGCTCACCGGTCGTCCGATCCGCTCCGGCAGCGTGAAGCAAACGCTATTCAACCTGATGCACGAAATCCCGGCTCGGCCCAGCGAGATTCGCGGCGATGTCGATCCACGGCTGGAAGAAATCTGTTGCAAAGCGATCTCGACCCGTCCCGAAGACCGGTTCGCCACGGCGGCGGAATTCGCGGCAGCGCTCGCCAGTTTCAACAATTGGGAGGGCGAGGCTCCCGCCGAGCCGGGAATGGGCGAATTGCGATCGGGCGAAAAACACGGCTCGGCAGGAGCTTCGCCCTCCCGAAATCGCATGGTTCTCTCCGACAAAACCGGCGTGCTGCCACTGGACGAGATCACGATGGTCGAGGTGAAGCCGCAAGTCGCTTCGCGCAGCAAGTGGCGAATCGCCCTGGCGAGTTTGTTGTTGGTCGGTCTGCTCGGAGCCGTGTGGGCCATCGTGGCCGATCGGATGCGCCCGTTCGGCGAGGACGTCGTTCAAATCCCTTTGCAAACGCCGATTGCCCGTCAGAAAACCGGTGTGCCGGATGTCACGTCCACGACAAACGTCCGAGCAGACACCCAGACTCTCGATCTGGCAATCGCTCCGTTTACCGCCGAGCAGGCGAAGGTACACCAGTCGGAGTGGGCCAAGCACCTCGGCGTGCCGGTCGAGTACACGAACACCATCGGTATGAAGTTCGTCCTCATCCCGCCGAGTGAGTTCACGATGGGCAGCACCGCAGATCAGATTGAACAGACCCTGAGGTCATTGCCCAACGACCATCCGCATTGGCCGGAAGTCATCAAAAGCCAAGCCCCTCAGCACAAGGTCATCCTGACACAGCCAGTCTACCTGGGCGCGAACGAAGTCACACAGGCGGAATACGAAAAAGTCATGGGGGGCAATCCTTCGTACTTCGCTCCGACGGGAGCAGGGCAAGAGGTCGTTGCCGGGATGGACACCAGCCATCACCCGGTGGAAACCGTCAGTTGGAATGACGCTGCCGAGTTCTGTGCGAAACTGAGCAAACAGGAAGAATTGAAACCGTTCTACTTCCGGTCTGGCGAAAACATGACGCCGCTCACCGGCACCGGCTATCGACTTCCCACAGAAGCCGAATGGGAATGCGCCTGCCGTGCCGGAACCACGACCAAGTTTTGGATCGGAGACAAGGAAGACGAGTTGAGACATGCCGGATGGTTCGGACCCAACTCCGGTGGCCGTACGCACTCTGTGGGCGAGTTGAAAGCAAATCCATTTGGGCTTTACGACATTCATGGCAACATCTGGGAAAGGGTCGATGATTGGTGGGAAGCGAGGTACTACGATGAATCCCAGCCACAGCCCGCAATGAACCCAAACAATCAGTCTTTTGCTGGCTCCCGGCGCGGGCTCCGGGGGGCCTGTTGGGCCAACGAGGCGTTCTACTGCCAAGGCTCGTTTCGTCATGCCAGCCCCCCAATCAATCTTGACAACAACGTTGGCATTCGGGTTTCGTTGACGGTTGAAGCTGTGCGTCAGTCGTTGACGGTCACCGACCCAGCGATTCCGAAATCGCACGCCGTGGAACAGAGTAGAGCCGCCGCCGCATCTCAAGTCTCAACAGTCGCCCCCAACAGGCCCCGACGTACCACCCTCAGCAATCGCTCCGTTGACAGCGACAGCCAAGCAGGCGAAGGCGCATCAAACGGCGTGGGCCAACAAACTTGGCGTGCCCGTCGAGTACACGAACACCATCGGCATGAAGTTCGTTCTCATCCCGCCGGGCGAGTTCACGATGGGCGGCACGGCAGCGGAGATCGAAGTCCATCTCAACGAAGTGGGTGACTCCACGCAGTGGCAGGAGCGAATTCAGAGCGAAACGCCGCAGCACAAGGTCGTGCTGACGCAGCCGATCTACCTTGGCGTCCACGAGGTGACTCAGAAGCAATACGAAGCGGTGATGGGGACAAACCCGGCTTACTACTCTCGCACGGGAACGGGAAAGAGAGTCGTCGACAAGCTCGACACACAAGACCATCCGGTGGAACAAGTGAGTTGGAACCAAGCCGCCGAATTCTGCGCCAAGCTGAACGAGACCGAAAAGGTGAAGCCATTCTCGTTCCGCATCGGCGAGGTTGTGATCCCGGTCACCGAGGCCGGCTACCGTTTGCCGACCGAAGCGCAGTGGGAGTTCGCTTGTCGCGCGGGATCGACGACTCGGTTCTCGTTAGGCGACGCGGACTCGGACTTGTTGCGGATTGGCTGGTTCAGAGGAAATTCTAGTGGCCGAACGCATGCGATCGGCAAACTCCTGGCGAATGCGTTCGGGCTGCACGATCTGCACGGCAATGTTTGGGAATGGGTCGAGGACGTGTGGGATCCCAATTACTACGAACGCTATTCCGAAACGCCGGCCGTCAACCCCATCAATTCGACGTCCTCGTTGCCCCATCGCGTGATTCGAGGCGGCGGTTTTGGGGATGCGTCGCCGTTTTGTCGATCATCGTGCCGTCACGCTTACGACCCGTCGCACAGTTCTTTTGCGATCGGCTTTCGAGTGTCTCTGACGGTGAACGCCGTGAAAGCGGCGACCGCGGAACACACGCCCCGGCCGGCCGAAGTTCCTCGCCCGGCGATCGCTCCGTTCGATGCCAAGCAGGCCAAGGCGCATCAAGCGGCGTGGGCCAAGCAACTCGGCGTACCGGTCGAGCACACGAATACGATCGGCATGAAGTTCGTCCTCATCCCGCCGGGTGAGTTCACGATGGGGAGCGATCCGGAGGAGATCGAAGAGGCGATCCAGGCCATCGGTGAAAATGAATTTGGGGATCGGTTTTGGCAGAGATGTGCCAAGAGTGAAGGTCCGCAGCACAAGGTGATCCTGACGAAACCGATCTACCTTGGCGTCCACGAAGTCACTCAGGCCGAGTTTGAGACGGTGATGGGCAACAATCCCTCCGCCTTTGCCTCGACCGGTGACGGGAAGAACTCCGTGGCCGCACGGAACACGACCAATCACCCGGTGGAAATGGTGAATTGGAACGACGCGGCCGAGTTCTGCGCGAAGCTGAGCCAGTTGGAGAAACTCCAGCCGTTCTACATGCGGGATGGTGAGACCGTGACGCCACTGGTTGGCACCGGCTACCGCTTGCCCACCGAGGCGCAATGGGAGTTCGCCTGCCGCGCAGGGACAACGACCAAGTACTGGATTGGCGGCACGGATCATCAATTGATGGAGGTTGGCTGGTTCGACATCAACTCCGCTCGCCGCACGCACGCGGTCGGCGAGCTGAAAGCGAATCCCTTCGGACTGCACGACATGTACGGCAATGTCTGGGAGTACGTCGAGGACGCCTGGGAACAGACCGACTACGAGCAGTTTCGGAATCAACCCGCCGTGGACCCGGTCGGCCCACATGCCAACGGTTCCCATGTGATGCGCGGCGGCCATTGGCGCAGCTTGGCGTCGATCTGCCGTTCGTCGAATCGCACCGCCTCGACCGACGCGATCTTTCGCGTGGAAAACTGCTCCGGCTTTCGGGTGACGCTGGAAGTGAACGCGGTGAAAGCAGCGACCGTGAAACCGACGCCATAGCGCGGTGCGACTCAACGAAAGTCGCCCGCGATGACGCTCTTCAAAGTTGCGCACTTCGGCGTGCGGATAACGATCCCGGCCATCGTTTTGTCTCCCGTCCCCACCGACCTCGTGTCGGTGGAACGATGATTGGCGGCTAAAAACGACAGGGGTTGAATCTTCCCGCCCCCGCCGAGCTTGTCTCGGTGGAGCGATGATTTTCACTTGCGGCGCGAGTTGCAAATCACGGCTCCACCGAGGCAAGCTCGGCGGGGGCCACTTCATTCGGTTCTCGTTAGCTCTAGCGGTCAATCACGGCTTCCACCGACGCGAGGTCGGTGGGGAGCAGTCTCAGAACCGACCAATCTCTTTGTCACTTCGGAAAAACTTCCAGAATTTCTGACGGGTTTGCGCGCGGAATACGCATGAGTGTCGTTGCCCTGCTCGGTGTTCCACTCACCCGCTTCAGAAAGACCCGCATCATGTTGATCACGCCCTGGTTTCGTACGTACCAGCAGACGCTCGCTCGCAAGCTGTCACGCGGCTTGGCCACGCATCGGCGGAGCCGCCGGAGAGTGGACACCGTCTCGCGAATGGAATGTCTGGAAAATCGCAGTCTCTTGTCCGCCACGATGATCGATCTCGGCTCCCTTGCCTCAAATCCTCAAGAGATGACGGAGGTGGCCGGGATCAATTTCTTCAGCGCCTACTTATTCACAACTGGAGTCGAGTTGTTTATGAGCGACGGAAGCCCTACCGGAAGCCCTGGCAACACCCTCGTCAGGAACATCAATACGACGAGCTTTTCTGCCAATTCCAATCCCAGAAACCTGACGAACGTGAACGACGTCCTTTACTTCACGGCGAATAACGGCACAGCGGGAATTGAGTTGTGGAAGTGTGACCCAGCGCTGATCCCATCGTTGGGCATTGGTGCCACCACGCTCGTCGCCAATATCAATCCCGGTGCGGCCAGTTCCAGTCCGAGCGAACTGACGATCGTGGGCAACATGCTTTTCTTCAGCGCCACGACCGCCCTCAATGGCAGAGAGTTGTGGAAGTGTGACTTAAATTCTGGCATGACCTCACTGGTCAAGGACATCAGGCTGGGACTGGCCGGCTCCAATCCGAGCGAGTTGACTAACGTCAACGGCAAGCTCTTCTTCCGAGCGACGGACCCACAGCATGGCACCGAATTGTGGGCGAGTGACGGAACTGCGGCTGGCACCAAGCTGGTCAAGGACATCCGACCGGGCACGCTCAGTTCGAATCCCGCCGAACTGACGGAAATGAACAACCAGCTTTATTTCACAGCGAATAACGGCGTAAGTGGTGTCGAGTTGTGGGCGAGCAACGGAACCGCTCCCGGGACCGTGATGCTCGATAACATTCGGGCAGGGGCAGCCAGTTCCGCTCCCTTTTTTCTGACAAACGTCAACGGGACGCTCCTTTTCTCGGCGAATAATGGCTCGACGGGTTTCGAGTTGTGGAAGAGCAACGGTACGGTCGGCGGTGCCATGATGGTCCAGGATATTCGGACCGGGCTAATCAGTTCCAATCCTGGAAATCTGACGAACGTAGGGGGGACGCTCTTCTTTTCGGCGAACAATGGCGTGGGAGTGGAGTTGTGGAAGAGCAATGGAGCCTTCACCAGCGCCACACTGGTCAAGAACATCAATACGACAAACGGGACGGCCAGTTCCAGTCCCACAGCACTGGTGGACGTGGGAGGGACGCTTTACTTCGCGGCAAATAGCGGCGGCCTGATTGGCACCGAGTTGTGGAAGAGCGATGGAACCACTGCCGGCACCTCTCTCATCCAAGACATTCGACCGGGGGCATCTGGTTCTGGTCCCGCGTTTCTGACGAACGTGAATCTGACGAGCGAGCCGAACACGCTTTTCTTCGCGGCCAACGATGGTGTGAATGGCGTCGAATTGTGGAAGTTATGCACGGACTCTCCGACGGCGATGTACGCCTCGGGCGTGCTGACGGTGGAGGGCTACGAGTGTGATGACACCATCACAATCCGCGACGTCTCGGGAAATATCATTCTGGACTATTTGACAGGGCTAAGAGATCTGACCACTGAGGGAATTGTGACAGGAGCGGTGACGACGGTGGTACTCCGCGGTAAGGAGGGCAACGATTTTCTGAAGCTCGACAGTTCGCTCGGCGTGGCGGTGAGCGGCGTTCTCGAAGGCGACGCGGGAAACGACACGCTGTTCGGTGGACTGGGGAAAGATACATACTTGTTCAACACAAATACTCAGATCGGCTCCGATACGGTGATGGATGCGGGGGGGGCGATACGCTGGATTTCTCGACGAGCACTTCTCTTGCGGTCAACGTGGATCTTGGGACGAACGTTGTGCAGACGGTCAACGCCAACCTGAAGTTGACACTGAACACGAACATTCTGATCGAAAACGCCACGGGCAGCACGGGAGCTGACACACTGATGGGAAACTTGCTGGACAATATTTTGATCGGTGGTCCGGGAAACGACACATTGGTGGGCCTCAGAGCGAATGACACGCTGGTGGGTGAGGGTGGCAACGACTCGCTCGATGGTGGAGATGACGATGACACTTACCTGTTCAACACGACCAGCCTGCTCGATTCAGACACGGTGACGGACTCTACAGGGATCGACCTGCTGGACTACTCGGCCGACACACTCGGCGTGGAGGTGAAATTGGGGGTTGCGGTTCCGCAGATCGTCAACATCAATCACACGCTGACATTGGTCTCCGCCGCATCGATTGAGAACGTCACGAGTGGGATGGGGTTGGATAAACTGACGGGGAACACACTCGCAAACACCCTGATTGGCGGGGCAGGAAGAGACTCGCTGACGGACAGCATCGGGAATGACTCGATGGTGGGAGGGGACGGGGACGACTTTTTCATATTCGGCCCACCGACGTCCGCTAACGAGACCGACTGGGTCCACGAGATTTTGAATAATGGGTTCGATCGGCTGATCTTCACGACCGTGACGACGCCGGTGACAGTGGATCTCACCGTCAATTCGGCCACCGCGAAAATGACCACCGGGCCTAACACCCGCACGGTGAATACGAGCACGAATTCGTTTTCCGACTCACAACACATTGAGGCTGTCTTTGGTGGATCGGCAAACGACACTCTCACGGGGAATGACGGTGTGAACGTTCTGTATGGCGGCCCGGGGAGCGACTTGATGACGGCTGGAAAGAACAGTGACACCTATCGTTTCGACGACGTACCTACGGGGGGTCCGGTCGAGATCGACACGTTGGTCGAACTTCCCGAGCCAGGCATTGACACTCTGGATTTCCAGGGCATGACGTACGCGGTGACGGCCGACCTGTCGAATGCGATCACTGCGACGATGGGGACTGGGCTTCAACTCCGCACAGTGATGACGAACATGCCCGACAACTTGGAGCAACTGTTCGGCGGTAAGGCTGACGACATACTGACCGGGAACGACGGCGACAACCTCCTGGAGGGGAAAGAGGGAAATGACACACTGACGGGGAAGAAAGGCAACGATAATTATTTCTTTCGCGACCCAATGAGTACTTTGGAGTTCGACACGGTCGTCGAAGCGGTCAACGAAGGTAGTGACGTGCTGGATTTCTCGAACGGGACCGCGCTGGTATCCGCCAATCTGATGATGTTGACGTTGGCGACGGCGACGGGGGCGGGGACGGTGCGCAACGTCGAAACGACAACACCAGCCAACTTCGAGAGGGTGTTCGGCGGGCCGGGCAACGACACTCTGACCGGCAACGCCGCCAATAACCAGTTGCTGGGCGGCGGTGGGAACGACGTTCTGGACGGCGACATTGGAAACGACGACCTTCGCGGTGGTCCTGACAACGACATCTTGGTGGGTGGATCGGGAGCGGATGCGCTCAGCGGGGACGGCGACTACGATTTGGTAATTGCCGGAACCACCACTGCCATCACTCCGGCAGTGCAGGTCACTTGGGCGAACGTCAACTCAAGCAGCAGTTTCACCACGACCGTCTCCAGTCTCAATACCTCTACGCTGGTGGGCAATAGCGGCGGAACCCAGACCGTTCTCCCCGAAAGCCCTGCGGCGGTAGACACCGTGAACAGCGCGGGGGACGGTAAAGAAGATTGGCTGTTCGCGGATGACAGCCTGATGAATGGCGGGGGCGGCATTGATGGCGTGACCTTAGACGTAGGAATGGATCTTTTGCATGATATTTAAGCGGTGATCCAGCAGTGGTCGGACGGCCGTAGCCACGCTCGCCAGAGCGTGGGACGTCGATTCCAGAAACCCACGCTCTGGCGAGCGTGGCTACGTTTTGAGAATGTCGCCCGCCGATTTTGTTCGCACCGTGGCAGAAGTGCTGCCACAGAGGGGGCGATGACGGAGTGGCCCTGACGCGGCTTTGGGCGTCAGTGTGCCTGGGCTTACTCACGCTTCGTGTGAGTGAGTGCGCGAGCCGGGGTCTTCTGGAACTCCGGGAAACTGACACTTCCCGCTGAAGCCGACAGCGCAGCGAGTGACGTCCCCACCGACCTTGCGTCGGTGGAACGATGATTGGCGACTAGAACGGTCGTGTTTGTTTTACCACGCCCCCTCCGAGCTTGCCTCGGTGGAGC
>SXGT01414531.1_pt1 | contig 27616 bp, 17 predicted proteins | sample 3176221 | NCBI WGS metagenome assembly SXGT01 (sample SAMN11356862, study PRJNA531348) | freshwater metagenome | isolation source: freshwater sample F1-120 | place: China: Fuxian Lake, Yuxi | collected 2017-12-25
CGATGGCGCGCGTGGCGCGCTCGCAGCGCTCGCGGCCGAGGGCGCGACGCGCGAGGATGCCGCCGAGCGGCAGGGGCGAGGCCGTGGTGCTCTCCCACAGCGCGCCGAGGTCGAGCTCGAGGCGCAGGCCCTGCTCGCGGTAGGTGAAGCGGCCCTCGTGGATGCACACGCCGAGGTCGGCCTCGCCGCGGTGCAGGGCGGGCATGATCGCGTTGAAGACCGTGTGGCGCAGCTCGCCGCGGCCGGGCTGCAGGAGGCGCCAGAGCAAAGCGGCGGTGGTGTGCTCGCCGGGCGCGAGGACGCGCGGGTGAGCGGGCAGGGGCGCGTCCGGGCGCGCGAGCACCACCGGGCCGACGCCGTAGCCGATGGCCGAGCCCGCGGGCAGAACGAGCGTGTCGGGGCCGGCCTGCAGCGCGGCGGCGAAGCTCGCCTTCGCGACATCGAACTCGCCCGCGAGCCAGCGCTCGTTCAGGGTCTGGACGTCGCACAGCTCGACCTGCCAGTCGAAGCCCTGCGGGTCGCTCGCTCGCGCGAGCAGGCCGTGGAAGGCATAGGTGTCGTTGGGGCAGGTCGAGATGCCCAAACGCAGGGGCTCGCGGCTCATCGCGCGAAGCCGTGGTCGGCGTGGAGCAGTGCGAGGGCGCGCTCGCGGGCGGCGGAGAGCGCGGCCGGGATGCGCCAGTGGTCGGGGCGGCGGTCGCCGACGGCGTTGGAGATGCCGCGCACGATGCAGAGCGGAATGCCGGCCATGGCGCAGGCGGTGGCGACGGCGAAACCCTCCATGTCCTCGGCCTCGGCGTCGGGGAAGCGCTCGCGGCGCAGGGCGGCTTGCCGCGCGTCGGCGGAGGCGGCGGTCGTGGTGAGCAGCAGGCGTGCGCGATCGGGGGCGGTGCTCGCGAGCGGCAGGTGGTCAAAAATCGCGGGCGCGCCGGTATCGCTCGCCGGCCACTGCGGGAAGCCGAGCGCGCGCGGGGCGATCAGGCTCGCGCCCTCGCCGACGCCGATGCCCTCGATGGCGCAGGCGTCGAACTCGAGCGCGCTGCCGATGGGGTGGCGGGCGGTGTCGTAGGCGCCGGCGATGCCGACGAGCAGCACGCGGGCGGGGCGCAGGCGCGCAAGCAGCGCGGCGGTGCGGGCGGCGGCCGCGACAGGGCCGAAGCCGCAGGTCGCGACCAGCGCGAGGCCGGGCGGAAAGCCGCCCTCGTCGCAGAGACGGCGCAGCTCGAGCTCGGTGGGGACGAGCAGCAGGATCGGGTCGCCGCGCAGGCTCATAGGAGAGATGGTGTAGCCCGCGGAGAGGGCGCGTGGAAGGGCATGGGGGCCGGGAGCGCGCGGGAGGGCCGGGCGCTTGCGGGCCAGGCGGCTCGGGGCGGTTGGTGGGGCGGGCGGTTGGTGGGGCGGGCGATTGGCGGGCGCGACGCGAGGGCGGGCGTGCGCGAGGAAGGTTGCGGAGCAAGGCAGGTCGCGGAGCGAGGGCGGGCGTGGGGCGTGGCTGCTCACGGGGCGGGCGGAAGGGCTTGCGAGCAGTGCGAGTCGTGAGCGGATGTGTGCGAGGGCGGATGCGGCGGGGCCGCTAGGCTCTGCGCGATGGTGCGGGGAGCAAGTTGGCTGGCGCGCATGGGCCTCGGACGGCCGGAGCTGCGGGCGTGGGCGCTCTACGACTGGGCCAACTCGGCCTTCTTCACCACCGTCGTGACGGCCGTGTTCCCGATCTACTACCGCGAGGTCGCCGCGGCGGGGGAGGAGGGCGTGCTCGAAAGCTACAGCTCGCTCACCACGTGGGCCATGGTGGCGATCGCGCTGGTGGGGCCGTTCCTCGGCGCGCTGGCGGACACGTCGGCGCGCAAGAAGCCGCTGATGGCGGCGTTTCTCGTGCTCGGCGTGCTGGCGACGGCGGGGCTGTGGTTCGTGGGGCAGGGCGACTGGCGACTCGGCTCGGCGCTGTTCGTGCTCGGCAACGTGGGCGTGGCGGGGAGCTTCCTGTTCTACGACGCGCTGCTGCCCGCGGTGGCGCGCGAGGACGAGCTCGACCGCGTGTCGACGGCGGCCTACGCGCTCGGCTACTTGGGCGGCGGCGTGCTGCTCGCGGCCAACCTCGCGTGGATACTGAAGCCCGAGTGGTTCGGGATGGAGAGCGGGTCGACGCTGCCGGTGCGGCTCGCGTTCCTGAGCGTCGCGGCGTGGTGGGCCCTCTTCGCACTGCCCTTGTTCCTGCGCGTGAAGGAGCCGCCACGCGCGTACGAGTCCGACGAGCGGCCGGGTGGGTCCAGCGTGCGCGACGCGCTGACGCGCATCTTGGAGACGCTGCGCGAGATCCCGCGCTACCGCGACGCGTTCCTGCTCCTCTTCGCGATGCTCGCCTATAACGACGGCATCAACACCATCATCCGGCTCGCGACGATCTACGGCGCGGAGATCGGCCTCGGTGCGCAGCAGATGATCCCGGCGATCCTGCTCGTGCAATTCGTCGGCGTGCCGTGCGCGTTCGGCTTCGGCTGGCTCGCGGGGCGCATCGGACCCAAGCGCGCGGTGATGGCGGGCGTGCTCGTCTATTTCGGCATCACCGGGCTCGCGTGGCGCATGGCGAGTCCCGAGGAGACGCACAAGGTCGAGCTGTTCTATGCGCTCGCGGTCGGCGTGGCGCTCGTGATGGGCGGCTGCCAGGCGCTCACGCGCTCGATGTTCGCGAGCATGGTGCCCGCGCACAAGGCGGGCGAGTTCTTCGGCCTGTTCGGCGTGCTCGAGCGCTGCTCCGCGATCCTCGGACCGCTGTGCTTCGGCCTCGCCATCTCGTGGACGGGGGAGCAGCGCGCGGGAGTCGTGCCGCTGTTCGGCTTCTTCGCGCTCGGAGCGCTGCTACTCTCGAAGGTCGATCTCGAGCGCGGGCGTCGCGTTGCGCGCGAGGCTAGTAGCCGGTGAGCTCGACGAAGCCGCGGCCGGAGACGGCGCGCGCGTCGCGCGTGCCGCTCACGCGCACGGCCCCTTCCCAGTAGCGCACGGCGACGCGCAGCTCGCAGTCGGCGACGAGCGGCTCGACTTCGCACGCGAGCCCCAGCGCGGGAATCTCGATCGACCAGCGCGACGGATAGCTCGCCCCGCTTGGGGGACTCGTCCAGCGAGCGGTCTCGCGCAGCGTGAACTCGCTTGAACTGAGCGAGCGCGGCTCGGCGCCGTTGCGCGTGAACACGGCGCTGCTGAAGGGATCGAGGCTGCCGTCGGAGCGGCGCATGCGGTACAGCATCAGCTCGGAGCCATCGTCGAGGCGCAGCGCGAACCAGTCCCAGCCGACTTGTCCCTCTTCAAGCGCGCTTGTCGACCACTCGCGATCGAACCACGACTCGCCGGTGACTGCGCGACGTTCGCCGCGTAGGGCGAGAGTGCCTTCGGAACGCAGGCGCGGGATCGAGTAGTAGTACGATGCGTTTCCGGGTGCCGCGCCTTTGCGCGAGAGTCCGCGCTCGCCCTGCTTCACGAGCGCGCTGGCCGAACGAAGTGCGAGATCGAGCTCGAGGTCGCCATCCTGCGCGCGCAGGCGAATGTTGCCCGCGTCGAGATCACCTTCGACGCTCCAGTCGCGCAACCACACGCGCCATGGCGTCGCGCGCGCGCCTGCGAGGTCGAGAGCGCCGCGCTCGAATCGCTCGCGCGCCTCGAACGTGCCCTTCCTCGCGTCGGCGAGCGTGAAATGCGCCATGTAGATGTCCTGCGCGGCCCACGCCGAGTCGAGCGCAGGAGGGTCGGGTGCGAGCGCGCGGCGGAAGAACGTCAACTGGTAGCCAAACTCGTGACCCGTGGCATCGGCGAGCGTGCCCGTGAAGTACCACCACTCCGTCTGGAAGCCCGGGTGCGGGCCGTGATCGGCGGGGAACGAGAATTCGCGCGGCTCCAACGCGCGCTCGAAGCGCGGATCGGCCGGAGCAGAGAGCAGGTCGCCGACGTCGAGCGAGGCACGCACGCTCTCGCGCTCGTCCGAGCAGGCAGCGAGGAGGGCGAGCAGCAAGAAGGCGAGATGGACGCGCATCACTCGCCTCGCAGGGTCTGGGCCGGGGAGAGCCGCGCCATGCGCCACGCGGGATAGGCACCGGCGATCAGCGCGGACGCTAGCGCGATCGCGAAGGTCTCGGCGAGCACGCGCGGCGAGATCTGGATGTCGAGCGTCCAGCCAAACGAGCGCGCGTTGATCACAAGGATCAGCACCATCGCAACGGCGATGCCGATGGGTACCGCGAACAGGCCCGCGAGAGCTCCGAGCAGGCCAGTCTGGCCCAGCACGACGCGCTTGAGGCCGGCTGGAGAGAGGCCGATCGCGCGCAGCACGCCCATCTCACGCTCGCGCTCGAGCTCCATCGCGAGCAGCGCTCCGACGACGCCGAGGATCGCCACCACGCCCGCGAGCAAACGCAGCACGCGCGTCACCGAGAACGTGCGATCGAAGACCTCCATCGACGCGGCGACGAGCTCCTCGCCCGAGCGCACTTTCACGATGTCGCCCTCGGCCACCGACGCGCGCAGGTCCGCGATCGTCGCGCCGAGGTCGCTACCAGGCTCGAGGAACAGGCCGAGCGCGCTGATGCGTGCATCGTTCCAGCCACGCAACCACGTCTCGCGCGAGAGCAACGCCCAGCCTTGGTCTGAAGAGTAGTCGCGGAACACGCCGAGCACCTCGAACGGTCGCACTCCGTTGGCGGTGCGCACGTCGAGCGTCGAGCCGGGTTGCAGCGAGCGATGGCGGGCGAGCGATTCGCTCACGATCAGAGTGTCGCGCTCCGTGAACAAGGACCAGACGCGCGCCGGATCGCCTGCGAGGAAGCGGTAGGCGTCGCGGCTGCGCGGGTGCAGCGCAGCGGCGGTGGCGAACACTTTGTCGCCCGACGCGAGCTCGAGGTCGATGTCGCGAAAGGTGGTGCTGCCGCGCACGCGCGCGTCGGAGCTCATGCGCGTCACGAGCTCGTCGGACAGCACGGCGGATTCGCGGTTGGAGAACGTGCTCGGGCTCGAGATGTAGACGTCGGCGACCAGTGTCGTGTCGAGCCAGCTCACGACAGTCGAGCGGAAGCTGTCGACGAGGATTCCCATGCCTGCGGTCGCGGAGAGCGCGACGGCGAGGGCCGCGATGGCGACGGAGCTGCGCGCGAGATGACTGGTGATGCCGCGCGTGGCGATGCGGCCGAGGCTGCCTGCGAGCAGGCCCGCGACAGGCGCGATCAAGCGGCAGAGGAGCGTCGTCGCGCCGGGCACGAGGAGCGCGGCGGCGAAGAGCATCAGGAACAGCGCCGCGAAGCCCAGCGGCAAGTTCTGACCGGAAGCCTGGAGCAGCGCGATCGAGCCCGCGCCGGCGAGCAGGCCGAACAGCGCCAGCCACCCAATGCGGGCGCGCAGGCGTGACTCCTGTGCAGCGCGGTCGAGGATCGCGCGCGGAGCGGTGCTCATCGCGTCGAGGGCGGGGAACATGGCTCCGAGCAGCGTGGCACCGATGCCGAGCGCGGCCGCCTCGGCTAGGACCTCGGGCTCGAGACTCAACTCGCGCACGCTGACGACGTAGTAGAGGTCGTTGATCGTCTGCGTCACGAGCTTCACGAGCGCTTGCGCGAGCAGCATGCCGAGTCCAAGCCCCAGCGCCGTTCCGAGCGCACCGATGGCGAGCGCCTCCGCGCATACAAGGCGAAACAGCTCGCCACGCGTCGCGCCGATCGAGCGCAGCGTGCCCCACAAGGGCCGCCGTTGCACCACGGCGAAGGTCATCGTGTTGTAGACAAGGAACACGCCGACGAGCAGCGCGAGGAAGCCGAGCGCGCGCAGGTTGATGTCGAAGGCGCGCGTCATGCCCGCGAGCGTCTCGGAGCGGCGCGAGGCGGGTTCGACGGCGCAGCTCGCGGGCAGCAATCCGGAAATGCGCGAGATGGCCGCGCTTCGTTGCTGCTCGGAGGCGGGCAGGGCGAGGTCGATGCGGGTGAGCTGGCCCCGACTCCCCAGCATCGACTGCGCCGTGGAGATGTCGACGAGCACCACATCGGCGAGAGCCGCGCTCGCGAGCTCGCCCTCCGGATCGACGAGACCGGCAAGGCGCACGGATCGACGCTGGCTGCCGACGAGGAAGACGAGCTCGTCGCCGATCTTCGCGCCCAACTCGCCCGCGGTCGTGCGCGAGAGCCACGCTCCGTCGCCGCGCAGCAACGCGGCGCCATCGAAGCCATCCGAAGCGCTGGTGTAGGCACGGAACGGTCCTTCCGCGAACGGGTCGACGCCGAGCAGGTCGAGCGTGCGCGAGGAGGGGGAGACGAGCGCGAGGGAGCGCTGCACGACAGGCGCCGCGGGCGGAAGCCCGCTCTCGAGCGCGAGCGCGGCGTACGCCTCTTCCGGAACGGAGGGCGTCCCGCGTACCACGTGCGTCGCCGAACCGGAGAGCGCGCGCGTGGCGAGCTCGAATGAGCGTCGCGCGCTCGCGCCGGCCGTGTCGATGCCCACCACAACGGCCACGCCCACGGCGACACCGAGGATCGCGAGCACGAGCTGGGCGGGGTGGCGCGAGAGATAACGCAGGCTCGCGCGCGAGAGCAGCGAGATCACGCGCGCGCGCTCCGGGCTCGCGGGCCGAGGCGACCGTCGTGGAGCTCGAGCACGCGGTCGCCGATGGACTCGGCCTCGGCGCTGTGCGTGACCATCAGGAGCGTCTTGCCGCTCGGGCGCAGGAGGCGCGTGAATAGGTCGAGGACGGCGTGCGCGTTGTGGTCGTCGAGGTTACCGGTGGGCTCGTCCGCCAGCACAAGCTCCGGGTCGTGGACGAGCGCGCGCGCCACGGCGGCGCGCTGCTGCTCGCCACCCGAGAGGCGGTCGGGAAACTTGGCGCGCAGGTCCGCGAGCCCGACGGCGTCGAGGAGCTCGAGCGCGCGTCGGCGACCGGCGGCGTCGAGCGTGCCGCACAGCTCGAGCGGCAGGAGCAGGTTCTCCTCGATCGTGAGCGTGGGGAGCAGATTGAAGAACTGGAACACGAGCCCGATCTTGCGGCGGCGCACATCCGTGCGGCGCTCCTCGCTCGCGCGGCTCATGTCCTCCCCGAACAGCAACACCTGGCCTTCCGTAGGCAGGTCGATTCCCGACAGCACGTGGATCAGCGACGACTTGCCGCTGCCGCTGCGGCCCATGAGCACCGCGAACTCCCCGCGCGCAAGCTCGAGATCGATCCCGTGCAGCACCTCGCGGGTGCGATCGACCTCGACGTCGCTCTTCTTCACGCCGCGCAGGACGGCGACCGGTGGGGGGCTCGGGTGGGGCATCGGGGCGTGCGAACGCCTCAGGCGTTCGTGGGCCTCCATCGAGCAGATTCAAGAACCGCCAGAATCGCGCTCCAGCGACGGAAGGCTAGTCCTTGCGCTCGAGCGAGCCATCTTCGACCGATCCGGCATCCGGATCGCGCGCGGGCAGCCATTCTACGCGAGGCCCTCGACGCGACCGGTCGAGTCGCCGAGCGCGGGCTCGGAGACCTGCAGTCGATCGAGCACGGAAAGCCACAGGTTCATGCAGGGCGTCTCGGGAGCCACGCGCAGGTGGCGCCCGCCGCGCACGTCGCAGTGGCGTCCGCCGGCGAGCAGGATCGGCAGGTCCTCGTGGTTGTGGCGGTCACCGTCGGAGAGGCCGCTGCCGTAAGCGACGAGCGTCGAGTCGAGCAGCGTGCTCTCGCCTTCCTTGCGCGAGAGTGCCTGCAGGAGGTGCGCGAGCAGCTCGACGTGATGGCGATTGATCGCCGCGATCTTGCGGAGCTTCTCGGGATCGCCGCCGTGGTGCGAAAGCTCGTGGTGGCCTTCCGGCGCACCGAGCGCGGGGTAGCTGCGCCCCGAGCCTTCGTTGGCGAGCAGAAACGTGGCGATGCGCGTCGAGTCCGTCTCGAACGCCAGCGCGAGCAGGTCCGCTTGCAGCCGCGCGAGGTCGGCGTAGTTGTCCGGAAGCTCGGCCGGACGCTGGAAGCCCGCCTCACGCCCGCGCTGCTCGAGGAACGCGATGCGCCGCTCGAGCTCGCGCACGCCGCTCTCATACTCGTCGAGCTTGCGCTGGTCCGCGGCGCCGAGCTGTCTCCCGAGTCGTTTCACGTCGTCGCGCACGAAGTCGAGCACGCTGCGCCGGCGCCTGCGATGCTCGTCGCGCAACGCCTCGGGCAGTTCGCTGGCCTCGTCGCGGAACAGGCGGTCGAAGACGAGCCGTGGGTCGGTTTCCTTCGGAAGCGGCACGTGCGGCGCGCTCCATGAGATCGTGTTCGAGTACGCGCACGAGTAGCCACTGTCGCACTGCCCGCCGAGGCGTCCTGGCTCGCAGCCGAGCTCGAGCGAGCGCAGGCGCGTCGCGTTGCCGATCTCGCGCGCGGCGAGCTGGTCGGCCGAAATCCCGGCCTCGATCGGTCCGTCCGTCTTCTTCGGTTGGCATCCGGTGAGGAACGAGCCCGCGGAGCGCGCGTGGTCTCCGGGGCCGTCGCCGTGGGGGCGGGCCTTGTCGTGCGTGAGGCCGCTGATCACGAGCAGCGCATCGCGCCACGGCGCGAGTGGCTCCATCGTCGGTCCGAGTTCGAGGGCCTCGCCTTCGCCTCGCGGGCGCCAGTCCGGCATGTGAATGCCGTTGGGCACGTAGAGGAAGACGGCCCGGCGGGGTGCGGCGCGCGACGCAACGCGCGCGGGAGCCATGCGCTCGAGGAGCGGCAGCGCGAGCGTGATGCCGAGGCCGCGCAGGGCCGTGCGTCGATCGAGCGGCGGGATCATGGCTTCTCCGCCGCGACTGTACGTCGGAACAGGTCGAGGCGCACGACCGCCAAGACGAGTTCCTGCAGCGTCGCATCACGGCCCGCGAGCGAGGCGGCGAGCGCATCGAGCGCGGGCGCATCCACGGGCCGCATGCCGCGCCCGGTCGCGTAGACCGCGAGTTTCTCCGCAAGGCAACGGACGAAGGCCGGGTCCACCGCGAGCTTGCGCTCGAGCGCTGCGGCCCCGTCGAGACGCGTCCCGTCCGCGAGCTCGCCACTGGGATCGACTGGGAAACCGTCCGCTTCGGTGCGCCAGCGGCCCACGGGGTCGTAGTTCTCGAGCGCGAAGCCGAGTCCGTCGAGCTGGTCGTGGCACACGGCACATTCAGGCTTCGCGCGGTGCAGCGACAGTCGCTCGCGCAGGCTAGCCGCCGTCACCGCCTGCGGGCTCTCGTCGAGCGTGTCGACGCCCGGCTGCGGCGCGAGCGGTGGGGTGCCGAGCAGGGTCTCGAGGACCCACTTGCCGCGCTTCACGGGCGATGTGCGCGTCGGGTTGCTCGTCACCACGTGCACGCTCGCCTGCTGCAGCACGCCGCCGCGGACTCCGCGCTGCATCACATCGAGCGGAACGCGACGCATGTGGGGCCCCGTCACGCCCTCGAATCCGTAGTGCGCGGCGAGGCGCTCGTCGAGGAACGTGAAGTCGGGGTCAAGGAGTTCGCGCAGCGGCCGGTCCTCGCGCAGGACCGCTTCGAAGAGCAGCTCGGTTTCTGCGCGCATCGAAGCCCGCAGGGCGTCGTCGAAGCCGGGGAAGCGCGTCGCGTCGGGCGCGGCACGTTCGAGCGCGCGCAGCTGCAGCCATTGCCCCGCGAAGTTGCGCACGAGCTCGCCCGAGCGCGCGTCGCGCAGCATGCGGCGCACCTGTGCCTCGAGCACCTGCTCGTCGAGCAGCCGGTCCTTCTTGGCCAGATCCTGCAGCGTTTCGTCCGGCAGCGTGCTCCAGAGGAAGTAGGAGAGGCGCGTCGCGAGCTCATGGCCGGAGAGCGCGCGCGGCGTTCCGGGCCTGGCACCGCTCGGATCGCGCTCGATGCGGAACAGAAAGTGCGGCGAGGCGAGGATCGCCACGAGCGCGTCGCGCACGATGCGATCGTGCCGGGCGCCGCGCGGAGCGACCTGCATCAGGCGATCGACCTCGCTCGCCGTGACGGGACGGCGCCAGGCGCGCTCGGCGAGGTGCTCGACGGCTTCCCGCGCGTTGCGCTGCGTCGCGCCGGAGAAAAGTTGCTTCTGGAAGTCGGTTTCCGGCATCCACCCCAGCGGACCCGCGATCTCGAGCCACTCCACGTACAGGTTGCGATCGCGCCGCTTCTTGTCCGGGTCATCGGGGTTGTGGAAGTCGTTGAGGAACCAGACCGAGAAGCGCTGCTTGCCCTGCTCGATGCGCGTGCGGAACTCGTGCACCTGCGGTGCCCCGCGCTCGGCGGTCACGTCGATGCGTCCGAGGGCCGTGCCCGCGAGCTTGAGCTCCATGCGCGCCGGCTCCGGCCCGGCCTGGTTGGCCCACGCGCGCACGCGCAGCACGTACTCGCCCCCGCGCTCGAACTCGTGGTCCACACCGACGAAGCCGTAGCTGTAGAGCGCCCACGCCCCGTCGCGCGTCGTGAATTTCTCCGTGTGGACGATGGCGCCGTCGGGGACGCGCACGGCCCAGGGGTTGTCGTCGTCGGCGACGAGAATCGCCTGTGCCGCGATGCGCTCGGCCGCGACGACGTATTTCTCGAGCAGCACGTCGGGCATCGACAGCACGTCGCCGATCGAGTCGAACCCGTAGCCCACCTCGTCGGGCGGAAACCAGCCCTGCGTGTCGAAGCGCACGCCGCACACGTCGGCGACGCTGTTCTCGTACTCGCGCCGGTTGAGCCGGCGCAGCGTCGGACGGCCGGGATCGCTGGCGCGCGCGAGCTCGGCGTCGATCCACGCGAGCGCGCTCGCCACATGCTCCGACTTCGGCTTGCCAGCCTTGCGCGGCGGCATGCGGCCCGAACGCAGCTCCGCTGAGATCGAGCGCAGGAGCGCGAGGTCGAGCTCGCCTGACTTCGCGCTCAGCGTGCGATCGAGGCGCACCTCGCTCTCGGCCTCCTCGCCGGAGTGGCACTCGACGCAGCTCGCAGCGATCAGCGCAGCGATACCGTTCGCTCGCTCCTGCGGGCGAGCATCGGCGGAGATGGGCGCCAGCAGCGCCGCGAGGATCAGCAGGGACCGCATTCTGCACCGAGTGTACGCACTGCGGTGGGAAAAGACCGGAGGGCGGCCCCGCTGCGCGCGGGTACCGCCCTCCGACGAGAGAATCAGTCGCGAGGTTCGCTCACGGGGCGACGACCGAGCGCAGGTACGTCTGCTGGAACGCGAGCGGCGTACCGGCGGGCGCTCCGACGTAGCGAGCCTCGAGAGTCACTTGCGTCACTTGCGACACGTTGAGCTGGCCCTTGGTGCGGAAGTCGAAGGTCGCACCGCCCGTCACCGGGTCGACCACCAGCGTGATGGGGAAGGTCTGGTTCAGGATCCGCGCCGTGAGCGCGATGCCCTGCGGACGGTCGACGATGCCGCGGATGCGGATCTCGTTGCCCGCGTTCTTGAACAGCCACTGCTGGGGCACCACCGCGATCGGCGCCGACGGGTCGACCAGCGAGGTCTCGATGTCGATGGCGAAGAGCACGTGCTCGCTGACCATGTAGCCGACGACCGTGATCTCCTGGCCGACGGCCTGCTGCAGGAAGATGCTGCGCGGAATCTCGGTTCCGACGAGCCCGAGTGTGCTCGCGGCGAAGCGCGGGTCCTGGTTGAAGATCACGAGCAGGTTGCCCATGGTGAAGGACGGCGGGAGCCCGTTACCGCCGGGGTGCACGGAGGTGACCACGCCGCCGGCGACGTTCTCGGCGAGCTCGAGCACGGCCTCGTCGTCCGGGATGAGGAAGCGGTTGCCGCTCGCATCGAGGTAGACGTGGCCGGCGGACTTGAACGTGCCGCCGCTCGAGTACGGGTACACCCAGCCGGTGTTCTCTTCCTGCAGGAGGCCGGTGAGAGACCCGAAGTCGAGCGCCAGCACGGTGGGGTGCAGCGGGATGAGGTCGCGGGTCGTCGCGAAGTAGTTGGCCTGCAGCTGCTGCTGCACGCTCGAGCTGCGACTGGTCGGACGCAACGCGTCCTGCCGAAGGTTCTCGCTCGTCGAGAACAGCGAGCGCACCGCACCTGCCTGCAGGGCCGTGGCGTCGCGGCCGACGGCGTTCTCGTCGAGCAGTCGGTCGAAGTTGTGCGCACCGATGCCGTCGACGATCTCGCCGGCGGCGTTGGTGACGGCCGTGCCACTGATGAGGTAGGGCGTGAGGTTCAACGTCGCCGGGATCGTAACGGTCTTCCCGGTTACCGTGACGGAGCGCGCGGCGGTGTTGATGTCCCAGACCGGGCCTTCGGTGGTGAAGAACTCGAGCGGGGTCTTGAGGGTCAGGACCCGGCCGTCGGCGAGGGTCGCAGTCTGGGCGAGGCCGGGTGCGGCGAGGCCGCCGAGGAGGAACGCGGAGGCGAGGAAGGCAGCAGGTAAGTTGATTTTCACGAGTCGTATGTCCTTAGGTGCAGGGAAGCGGGTCCGGCGTGGTGCCGATCTTTTTTCTACGGAGCGCTGCAGAGAGACAGCGCGATGAGAAGTCTTAGGAGATTGCAATTCAAATTTGACATTCCGTGTGGTACAAAGACGGGATAAGGGCTTTTTTCTGCGAGGGCGGAAAAGCCAATTTCTCCCGTTCCAACGGGCACTCTCCACGCGTGCACATCGACAGCGCCGCTTTGGGCGGGCCGGGCGTCGGTCCCTCTCGGTTGGGCGCCGGGTGGCAGGGTTCGACCGAGCCGCGTAGGCTCCGCACCAACATGACGGGTTGGATGAGCGCGGCGGTGTCGTGGGCGTGGCACAGTTCGCTGCTGGTGGGCGCAGCAACGCTGGCGGGTTGTGTGAGCACGGGGCGCGGCGCGGGGGCGCCCGGCGGCGCCCAGTGGGCCGAGGTGCCCGGTGCTGGCTCGAAGCGTGCCTTCGAGATAGCGGACTTCTATCGCTGTGCCACGGTGGGGGCGCCAAGCCTCACGCCGGACAGCTCGCTCGCCGTGTTCGGCGTGCGGCGCTACGAGCTCGCGGCGGGAAAGAGCTGGTCGGAGCTGTGGGCCGTGCGCACGGATGGCAGCGGGTTGCGCCAGCTCACATCGGGCCGCAACAGCGACACGGACCCGCAGGTGGCGCCGGACGGGCGCTCGGTGGCGTTCCTCTCCGCGCGCGGCGGCTCGATGCAGGTGTGGACCATGCCGCTCGACGGCGGAGAGCCGCGGCAGCTCACGTCGAGCGCGCTCGGCATCGGCAGCTTCGCGTGGTCGCCGGATGGCAAGCACATGGCCGCCACCGTGGAGCTGTGGCCGGAGTGCGGGCTCGAAGAGGCCTGCAACGGTCGCATCGCCAAGGGGCTCGAGGGCAAGCTGCAGGTGCGCGTCGCTGACGAGCTGCTCTACCGCCACTGGACGAGCTGGCACCAGGGCAAGCGCACGCACATCGTGCTGGTCGATGCGACGAGTGGCGCGCTCGTGCGCGACCTGACGCCGGGCGAGTTCGACGCCCCGGCCTTCTCGCTCGGCGGTCGCGGCTTCGCGTGGTCGCCCGATGGCAAGGAGCTGTGCTTCGTCTCCAACCACGACGCCGAGCAGGCGAGCTCGACGAACTCGGACCTGTGGGTCGTTCCGATCGACGGCAGCGCGAGCGCGCGCAACCTAACGGAAGCGAACGACGGCTGGGACGGCGGGCCGCTGTACTCGCCCGACGGCAAGTGGATCGCGTTTCAGAGCCAGGCGACGCCGGGCTACGAGAGCGACCTGAAGCGCCTCGCGCTGTACGAGCGCGCGAGCTGCTCGGTGCGCTACCTCACGGAGCGCGGCGGCTTCGATGACATGGTCGAGGATATGCGCTGGACGCCCGACAGCGAGGAACTCGTGTTCCAAGCCGAGAATCACGGGCGCAACCCGCTCTATCGCATCGGTATCGGCGGCGGCGAGCCCGCGCTCGTGCTGCGCCACGGTTTCATCGCGGGGTGGGAGCTCGGCGCCCGTGGCGAGGTCGTGTACGCGCACCGCAGCGTCGGCGAGCCCTCGGAGCTCCACGTGGCGAGCGGCGAGACGCGCCGCTCCCTGACGGACTTCAACGACGCGGTCGCGTCCGAGGTCGACATCCGGCCGGCGCGGGAGCTGTGGCTCGAGGGCGCCGACGGCCGCAAGGTGCACACCTTCGTGGTCACACCGCACGGCTTCGACCCGTCGAAGCGCTATCCGCTGGTGCTCAACGTGCACGGCGGCCCGCAGTCGCAGTGGACCGACGCCTTCCGCGGCGACTGGCAGGTCTACCCCGGCAAGGGCTACGTGGTCGCGTTCTGCAACCCCGCGGGCTCGACCGGCTACGGTCAGGACTTCACCGACGCGATCACGGGCGAGTGGGGTGGCCGCCCCTTCGATGACTTGTTGGCCGTGTGCGACCAGCTCGAGCAACTGCCGTTCGTCGATCGCACGCGCATGGGAGTGATGGGCTGGAGCTACGGCGGCTACATGGCGATGTGGATGCAGGGCCACACGAACCGCTTCCGCTGCAACGCCGCGATGATGGGGCTCTACGACCTGCGCTCCTTCTACGGCGCCACGGAGGAGCTGTGGTTCCCCGAGCACGACCTCGAAGGCACGCCGTGGACGAGCGAGCTCTACGAACGCTGGTCGCCATCGAACTTCGTGCGAAACTTTTCGACGCCGTCACTCGTGATCACCGGCGAGCTCGACTATCGCGTGCCCTACACGCAGAGCCTGCAGTACTACACCGCGCTCCGAAAGCGCGGAGTTCCCGCGCGTCTCGTCGTGCTTCCCAATGCCGGCCACTGGCCCGCGTGGCACGAAATGGCGTTCTACTACAACGTGCACCTCGACTTCTTCCACGAGTACTTGGGCGGCGAGCCCGCCCCGTGGGACGTCACCGCCCAAAGCCGCAACCTGCACCTCACGCCGCGCTGATCACGCGCGGCGGCACGGAAGACGCCTTGGCGTCTTTCGCGCGTGATTCCCCGAGTGGGAGCGCAGCGAGCCCGCTGGCTCGAGCGCGCACGATCGCGGCCGTTGCGCTACGGGACGTAGGTGAGCGTGAGCGCGTTCGAGAGGTTCGTCGACTTCGAGGCCGGCGGGTCGCGATACCACGCTTGCACCTGCGCCCGTCGTCCCGCGAGCCAGGGCTGGCCGAGGGCGCCGGGCGTGGAGGACTGCAAGGCGTTCCAGTCGAGCGTGAAGGTGCCGTTGCAGGCGCCGATGGTGCCGCCGGAGAACTGGCTCAGGGAGCGCTGGGTCGGAAGCTTCACGCACAGGAAGCTCGCGCTCGTGGTCGACCACGGTTGGATCAGCTGCTCGAGACCGTAGAACAGCACGCCGGACTTCTGGCCCTCGACGTTGGTGACGCCGATCGTGCAGGGAGTCGAGAGTGCGAGGTTGGGGTTCGCGTTGGCGCTGATGGTCGCCAGACAGCCGTTGGTCGAGGTGCCGGGCGTGCAGTAGGTGGTCGGCGCCGTGGGGGGCGCGGTGAAGCTCCACGACAGCACGTCGTTGTGCTCCCACGCTCCTCCGGTCGCCGCGGTGACGCCAACGTAGAGCGAGCTGCCGCCGATCAGGTTGAGTCCGCCGACCGCGGCGCCGCCGATCCACGTGCCTCCGCTGGTGAAGCTGTAGGGGGTCGTGAAGAGCAGCGCGCCGTCGTAGGAGACGCTCAAGCTCCCGGGCACGTACACGATGCGCACCGAGTGCACGGCGCCATTGGTGAAGTCGACCGCCGGCGTGGCCCAGCCGATCGAGTAGCTCTCGCGCGCGTCGTTCTGGCCCGTGGCGTTCGTGTGCCAGCTGAAATCGGCACCCGTGCCGTCGAAGAAGGGCGAACCGGCGTCGTAGGTGTCGATCTCGAGCGCGAGGGAGTTGACGATGCCCACACCGGCGGGCTGCGCAGGATTGTCGGCGTAGCCGAGGCAGCTTCCGGCGGTCGCGCTGCCGAGCGCCGCGGTGGCGCGCGGGTCGTTCTGGAAGACGATCGCGAGCCCGTCGGCGCCGCTCGACGCCTGGCTCGTGAACTGGAAGCTCATGTCCAGCGTGAAGCCGCCAGCGACGGGCAGCGGTTGCGAGTACCAGGCCGAGCCGCGTTGGCTCGCGGCCGCGGGCGTCACGCGCAGGACGCCGCCCGTGGCGAGCGCGTTGCCGTTGAGCACGAGGCCCGCTGTGGAGGCGAAGTTCGGATAGTTGAAGCCCTGCGCGAGCGCGGGGGCGGCGAGCAGGACGAGGGCAGCGAGAGAACGCATGACGTGCATGGGACGAGCTCCTTCCGGTCGGCCCGGTTTACCTACAATCCCCGCGGAGCGCGAGCTCACACGTCGGAACGAGCGGCGCGCCTTACACGTGGTGCACGGGGCCCTCGCCGCGCGAGGCGGCGAGCAGCGTGCGCTTCACGTACACGGGGACCATGTCCCGGCGGTAGTCGGCGTCGCCGGGGATGTTGGGCAGCGGCTTGCACTGCTTGTGGGCGAGGGCCGCCGCTTCCGCGACCGCAGCCTCGAACGCGGGGTTGCCCGGACGCTGGCCGCGCAGGAGCTCCCCGAGCTTCGTGATGCGCTTGGGCTGGGCCGCGAGGGCCGTCACGACGATGTCAACGTGCTCGACCGCGCCCTGCGCGTCGAGATCGAGACGCACCGCGACGCCGAGCAGCGGGAAGTCGATGCTGCCGCGGTCGCGCAGCTTGCCGTAGGCGCCACGGTGACCGGCGGGGGCCTTGGGCACTTGGACCGAGACGAGCACCTCGTCGCGCTCGACCTTCTTGTTGAAGATGCCGTCCGCGACCCAGAAGTCGTCGATCGCGATCGCGCGACGGCCGCGCGGGCTGGCGAACTCGAGCGTGGCGCCGAGCGTCATCAGCGGCGGCGCGCTGTCGTTCGAGGCGGCGGCGACGCAGTTCTTGCCGCCCTTGACGACGTGGCAGACCTCGCCGTCCTTCTTCATGCAGAAGCCGAGGGCCTCGCGCCAGAAGTGGGTCTGGTTGTACCACTGGCAGCGCGTGTCGAGCAGCACGTTGCCGCCGAGCGTGCCCATGGTGCGCAGCTGCGGGCCTGCGACGAGCGAGCAGGCTTGGGCGAGTGCGGGAGCCTGCGCGCGCACGAGCTCGCTCGCGGCGACCTCGGCGAGTGACGTCATCGCGCCGATTGCGAGTGAGCCATCGGCGTTGCGGCAGATGCCGCGCAGCTCGCGCACCTGTGCCAGCGAGACCACGCGCGAGGGCGTGAACAGCTCGTGCTTCATGTTGGGCACGAGGTCGGTGCCGCCCGCGACGATCATCGCGTCCGGGGATTGCGCGAGCAGCGCGACGGCCTCGGCGACCGTGGACGGCGTGCACAACTCGAACTTCGGGAGCCGCAGCATCAGCGCTTCCCTCCCTGCGCCGCCAGCGGGGCGCTCTCCTGCTTCGCGCGCAGTGCGGCGAGGACCTTGGCGGGCGTGAACGGCAAGTGCTTCAAGCGAATGCCCACGGCGTCGTAGATGGCGTTGGAGAGGGCCGGCAGGCACGGGTGCAGCGGGCCTTCGCCCGCTTCCTTGGCGCCGTAGGGGCCCTCGGGGTCGATGGACTCGACGATCAGCGCGCGGAACTCCGGCGTGTCGACGCTGGTCGGCAGGCGATAGTCGAGCAGCGACGGCCCGCGGTGCAGGCCGAAGCGGTTGACGTCGTGCTCCTCGTACAGGGCCTCGGCGAGGCCCATGTACGCGGAGCCTTCCATTTGGCCCGCGACGATCATCGGGTTCAGGGCGCGGCCGCAGTCGTGGGCGATCCACACGTCGTGCACAGTGATGCGGCCTGTCTCGGTGTCGACCGAGGCGTCGACCACGTGCGCGGTGAACGAGTAGGCGGGCGAGGCGCCGATCGTGCCACCGCGGTAGTCACCGCCGAGCTTGGGCGTGTTGTAGGAGCCGGTGGAACCGAGCGTGTCGAACTTGGTCTCCGCGAGGTGGAAGGCCTCGACCGACGTGAGCGAGCGCGAGGTGTCGTCGAGATCGATGACGAGCCCCTCGATCAGGCGCACCCGCGACGGCTCGCATTGCCACTTCTCGGCGACGGCGGCGACGAGCTTCTCGCGCAGCTTGCGGCAGGCGTCGATGGTCGCGTTGCCGACCATGAAGGTCACGCGACTCGAATAGGCGCCAAGGTCGACAGGGCACAGGTCGGTGTCGGCGGCGACCACGCGGATGCGCTCGATCGGGATGCCGAGCTCCTCCGCGACGATGTACGCGCACATGGAGTTCGAGCCCTGCCCGATGTCGTTGCCGCCGGTGAAGACCGTGACGAGCCCCGAGCGGTCGACCTTGAGCTGCACGCCGGCCTGCGGCATGTCGTTGGGGTAGACGGGGTAGTTCGTGCCCGAGATGTACATCGAGCCCGCGACGCCGAGCCCGCGGCCGAAGCCGAGCTTGCCGCGCCGCTCCTTCCAGCTGCTCGAGCGCTCGACCTCTTCGAGGCACTGCAGGAAGCCGTTGGAAGTCACACGCTGGCCGTTCACCGTGCGCGTGAAGTCGCCCTGAAAGTTACGGCGGCGGATCTCGATCGGATCGAGCGCGAGCTTCTCCGCGAGCTGGTCGAGCTGCACCTCGAAGGCGAAGCGCGGCTGCACCGAGCCGTGGCCGCGCTTGGGACCGCAGGGCGGCTTGTTGGTGAAGACGCGCGTCGAGTCGAAGCGGTAGGTGGGGAAGTGATAGGGCCCGGTGAGCAGCTGGCCCGAGTAGTAGGTCGTGACGAGACCGAAGGAGCTGTAGGAGCCGCCGTCGATCAGGATCTTCGCGTCGACGCCCGTGAGCTTGCCGTCCTTCGTGGCCCCGCTCTTGTAGTGCAGGTACATCGGGTGACGGCCGCGGTGCGCGTAGAAGACCTCCTCGCGCGTCCACAGCATCTTCACCGCGCGGCCGGTGAGCATGGCGAGCTTGGCGACGCAAAATTCGAGGCTGAACGGGTCCGACTTGCCGCCGAAGGCGCCGCCGAGGCAGGGCTGGATCACGCGGATCCGGTGTGCGGGCAGCTCGAGCACGCGCGCGAGCGCGCGGTGAACGTAGTGCGTGATCTGCGTCGCCGACCAGAGCGTGAGCACGCCTTCGGGCGAGTAGGTGGCGACCGCGCAGTGGGGCTCGATCGGCGCGTGCGTCGAGCCGTGGAAGAAGTAATCGTCCTCGACCACCACGTCCGCGCCCGAGAGCGCGGTCTCGACCGATCCGAACTCGAGCTGCACGTTCTTCGAGATGTTGCCTTCCTTGCGGCCCTCGTGGATCGCGGGCTCCGCGCGCACGAGCGACTCGTGCGGATCGAAGAAGGCGTGCAGCAGCTCGTACTCGACCTCGATCAGCTTGAGCGCGGCGTTGGCCGTGTCCTCGTCGATCGCGGCCACGGCTGCGACGGGGTCGCCGATGAAGCGCACCTTGTCGACCGCGAGCGCGTTCTCGTCGGGCGTCCACGGAATGACGCCGTACTTGATCGGCATCGCATCGCCCGTGATCACCGCGTGCACGCCCTTGAGCGCGCGCGCCTTCGAGACGTCGATGCGCCGGATCTTCGCGTGGGCGTGCGGACTGCGCAGCGTCTTCGCGTGCAGCATCCCGGGCAGCACGATGTCGTCGGCATAGACCGCGGAGCCGGTGGCCTTGGCGAGACCGTCGACCTTGGCGTGCGCGCGGCCGACGACCTTGAAGTCGACGTTGGCCTTCGAGCCGGGCTCATGCGGACCCCAAGGTGCGCCCGGGCCGTGGAGATCACGTGCGCTCATCGCGTGGACTCCTTGGCCGAGCGCTGGGCCTCCCACGAGCGCAGCTTGGGCTGGAGCTGAAGTCTCTCGGCCACGGCGGACTCGATGGCCTCGAAGATCTGCGTGTAGCCCGTGCAGCGGCACAGGTTGCCGGAGAGCGCGTCGCGCATGTCCTCGCGCGAGGGCTGCGGGCAGCGGTCGAGCAGTGCGCGCGCCGAGAGGATCATCCCCGGCTGGCAGAAGCCGCACTGCAGCGCTCCGCAGCGATCGAAGGCCTGCTGCAACGGATCGGCGCCCGTGCCGCCGGCGCGCAGGTGCGCGGGCATCAGGCCCTCGATGGTCGTGATCGCGCGGCCCTCGCTGGCGCGCGCGAGCGTCAGGCAGGCGAGCACCGGCTGCCGGTCGACGAGCACGGTGCATGCGCCGCAATCGCCCTTGTCGCAACCCTGCTTTGAACCCGTGAGCCCGAGGCGGTAGCGCAGCACCTCGAGCAACGTCCAGTGGTCCGGCGCGGAGACCGGCTGCGCGTCTCCGTTGACCTCAAGTTGGTACTCCCCCATGTCGCGCATTGTCGCCGCGCGAGGGGCGGGAGGAAAGCCCGGAGGCGGGGCTCAGCGCTGCTCTTCGGCTTGCGTGGGGGTCTCCTGCGGCGTGGTCCTGCGCAGGAACGGGGCCACGAAGCGGCGCAACCGGCGCTGCAGGTCGGCCGTGTCGAGCTCATGGCCGGCCGCGCAGGCGAGGGACTCGATCGCCAGCAGCCAGAGGGCTTGCGGGGCCCAGTGCCCGTCTCGGGTGGACTCCAGCCAGTCGAGCGCGCCCGCGGCGCACAGCTCGAGCTCGCCCAGTTCGGTCGCGGCGGGCGTGCCTTCGGCTCGCTGCGCGAGGCGCTCGCGGTGCACGCGTCGATCGAGTGCCACGAGTGCGTCCTGTCCCGGTGGTGGGCGCGGCGGGTTGGCGTGCGCTTCCGCGAGCTGGCTGTCGAGCTCGGAGCGCTGCGCCTCGTCCGGCTCGTTGCCCACCGCTTGGCCCAGCTCGCGCAACTGCCGCAGCTCGCTGTGGTTGAGCTCCGGGCGGGTGACGCCGGACTCGAGCTGCTCGTGGAGTGCGCGCGAGCCTGGTTAGATCGAGGCCATGGCGCCGCACGTTCGTTCGAGGACCTGCAGCTCGCTAGCCGCTAGATTCGTGCGCTCCTGCGGATCGCGCCCGCGATCGAACATGCACTCACGGAAGGTCAGGTCCTCGAAATAGCCCAGCGGGTCGCCCGCTTTCGGGTCGCGCGTCACGATCTCGACGCCGTGATCGTCGAGCGTCTGGAGTTCGTCACCTTGGTCGTGCTTCTGCAGCAGCGACGGTGGCTCGGGCTGGATGTGGATGCGTACAGAGTGCTGCGGCGGGATCGCGCTGTCTCCGATGTGCTTGTAGCCGTCGTCCAGCAGCGCGTGAGCGGCGGTGGAGTGGGTGCTCGAGAGCGAGTCGCTGCGCGAGCGGCGTTCTCTGCGCGCGCGAGCCGCGAGGCTCGAGCCCTGCAGGCGCGAATCGCGAGGCAGCTCCGCGACTTCGAGCAGCGTCAGAGCAACGTCGACGAGATCGACGAGCATGCTCACGCACGTTCCCGCCTGCGCGGAGCGCGGCAGCTTCACGATCAGCGGCACGCGCAGAGTTGCATGCCATGCCCGAGGCGCAGCCCGCATTCGTAGAGAACCTCGCCGTGGTCCGAGAGCACGATGATCAGGGCCTCGTCGTAGCGGCCCGAATGGCGCAGCTTCGCCACGATCGCGCCCACGGCTTGATCGGCTTCCGTCAAGCCGCTGTCGTAGTCATCGAGCGCGCAACCGAGTTGCTGGCAGCGGTCGAAGCCATGCTGCGCGCATCGCGGGTGTAGGTGGAGCGAAGGAACGCGTGATCGAGCGGCGAAGCGCCCGCGGGACGAGCACGGCGTCGCGCGCGCGAGCGTCGATGACGTGGGAGACGTCGGCAGCGTTGCCGTAGATCCCGAGGCGCTCGGCACGCAGCGTGTCGATGCTGACCCGCACAGCGATCGAGATCCCGGGAGTCGATCGCGAGCACGCGGGCGCGAGCGGCGCGGCGAGCGCTGCCGGCATGGATACGTGCGCGGGGACGGGACAAGCGAGGCGCCGGGGGCGGAGCGTGGGCCGCGACCCTGCGGGAACGCGACTCGACGCGGCGCGGTTCACTGCTGACGAGCGCGCGCAGCGCAATCCGAGACGCGGCCCACGGGCGGCACTAGGTCGCATGGCGCGCGGGGCTGGAGCGAGAGCTGGCCGCCGCGCCGCTGGAGCGTCACTTGTGTCGACATGGGCGAGGCGCGCGTGTCGAACGCTGGACGCCCGGAACCGTCAGCCGCGGAAGCTGGCGATCTCGGCTACGAACAACGGCCCGAGGTCGGCGAGCTTGGCTTGGCCGATGCCGCGGATGCCGCGCAGCTCGTCGAGGGTCGTGGGGCGCAGTGCCGCGAGCTCCTGCAGCGTGCGGTCGCCGAAGATCAGGTAGGGCGGGACGCCGCGCTCGCGCGCGAGGCGGCGGCGCAGGTTGCGCAGGCGCTCGAACAGCGTGGCATCGACCGTGAGCTCGATCTCCGCGCCGTCGCTCGTGACCGCCGTGCGGCCGCCCCCCGCGCCGTCGGGCTCGAGCGAGAGCTTGCCACGGCGCGTGGTCACGACGCGCGCCGGGGCTGCGCGGCGCGAGCGCGGCGGGACCGGCAGGTCGTAGAGCTGCACGTCGCGCTGTGCCTTCATGACCTCGACGCCCGTGCGCGTCAGCGACAGCGTGGGGTACTGGCCAGGCGCGACGCGCAGATGGTCGAGGCCGACGAGCTGCTCGATCCAGTGGCGGATCTCGCGCGGATGGCGCTCGTGGAGCAGGCCAAAGGTGCTGAGCCGGTCGTGGCCCGCGGCGCGGATGCGCTCGGTGGAGGCGCCGCGCAGCACGTCCGCGACGTGACCCGCGCCGTAGCGCTGCTCGCAGCGCACCACGCACGAGAGGATCATCTGCGCGACGCGCGGGGCATCGGCGGCCGCGCGCAGCTCGCCGAGGCACACGTCGCAGGCTCCGCAGGTCTCTCCGCCGGTCCACTCTTGCCCGAAGTGCTGCACGAGGAAGCGATGACGGCAGGTCGCGCTGGTCGCGAGGCTGTACATTTCCGACAGGCGCTCGAGCGAGCGCTCGGCCTCCTGCGGGTCGATCTCGACACCGGAGGCGCGCGCCTCGGAGTGACTGCGCTCCTGGAGATTGCGCCAGCCGTGGTAGTCGGCGCCGCTGTACAGCATCACGCACTCGCTCGGAAGGCCGTCGCGGCCCGCACGTCCGGTCTCCTGTGCGAACTGCTCGACGCCCTTCGGCAGCGCGGCGTGCACCACGAAGCGCACGTCGGGGCGGTCGATGCCCATGCCGAAGGCCACCGTGGCGACGATCACCTCGATCTCCTCGGCGAGGAAGCGCGCCTGGTTCTCCTCGCGCGTCGCGGCCCCGAGGCCCGCGTGGTAGGGGAGGCAGCGAATTCCGGCGCGTGCGAGCTCCGGCGCGAGCTCGTCGACGTCCGTGCGGCGCAGGCAGTACACGATGCCGGCCTCGCCCGGGTGGCGGCGGATCACGGACAGCACCTGCTCGACCTCCTCGGCGCGCGGCAGGAAGCGATAGGTCAGGTTCGCGCGGTCGAAGTTGCCGACGAGTACCTCTGGCTCGCGCAGCCCGAGCTGGCGCACGATGTCGGCGCGCACCTGCGGCGTCGCGGTGGCCGTGAAGGTCTGGATGGGTACGTTGGGCAGGAGCGTGCGCAGCTCGCCGATGCGGCGGTACTCCGGCCGGAAGTCGTGGCCCCAGTGGCTGCTGCAGTGCGCCTCGTCGACCACCAGCGTCGCGAGCCCGAGCTGGGACAGCTCCTCGATGAAGCCGGGCACGACAAAGCGCTCCGGCGAGACGAACAGCAGCTTGAGCGCGCCCGCGCGCAGGCGCTGGAAGACCTCGCGCTTCTCGCTCGTCTCCTGCGCGCTCGTCAGCATCGCGGCCTGCACGCCGCTCTCGGCGAGGCCCGCGATCTGGTCCTGCATGAGCGAGATCAGCGGACTCAGCACGACCGTCAGGCCATCGCGGACGAGCGCCGGAGCCTGGTAGCACAGGCTCTTGCCGCCGCCGGTGGCGAGCACGACCAGAGCGTCGCGTCGCTCGAGGCTCGCGAGCATCGCCTCGGCCTGCAGCGGCCGCAGCTCGGAATAGCCCCAGACGCGCGCGACGACCTCGCGCAGCTCGTCCATGCCCTTTCCCCGTTCCAGCGTTCCCGTGCCCATCGCCCCAACCCGCGATTGGACCCCGCCGCAGTCCGCGATCAAGCGGGGAAACCGGCTGGCGCGACGATTTTCGCGACTTTCGAGCCGCGCTCAGTCCTCGAAACGACCGCGCAGGTCCGGCGGGAGCAGCGGGCAGGCCTCCGTCGGCGGAGCGAAGAGGCGGCGGCGGACGCGCGCGACGCCGGAGTAGCCGAGGTCGAGCAGGGGCGCCGGCACGAGGGCGCCGGGCGCGGCGGTCAGGCGCCACAGGCCGCCGAGGCGCGCGGCGATGTGGCGTGCCGCGCGCGAGCGCACCAGCGTGCGACCGTCCGCGGTGCGCACGAGCACGCTGTCGGGGAGCTCGCGAATCGTCTCGCTCGCGAACTCGCGCGCGAAGCACGCGCCGCCGATGGGCGCGAAGGTGAGCGGCTCGGGCGAGCGATCCTCGGAGAGCACGAAGCGCACGCTCCGGTGGCACAGGCCGCAGGAGCCGTCGTAGAAGACCCGCTCGGGGCCGCGTGCCCGCAGGCCTGGAATCCAACCCGGGTCGCACGCGAGCGCGGCGTAGAAGAGCGGGGCGAGCACCAGTTCACTGCGGAATAGCCACCACGTCGAGAGCGAGCCCGCGCAGGCCGCGAGAGCGAGGGCGCGCACGTAGTTGGGCAGCGCCCAGTGGCCGCGCGGATCGACCCGGCCGCGCGCATCGAGCGAGAGGAACGGCGCGGGAGGGACCGCGAGGTGCAGGAGCACCGCGAGCGCGAGCCAGTGCAACTGCCCCGGGCCGCGCTCGCTCCCGACGAAGCCGGCGGCGATCAAGGTCGGCGCAAGCAGGAAGGCGCTCGCACGCTCCTTCCAGCCGAGCGCGAACGCGAGGCTGAACGCGAATCCGGCTAGGAGCAGCGCGGCCTCGACAGGCTCGGCTCCCGGAGTGCGCAGCGCGAAGCGCGCGGCGATCGCGAGGCCGAAGAGAGTGCGCAGCACGCTGTACTGACCGCCGGTCCAGCCGTTCTTCGACGCAGCAAGAGGAGGTCCAGAATTCACGCCAAGGAGACGATGCGCGCGCGGCTCCGCGAAGTCAAACTGCGGTCCACGGAGGTCACGATGTCGCGCGCGTACCATGCACTTCTTCCCCTCGTTCTCTCGTTTGCCTGCCAAACACCACCGTCGCGTCATTCCGCGTCGGTCTTGCCCGCGAGCGTGTCCGCCGCTGCCGACGTGAGCGCGTTGCGTGCGGTCCCCAGCGGTGCGCAGGCGGTCTCGCTGCTCGGTTCAGCGCTCTACCCGCCGCTGCTCGCCTCGGTTGCGCAAGCGACGCGGCAGGGTCAGCTGGAAGCCGCGGTACGTGACCTCGAGGCGCATCCCGACGAGCCCGAGGCCCTGATCTGGTTGGGACGTCGTCTGGGCTACTTGGGCCGCTTTCGCGAAGCGATCGATGCGTTCACACTCGGCGTGGAGCGCTTTCCCGAGGATGCGCGCTTCCTGCGCCACCGCGGTCACAGGCTGATCACCGTGCGCGAGTTCGAGCTCGCGGCACGCGATCTCGAGCGGGCCGCCGAGCTCGAGCGCGGCAAGCCCGACAGCGCAGAGCCCGACGGACAGCCCAACGCCGCCGGGGTCCTGCTCGAGACGTTGCAGTCGAACATCCACTACCACCTTGGGCTCGCGCGCTTCCTGCAGGGCGACTTTGCGCGTGCGGAGCCGGCGTGGCGGCGCTGTCTCGAGCTCTCGACGAACGACGACAACCGCTGCTCCGCGACGTGGTGGCTGTGCAACACGCTGCGACGGCTCGGCCGCGGGGACGAGGCTCGCGAGGCCGCCGTCGCGATTCGCGACCGGATGCAGATCGTCGACTACGACTCGTACCACGCGCTGTGCCTCGCGCATCGCGACGGCGCCGATATCGACGCACTCGCCGCGCGCGGCCGTACGGCGGGTCCGAATTCGAGCGACTTCGGCACGTTCCTCTTCGGCGCCGGGCACTTCGCCCTGCTCGCGGGCGATCGCACGCGAGCGCGAGCCCTCTTCGAGGAGTGTGTGCGCGGCCCTGCGTGGCACGCCTTCGGCTCGATCGCCGCCGAGGCGGAGCTCGCGCGGCTGCGCGCGGACTGAAGGACGAGGCGGGCGCCGCGTCCCGCTCGGGGATGCGACGCCCGCTGTGTCCGTTGGCGTTCGCTGGTTCAGCGCAGGAGCATGCGACTCGCGAGCAGCTCGAGGATGCGCGCGACGTTGACCTCGAGCGAGGTCGAGCCGGTGTCGAGGCGCAGGACCGGCGCACTCGGGGGATCGTAGGGCGTGTCGACGCCCGGGACGTTCGAGATCTCGCCCTTGCGGGCGCGGGCGTAGAAGCCGGTCGTGTCGCGGCTCTCGCAACTTGCGAGCGGTGCGTCGCAGAAGATCTCGAGGAAGCGCTCGGCACCGACGGCGGTGCGGGCGCGCTCGCGTTGCTCTGCGGTGGGCGACACGAAGGCCGCGATCACCACCTGCCCGTGGTCGTTCAGGAGCCTCGCCAGCTCGCCAGCTCGGCGCACGTGCTCGATGCGATCGCGCGCGGAGAACCCGAGGTCCGACGAGAGGCCCTTGCGCAGCGACTCGCCGTCGAGGACGACGGACTGCACGCCGCGCTCGAAGAGCGTGGCCTCGAGCGCGTGGGCGAGAGAACTCTTGCCGGAGCGCGGCAGGCCCGTGAGCCAGAGCGTGAAGGGGCGCTGGCCGATGCGCGCGGCGCGCGCCTCGGGTGTGACCGATCCGGAGCCCGGGGTCAGGTTCGTGCCCGCGTCGCGCGAGCGGCGCTCGCGGTCGAGGGCCTGCTCGGCCGGCGTGCGGTCGAGGATCATGCCCGCGCCGACCGTCGCGTTCGTCATGCGATCGATCAGGATGAATGCGCCGGTGTGGCGGTTCTTGGCGTAGGGGTCCGTGGCGAGCGGCTTGGCGCACTCGAGCCGGATGCGGCCGATCTCGTTGAGGCCGAGCTGCGCGGCGTCCTCGCTCTTCAGCGTGTTGACGTCGATCTTGTAGCGCAGGTCCGTGACGGCGACGGGCGCCATCAGCGTGCTCTGCTTGATCAGGTACTGGCGTCCAGCCGTGAGCGCGGCCTCGTTCATCCAGACGACCATCGCCTCGACTCCGTGCTCGAGCGTCGGCGCGTTGTTCGGACGCGCGATCAGGTCGCCGCGACTGATGTCGATCTCGCGGTCGAGGGTGATCGTGACGGCCATGCCCGGGCCTGCCTCCTCGGTCTCGGCGCCGGACACGAACACCTGCTTGACGAAGGCGCGACGCCCCGAGGGCAGCGCCACGATCTCGTCGCCTTGGCGGAGGATGCCCGAGGCGAGCGTGCCCGCGAAGCCACGGAAGTCGAGGTTGGGGCGCAGCACGAGCTGCACCGGCAGGCGCAGGTCGATCGAGTTGCGGTCTCCGGCGATGTGCACGGTCTCGAGGTAGTCGAGCAGCGGCGCGCCTTGGTACCACGGCATGGTCGTCGAGCGGCCGACGACGTTTTCGCCACGGCGCGCGCTCATCGGGATGAAGTGCACGTCGGGAATCGACAGACGCGCGAGGAACTCGGCGCAGTCGCGCCGGATCTGCTCGAAGGTCGTCCGCGAGTATTCCACGAGGTCCATCTTGTTGACCGCGATGACCACGTGCTTGATGCCGAGCAGCGAGCAGATGAAGGCGTGGCGGCGCGTCTGCGCGAGCACGCCCTTGCGTGCGTCGATGAGCACGATCGCCAGGTCGGC
>SXGT01014675.1_pt1 | contig 27604 bp, 23 predicted proteins | sample 3176221 | NCBI WGS metagenome assembly SXGT01 (sample SAMN11356862, study PRJNA531348) | freshwater metagenome | isolation source: freshwater sample F1-120 | place: China: Fuxian Lake, Yuxi | collected 2017-12-25
ACGCCGTGCAATGCGAGCCACGGCAATGTGACCCTGGCGGCAGCCGCAACGGTGAAGTCGACGGCAACGTCAACCTTGGCATCCGCCAACGCTTTCAACTCGCGATTGATTTTTACACCTTGCGCGGTGACATCACCGGTGGTGTCGACGGCTGCCACCAACTCCAACGATGAGTCGGCGGCGACGGCGGCACACACAGTGGCGCCCATGCGCCCTGCTGCACCGACGACGCCGACGCGAATCATCCGTTAGCCATTGTGGTCGGCGTTGAACTCATCTTCGAAGCTGACGGCAACGGGTTCGCTGCCACGGTCATTCGAAGGGCGTTCGTCGCGACGATCATCACGGCGATCTCGACCACCACGATCATCACGGCTGCGGCCACCGCGGTCATCACGACCACGACCGCCACGATCATCACGACCACGTCCACCGCGGTCATCACGACCACGACCGCCACGATCATCACGACCACGTCCACCGCGGTCATCACGACCACGACCGCCACGGTCATCACGTCCACCGCGATCACCACGGTCACGGCGCTCGCCGCCACCGCCACCGCCAGAGCCAGCCATCGGCTGACCATCGGGGCCGATGAGCGAGAGGCTCACCTTGCCGCGGTCGTCGATGTCGTCTACTCGCACGGTGACTTCGTCACCGAGGTTCAATACGTCTTCCACTCGGGCGACACGTTCACCGTTGCCGAGTTTGGAGATGTGAACGAGTCCGTCACGTCCCGGGAGAATGTTGACGAACGCACCGAACTGTGCGATGTTCACCACACGACCGGTGTAGGTGGCACCGAGTTCTGCCGTCGGCGGATCGACGATGTTCAAGATGCGAGTCTTGGCATCTTCCACCTTCGCGGAATCCGGCGAACCGATGGTCACAATGCCAACCGCACCGTCATCGTCGACGGCGATGGTTGCGCCAGTCTCCTGCTGAATGGTGTTGATGACCTTGCCCTTTGGTCCGATGACCTCACCCACCTTGTCCAGAGGGATGGTGATGGTGACGATCTTCGGAGCACTCTCGGCCACGGTGTCACGCGGAGCAGCAATTGCCGACGTCATCACATCGAGGATCTTGAGTCGAGCTTCCTTGGCCTGCTGCAGCGCCGAAGCGAGCACTTCGCTGGGAATGCCGTCGATCTTGGTGTCCAACTGCAGCGCGGTAACTGCATCAGCAGTACCGGCCACCTTGAAGTCCATATCGCCGAATGCATCTTCTGCACCGAGGATGTCGGTGAGTGCGGTGTACTTGCCGCCTTCGAAGATGAGTCCCATTGCGATTCCGGCAACAGGAGCGATGATCGGAACACCGGCGTCCATGAGCGCAAGGCTCGATGCACAGACCGATGCCATCGACGTGGAGCCGTTCGACGACAACACTTCGCTGACGAGTCGCAAGGTGTAGGCGAACTTCTCCTGGCTTGGCACCACTGGGAACACTGCACGCTCTGCGAGCGCACCGTGGCCGATTTCGCGGCGCTTGGGCGTACCCACACGACCGGTTTCACCGTTGGCCCATGGAGCCATGTTGTAGTCGTGCATGTAGCGCTTTTCGGTGGTTGGGGTGATGGAGTCGATCATCTGGTTCATGCGTGGCATGGCCAGGGTGACGACGTTCATGACCTGTGTTTCACCGCGCTGGAACAATCCGGTGCCGTGTGCGGTGGACAACAAGCCCACTTCCGACGACACTGGGCGAAGATCGCGAGGTCCGCGACCGTCGATACGCACGTTCTCGCTGACCACGCGCTGACGCACGAGGTGCTTGGTGAGTGAACGCACGGCTTCCTTGATCTGCTTCTCTTGTCCAGCGAACTGGCCGGGTGCAGTGGCAGAGCCAACGAGTTCGGCGACGGTTGCCGCCGTTGCCTCGTCGATTGCTGCGTTGCGATCCTTCTTCAATGAGATGCGAATCGCTGGCTGCAGCTTGGCGGTGGCTGCGCGCTCGACGGCGGCGTACACCTCGGGGCTGTAGTCGAGGATCGGCGTGTACGCCAAGGGCTCGATCTTGCCGCGTGCCGCGATGACGCTTGCGGTCAACTGACGCTGCAACTTGATGGACTCCTTGATCCACTGCTTGGACGCCTCGAGACCGGCAGCAATGACTGACTCGCTCACTTTCGGCGCACCATTGGCATAGAAGTCGAACGACTTCTCGGTTCCGCCGGCTTCCACCATCATGATGGCGACGTCGCCATTGTCGAGTTCGCGTCCGGCAACGACCAGCTCAAACGTGCTGTTGTCGCCTTCTTCGAACGTTGGGTTGGCGATCCATGATCCGTCCTGGGAATACGCAACGCGTACTGCGCCAATTGGACCATCGAACGGAATACCACTGATCATGAGTGCCGCCGACGACGCGTTGATTGCCAACACGTCGTGTGGGTTCACCTGATCGGCACCGATGACGTTGACGACGATTTGCGTCTCGTTACGGAAATCGTCGGGGAATGCTGGACGCAGCGGACGATCGATGAGTCGGCAGGTGAGAATCGCCTGCTGGCTGGGTCGACCTTCACGACGGAAGAACGAGCCGGGGATTTTCCCCGCGGCATATGCACGCTCTTCGACGTCGACTGTCAGCGGGAAAAAATCGATGCCGTCACGCACGCCCTTTGCGGCGTTTGCAGTGACGAGCACGGTGGTTTTTCCGATGCTTGCTACGACGGCGCCCTGTGATTGCAGCGCCAGTTTTCCGGTTTCAAACCGGAGGGTTTTGTCGGTGCCACTGATGACGCCCGACACTGAAATGGCTTCAGCCATGTGTATGTCTCCTATGTTGTGTTAGCTCTCGCGGCCGGTGGTTCCCCTATGGAACCCCTTTGATGGCCGCCGTGGCTTAACGACGAAGTTCGAGCTCTTCGAGCAGTTTGCGATACTTCTCGATGTCGCGCTTGCGGATGTAGTCGAGCATTCGACGGCGGCGTCCGACCAACAACATGAGACCACGACGACTGTGGTGGTCCTTTGCATGTGTCTTCAGATGCTCCGTCAGGCTGTTGATTCGGTCGGTCAAAAGTGCGATCTGCACTTCTGGCGAACCCGAGTCAGTTGCATGCTGACCGTGCTTCGCAATGACGTCTTTGGTCCCCAGTTTCACAGGAGTCGCCATATTCGTACGTTGCCTCTTTCTGCCTCACCTCGCACTTCTTGCTCGGATGAGCAGATGCTTGGCGGGTCGTTCCGGGACCATCCCGAAACATCACACCCGAGCCGGAGCCCAAGTGGACTCCACCATGCTACGGCGCACTCGCACCACTTCCACTTCGGTCCCCGCAAGTTGGTTGCGGTTAGCGTTTGACGCGTGTTCACGGGCATCGTTGAAGAGCTCGGCGCCGTTGCATCACGCAATGGTTCACGTCTGCGAATCGCAGCGAAACACGTTTTGACCGATAGTGCAATCGGCGCTTCCATTGCCGTGAACGGTTGCTGCCTCACCGTCGTGCAGGCCGGCGACGGGTGGTGGGAAGCAGATGTGAGCGACGAGACGTTTCAGCGCACCAACCTTGGCGCGTTGAAAACCGGTGACCCGGTGAATCTGGAGCGTCCGATGTCGGCCGACGGACGATTCGGTGGACACGTAGTACTTGGACATGTTGACTTGGTTGGTGAAGTGGTGTCACCAGCACCCGACCTGCGAGTTCGTATCGCCCGCGATCAGATGCATCTCCTGGTGGAGAAGGGGTCCATCACCGTCGACGGTGTAAGTCTCACGGTGTTCGATCTTGACAACGACTCGTTTCGTGTTGCGGTCATCCCCCACACGGCAGCGGTGACCACGCTTGGAGTGCGCCGTATTGGCGACAAGGTGAACATCGAGATTGACGTGCTTGCAAAACACGTCGAACGCCTGATGGCCGCGCGCGGAGTGGGCGCCGTTCGCGTGGGAAGTGGCTTGCTTGGTCGACTTCTCGGCAGAGGGCGATGATGAGCAATCTCGACGACCTTCGCAAACAAATCGACGACATCGACGCTGCAATCATCGAACTACTCGCTCAGCGGATGGAAGTGTGTCGCGACGTTGCGGCGCTCAAGTCGCAGAGCAACACGGCCATCATCCAGCCACAACGAGTGCGGGAGGTGCTCACCACCCGCCGTCAGTGGGCGATCAACAACGATGTCGATCCCGACTTTGCCGAGCAACTCTTTCGCATTCTTCTGTCCGAGACACATCGCATCGAAGTTGCCCACGAAAAAGCGTTCGAGAAGCCGACGAAGGTCGCCGATGTTCTCGCTTCTGCACTCGACGCCGTGGCATGTCGCATCGACCATGTCGTGGTGGCCGTTGCGAATCTGTCAGCGGCGTCCACGTTTCTCGCCTCGATCGGATTCTCCACCCAACCGACCGATGATGCAGGCATCGTGGTAGCCGAGGGTGGCGGTGTCACCGTGGTGTTGGTGGGGCCGGGTGACAAAGCCGTGGATGCACATCTCAAGGAACACGGTTCGGGAGTGCAGCACATTGCAATAGAAGTGTTGAATGCCGGCTACGTACAGGAGCTCCTCAAGGCTGCGAGTGTGCCGCTGCTGACCGATGTGGTGGTGGACGAACATGGACACGAGCAGGTGTTCACCGTGCTCGATCCCTCGACTGGAGTCCAACTGGGATTCATCTCCCGCACGGGCAATCGGGTGCCGATGAACGGAGCCAACGTACGGGCCTTGTTCCGTGCGATTGGCAACGCCTAGCTGCCACCTCGCACTTCCTCGTCTTGGGTACGAATACCGCCACACGGTTGGAGCCTTGCTATGGTGAAGTCGCTCGATGAATACGAGTGGGTCGCTCCTCTAACACTTGCGACTCGCCCGATCGGGTGCTGACAGTCATACCCAATGCATTGTTCGACCGGCGACAGCGTCGCGGGTGGATTAATGCACGCATGTCCGAAAGAAAGGCATCGTGGAACCTCAGCACCGAACCGACCTCATATCGGACCACTCGTCGATGATCAATGCCCCGTTGAGCGAGCTGCTGCGCGATGCGCGCAAGGTCCGTGACCTGCAGTACGGCGCGCGAATCACATATTCGCCCAAGGTCTTCATTCCACTCACCATGTTGTGTCGCGACAAGTGTGGCTACTGCACCTTCGCCCAACCACCAGCACGCCTGGAGAGCCCGTACCTTACGTCCGAGCAAGTGCTCGCCATCGCCAAACGCGGTGCAGCGCAGGGCTGCCACGAAGCCTTGTTCACCCTCGGCGAGCGCCCGGAGTTGCGCTACGAAGTCGCCGCGGAGTGGCTGCGCGTCAACGGGTACGACTCGACGGTCCACTATCTGCACGCCATGGCACAGTTGGTACTGAACGAAACGGGATTGCTTCCCCACGCAAACGCTGGCGCGTTGTACAAGGACGAACTTGCAATGTTGCGGCACGTATCACCGTCACAAGGGATGATGATCGAAACATTGCGTGACGATTTGGAGTGCCATCGAGGCGCACCTGACAAGGTGCCACAGCGCCGTCTCGACACGTTGGAATTTGCGGGCGAACTGCAGATTCCCTTCACCACTGGCATCTTGGTGGGAATCGGCGAGACTCGAGCCGATCGCATAGCCGCCCTCGAAGCAATCGCGGCGTCGCACTTGCGGCACGGGCACGTACAAGAGGTGATCGTGCAAAACTTCCTACCCAAACCGCGTACCGGCATGCAGCACGACCCCGCATGTGACACCGATGAATACATGTGGTCGATTGGCGTAGCGCGGCTCATCTTGCCGCCGGAGATCCCCCTCCAGGCGCCGCCGAATCTGAGCGACGACTTCGGTGCATTGCTGAACGCCGGAATCGACGACTGGGGCGGTGTCTCGCCCGTCACCGCCGATCATGTGAACCCCGAACGTCCATGGCCCGAATTGGATCGTTTGCGCGAAGTCACGCAAGCTGCGGGGCGTGCACTTGCACCGCGCCTCACCATCTACCCAGAGTTCATCGCCGACATCGGCTTGTCGGCTTCACCCAAATGGATCGATGCTTCGTTGCGGTTTCGCGTGCTCGACCGCAGCGACGCCGAAGGATTCGGACGCGACGACCCGGGCGCGATCTGGCCTGAAAAGGTCACAGCGGCTGATGTGGTGCACGATGGCGCCGAAGTGGTGTTGATCGGGCATCGCTCCACGCAGTGGTATTCGGGTGCCAACAATCCTCCGCCGCAACTCGTCGGCGTTGCATCCACGACACACTCGCAATCGCTGATCGAGCGTTCACGGAAACTCCACGGCCCTGTCGGCGAGGCGTTGCGAGGAGTGGAACTCGGTCAACGACTCGGCGAACAAGAGATCGTGGCGCTCTTCCGTGCTCGTGGCCCCGAGGTTCGGGCGGTTGCCGATGCCGCAGACGCCCTCCGTCGTGACACCGTGGGCGACCACATCACCTGGGTGCACAACCGAAACATCAACTACACCAACGTGTGCACGTTCAAATGCAAGTTCTGTGGATTTTCCAAGGGACCACTCAGTCTCAACTTGCGTGGCACTCCGTACCTGCTCACACTCGACGACATCGCGGCACGTGTGCGCGAAGCGTGGGAACTTGGCGCGACGGAGGTGACGCTCCAGGGTGGCATTCACCCCGACTTCGATGGCGACTACTACATCGATGTCACTCGCGCGGTGAAACAGGCCGCACCGGATATTCACGTTCACGGGTTCACCGCACTCGAAGTCACCGAAGGTGCGTTGCGATTGGGTGAGTCACTCTCCTCTTATCTCATTCGTTTGAAGGAAGCAGGCCTATCGTCGCTTCCGGGCACGGCTGCGGAGATCTTGGACGACGAGGTACGCGCGGTGTTGTGCAGCGACAAGGTGAACACAGAGGAATGGTTGAATGCGCACCGCACGGCGCATTCAGTTGGGTTGCGATCGAACGTCACCATGATGTTCGGCTCCATCGAGTCGCCGAAGGCCTGGGCCCGTCACTTGGTGCGAACTCGCGCGTTGCAGGACGAAACCGGCGGTTTCACCGAGTTCGTCGGGCTCCCCTTCGTGCACATGGCATCGCCGATCTATCTGCAGCACAAATCGCGTCGCGGCCCAACGTTCCGCGAAACGTTGCTGGTGCATGCGGTTGCGCGTCTCGCGTACCGCGGCGCGATCGACAACATCCAGGCGTCGTGGGTGAAGATTGGCGTCGCTGGTACGCGTCAGTTGCTGCAGGCGGGTTGCAACGACATCGGTGGCACGCTCATGAACGAAAACATCTCACGTGCAGCCGGTGCCAGCCACGGACAAGGCATGACACCCGAGGATTTCACATCGTTGGTGGAACCACTCGGGCGACCACTGCGCCAACGCACCACGCTGTACGCCCAGCGCTAATCGGGGCAACGCGGCGACGCGGTGAGGTCGCGGCTAGGCCAACTCGGCGCGGGCGTGCGCAATATCCACCTGTAGTTGCGCTCTCAGTTCATCGACGCCGGAAAACTTCCGCTCACCCCGGAGGAACGAATGGAACGCCACCCGCACGTGTTTGCCGTACAAGTCGCCAGTGAAGTCCAACAGGTGCGCTTCGAGCAACGACTGGTCGGCGTGTTCATGGAACGTGGGACGCCGCCCTAGGTTCACGGCGGCCGAATGTGACGACACCACCGCTCCGCCTTCGTCTGCGACGCTGACCCGCGCTGCGTAGACCCCGTCGGCCGGCAAACACAACGAAGCATCCACCATCACATTGGCAGTGGGAAATCCGATGGTGCGGCCTCGCTGATCGCCCCGACCAACCACTCCGCGAATTTCGTGGGCACGACCCAACATCGCGGCCGCTCTTCGAACATCACCACCAGCGAGTGCACGACGAATAGCGGTGCTACTCACAGGCTCGTCAACCCCGTCACCACGAGCGATGAGTGACACCGGAACCACGGCGTAGTCGTGTGACACGGACATGTCGCGCAGCATCGCGACATTGCCACCTCGCTTGTGACCAAAGTGGAAGTCCTCACCAACGATCACGCCACGAACACGCAGTGCTTCCACCAGCACCCGCCGTACGAAGTCGGAGGGCGACTCTGCGGACTGTTGCACATCGAACGGCACCACCAGCGTGGCATCCACTCCGGTGGAAGCGAGCAGCTCCATTTTTTGAGCGGCATCGGTGAGCAACTTGGGTGCCGACTCCGGTCGCACCACCGAAGCTGGGTGGCGATCGAACGTCACCACCACACTGCGCGCCCCGTTGAGGCGTGCGTTGTCGCACACTTGGTCGATTACCGCACGATGCCCAAGATGCACTCCGTCGTATGCACCGATGGTGACCACCGTTCGTACATCGCCAAGGGCTGCGACCACTGCTTCGCGAGTGGCTGTATTGACGACCTTCACGCAGATTTACGCTAGGGGCTCGGGCATTACCACTTCGGCGCGCCATGCATTGCTTGCACGGGAATACACCGCAATCAGTTCTTTGCGATCGTTCAGAACAATCCGACGTTCACCCTCGCGGCCATCGATCTCTCCCAGAGCGTCGAACGCGCGTCCATTGCGCACCTTTACCGCGGTGTCGGAATCCACCGACACCATCGCCACATTCACTCCGTCCAGATGCGCCATGACCGAGACAGCCGACTGCAGTGGTGCGGTGTCGATCGATGTTGGATCGTGCTCGGAACCCAACACGAAATCACCGATTGCACGGCGGCGCAGATTACGAAGATGTGCCACGCCACCGAGTGCCTCGCCCAAGTCGGCAGCAAGCGTGCGAATGTACGTGCCGGACGAGCACGTAACTTCGATGTCCACCACGGGATTGCCATCGACCCGATCTGCGATGTCGCCAACGACGTACCGATGAATCGTTACGTGTCGCGGCTCGCGCTCCACCTCGCCGCCTTCGCGGGCGATTTCGTGCAACCGACGCCCGCCCACTCTGATCGCCGACACCATCGGCGGGATTTGAGCGATCTCACCAACGAAAGCCTTTGCTGCGTCACGTACTCGCTCCAGAGTGAGCATCGACATGTCACGTGACGCGGTCACCTCTCCCGACGCATCCAATGTGCTGGTGGAGGTTCCGAACACCACCTCGCCCGTGTAGGTCTTCGGCAAGTCGCCGAGGAATTGCAGCAATCGAGTGGCATTGCCAAGCGCGACGATCAGTACACCCGTTGCATCGGGGTCGAGTGTGCCCGAGTGACCCACGCGACGCTCCGAGAACCTTCGTCGTAAACGAGCCACCACGTCGTGACTGGTGATGCCAACCGGTTTGTCCACCACGACGAAACCGTGCACGGTCGGCGGCTTACGCGGCATGTGTTGGACGCTTATTCAGCCGACGAGTTTGCGGAGTCGGAATCCGAGGTGGCGGCAGTGCCACTCTGTGCCGCACGACGTGCCGCGTCCTCGCGCAACACTGCGTCGATGCGTGCCGCAGCACGCATCGTTTCGTCGGGCTTGAACTGCAGCACCGGAGTGCGGCGTGATTTCACCTGCACGGCGATTTCATGTTGTAGTCGCTTGCGGTACTCGCCGAGTGCATCGACGATTTTCGCGTCACCCTCCGCTCCGTGCAGCGAGTCAAAGTAGACGATGCCGCGGTTCATCTCCGAGTCGACGTCAACGGCGGTGATGGTCACCATGGTGAGACGATCATCGTCCAACTTGGCGAGTTCGTCGGCGATTACTTCGCGCAAGGTTTCGCTCAATCGCGCGGTGCGTTCGTGACGACGACGATCTTGGGAGTCGGTGGTGCGACGACGGTTACGAGCCATACAACTACGCTAAGTGAAGATGTCTGCGAGCGATTCCACGCCAAAAGAGCGCTACAACGCGCGCTTGGCGGCCCGCATCGAGGCCAAGTGGCAAGACCGTTGGGAGATGCAACGAACGTTCGAGGCACCGAACCCCGCTGGGCCGCTCGCCGAACCAGCAAAAATCGCCGGTCGCCACAAACTCTTCATCCTGGACATGTTCCCTTATCCGTCCGGGTCGGGCCTGCATGTTGGACACCCGCTTGGATACATCGGCACCGACGTGTTTGGTCGCTTCAAGCGCATGACTGGCTTCAACGTGCTGCACGCACTGGGTTACGACTCGTTCGGTTTGCCGGCAGAACAGCACGCCATCACTACCGGTGTGCATCCGCGGGAAAACACCGAGTCGAACATCGCCAACATGCGGCGTCAACTGCGCCGACTTGGCTTGGCGCACGACGCTCGCCGAAGCGTGAGCACCACCGACGAAGGTTTCTACCGCTGGACCCAGTGGATCTTCCTGCAAGTGTTCAACTCGTGGTTCGATGCCGACCGCGGTATCGCCCGACCAATTGCCGAACTCATTGCCGAGTTCGCATCAGGCCGACGCCCGACAGGCGGGAAGCCATGGACCACGATGTCGTCGCGCGAACAGAAGCAGCTCGTGAACGACCACCGTCTGGCCTACTTGGCTGATGCGCCGGTGAACTGGTGTCCGGGCCTCGGCACGATCCTCGCCAACGAGGAGGTCACCGCTGAGGGACGCAGCGACATCGGCAACTATCCGGTGTTCAAACGCAACATGCGCCAATGGACGATGCGCATCACCGCATACGCCGACCGACTCTTGAACGACCTCGACCGCCTCGATTGGCCGGAGTCGATCAAACTCATGCAACGCAACTGGATCGGCCGCAGCGAAGGTGCTCGTGTGAAGTTTGCTTCGAGCGCTGGTGACATCGAAGTGTTCACCACTCGACCCGACACATTGTTCGGCGCAACATTCATGGTGTTGTCGCCCGAGCATCCGCTGGTTGACGGGCTCACTACCAACACGCAACGCTCGGCGGTGAGTGCCTACCGAGCCAGTGCCGCAAGCGTCACCGACGCCGACCGCCAGAGCGACACTCGCGAGAAAACCGGCGTGTTCACCGGTTCGTTTGCGGTCAATCCGGTGACCGGCAAGGAAATCCCGGTCTGGATCGCCGATTACGTGCTCATGGGCTATGGAACGGGTGCGATCATGGCGGTGCCGTCGGGCGACGAACGCGACTTTGCCTTTGCACGCACGTACGACTTGCCCATCGTCGCCACACAGATGCCACCGGACTCATGGTTCGCTGGTCATGACATCGCGGTGTCGGCCGACTGCACCACATGGCCCGATGCCTTCGTGGGGGAAGGCACGTACATCAACTCGCGCAACGACGCTGGCGACACGAACGCCGACTCGCTCGTGCTCGACGGCATCACCGAGATTGCAATCGCAAAACGACGCACCAACGCGTGGCTCGAAGCCCGCGGCGTCGGGCGGGCAGCCATCACCTACAAATTGCGTGATTGGCTGTTCTCGCGACAGCGCTACTGGGGCGAGCCGTTCCCCATCGTGTACGACGAGGACGAGATGCCCGTTGCGGTACCGGATGGGTTGCTGCCGGTCACCCTGCCCGAATTGATCGACTTCAAGCCGCAAGCGCTCGATCCGAACGACGAAGCCACCGATCCGATTCCACCACTCGCCCGTCGTGCCGACTGGGTGCACACCGAGATGGCGATCGACGATCCGATCACGGGCGAGAAGCGACCAATCGCCAAGGTTCGTCGTGAAATAAACGTGATGCCGCAGTGGGCGGGTTCGTGCTGGTACGAATTGCGTTACCTCGACCCCACGAATACCGCCGCGTTCATCGACCCGGAGGTGGAGAAGTACTGGATGGGTCCGCAACACGACGGACACACCGGGGGTGTGGACCTGTACGTCGGTGGTGTCGAGCATGCAGTGCTGCACCTGTTGTATTCGCGCTTTTGGCACAAGGTGTTGTACGACCTCGGACACGTGTCCAGCGAAGAGCCGTTCCATCGCCTCTACAACCAGGGCTACATCCAGGCGTATGCATACCGCGACGAGCGTGGACAAACCGTGCCTGCCGCCGAGGTACAGGAACGCGACGGTACGTACACATATGGTGGCCAGCCAGTCTCACGTGAATACGGAAAGATGGGCAAGAGTCTGAAGAACATCGTGACGCCCGACGAAATGTACGACGAGTTCGGCGCAGACACCTTCCGTCTCTATGAAATGTCGATGGGACCTCTCGACCAAAGCCGCCCATGGAACACGCGTGACGTTGTGGGTATGCAACGCTTCTTACAGCGCGTCTGGCGCAACCTGGTGGACGAAGATAGCGGTGAGCTCACGGTATCCGATGCCGAATGTCCCGAGGCACTCTTGCGTGCACTACACATCGCCATCGACGGCGTACAACGCGACATGGATGGCATGCGCTTCAACACGGCGATTGCAAAACTCATCGAACTGAACAACGCTCTCACCAAACATGTGGAAGCAAACGGCAGCACTCCACGCGTGGTGGCCGAGGCGCTCACGCAGATGCTGAGCCCTCTGTGTCCACACGTGGCAAGTGAGTTGTGGGAACGTCTTGGCCGCACCGATGAGATCACGTACGCGCGATTCCCGACTGCCGACCCGAAGTTGTTGGTGAGTGACACCGTGGAAATCCCCGTACAGGTCAACGGAAAAGTACGATCGCGACTGATCGTGCCGACCGGCTCGAGTGACGATCAGTTGAAAGCGCTTGCAGTGGCCGACGACAAGGTTCGCGCCGCGTTGGCCGGGGCCGAGCCGCGCAAAGTCATCGTGATTTCGGGACGTCTCGTCAACATCGTCGCCTGACGACGACCGCATCGAGAGTCGCGTCTACAAACGGCGCAACAATGAGCCGGCCCGCTCGATGGCCACAAGATCCACGCCACGGAACATGAGCAGAATCACGCGGTTGACGCCCCAACTTTGCCAGCGGTCAATTCGTTCGTCGAGCACATCGGTGCGCAGCAGTGCTTCGTCGAAGTGCTCCCACACCGTGACCATGAACGGGTCGACCGTATTCACGGCGCCGCCGTTTGCCGCACCGCGTGCCATCGAGCGCTCCTGCACTGCTGCGGCAATCACCTCGTGCGCGTAGTCGGCTGATCCTCGCACGTTCACTCCGTCGGTGCGTTGTGCGGCGATTCGCGCCAACACCGTGGAGTTCACCCCGAGCACGATCGGCGGCCGGGATGTAGGCGAAATGAATGTCTGCAAATCGGCACGTCGAGTTGGTGACCACAACTCGTCGATCACATCCAAGGTGTTGAGTAGCACCCGGTGACGATCCGCCATCTTGGGTGGCTGCTCCACGCCCACCGCACGGCGCTCCGCCGACCATTTGGTGTTGGGAGCCGAGCCAGCACCGAGACCGAGCACGCAGCGCCCGCCGCTCACCTGCTGCAACGTGGCTGCTGCGTTTGCCGTGATCACCGGCAGGCGGTTTGCGGCGTTGGCAACGAGTGGCCCGAGCCGAATGCTCGAAGTCACGGCAGCGAGCGCCCCGAGTGTGGTGAAACATTCCGGCATGGCAGGAGCAGCCATTACTTCGCCCGCCAAGTGATCGGCCGTCCAGAAGATGTCGAATCCCGCAGCCTCGGCCGCTCGCGCTGCATCGGCAAGGAGCGGCCACGGAGCATTCCCTGGGTTCACCTGCAGATCGAAACGCATCATCGTGCGTACAACCTAGACCCCTTCGGGCTTCACCTACATTCAATGACATGGCCGAGCGCCCGGGTGACGACATCACTGCACCCTGCGCCCCTACCGCTCTCGACACGTACGCCACCTCTGGTTTGCGAGTGATGCACAGTGCGACGCTCGGTCGGTACGTCATCACCGATCGAGACATCGCACCCGGTGAGACCATTGCGATTTGGCGCGGAACGATGATTTCAACTCGTGATGCCATGAACCTGCCTCCCGAGGAGCAGCATCAACTTCTGCAGGTTGGTGGCGACCAGTTTCTCTACGTCGACAGCGACAACCTCTGCGAAGTGGATTTCATCAATCACAGTTGTGACCCCAATTGCGGATTCACCGATGCGCATACGCTCGTGGCACTTCGCCACATCGCACCCGGTGAGTCCATCACGTTTGATTACGCCATGAGCGATGTGAACGAATTCATCGAGTTCTCTTGTAGATGCGGTGCGTCAATGTGCCGCGGGCGCCTTACTGGTGACGACTGGAGACTTCATGAACTTCAAGTTCGCTATGAGGGATGGTTTGCTCCACACGTGGAGGAACTCATTCAGGCACAGCGTCGGCAATGAGGTTGTAGAAGCGCTAACGCATCCGGCGCCATAGCGCGTCGTCAACGGTGATCACCCGCGCGAGAAAGTCGTCTCCCGTCTCGCTCCAGGAATACTCCATGTACTGCGGCTCACCCAGCTGGTACGAGAACACTCCATCCATCAGCCCGAACTCATACGCACTCGACGGGGCAATGATTGCCTTCACTCCTGCGAACTCGGCAAAACACGTCATGTGGGCATGTCCGGACACGAGTGCGTGGATACGAGCCCCTCGTTTCACCGCAGCCGTCACCACCGCGCGCAATCCGACGATGGATGCATCGTCCAAACGAATGGTGTCGAAACCCTTTCCACCTAGCGGAATACACGGGTGATGCATGGCGACGATCGCCGGCGTATTGCCAAGTTGTGCCTCGAGCCACCTCAACTGCGAAACGTCGAGGGCCCCATCTTCTCGACCTGCGCGAGTGGAGTCCAACACCACCAGTCGCGAGCCAGGTAGGTCGACCACGTAGTCACAGCGCGAATCTCGCGCCGGCACCTTGAAGAGGCGCTGCATCTTGCTGGAGTCATCGTGATTGCCCGGCGCCAACCACACCGGCACCATGGCCGACTTCAACACATCGGCAAATGCTGCATACTCGGTGTCGGTGCCCGCTACGGCAGCACAGTCTCCGGTGATGAGAATGCCCGCACTCCGTCGCGACGCGTGTTGCAGCGCACGCTGCAGATTGAGGGTGGGCTGGGCGTCAGCGTGGGTGATCTCACCAGCACCAGGAATGTGCGTGTCAGTGATGTGAGCAATGACCACACGCGGCACGCCCTCAACCTAATTGTGGAGCTGAGGGGAATTGAACCCCTGGCCTCCTCCATGCCATGGAGGCGCTCTACCAACTGAGCTACAGCCCCGAAATCGCCACGCCAACCTATCGGAACTGGCAACGCTGGCGTTGCCTTCGTTAACCGCGCCAGTCGACCGTCGGGCGGTCGCGATACAGCCGCTCGATTTCGTAGAAACGGCGCGTCTCTTCGGCAAAGATATGCACCACTACATCGCCGTAGTCCAGCAGAATCCACTGCGACTCCGAAATGCCTTCCGTACGCACAGGCGAGCGTCGATGATCGAGCCGAATACGAACTTCCACTTCGCCTGCAATCGTTCGCACCAAGCGTGGGTTTCCGGCACTGGTCACCACGAAGAGCCCGACGATCGGCATCACTTCGGACACGTCGAAAACGCGAATATCACTACCCTGCTTGTCGTCGGCTGCGCGGGCAGCACTTTGAGCCACCGCCAGCGTGTCGGTATCCACGCTGCTACTTGCCACGTCGTGCCAGGTCTGCAAACTCGCTGCCGAGCGTGATGGATGCGTCGATGCCTGAAACTGCAGCCTGCCACTTCTGGGTATCGACACTGCCGAGTCCGCCCGCCAACAACGCCGAGATGGCGTCTGCGGTATCGGAATCAGCCGCGATCACCGTGGCAGCATCCTCGCGAGCCGACACTTCTCGCACCACACCCACACCGATTCCCGCCTCCAGTAGCCGCGCCACCGCCGCACGGCTCACGATGGGATCGTTGAACGCGCTGTCAATCATCACCGTCAGCGGAAAGTCGCCACCAACGAGGGCGCTCGGCGCAACCGAAGCAAACACCATGGTGACTTCAGCTCGGTCCAAGGAGTACAAATCTGCTCGTTTGGGGTTGAGTGTGGAATCAAGCACCGGCGCTGCGCTCAACTGCCACACCTGCAATGTACCCGCCATCACTCTGCGCATGAAATTGGTGACATCCGCCAAGCCTGCTGGAGTGGTGTCAACTTCGGGAGACAATTCGAGGCCACCACCGACACGCGCCGAGACGCCGTTCCACACCTCGCGATGCCGAGCGAATCGTTGGGACTCTTTTTCATTGAGACGCCGCGCCAAGAGAATGTCCACGACGCGATCGATCGGGTACAACGCTTCACCTGCGTCAGCAAGTTTGGTGACGGTTCCGTCCACCGCCACGGTGACTACTTCGCGATCCAACAACACGTCCACTCCACCAAGTGGGGCGAACACATTGATCAGTTCAGCACGGCTGAACGCACCCGTGGCGACGAACGACACGTCGAGCAGGCCTTGCACCTCGTTGGCCAGACCGGTGAGTCCGTCGGATGCATAGACATCTGCAAGCCGACGAGATGTTTCTTGCTTACTCGCACCTGCGACAGGAGCAACTTCCGTGGCTGCACCGATTGGTATCAACACAACGGTGCCACCCACGCCATCGGCGGCAAGTGTCGCGACGAAGAGGTGGCTCAGTTGCCCACCCTGGCCGAGTGCCGCAATGAGCGCAGCGGGAGTATCGGGAATGGTGATGCTTGCACCAGCAACACTGGTCGACGCCCGAGAGTCGAGCAGTTGGTTCCACGCCAGTGTTACGCCAATAGGCAGCACCAACGCGGCAGCAACACCAGCGGCAATCGCAATTCGTAATGCACGAAGCCGGCGCGACCGAAGTGCAGTCACGACTGTTGGACCGATGCGGCGTCACGTACCGACCGTTGATACAGGCCTCGGGATCGAATGACATCCAACACCGCGGGAGAAATTTGTGTCGGTGGCGCGCTGCCGTCCTGTTGATGGCTTTGTAGACGATCACGTAGCTCCGTGCTGCTGACGTCAATCGGTGGCACCACGAGCATCTTCCATTCACGTTGCGCATCGGTGACGTAGCCAGGACGATCCACGACCACGATGGTGGCGAGCCTGCCGATGTCCACCGACTCATGCCACGACGGAAAGTCGTCCACCAAGTCGCGACCGATGATCAGGAACAGTTCGGCATCACCGTTTGCAGCGCGCAGCTCGCGCAATGTGGTGACGGTGTAGCTCGGGCCGCCACGACGAATCTCTGCGTCACTGACCTCCAACCCCGTTTCGCCATCCACCAACGCAAGCACCATCGCCAGACGATCATCGGCGGGAGTAATCGCCCGCTCGGGTGACTTCCTCCACGGGTCGTTGGCCACCACCAGCAACACTCGGTCGAGTTTCAGGATGTCGCGAGCGGCTCGCGCCACGGAAAGGTGCCCCAGATGCGGGGGATCAAAGGTGCCGCCAAACACCCCGAGACGTTGCGGCACGGGCAAATTCTAGGAGTGGCACGCCTTCGCCTCTCCGACGGCGCCGAACGTGCCCATCAGCAAACCGCACAGTCATGCCGTTTCGTCGGCTTTTATCAGGAAGTACGTGATTTTTGCAACATCCCCCTTGACATCGTGCGTGACATTCCTGTAACTTCGCTACTCCCCCGAATACCTCGAAATCCCCCCAAAACCCCCCGACGCCACTCACAACCCCTCGTGGGTGACGTGTGTCGTCGCCCCAAAGAAAGCACCCAACATGTCTGACTCCATCGGTCTTTACCTGAATGACATCGGCAAGGTTCCTCTGCTCAACGCCGAGGACGAGCGAACGCTGTCCAAGGCCATCGAAGCCGGTCGCGCTGCGGAGGCCAAGATGAAAAAGGGTCAACGTTCGGCCGCCTTGCGCAAGGATTTGCGCGACGCCAAGCGCGCCAAGGATCGATTCATTCGTGCCAACCTTCGCCTCGTGGTGTCGATTGCGCGTCGTTACCCGTTGCCACAGGGCATGGACCTGCTCGACCTCATTCAGGAAGGCAACCTCGGTTTGGAGCACGCCGTCGACAAGTTTGACTGGCGTCGTGGCTTCAAGTTCTCCACCTATGCCACCTTCTGGATTCGCCAGGCCATCGGCCGTGCGCTCGACCAGAAGGCCAGCCTCATCCGTATTCCTGGTGACCGCTCGGCCAATCTGCGCGCCGCGTTGCGTCAGGGTTCCGGCGATGCCGATGGTCTAACGGCAGAAAATGCCGAACTGCACCGACTGACGACGCCAGTATCGCTCGACAAGCCGATCGGCGACGATGGCGATGCCACGCTCGGTGACTTGGTGCCCAACCACGACATGAGCCCGGAAGAAGCAGTGATGTCCCGTGCTTCAGACGACATGTTGAACAAGTTGCTCGACACGCTCGATCCACGTGCCCGCTACGCCGTCGAGGCCCGCTTTGGTCTCTTTGGTGGCGAGCGCAAGAGCTTCCGCGAAGTTGGCGAGGAGCTCGGCGTCACCGCTGAAGCTGCTCGGCGTCTCGTGAGCCGTGCGGTGGAGTCGCTCCAAGAGGACGCCCCCGACTACCTCACCGTCTAACTGCGGGGTCGAAGCGACCGTCCTTGGTGTCGGCCGGCCCGTCACGGAATGACAGGAACTGAAGTGTCCGTAGCCTGAAAGGCGAGGTCGACATGGCCAAGAACTGGACGAAAACCACCTGGCACTCGTTTCCTGCTGCCCAACAACCCGAATGGCCCGACACTGCCGCACTTGATCGTGCGCTGAAGCAGATCGAGTCGTATCCCCCGTTGGTGTTCGCCGGTGAGGCACGCACACTGATGTCGACACTTGGTCACGTTGCGAACGGCAATGCCTTCTTGCTGCAAGCAGGCGACTGTGCGGAGAGCTTCGAGGAGTTCACCGCGGTGAACATTCGTGAGAAACTTCGCGTCATCTTGCAGATGGCCGTGGTGCTCACGTACTCCATGGGGGTTCCCGTGGTCAAAGTGGGTCGAATCGCTGGCCAGTTCGCCAAACCTCGCTCCAGCAACACAGAAAAGATTGGTTCTCGCGAGGTGCCATCGTTCCGTGGTCACATGGTGAACGATCCCGCCCCGCATGACGAAGCCCGCACGCCAGACCCCCAGCGTTTGGTGCAGGCGTACCACCAGTCGGCGAGCACACTCAACTTGCTGCGCGCGTTCACCAAGGGAGGTTTTGCCGACCTCAACCGAGTGCATGCGTGGAACCAAGAGTTCGTGGCCACCAGTGCGGAGGGTCAGCGGTACGAGCAGATGGCGGCAGAGATTGAACGGGCACTCGCCTTCATGCACGCCTGTGGTGTCGACACCGAAAGCCACAGTGCACTGCACGAGGTGGACGTGTACACCTCGCACGAGGCGTTGATTCTCGGTTATGAGGAAGCACTGACCCGCCAGGACTCCCTCACGGGCCAGTGGTACGACTGTTCGGCACACATGTTGTGGATCGGCGACCGCACTCGTCAGCTTGATGGCGCTCATATGGAATTCCTGCGTGGCGTCGGCAACCCCATTGGGGTGAAGATCGGACCGAACACCACCGCCGACTACGTGTTGTCACTGTGCGAAACACTGAACCCCAATCGTGTGCCGGGACGACTCACCTTGATTTCGCGAATGGGTGCCGACAAGGTCGAAACCTCACTGCGACCACTGCTGCGAGCAGTGCGCGATGCCGGACATCCCGTGGTGTGGATTTGTGATCCGATGCACGGCAACACCTTCACCGCCGACAATGGGCGAAAGACGCGTCACTTCGATGAAATCTTGCGCGAGATCGTTGGATTCGTCGCCGCACATCGCGCCGAAAATACGTGGCCGGGCGGCATTCATATCGAACTCACCGGCGAAAACGTGACCGAGTGCCTCGGAGGTGTCGAAGCCGTATCGCAAGGCGACCTCGACACTCGTTACGAAACGGTGTGCGACCCGCGATTGAACGCCCGGCAGTCGATCGACCTAGCGTTCCGCGTCGCCGATCTGATTCGCAACACGAAGTAACTTGCGCCTATGCGCGCTTTTGACCTCCTCGGAGAGTGGCCGGTCGACAATGTGGCTGCTGCGGTAATCGACCGCCAAGGAGAAATCCATCTTCACGGCGACGAGTCGCTGGAGTTTCGCCTTGCCTCGATCACGAAGGTGATCACCGCATGGGCCGTTCTTGTCGCCTGCGAGGAAGGCACCATGTCGCTCACGGATCCGCTTGGCCAGGATGGCTGCACTATCCGCCACCTCCTTGCGCACGCTGGCGGCTACCCGTTCGAGGGCGAGACACCAGTCGGCGTGCCTGGAGCACGACGGATCTACTCCAACACGGGATACGAGATGTTGGCGGCGCACCTCGAAGAGCGAAGCGAAATCCCATTTTGGGAGTACGTCGATGGTGCCGTGTTCGAGCCATTGGGGATCGCGGCAACATCGCAGAGCGGTTCGGCGGCCAAGGATGCACGACTCGACATCGTGAACCTCTCGTTGTTTCTCGCCGAGATTCGTCGCCCGCGATTACTGGCGCGCGACACGTTTACGGATGCCGTAACACCACAGTTCGACGATCTGGAAGGCATCGTGCCCGGTGTTGGCCGATTCGATCCGTGCCCATGGGGACTTGGACCTGAGATCCACGGCAACAAACATCCGCACTGGATGTCACCGAACAATTCGGCGGCAAGCTACGGCCACTTCGGAGGGAGCGGCACGTTCGTGTGGGTCGACCCGATCGCCGATGTTGCATGCGCCGTGCTGGCAGATCGGGAGTTCGACCAATGGGCTCTTGCTCACTGGCCAGACTTCTCCAGCGCCGTGCTACGCGAAGTAGCGCGCTGATTCACTTGCCGCGCTGATTCACTTGGCGCGCTCATTCACGCAGCGCGCCGACTCGTGCGATGCGTTAGCTGAGGCGCTCCACGATCATCGCCATACCTTGGCCACCGCCGACACACATCGATTCCATCCCGACGGTCTTACCTGTGTTCTGTAATCCGTTGATGAGGGTGGTCATAATGCGCGCACCCGTCATGCCGAATGGATGACCGAGAGCGATTGCGCCACCGTGCACGTTGAGCTTGTCGTAATCGATACCCAAGTGTTTGGCCGACGGAATCACTTGCGCGGCAAACGCCTCGTTGATTTCCACCAGATCGATGTCGTTGATGGTCATGCCAGCACGCTTCATCGCTTGACGGCACGCTTCGATGGGGCCAAGACCCATGATCTCGGGGTTCAAACCCGACACGCCCGATGACACGATGCGTGCCAGTGGTGTGAGGCCGAGTTTCTTTGCTTTCGTGTCGCTCATCACGAGCACCGCAGCGGCACCGTCGTTGAGCGGACATGCATTGCCTGCAGTGATCTGACCGTCAGGGCGGAACGCCGGCTTCAAACCAGCGAGAGCCTCCACCGTGGTGCCGTCACGCGGACCATCGTCTTTGCTGACCACAGTGCCGTTGGGAAGAGTGAGCGGCGAAATTTCGCGCTCGAAGAAACCATTTTTCTGATTGGCAACTGCGCGCTGCTGCGAACGTGCACCCCATTCGTCCATTTCTTGACGTGTAACGCCTTCAATCTCGCGCACATTCTCGGCAGTTTGCCCCATGGCGATGTAGTAGTCGGGCAACCCTTGTGGCGGCGTCCACGTTGGCTGACCGCCGGCAGCGCGGGCCTTGGTGCGCTCACCCGATGGCTTGAAGATGGCGTTCGGTGCGGTGTCGCTTGCACCACTGGCGTAACGACTGACGGTTTCGACACCCGCAGCAATGAAACAATCACCTTCGCCAGCTTTGATGGCATGCGCCGCCATGCGAATGGTCTGCAAACTTGACGAGCAGTAACGGTTGACCGTGACACCTGGAACATCATCGAGGCCGGCAAGAATCGCGACCACGCGCGCAATGTTGAAGCCGCCTTCGCCGGCAGGCTGCCCAATGCCGAGCATGAAGTCTTCGACATCGCTCGGCTGTACTTGCGGCACTTTGGCCATGAGGGCGCGAACGATCTGGGCGCTCATGTCGTCGGGGCGCAGGTCGACGAGCGAACCTTTGTTGGCGCGTCCAATGGGGCTGCGGGCGGTTGCGACGATGACGGATTCGGTCATGATGTGATCCTTTCGAACTCGTGCCACGGTACCATTCGGACATGCAGTTGACGCCGTTGGACGTGGACTCCATCGACCTTTCCGACCCTGAATTCTGGGTGACTCCTCGTGAGCACCGAGAATCTGCGTTCTGGTCGTTGCGCCGCGAAGCCCCGATCAAGTTCTTCAAGGAAATGCCGCTCGTCAACTTTCCTGTGGGCCCCGGCTATTACGCGCTGACCAAACACGAGGACATCTGGTCGGTGAGCCGCAACCCCGAGTTGTGGTGCAGTGGACAGGGCTCCAACATCACCACGTTGACACCGGAACTGAACGAATTCTTCGGATCGATGATCAACATGGACGACCCGAAGCACTTCCGCTTGCGCTCCATCGTTTCGAAGGGTTTCACCCCGAAGGAAATCGCACGGGTCGAGGAATACGTGAAGGAAAAGGCGCGAACGCTCGTCGATGAGGTGCTCGAGCAACACGGCGACGACGAGTTCGACTTCGTAGAGGCACTCGCTGCCCCGTTTCCGCTGGAGATCATCTGCGACATGATGGGCATACCGCGCAGTGACGCCAAGCAGATTCTCGACTGGACCAACGTCATTCTCGGTGCGGGCGACCCCGACTTTGGTGGAACGCTCGAGAACTTGATGAAGGTGGCGCTCGAGATTTTTTCGTACGCCCAGCAACTTGGCGAGTCCCGCTTGAAGAACCCCACCGACGACCTCACCTCCGTGATGATGCAGGCCGAAGTCGACGGCCAACGCATGACCAGCCAGGAATTCGGAAGTTTCTTCATCCTGCTGGTGGTTGCCGGCAACGAGACCACTCGCAACGCCATAAGCCATGGAATGCTGGAACTCACCCGTCGCCCCGATCAGCAGCGCATCTGGTTCAACGATTTCGAGAAGCACACTCGCACCGCCGTCGAGGAGATCGTGCGCTGGGCGTCGCCCGTCATTCACTTCCGTCGCACTGCAACTCGCGACACCGAACTCGGCGGCATCGCAATGCCGGCCGGCACCAAAGTGGTGATGTGGTACAACTCGGGCAACCGCGACGAAGATTTATTCGCCGACCCGTATCGCTTCGATGTCACGCGTCAGATTCAGCCCGCACAAATCGGCTTCGGGGCAGGCGGGCCGCACTTTTGCCTCGGCGCCAACTTGGCGCGTCGCGAAATCGCGGTGATGTTCGACGAGATTCGACGCCGATTGCCCTACCTGCGCATCACCGGTGAGCCTGCCTACCTCCGCAGCAACTTCATCAACGGCATCAAGCGCATGCCCTGTCGAATTAGGTAACTAGCGTGAGTCAATCAATATCTTGCGCAAGTGCTGGTTAATCAACTGATGTGGTGGCGCATCTTCTCGATACGCAATCAAGTCAAATCTCGCCTCGCGAGTCATGTCCAACCAATCAACCTGAGGCATCGTCAATAATCGTTGCATACGCTCCACGAACGCTTGATATGAGGGTTGCCTCATCGACCAGATTCCAGGTATCGGAAAGTCATAAATTTCGTTATCCGTGAGGTTCACAGCCAGAACTTTGTTTCCTCGCCCAAACGATTCCCACAGGACGGAGCTCGTCATTCCCAGAGTTAACTCTGCTCGGTCGCTCAGGAAATAAGATGCGTATCGCTCCTTGACATACCGGGGAGTTTGCCGACCATGATCACTGAAGTTCTGATCCCCAAACAAAAGACTTGGCTCAGTGAATTGAATTGAGTTACCAAGTCTCTCAAGAAACCACTTTCGTTCCGACTCGGCGTCGTTTACTCCATACTGATCGCGGTCGATGGTTAGAGCAACGTTAACCGACAGTGAGGTTTCGTCTATAAAATGTCGAGTAAATTTAGCAAGTGCTTCATAGCCTCTTCGCCGTTCATCCATCCCACTACCCCACCAAGTCTTGCCCTTTACCGTTGAAACGAAGCAGATTGGCACATCTTTCGCCACCACTGAAGGTCGAATTGCTCGGTAAAGACCGTCAATAAGCGCCCCCACTGCGATGAAGTGTTGTTCCTTTCGTCCAAACTGTGGAAAATTCCTGGAAGTCCAATTTCCCCAACAGAATAAAGTCGCCTCTTTTTTGGGACGATTGATCGGAAAGCGCCTAAGTTCCTGTCCATGTTGGATGAGGAACACATTCAAGTCTGGTACTTGACTTAGGACATCATCGAACAAAGTTCGATTGGGATCCCGACGTTTATTGCGCCTAGGTCGCTCTGGGTCCATCTGGTTGAACTTGTCGTGATTCTCCATAGAAACGACTCCTTGAATCCTCTGGCTACGAACCCTCGCACACAGAAGAGCTGCCATCCGATGAGTCCTAGCGCTAAACCAGAGCAGAAGTACCAGATACCGAAATCTAACGATGAGGAGGCGCTCAGAGAGTGAATACAATTCGTACTTGAGACCATCACAGACACTTAACATTTGCGGAGACCTTGTGGCCTCAATGAGAAGTATGTCGGGTTTGGGTGGATATCGAAACCGCAAAGTGAATCGACCGATTTTCACAGATACCTCAAGTCTTCTACTTTCAATCGATTATTGAAAACACTCAACTCTGTCCCAGTTGCCGAAATTGCAATTCCACCGACGGAGTACCTCTCAGGTTAGAGCAACCCCTCATGACTGACCTGCACAATTTCTGTTTGGGGCAGCTGGAGTTGGTCGCGGTTAGTGGAGTTGGGGCAGGACGTGGCGGGCGACGAGGTCGCATTCGGCCAGATGCGGATAGCCCGACAAGATGAACGTGTCGATACCCGCGTCGCGTATCTCGCGAAGCTTGCCTGCCACCTGATCGGGGTCACCCACGATCGCAATTCCTGCTCCGCTACGGGCTCGGCCCACGCCGGCCCACAGATGGCGCTCGACGTAGCCGTCTGCATCGGCGGCGTCGCGTAACTCGGTTTGTCGGGCCACTCCGGCGGACTGTGAGTCCAACGATTTAGAACGGATTGCAGCCCCGGTTTCGGTGTCTAGTCGTGAGAGAAGTCGGGTGGCTGCTGCACGCGCTTCGGCCTCGGTTTCGCGCACGATCACGTGGCTGCGCCACCCGTATCGCAATGTGCGTCCGAACGCAGCGGCGCGGTCGTTCATTTCGCGCATCACGTCGACCATGCGCTCGGTGGTGTCGGGCCACATTAAGTACACATCGGACGATTCCGCAGCGCACTGCTGAGCGGCCTCGGAAAGCCCACCGAAATACACCACGGGATCGTGCGGGTACTGCACGGCGATGCGTGGTGCCTCCACATGTGCGGTTACGAACTGGCCGTCGAAATCCGCGCGCTCACCACGCAGCAGCGTGCGGAGCACGGCAATCGACTCGGTGGTGCGTCGATACCGAGCATCGCTTGACAGCGTTTCGCCCGGAACGTCGGAGGAAATCGCATTGATCACCAGTCGCCCGCCCGCGATATGTTGCAGTGTGGCAATCTGACGCGCCAGTTGCGGTACCACAAGTTCGCCCAGACGAACGGCAAGCAACAGTTTGATTCGGTTGGTTTGCACCGCAATGGCTGATGCGAATGCAGTGGCATCAATTCCGAGCGCATAGCCCGATGGGAGCAGCACGTTGTCGAACCCGTTCTCCTCCGCGCGCAACACGATGTCTCGGCAGTGCTGCCACGACGACTGCAGTGAAGCATCGGGGACACCGAGAAACTCGTAATCGTCGTCGCACAATGCGGCGAACCATGCGTACTCGGTCACGGTAGAGGTCGGCCCTCAGAGGCGGCGACGATGCGATACAACTCGCTACGTGACAACGACTGCAACGGCGACGATATCGCTGCCTGCAAACGCTCGGGCTTTTGCGTGCCCAAGAGCACCACAGGTTTGGCGGGGTGCGACAGCACGAACGCATAGGCCACCTGCTCGCGCGTAGAACCATGCGTTGCAGCCAATTCGTCGATCACCGCGAGCAGCTCCGGGCGAATGTTCTCCCCCGTCACGAGACGGCCACCAGCGAGTGGACTCCACGCCAACGGTGTCACGCCGTCACGCATGCAGAGATCGAACGTGCCGTCACGAAGTGGGTTGAGTGCGGCCGCCGAGTACTCGGGCTGCGTGGTCTCGATCGGCACGTTCAGATGGGCAGCAAGCGCTTGGTGTTGCGCCGGCGTGAAGTTGGATACACCAACGCGATCGATCTTGCCCTCGCGGCGCAACGCCATGAGAGTTTCCGCGGTTTCGCGCGGATGGGCAAACAAATCGGGGCGATGCACCTGGTACAGATCGATTCGATCGATGCCAAGGCGACGCAATGAGTCCTCGCATTCGCGACGAAGCGTTGCCGGGCTCTGGTCGTACGGAATCCCCGGAGTGATCCCGCCTTTGGTGGCCACGCATACCTTGGCTCGCAACGCAGGCGAACGCTTCAGAACCGCGCCAAGCAATTCCTCTGCGGCGCCGAATCCGCGACCACCCCAATTGCCGCCGTAGACCGCGGCGTTGTCGAGCAGCGAGATACCGCAGTCGACGGCCGAATGAATCAACTGATCAGCGACCTCTACCGACTCGTGCGTGAAACGCCACAAGCCCAAGCCGTAGCGACCAAACGTCATGTGCACCATGTTGCCAGACGAGCTGATCGTGCCCGGCGCGGCGGCACCGCGCACGAGCCGACGAGATCAGGAGCAACCGCTGGTGGAACCGCAGTCGCCACACACGTGGCACGCACCAGCGCGACGCATGTTGGACGAACCACAGGCCGAGCAAATCGCGCCCGTGCGAGCCGACTTGGACTCACCATGGCTGAGCACACCTGCGGCCATGCTGGCTGCAAGTTCACCCGCCGATGGAATGGTCTTCGGGTCGGCAATGACATCCACACCTTGTGCCGTGTCGACTGCGGTCTCCTCCACTCCGGGCAACGTTGGCTGCATGCGCTCTTCACGAGTGAAGATGCCGAGTTCTGCGCGCTCCGCTGGGGTCATGTACTCCACCGCCAAGCGACGGAACAGGTAGTCGATGATCGACGACGCCATACGAAGGTCTGGATCATCGGGCATGCCGGCTGGCTCGAAGCGCGTATTGATGAACGCTTCGACGAATGCGTGCAACGGCACGCCGTACTGCAAGCCGTACGACACGCTCTTGGCGAACGAGTCCATGATGCCAGCCAAGGTGGAACCCTGTTTGGACACCGTGAGGAAGATTTCGCCTGGGCGACCATCCTCGTATTCGCCCACGTTGGCGAAGCCTTTGCAATCGGCAACGCGGAACTCGAACGTGCGGCCACGACGTGAACGCGGCAGCTTCTGGCGAACCGGCTGGCTGACCACACGCTCGATGACGCGCTCGGCGGTTGCCGTGGCGGCGTTATCGGCCTTGTCGTCATCCTTCTTCATCGTCGAGAGCGGCTGGCCCACTTTGCAGTTGTCGCGATAAATCGCCACGGCCTTCAAGCCGAGTTCCCACGACAACATGTGGATCTTTTCGATCTCTTCGATCGTGGCTTCCTCTGGCATGTTGACCGTCTTGGAGATCGCACCCGAGAGGAACGGCTGCACCGCACCCATCATGCGCACGTGGCCTTCATAATGAATGACGTTGTCACCCATCGAGCAGGCGAACGCCGCGAGATGCTCCGAACGCAAGTCGGGTGAACCCACGATGGTCTTGTTGGTGTCGATGTAGGCGACGATGCGATCGGCAACCGGCTTTTCGTAGCCCAGTTTCTTCAGCGCACGTGGCACGGTCTGGTTGACGATGGTCATGTTTCCACCGCCGACCAGCTTCTTGAACTTCACGAGACCGAGGTCTGGCTCGATGCCGGTGTTGTCGCAGTCC
>SXGT01129747.1_pt1 | contig 27601 bp, 26 predicted proteins | sample 3176221 | NCBI WGS metagenome assembly SXGT01 (sample SAMN11356862, study PRJNA531348) | freshwater metagenome | isolation source: freshwater sample F1-120 | place: China: Fuxian Lake, Yuxi | collected 2017-12-25
GCGCGCCGCTCGGCGACCGAGACCGCAGCCGTCCTTGACGTTCTGGCCGTGCTCGGGCTCGCCGATGCGCAACGCTTGGTGGCGGTGCGAGCCCTCCTCTTGCGGATCACGGCGATGCTCACCGCGATGGTGCTGAAGCTCATCTCGTCTTCGTCGGGCTCGGGCTCGGGCTCGGGCTCGACGTGAGGAAAATGAGGGGATGCCTCAGGTGGCGCGGGTGACGGTGTCCGCCCGCGTTCGAGCAACGCCGCGACCTCAGCAGGATCGACGGGCCGGGAGAGCACGCGTGCGCGCGCGGTCGAGGGCGGCGCGGCGTCCACCGCCGCGCGATCGGCCACGAGGACGACGCGGGCGGCCGCCTCTGGGCGCGACGCGAGCAGCATGCGCAGGAGCTTCGCCCCGGAGGGGCCCTCCATCACGACGGGACAGATCGCGAGATCGTAGGGTGTCTCCTCGGCGCCCGTGAGCGCTTCGACGACGGCCCAGCCGTCCTCCACCACCGTGATGTCGACGTTCCCGAGCCTCCGGAGCGCCGCCGCCGTGGTGGGATCGGGATCGGCGAGGACCACGCGGTACCGGGGCGGCCTCGGCGAGGGGAGCGGGGTTGGCACCGCCCGAGGATACGCCGGGTCCAGGCGATTCCAACCCTCGCCGTCGCACGGCGTGGGTGGTAGCTCTCCGGTCCGATGCGGATCGCCACCTGGAACGTGAACTCCCTCAAGGCGCGGATCGAGAAGGTCACCTGGTGGCTCGAGCGCACGCGTCCGGACGTTCTCCTCATGCAGGAGACGAAGCTCGGCGACGGCGCGGCGCCGCACGACGTCTTTCGCAACTTCGGCTACGAGCTCGCCCACCACGGGGAGGGTCGATGGAACGGCGTGGCGATCGCGAGCCGGATCGGCATCTCCGACGTCGTCGTGCGCTTCGGCGATCCCGAGCCGGTGTTCTTCCCCGATCCGGCGAGCCTCGACGCGCCGCTCGTCGAGGCGCGGATGATAAGCGCCGTGTGCGGCGGCGTTCGGGTGGTGAACGTGTACGCGCCCAACGGCCGCACGGTGGGCTCCCCCTTCTACGCGTCGAAGCTCGGGTGGTTCGCGCGCCTCTCTCGCTGGCTCGAGGAGACGCGAAGCCCATCCGAGCCCATCGCCCTCGGCGGCGACCTCAACGTCGCACCCGAGGACCGCGACGTCTTCGATCCGTCCGCTTGCCACGGAGGCACCCACGTCTCCGCCGACGAGCGAGCCGCCTTCGCCCGCCTGCTCGACTGGGGACTCGTGGATGCCTACCGGAAACACCACCCCGAGCCCGATCGCTATAGCTGGTGGGACTATCGCGCCGGCGAGTTCTACAAGAACCGTGGAATGCGGATCGACCACCTGCTCGTGACGGCTCCCCTCGCCGCCCGCACGGTCGGCGCGGAGATCGATCGCGAGGCCCGGAAGGGAAAGCCGATCCCGTCGGACCACGCGCCGATGACGCTCGACATCGACGCGTCGGGCGAACCCTACGATGCCGGATGGGCGGGGGCCGAGAGCCGCATCGCAGCGCGCCGTGCCGCAAAACCCTCCTCGGGTCCGTAGCGCGACGACCCCGATTCGCACGACCCCGGGTTGGTGCTAGGAGGGGCAGGCCGTGCAGCCTCTCACCTTGCTCAGGAACGCCGATCTGCACGATCCGGAACCTCGCGGTCTCGCCGACGTGCTCGTCGGCGGCGGCGCGATCCTCGCGGTGGGCGTGGGTCGGCCGGAGTTGCCCGAGGACATCTGCTCCGTCGTCGACCTCGCCGGGCAGCGCGTGATCCCCGGGTTCATCGACGCCCACGTCCACGTCACGGGCGGTGGCGGCGAGGCGGGTCCGCGCTCGCGCGTGGGCCGTGTCGCGGCGGAGGCGCTCGCGGCGGCGGGCGTCACGAGCGTCGTGGGCGTCCTCGGGACGGACGGCACGACCCGCACGCTCGCCGACCTCGTCGCCTCGACGCTCGGGCTGCGCGAGGAGGGTCTCTCGGCCTGGTGTTGGACGGGAAGCTACGAGGTCCCTCCCATCACGCTCACGGGCTCCGTACGATCGGACGTCGTCTTCGTGGACCCCATCCTCGGCGTGGGCGAGATCGCCATCAGCGACCATCGCTCGTCGCAGCCCACCGCGGACGAGCTCGCGCGGATCGCGGCCGACTGCCACGTGGCGGGCCTCATGAGCGGGAAGGCCGGGATACTCCACCTGCACGTCGGGGACGGTCCGCGTGGGCTCGAGCTGGTCCGGCGCGTCCTCGATCGCACCGAGCTACCCGCCCGGGTCTTCCACCCCACGCACGTCAACCGGCGGAAGGCGCTGTTCGAGGAAGCCGTCCTCCTGGCGCGGCGCGGCTGCACGGTGGACGTCACCGCGTTCCCGGTGGACGACGGCGACGACGCCTGGTCGGCGCCAGAGGCCATCGAGCGGTACCTCGCGAGCGGCGCGCCTCCGGATCGGATCACGTGCAGCTCGGATGGTGGCGGGTGCCTCCCCACGTTCGACGGCGACGGGCACCTCGTCCGCATGGAGGTGGGCGATCCCGCCGCCGTCGCTCGCGCCCTCGCGGCGCTCGTCGAGCACGGCCTCCCGCTCGGCGCCGTTCTGCCGATCTTCACGCGCAACGTCGCGGCGCTACTCAGGCTCCCCCGGAAGGGCCGGCTGCAGGTCGGCTGCGACGCGGATCTGGTGGTCCTGGACGGCGCCCACCGGCCGAGGCACGTGATGGCGGGCGGACGGTTCCTGGTGATCGAGGGGCGGAACGTCACACCCACAGGAGATCCTCGACCCAGATGAGCCCGGCGAGAACGGAAGGCGACAGGAAGCGCGGCTACATCGTCCCCATCGGCGGCGCCGAGGACAAGGACGGCACGGCGGACATCCTGCGCCGCTTCATCGACGTGTGCGGCGCCGGGCGGTCGCGCATCGTCATCCTACCGACGGCGTCGACCGTCGAGGATACGGGCAGGAAGTACGAGAAGCTCTTCCGCAAGCTCGGCGCCGACGAGGCGAAGGCCCTGCCCATCGGCTCCCGCGAGGACGCCGAGAAGCGCGAGTGGCTCGAGTACATCGAGAAGGCGACCGGCATCTTCATCACCGGCGGCAACCAGCTCCGCCTCTCGACGATCCTGGGCGGCACGCCCGTCGCGAAGGCCGTGCGGCGCGCGAACGCGCACGGCGTGACCGTCGGCGGAACGAGCGCAGGGGCCGCGATTCTCAGCGAGCACATGATCGCCTACGGCGCGGAGGGCAGCACGCCCCACGCCGCCGCCGTGACGCTCGTCCCGGGCTTCGGGCTGACGAACCGCATCATGATCGACCAGCACTTCCGGCAGCGGGACCGCCTCGGGAGGTTGCTCACCGCGATCGCCTACAACCCGTTCGCCGTGGGGGTGGGTCTCGACGAGGACACGGCGGCGTTCATCGACCACGCCCGTATGGTGACGGTCGTGGGCACCGGGGCCATCACGGTCCTCGACGCGTCGGAGCTCTCGCACTCCTCCATCGCCGAGGCGAAGGAGGGGGCCCCCGTGACCATGACCAACGTGCGCCTCCACGTGCTCGCGGCCGGCGCGACCTTCGATCTCGAGACCCGACGGGCGGGCGCCCGGCCGGAATGACCCCAAGAACCCACGAAGTCCCAGGAACGACGATGGAACTCCTCGAGCGACGCATCTACCGCGGACCCAGCCTGTACGCGCACTTCCCGGTGATGCGCCTCACCGTCGACCTCGGTGCGCTCGAGGCGTGGCCAAGCGCGCGGATCCCCGGCTTCAACGCGGGCCTCCTCGCGGCGATCCCCAGCCTCCAGAGCCACACGTGCTCGTACGGGGCTGCGGGCGGCTTCGTTCGGCGTCTCTCCGAGGACGGGGGCACGTGGCTCGGGCACGTGCTCGAGCACGTGGCCATCGAGCTGCAGCAGCTCACTGGCGCGAAGGTGGTCTTCGGGAAGACCCGGGGAGAGGGGACGCCGGGGCGTTACCACGTCGTCTTCGAGTTCGAGGAGGAGCGCGTGGGGGAGGCTGCTGGCGAGCTTGCGGTCAAGCTCATCCACAGCCTCCTGCCGCCGGAATTGCGACCCGCGGTCCCTCCCGAGAGCGCGCCGCCGCCCTTCGACTTCGCCGCGGAGCTCGTCGAGCTGATCGAGTACGCGCAGCGCCGCCAGCTCGGCCCCTCCACCGGTGCGCTCGTGCGCGCGGCCGACGCGAGGGACATCCCCTGGATGCGGCTCAACGACTACAGCCTCATCCAGTTCGGCCACGGCAAGCACCAGCGGCGGATCCAGGCGACGGTGACGTCCGAGACGCGGCACATCGCGGTGTCGATCGCCTCCGACAAGGAGGAGACGAACCGCATCCTCGGAGATCTCGGCCTGCCCGTGCCGCGCCAGCGCCTCGTGCGGTCGCCGGAGGGAGCGGTCACGGCCGCCGATCGGCTCGGCTACCCCGTCGTGGTGAAGCCACTCGACGCCAACCACGGTCGCGGCGTGTCCCTCGATCTGAAGACGGCGGCCGAGGTCCGAGCCGCCTTCGACAAGGCACGCGAGCACGCGCGCAGCGTCGTCGTGGAGAACTTCCTTCCGGGCTTCGATCACCGGATGCTTGTCGTAGGCGGCGCCCTCGTCGCGGTGGCGAAGCGCGTCCCCGGCCACGTCGTCGGGGACGGCCAGCACACGATCGCCGAGCTGGTCGACATCGTGAACGCCGATCCCCGTCGCGGCATCGGCCACGAGAAGGTGCTCACGCGGATCGAGCTCGACGCGCAGGCCGAGCGACTGATGCGTGCGAAGGGGGTCACGAAGGACACGGTGCTCCCCGCGGGCGAGCTCTTCTTCCTCCGCGGCACGGGCAACCTCTCGACCGGCGGGACGGCGATCGACCTCACCGACGTCGTGCACCCCGACAACCGGGAGATGGCGATCCGCGCCGCGAGCGCCATCGGGCTGGACGTCTGCGGGGTCGACTTCATCACCTCCGATATCACCCAGAGTCACCGCGAGGTCGGCGGGGGGATCTGCGAGGTCAACGCCGCGCCGGGTTTCCGCATGCACGTGGCGCCGACCGAGGGAAAGCCGCGCGACGTGGCGGGCCCCGTCATGGACATGCTGTTCCCTCCGGGCTCGCTCGCCAAGATCCCCATCGCCGCCGTCACGGGCACCAATGGCAAGACGACGACGGCGCGGATGCTGGCCCACATCCAGAAGATGAACGGGCACACCGTCGGCCTGGCGACGACGGACGGCGTGTACGTCGACGGAGAGCGCACCGTCGCGGGCGACATGACGGGCCCGCAGTCGGCGCAGATGGTCCTGCGCGATCCCGCCGTCGACCTCGCGGTCCTCGAGACCGCTCGCGGTGGCCTCCTTCGCGCGGGGATGGGCTACCGCAACTGCAACGTCGGCGCGGTCCTGAACATCTCGTCGGACCACCTGGGCCAGCGCGGCATCGACACGCTGGAACAACTCGCCGAGGTCAAGCGGATCGTCGTGGAGGTCGCGCGCGACTGCGCCGTGCTCAACGCCGACGACATCCACTGCCTCCGGATGGCGGATCACACCAACGCCTCGCGCATCGCCTACGTGACGATGAACACGCGGCACGACCTCGTGCGCAAGCACCTCCGCGCCGGCGGCCTCGCCGGCGTCCTCGAGGAGGGGATCAACGGGCACATGATCACGCTCTACGACAAGGGTGTGCACCTCCCCCTTCTGTGGACGCACCTCATCCCTGCGACGATCGAGGGCAAGGCCATGCACAACGTGCAGAACGCCATGTTCGCGGCCGTGATGGCCCATGCGATGGGGGTCAAGGTGGAGAACATCCGGCAGGGCCTGCGCACGTTCGACACGTCGTACTTCCAGGTTCCCGGGCGGACGAACGTCTTCGACAAGCTCCCCTTCAAGGTGATCCTCGACTACGGGCACAACCCGGCGGCCGTGCACGCGATGGCCGACCTGGCGCTCCGCCTCGAGTGCTCCGGCCGGCGCGTGTGCGTCCTCTCTGCCCCCGGCGATCGGCGCGACGAGGACATCCGGGCCATCGCGCGTACGGCAGCCAAGGCCTTCGACCAGATCATCGTGCGGCGCGATGACGACACGCGCGGGCGCGCCCCGGACGAGGTGCCGCGCATGCTCGCGGAGGAGCTCATCGCGAGCGGGTTCGCGCGCGACCGGCTCCAGGTCATACCGGACGAGCAGGAGGCCATCGACGCCGCGCTCCGCGGCGGCAAGCCCGGAGACCTGCTCCTCCTGTTCGCAGACAAGGTGTCGCGGAGCTGGAAGCAGGTCATCTACTTCAAGCCGGAATGGGACGAGAAGGCCCCGCCCTCGACCGAGGCAAGCGCCGTCGAAACGCCCGCGATGATCTCCGACACGGACGTGGTCGCGCATGCGGGCAGCCTCGATGGACTCGCCGTGGTGCAGGACGAGCGCGGCGTGCGGCTCGCGCGCGACCTGGAGAACTGAGGCTGGCGTGCGCCTCGTCGACGCGCGCCGCCTGACCGGAGCGAACCTGCTGTCCAGGAGGCCGCTCGTCGTCGTGGAGATCGCCCTCGACGAGGGGGAGCACGTGGCGCGGGCGCTCGAGGTCTACCGCGAGGAGCTCGCGCGGATCCGCTCGGCGGTGGGGCTCCCTCCGGAGGTCGAACCGTGCGTCCGCGAGCACCTCGGGGGTGCCGTCTTCGGCTACCAGACGCCGATCGACACGATGCTCGCCTCTGCGGAGATGAGCGAGTGGGCGGCGACCAGCGCGGCGGCCATGCTGGCCGGGGGGGCGCGGCTCGATCCAGCCGGGAAGGTCGTGGAGATCGAGGCCATCTTGGTCCGCGACCGAAACCCGCACATTCTCGGGCTCCAGCGAGCATCCGCGGAGCGGAGCGTTCCGTTCCTGTGGGACGACGCCGCGACGAGCGTGGGGCTCGGGCGGCGCTCCCTCACCTGGACGAACGACCGCGTCCCCGATCCCACCGACGTCCCCTGGGCGGCGGTGGGGCGCGTCCCGGTCGCGATGGTCACGGGGACGAACGGGAAGACCACCACCACACGCCTCCTCGCGCAAATGGCGCGGGAGGGAGGCGGCGTCGTCGGCAGCACGTCGAGCGACGGGGTCGTCGTGGGCGCGGAGCTCGTCGAGGAGGGCGATTTCACGGGGCCGGCGGGAGCGCGCATGGTGCTCCGGCGGCCGGACGTCGACGTCGCCGTGCTCGAGACGGCGCGTGGGGGAATCCTGAGGCGCGGCCTCGCGATCGACCACGTCGACGTGGCGCTCCTGACCAACGTGAGCGCGGATCACGTCGGGGGCTACGGCGTCGACGACGTCGCCGCGATGGCGGAGGTCAAGGCGGTCGTCGCGCATGCCGTCCTCGCCTCGGGCGTCGTCGTGCTCAACGCCCGGGATCCGAACCTCCTCGCGCTCGCCCCGCGCGTTGCGGGTCGGGTCGTCCTCTTCGCCGACCTCGACGCTCCAGGTCCGGCGACGCACACGGGGGTCGCGGCCCACCTTGCGCGCGGGGGCGAGGTGGTCATGGCGCGCGATGGCGCGATCCTCCGCGCGCGCGGAGGGGAGGGCGAGACGCCCTTGCTGACCGTGGCGGACGTGCCCATCACCTTCACGGGCCTCGCCCGGTACAACGTGGAGAACGTCCTCGGTGCCGTCGCGGCCGCGCCTGCGCTGGGCCTCGACGATGACGCGATCGTCCGCGCCGCGCGGAGGTTCGATGCCCGTGACAACCCCGGTCGGGGCGAGCTCTTCTCGGCCGCCGGCGTGAACATCCTCGTCGACTTCGCCCACAACCCCGAGGGCGTGCGCGCCGCGATGCAGCTCGTGTGCGCGCTCCGGGCCCGCACGCCGGGCGCGTCGCTGACGGTGATCACGGGCAGCGCGGGGGATCGGCGCGACGAGGACATCCGGGACATCGTGCGCGAGCTCCTCGCGGCGCGCCCCGACCGCGTCCTCGTGCGCGAACTCGAGAAGTACCTGCGCGGACGGGCTCCGGGCGAGGTCCCGGAGACCTTCCGGCGTACCCTGGTCCAGCAGGGCCTCCCGGAGGAGAGGTTCGCGCGGGTGGCGTCGGAGGTCGAGGGGCTCGAGAGGGCGCTGGCGTACGCGGTCCCCGGCGACGTGATCGCGCTCCTCGTCCATGTCGATCACTCGCCCGTCCGCGCGTTCCTCGAGGGGGTCACCGGCGGCACGGGCGGGTGATTGCCCGCCGACGACGCGCGGATCGCGTACGATCCGCGGTGTGCCGGCACGATCCCTCGCAGCGAGCCGCGACGGACGTGACGGCCCCGACGAGGTTGCATGGCCCCGAACTTCGACCTCAGCGAACCGGTGTCCGTGCCGCGGATCCGGACGGAACGCCTGTGGCTACGTGAGTACCGCGTGAGCGATTTCGACGCCTTCGCAGCGAACCTCGCCGACCCTGAAGCGCGGGCTCACGCGGGAGGTGTGCTCGGGCGACGCGACGCCTGGCGCCAATTCTCGTCGGCGACGGGGGCCTGGATGCTCCACGGGACGGGCTGGTGGGCGGTCGAGCGCCTGGCCGAACCGGGCCTGGTGGGTACCGTCGGCGTGTTCCATCGTGACGGCTTCCCCGACCACCACGAGATCGGTTGGGTGACCTTGCGCCCGTTCTGGGGCCAGGGCTTCGCGAAGGAGGCGGCGCGGGCGGCCGTCGACTTCGCGTTCGGCGTCTGGGGGGCCGAGCGGGTGGTCGCGCACATCGACGCAGACAACAAGCCGTCGCTGCGTGTGGCCCGTGCGATCGGCCTCACCTTCCAGGGCGACGTGGACTTCTACGACACGCACCTCACCCGACACGTCGTCGACCGTCCGTCCCGCGCCGGTTGAAGCGCGGTCAATCGGAGATCGGTCGAGCCTCGGCCTCTTCGATCTGGGCGAGGACGACCGCGAGCGCGTCCTTGGCGCGGTCGAGCGCGGCGCGATCCGCGTCCCACTTCGCGAGGGCCTTCTCCTTCCGGGCGGTCTCGCGCTCGAGCGCGCGCTGGGTGGCGTCCCTTTCGGTGCGCAGCGCCACCAGGTCCGCGTCGAGCGCGCCGATGCGTTCGCGCGCCTGGGAGAGCGTGCGGTCGACGTCCTCCTTGGCCTTCGCCACGGCGGCGAGCTTCTCGCCGAGGTCGCGTTCGCTCCTGTGGACGACCTCGAGGCGCTCCTTCATGTCCGCCAGGTAGCCCTCGAGCGCGGCGATCTTCTGCTTGGTCTCCTCGGCGACCCGAGCGGCCTTCTCGTCGAGCGCCTCGATGGCGCGCTTGTGGTCCGCCTCGCGCTGTGCGGCGCGCGCCTCGAGCGCGGCGACCTGCGCCGCGCGGTCGTTCTCGAGCGCCGCGACCTTCTCTGCGTGCTGAGCCTCGAGCGTCCGGGTCCGCTCCTCGTGCCCCGATTCGAGGCCCGCGACCTTGGCAGCGTGGTCGCGCTCCAGCGCGCCGACTCGCTCGGCGTGTGCCGTCTCGAGGCCCGTGACCTTGTCGGCGTGCGCGGTCTCGAGGGCCGAGATCCTGTCGGCGTGCGCGGTCTCGAGGGCCGAGACCCTGTCGGCGTGTGCCGTCTCGAGGCCCGTGACCTTGTCGGCGTGTGCGGCCAGGAGATCGTGAACCTCCTTCGCATGGTGGGTCTCGAGCTCGGCGATGCGCTTGTCTCGCGCCTCGTCCAGCTCCGCGATCTTGGCCGCGAGCGCCGCCGCGTGCTCGACGACCCTGGCGGACATCGCCGCCTCGTGCTCGGCCGCGCGGCCGTCCCGCTCCTCCGTGTGCCTCCTCAGGAGAGCGGCCCGCTCGTCCTCCGCTTCTCGCTTGAGCCGCGCCGCGAGCGCCGTCAGCGCTGCCTCGGAGGCCGTCTCGACGGCGAGCAGCGCGGCCTCGTGGTCCGCCTTCCTGTCGGCGAGCTCCATCGAGTGCTTCAGCTCCGCCTCCTCGATCGCACGGGCACGCTCCGCCGCGTCCCGTGCCGCTGCGGCTCTCGCCGCCTCCTCGAGCTCCCGTGTCGCGTCCGCGAGCTCCTTTGCGTGCCGCTCGACCTCCGCGGTCTGGGCCTCCGTGAACTCCCGGGTTCGCCTCTCGAGCTCGCTCGCGTGGGCGGCCTGCGCGGCAGCCATGGCCGTGCCGTGCTCGGCGCCGAGCTTCTGGAGCTCGTTCGCGTGAGCCGCCGTGGCGGTCTCCGTCGCCTGGCGGTGGGCCGCGTCGCGCTTCTGGATCTCCGCCGCGTGCGCCTCGGCGGCGGCGCGCGCGTCGCGATCGTACTTGGCACGCGCATCCTCGCCCTCGGTCTGGGCCCTCTGGAGGCGGTGGCGGAAGTCCTCGCTGGCCTTCTTGGCCTGCTCCTTGTCCGCCTGCAGCGAATCGATGCGGTCGCGCGCGTCGGCGAGCGCGCGCTCCGACGCGAGGAACTTGTCGTCCAGGTCGGCGCTGCGCCGCTCGAGCTCGAGCGATCGGTCGCGCACCTCGACGATCTCGCGGTCCTTGCGGGAGAGGCCCTCCTTGAGCGACAGGAGCTCCTTGTCCTTCTTGTTGAGCGCCTCGCGCAGGTCGAGGAAGTCGCGGCTCGAGACGCCGCCCGCCTTCCCGCTCGCGGCCCGGCGCTGCAGCTCCTCGTTCTCCCGCTGCAGGCGCTCGAGCTCGCCCTTCGTCTCTCGCGCGGCCGTTGCCTCGGCCTCGAGGTCGGCGATCCGCGCGTGGAGGAGCTCGGCGTCGGCGGCCTTCGCCTCGAGACCCGCGCTCTCGCGCTCCAGGCCCTCCACCCGCTCTCGGAGGCGAGCGGCCACGCGCTCCAGCTCGCTCGCGCGGGCGCGCTCGCGCTCGAGCTCCTCGACGAGCTCGCTCGGCGGCGCGGCGACCTCCCCCGTGGGCGAGGGCGCGGTCGTCGGCGCGGAGGTCGGCGTCGTCCTCGGGCGCGCAGGGATCGGCGGCGGGATCGGCGGCGGCGTCTGGACGCGGACGTGCGCGGACGGGGACCGCTGGGGAGGCTCGGCGCCCACGTCCGCCCGGCCGTTCTCGGGTTCCGCAGGGTTGTCCTGGATGAGCTCGTTCTCCTCTATGATGATGGATCCGGACCCGGTCTCCTCCGCGTCGAACGGACGCGCTCCCCCGATGTCGACGAACTGCCGGATGCGCCACAGCAGGTCGGCAAACGCGATGGGCTTGTGGATGTAGTCCTCGGCGCGCGTCCGCAGCTTGCGATGCTGCTCGAACGTCTCCTCCGTGGACTCGCTCGAGAGGATCATGAGCGGGATCGACTTGAGCGTCGCGTCCTTCTTCAGCTTGTTGCAGACCGAGAAGCCATTCATCCTCGGCAGCTCGATCGACAGGAGGATGAGGTCCGGTCGCTCCGCCACGGCCTGCGCGAGGCCGGAGTTGCCGTCGTCGACGATCGTGGTGATGCAGCCCAGCTTCGAAAGCTCGGCCTGGAGCTCGCTTGCGAAGGCAGCGTCGCTCTCGAAAACGAGAACCCTCTGGCCCATGGGAACGACGAGACTATCGCTATTGCTTTCGCCGGGCACGAATTTCGTCGTGCCCGCTCGTCCCCGCGCGCCGATCGAGCTCCACCAGCACGGATCGCCACGAAATGCCGCGAGAAGCCAGCCCGACGAGGGCATGGAACACGAGATCGGCGGCCTCGCTGACCACGCGCCCGTCGCTCTCCCCGTCGACGGCGCGCGCCAGTTCGTCGGCCTCCTCGCGGATCTTCGAGCCGATCGCACCGGGGCGATCGAGCAGGCTCCGCGTGTAGCTCACCTCCGCCGTCGCGGCCTTGCGGCGCGCGATGACCTGTTCGAGGCGGCCGATCCCCGTCTGCGCCGCGAGCGTCGCGGCGTCTCCGGTCCCGGCGTCACGAAAAAAGCACGACGGCTCCCCCGTGTGGCAGCTCGGGCCCCGGGGATCGCCCTGGTAGACGAACGCGTCCCCATCGCAGTCGACGAGGATCCTGTCGACCGCGATCGTGTTGCCGCTCGTCTCCCCCTTCACCCAGAGCGCGCCGCGTGAACGGCTGTGGAACGTCGCGAGACCGCTCTCGGCCGTTCGCGCTCGCGCCGTCCCCGTCGCGTACGCGAGCATCCGGATCTCGCCGGTGAGGCGGTCCTGGACGACGACGGGCTGGAGGTCCTCGATCTCTGTGGCCATGGCCCTTCTTACCCCTGACGGGCGCGTCGGGCTATGCTGCGCGCCGTGAAGCAGCCCGCGCTCGCGTTTGCCACCCCGCGGAAGCTGCCGAAGGCCGCCTCGCTCGCCGGCCGTGTCGTCGTCCTCGACATCGCGTTCGCCTCGGAGGTCTCGGGGGGGGGCTTCGAGAAGGTGACGCTCCCCCTCATCCACGGCCTCGGCGAGCGGCTAGCGATGTGGATCGATCACCACGACCACGTGCGCCACGCCGACTACGCCGGCGATCCGAGGTTCCTCCTCTCGACGAAGGCCGAGCACGGGGCGTGCCCGGAGATGGTCACGCCGGAGTGCGTGGTCCGCGCGGGACCGGTCGACACGATCGTGTGCCACACGGACTTCGATGGCCTCGCGAGCGCCGCCAAGTGGATACGGGGGGGGGTGGAGCCGTACCCCGGCGCCGACGACGACGCCCGCGCCATCGACACGCGCGTCGGGAAGCCGAGTCCCGTCGGCCTCCGCTTCGATCGCGCGATCCGGGCGCGCTGGCGTGACCACGGCCTCCTCGGCCTCGTCGTGCGCCACCTCGCGGCCGGCCTCGAGGATCCCGCCCTGTGGGTCCCGATCGATGAGGCGGCCCGCGAGCTCGCCGTCGTCGAGGAGCGTACGCGAAGGATCGCCGAGCGATACCGCGTCGTGGACGTCGGCCCGGGCCGCCTCCCGCTGGACAGCGTCGCCTTCCTCGACGCCACCCGGGATCATGGTCGCTACGACAAGACCGCCCTCCTCCTCGCGGGGCAGTCGCGTGCGACCGTCGCGGTCCTCGTCGATGGCGACAACGTCACCTTGGCCGCGCCCTTCGACAGCGGCCTGGACTTCTTGGCGCTCCTCGGGCTCTCCGGCGGCATGCCGACGCTCGTCTCCGTGCCGGTCCGTCGCACGGCCGAGGCCCTCTCCGGGCTGGGCGTGGCGCCCGGGGACGCGGCGCTCCTGCTCGGCTGATCAGCGCTCCGGGATGAGGCGTTCACCCGCGCGCCGCGTCCCGTTGACGCGCCCATTTCGGCCGTAGTAGAGGGCCTCGTGCAGATCTGAAATGCCTTTGAGGCCTGTTTCTCGCTGTGAAGGGTGGGTTCGTTCATGGTTGCAAGAGCTACGGAACCACAGACCGGGGCAGGCGGCGACGAGCTGCTGTTCTCGAACGATGCCGTCTCCCTCTGCCTGCTGACGCACCGTCACCAGAAGACGATGCGCGTCATCGACTTCCGCGCCGGACCGTCGCCACGCAAGCGCGCGAGCGTGCTCCAGCTGGCCCAGCGGCAGGGGATCGACAAGGTCTTCACCCTCGTCGAGCGCGATGAGGTCTCCACGTGGACGAAGCTCGGGTTCACGAAGGAGGGGAACATCCCCGGCTTCTACAAGCGCAGCGACGCGTTCCTGCTGGGGTGCGACGCACACGAGCCGGCGCAGAGCGAGCTCAGGCTCCCCACGGACGACGACGACGACGACGACGACGCGCGTTCGCTCGCGAGGACGCCGGCCCACCTGCGTGCGGAGAAGACGGTGACGCACGCCCGCCGGATCGCCAGGCAGCTCACCGAGCGCGCCGCCGTGCCGACGAAGATCGTCCCGATCGACGTAGCCGACGCGCGCAAGGCCGCCGACCGCATGGCGAAGGCAGGCCGCGCGCTCACGAGGTTCGAGCGCTTCGGGCGGGACGTCACGCGTCGATACTTCCTCGTCACCGCTCGCGGGGGCTTCGAGCTCGTCGCCTCGGTCGAGTCGCAGCCGTGCTTCGGGAACGCGTTCCTCGAGCTCCTCACCGCACCCCGTTCCGACGCGGACGCCGCGGCGACGGCGTCCGCCGTTCGCACCTTGTGCGACAAGTTGATGGTGGAGGACTGCGTGAGCTGCTTCTCGCTCGCCCCGAGCGACGACGTCGCCTTGTGCGTGGCGTTCGTCCACGCCGGCTTCCGGCGCACCGGCCTCCTCGCGCAGCACCTGCTCGTCGGCAACCGCCGGCGCGACGCGATACTCTGGTCGCGGAAGCTCGCGAACCCGATGGGGGACTGACCCGGTCGTCGATGGCGGAATGCCCCGGCGAGGAGACGCTCGATCGCTTCATCACGGGCGCTCTCGACGCTGCGGCCGAACGCGACGTCAAGGATCACCTCGACCTCTGCGACGCGTGTCGCGAGGTCGTGGCGGTCGTCGGACGGGAGGTCCAGCCGTCGCAGCGGAGATCCCTTCCGGACGATCTCCTCGGTGGACGCTACCGGCTCCTGCGGCTCCTCGGGCAAGGCGGCATGGGCACCGTCTACGAGGCGCTCGACCTGACGCTCGACCGGCCCGTCGCCGTGAAGATCCTCCGCGAGGACACCGCCCTCGACGCGCTCGCGCGGTTTCGCCGGGAAGCGGCGGCGGTCGCGGCGCTTCGCCACCCGCACATCGTGCAGGTCACCGACGTGTGCCTCGTCTCGCCGCGGGGCGCGTACCTGGTGATGGAAAAGCTCGAGGGCGAGTCCCTGAGGAGCATCGTGAGCCGCGACGCGCCGCTCGCGGAGGACAGGGTCGTCTCGCTCGGGCTCCAGATCCTCTCCGCGCTCGGCGAGGCCCACGCGCGGGGCCTCGTGCACCGTGACGTGAAACCCGAGAACGTGTTCGTCACGCCGACGGTCGCGCTGCCGGACTGGGCGCGCCTGCTCGACTTCGGCCTCGTCAAGGAGCTCCCGGCAGCGGGCGAGCAGCCGACGCTGACGAGTGGCCACGCCCTCGTGGGCACGCCGGCGTACATGGCCCCGGAGCAGGCCCGCGGCCTCCCCCTCGACCCGCGCGTCGATGTCTTCGCCGTCGGCGTCTGCATGTACGAGATGCTCACCGGTCGACGACCCTTCTCCGGCACCGGCACGGCGCTCGTCGCGAGCATCTGCGCGGACACGCCGCCGCCCGTCGGTGTCCTCCGCCCCGACGTGTCGCCTGGTCTCGCCCGTATCGTCGAGCGATTCCTCGCCAAGGCGCCCGGGGAGCGGCCGGACGCGCTCGAGGCCGCGCGGATGCTCGCGCAGGTCACCCGCGAGGTGCCTCCTACGATCGACGACGCACACCGCCCCTCGTCGCAACCCTCGCGCGAGGTGCGCCGCCGCCGGACGGGCCAGCGAAGAAGGAGCCTCCTCGCGCTGTTCGGCGCGGTCCTCCTCTTCACGCTCCTCGTCGGCGGCGCGGCCCTCGTGGTCGCCTTCTGGCTGGCGGGCCGCGCGCCCGTCAGTCCATGAAGTCGCGCCGCGTGTAGATGGCGCGAAACGGGTACCGTGCCCCGATCGCCTCGCTCCCGCCCTCGAGGCGATCGACGAGCGCGACGACGCCCGCGACCACGTGTCGCTCGGCCTCCAGCTTCGCTGCGGCCCGCAGCGTCGAACCGCCGGTCGTGACGACGTCCTCGAGCAGCACCACGCGGGCACCCGGCGCGAGGCACGTGTTGCCCTCGAGCGCCCGGCGGGAGCCGTGGTCCTTGGCGTCCTTCCGGACGTAGATCGCGTCCAGCGGTGCGCCGCGCTGGAAGCTGATCAGCGCGACGGCGCTCGCGAGCGGGCAGCCGCCGAGCTCGACGCCGGCCACCGCGTCCGCGTGCCCGAGGTGGGCGAGCTCCTCGAAGAGGACGACTCCGGCGAGGGCGTGCCCCTCCGCGCCGAGCACGGCCTGCTTGCAGTCGATGAAGAAGTCGCTCTCCTTGCCCGAGGCGAGCACCACGCGACGCCGCGCGAACGAGCGCTCACGGAGCAGATCGAGGAGGCGTGTCCTCTGCTCCCCGCCCACTCAGCGCTTCTTCTGGACGGCCTTGGCGCCCTTCTTCCGCGTGGGCACGACCGGCAGCGGCGGCACACGTGATCCCGACATCGACGCTCGCGCCTTCGCCGGCGTGCTCGCCTCGGGCGCGCGAGCGGGCGTCGACCGCGGGGGTGCCGCCGGGGCCGCCGTGCTCGTGCTGCCCGCCGCGGGGCGGTGCGCCGCCGCGAACGTCGGCGCAGGCGCCGACGCGGCAACGCGCGACGTCTTCTTGGACGACGCGTCCTCGCGTGGACCCGTCGTCACGAAACCGCGGACGAGCGCCCCCGGCGCGATCGAGATCCTGGGCGCACGCACGTCGCCGACGACGCGGGCGCCTGTCTCCATCTCGATGGCCTCGGTCGCCGTGAGGTCGCCCTTCACCGCGCCCCGCACGACGATGCGCCGCCCCGCCACGTTCGCGGCGACGAGCCCCGAGCTCTGGATCGACACGTCGCCCGAGAGGTCGATGTCACCCTCGAGGCGCCCGTGCACCTCGAGGCTGGAGGTACCGGTCAGCCGACCACGGACGAAGGCGGCCGGCCCGATGACGGAGTGGTCTACCATGACGCCCTCGCCCCTCACACGTCCATGTCGACGTTGCCCTTGAACTGGGCGCCGTCGGCGATGGTGATCCGCGTGGCCTTCACGTTGCCGACGACCTTCGCGCCGTTCTGCAAGTCCACACGGTCCGTCGAGTGGATGTTCCCGGTGACGGCCCCGGCGATCTGCGTTGGCCCCGCGTTCACGTCGGCCTCGACGACGCCGCCGTGCTCGACGACCAGGCCGTCCTTCGCGGACAGCTTCCCGCGCAAGGTGCCCTGGACGACGACGTCCTCGTCCGTCACGAGCTCCCCCTCGATGGTGATGTTCGCGCCGATGACCGTGCTCGCCATGTTCCGTCCTTGCTCCCTTCCTCAGCGGCGTTGTGCGCTCTTCGCGTTGGCCCGGCCCCCGACGAGCGACGCGCCCCCGAGCTCGGGCGGCAGGTCGAACGCACAGTCCAGCCGGCCGGCGAACTCCGCGCCCTCGTCGATGGCGACCGACTCTCCCTTGACGTTACCCTTCAGGCGCGCCCCCGCGCGCACGTGGACGGCTCCCGACGCCACGATGTCGCCCTCGAGCACGCCCGCGACGGTGACCTCATGCGCCTCGACGTTCGAGGCGAGCACGCCGCTCTCGGCGACCCGGAGATCGCCGCGCAGGACGACGTCCCCCTCGACGCGACCCTCGACGAGCAGATCGCCCTCGCCGGCGATCCGGCCCCGGACGCGCGCCGCGCTGCCGATGACCGCCTCTTGTCTGCCGCTTCGCGTGATCTCCCTTGCCATCGCTGCCACCGCTCCTAGTACAGTTCTCTCCCGTTCGTCCATGGATCGTTTGGCCTGCCTCCTGTCACCCAGGAAGCCCGGGATTGTGTAAGCTCCCCCTGCTTTGGCCGACCGGAACGGAGTCGTGGCCGTGATCCGCAAGTGGTGGTTCGTGGTGGTGCCGCTCGTGGGGCTCGCCGAGGTCGGGCTCCACGCGAAGCAACTTCACGATGTGGTGCCGGAGTCCGACTGGGCGGCCGCGCGCGCCTCCGTCGAGAAGAGCATCCGGCCGGACGACCAGATCCTCTTCGCGCCCATGTGGGCCGACCCCGTCGGGCGCCAGGCGTTCGGCCCCGCCCTCCTCACGATGGCGCGGGCCGCTCGCGCGGACGACAGTCGCTTCGCCCGCGTCTTCGTGGTCTCCATCCGCGGCTCCAGCCGCGAGGAGGTCGCTGGATGGCGTGCCGCGTCGCACGAGCGCCAGGGCGCCGTGGCCATCACGGTCTTCGAGAACCCCTCGTACCGGAAGATCGTCGACGACCTCGTGGGGAGGGTCCGCCCGGAGACCCTCTCGGTGACCCGGCTCGACGCCGGCGACGCAGAGAGCCCGTGCCCGTGGGCTCCCGGCCGCACGCAGAGCGGGGGCACGTACTACCCCGCCGGGATGGCGATCCCCGGCGAGAAGTTCCAGTGCCCGACCACCGTGGTCGGCGTGAGTGTCATCCAGGCGCTCGACCACTCCGCGCGCCGCTGCATCCTCGCCGCGCCGCCCGGCGCCGGCGGTACGCTGCGCCTTCGCTTCTCCGACGTGGCGTTCGGCACGTCGCTCCGCGGACACCACGGGATCCACTACGAGGCCGAACGGCACCTCGGCGGCGCCCCCGTCACGCTCGTCTTCAAGCACGGCGACCGCACCATCGGCCAGTCGACGCACCGAGACGGCCAGGGCTGGAGCGGCTTCGAGTTCGAGACGGCCGAGCTCGCGGGCCAGCGTGGGCCCCTCGTCGTGGAGATCTCCGCCGCCAACAACACCAACCGCAAGTACTGCTTCGAGGCGGACACACGATGAGCGACAGCCGCGATCGCGCGAAGCCCGACGACCTTCCACGGGCCGATCGCCTGATGGGCGCCGGCATCGCCGCGCTGTACGTCGGGTGGCTCCTCTCGACGGCGCGCAACCTCGGCTTCGCGCGCGACGAGGGCTTCTACTTCCACGCATCCACCGCCTACGCCGGCTGGTTCAGGAACCTCCTCGACGACCCGAGGCGCGCCGTCTCGCGGGGGTTCGTGGACGCCGCGTGGCAGGCCAACCACGAGCACCCCTCGCTGATGAAGAGCCTCTTCGCGCTCTCCTACGAGTGGCTCCACACGCGCTGGCACATCCTCGCGGACGCGAGCACCGCGTTCCGGCTCCCGGGGATGCTGATGATGGGCCTCGCCCTCTGGGTGACGTACCTGTTCGCAGCCCGCGCGTACGGGCGCCGGGCGGGACTCCTCGCGGCGGGGCTCCTCGGTCTCGCCCCGAACGTCTTCTACAACGCGCACCTCGCGTGCTTCGACGTGCCGATCATGGCCATGTGGGTCTCGTGCATCTACGTGTACTGGCGATCGGAGGCGAACGGGGGTCGGTGGGCCATCCTCGCGGGGATCGTCTTCGGGCTCACGCTCGAGACGAAGCACAACGCGTGGATGCTGCCCGCGGTCTTCCTCCCGCACGCGCTCGTCGTCCATCACGCGACCCTCGCGCGCCATCTCCGCGTCGGGCGCGTGCCGATCCCCGCGTCGCTCGTGTCGATGGCGCTCCTTGGTCCCCTCGTGTTCGTGGGCCTCTGGCCGTGGCTATGGAACGACACCCTCCCGCGCGTGCAGGAGTACGTGAACTTCCACCTGAACCACGAGTACTACAACATCGAGTTCCTCGGCCGGAACTACTTCGGGCCGCCGTCCCCGCGTGCCTACGCGCCGGTGATGATCGCGGCGACGATCCCGACGGTGACGCTCCTCCTCTTCGTCATCGGCGCCGCCGATCGCGTCCGTGTGCTCGCGCTCCGCGCACGGTCGTGGCTGTCGAGGACGCTCCGCCGCGCGTCGCTCGTCGTGGCCCCCCCAAGGGACCGACTCGAGACGGATCTCCTCGTCCTCCTTGGCTTCGCTGTGCCGCTCGCCGTGTTCTTCCTCCCGCGTACGCCCATCTTCGGAGGCACGAAGCACTGGTTCCCTGCGTACCCCTTCCTCGCGATCCTCGCGGGGCGCGGGTTCGACGTCGTCGCATCCCGCCTCGAAGCCGCCCTCGAAGGGCGTCTCGAGCCGCGGCTCCGGCGCGCCGCCCACGCCGCGCTCGCCGGGCTCGTGCTCCTCGGCCCGATCCTCGTCACCCGGCACTCGCACCCCTTCGGACTCTCCACGTACGTCCCGTTCGTCGGCGGGACCTCGGGGGGCGCGGACCTCGGCCTGAATCGGCAGTTCTGGGGCTTCACCACGCAGAGCCTCGCACCCTGGCTCGATCGCAACGCGGCGAAGGGCGCGAGCGTCTTCATCCACGACACGGCGTGGGACTCCTGGGCGCGCCTCATCGACGAGAAGAGGCTACGGCCAGACCTGCGAGGCGTCGGCACGCCCTCCGAGGCCGACTTCTCGATCGTTCACCACGAGCTCCACATGGCCGAGATCGACTACAACATCTGGGTCGAGTACGCGAAGGCGACGCCCGACTACGTCCTCACGCACGACGGCGTCCCGATCGTGAGCGTCTACCGCAAGTGACGGATCACTTCTCGACGTCCCACCGAAGCTCGCGGTTGCCCTCGGCGCCAGCGAACCGGAGCCCGAACCAGCGCGCCCCGTCCGGGATGGTCGGCTTGCCGTCCGCGCCGACGCGGGGAAAGCTGATGCGGTAGAGCTGGCGCCAGACGCTCGAGTACGGGAAGTACGTGCGCTCCAGCGACCCCGGCTTCCGGATCGGATCGATCATCGTCGGCGCCGTCTCTCCGCCCTGGTCGTCGATGAGGCGGACGATCCACGCGCTCGTGGGGCTGCCCAGGTCGGTTTGCCGGCGGTTCGAGCTGCCGTAAAGGGCGACATAGAAGCGGTGCGTCTCCCGTGTCTCGGCCAGCGTGCGATCCAGGATCTCGCGCCGCTGCTCCACCGACAGGCGGTAGTCCTGTGCGTACCGGACCACATACGCCCACCGGAAGTCCCACGACTCGAAGGTCGAGTGGACAGTGAGCAGATCGTCCAGCTCGGCAAGCGCGAGCAGCTGACCCGTGCGGGTCCAACGCTTGAGCACCGCGTTGTAGTCCTGCGCTGTGTACTCTCGCGGTCCGGTCGCCAGCGAGACGCGCGGCTCGGCGCAGGCCCCCGTCGAGAGGGCCCCGATCACGGCCCAGAGCACGAGCGATCTCCGCATTCCCCGGGGAACATCCCGCCGTTCCTCGAAACTTGCAAGCTGTCTCCGTGATCCGCGTGTCCGGGCGTCGCAGTCCGTGCGGAGCGTGTTGCTCGGATCTCGGCGGGCGGTCGCCGTCACAGGCGAACCGGACGCCCGTCAGGCCAGATCCAATTCGCTCGTCGTCCGTGAAACGAACGGCACGCCGGGTGCACCCAACGTGGAGCTGGCACCTGTGTTCCTGCAGGAGGTCTGTCCCCTTGCTACCCAAACTGGATTTCCTCGTACGCTTCTGGGAGCTCAGAGCACGGCACGCCGCGCTCGGGGAGCCCCTCGCCCCGGCGGAGCAGATCGAGCTGCTGAGCCTCATGCAGCTCGTGACGGGCGCGGAGGTACCGACGCCGCATCGCTCGTCGCGCCGCGGCCCCTCGCTCTCCGCTCGGCTCATCGGCGAAGGCGAGATCCTCGCCGCCGACATTCACGCGGTGTCCGCGAACGCGATCCTCGTCGTCGCCAACGCGCGCGTCGCCGCAGGTTCGCGCACGTGCCTGCACGCGGCCGACGCGGTCGCCGGCGTCGAGTACGTCCTGCCGTGCGTGGTGACCTGGGCGTTTGGCGTGTCCCCCTCGACCCTGGCGCTCCTCGTCGACGGCGTCCCGTCGCGCACCGTGTTCTGTGAGCCCGCGCGGTCGCCGCGGCTCGACGCCGACGCGGAAGCGGAGCCGCAGCCGCGTGCCCGCGCCTCGCGCCTGTCGCACGTGACCCTCCGCATCGGCCGGCGCGAACGGCTGCTGGGGTAGTACGCCCAGCGGCCTGGTGGGCCCCGTCCTCTTCCGGGGCGCGCTCGTCGCCGCCGGCGAAGTGAACCGTCGCGCGGCCTCTTCGGGCTCGCCCTGACCAAGCCTTCCGTGTATGGTCGCGACGAAAGGGCTCGCCCTGCGCTCGCCCGGCCACACATTTCCGAAGGCCCCACCCATGCCGAAGATCCTCGTCCGCAGCGCGCAGCCCGTCAAGGAGACGGCCGACGTCATCGCCCTCGCGACCTTCCAGGGCGCGGCGCAGGGCGGCAAGAAGAAGCCGGGGCGCACGCCGCTCGACGGCTTCGATCGCGCCTTGGGCGGCGCCCTGTCCAAGCTCACGAAGAAGGAGGACTTCCGTGGGAAGAAGGACCAGACGCTCTCGCTCCAGACGCTCGGCAAGGTCAAGGCCGACAGGCTGATCGTCTACGGCCTGGGGGACGCCGCGAACGTCACCGAGGGTGACGTCCGAGCGTTCGCGGCGAAGGCGGCGCGCGCGGCCAACGCCGAGAAGGCGAAGCGGCTCGTGATCGGACTGCCCGCGGGCCTCGAAGACCACCTCCGCGCCGTCGTCGAGGGCATCGAGCTCGGCGCGTACCGCTTCACCAAGTACCTGACCGGTGACCGAAAGCCGAAGGCCGAGCTCGCGCAGGTGACCATCACGCTGACCGGCGACGTGCCCCGCGAGGCGAAGAGGACCGTGGACGCCGGACAGGCGATCGCCGCGGGCGTCATCCTCGCCCGCGATCTCTCCAACGAGCCGCCGAACGAGCTCTACCCGGAGGCGCTCGCGGCCGCCGCGAAGGCCATGGCCGCGGAGAAGGGCCTCAAGTGCCAGGTCTTCGACTTCAAGGAAGTGCAGAAGCGTGGCATGAAGCTCCTCGAGGCGGTCGGCCAGGGGAGCCTCCGCAAGCCTCACTTCGTGCACCTGTCTCACGTCCCCGCCTCCGCCGGCTCGGGTACCCGGAAGCGGCTCGTCTTCGTCGGCAAGGGCATCACCTTCGACAGCGGCGGCATCTCGATCAAGCCCGCTGCGGGCATGGGCGAGATGAAGCACGACATGTCAGGCGCCGCGAACGTGGTCGGCCTCATGGCCATCGTCGGCGCCCTGAAGCCCGACGTCGAGGTCCACGGGATCTTCGCGGCGGCCGAGAACATGCCCGACGGCGCCGCCTACCGCCCGCGCGACATCTTCGGCACCCTCGACGGGAAGACGGTCGCGATCAACAACACCGACGCCCAGGGCCGCCGCATCCTCGCCGACGCACTCGCCTACGCGCGCACGCTGCAGCCCGATCTCCTCGTCGACAACGCGACGCTCACGGGCGCCTGCGTCGTCGCGCTCGGCAACACGTGCACCGGTTGGTACGCGAACAGCGAGTCCGCCGCGGCCGACTTCGCGGCGGCCGCGAAGGGCACGGGCGAAACCATGTGGCGCATGCCCCTGCTCGAGGAGCTGAAGGATCAGCTCAAGAGCGACTGCGCGGACCTCAAGCACACGGGCGATCGCTGGGGTGGATCCATCAGCGCCGCGCTCTTCCTGCGCGAGTTCATCGGCGACACGAAGAACTGGGTCCACGCCGACATCGCCGGCCCCGCCATGGCCGACCGTGCGAGCGGCTGGGCGTCGAAGGGCGGCACCGGGCACGCGGTCCTGACGTTCTTCAGGCTGGTCGAGAACAGCCTCGGCTAGCGCCTCCCGGCGTGTCGAATCCCGCCCGCGGGGTCGAGGAGCCTAGCCGAGCGGTCTCTTGAAGATGAAGAACACTTCCTTCGAGTTGCCCCCGCGCTCGCGGTCGAAGGACGCGACGAGCTCCCAGCCTTCCCGCCCGAAGGTGTTGAGCTTGGCCTCCAGGCTGTCGTCCGCGACCTCGAGCACGTCCGAGATGTACCGCTTGTACTCCCACGTCTTCATAGGGGGCTCCTCCGGCCGAGTATACCCACCGACCCGGGGCACCTGCCAACAACGTTGAGGGCGCGCCGGCCGGATGGACTAGGATCCGGCCGATGGAAATCGAGCGGCGGCTCGCGCGGGAAATGGCGAAGGGCATCACGGGCTTCGGCATGCTCGAGGACGGCGATCGCGTCATGGTCTGCGTCAGCGGAGGCAAGGACAGCTACACGCTGCTCGAGCTCCTCCGCGACCTCGCGTCGCGCGCGCCGGTTCGCTTCGACCTGAAGGTCGTCAACGTCGACCAGGGCCACCCCGGCTATCCCGGGCACGTCCTCGAGGCCTACATGGCGCGCGAGGGCCACGACTTCAAGATGGTCCGCGAGGACACGTACAGCATCGTCCGCGAGAAGGTCCCGGAGGGAAAGACGACGTGCTCCCTCTGCTCGCGCCTCCGCCGGGGGATCCTCTACCGGGTCGCGACGGAGCTCGGATGCAACAAGATCGCGCTCGGCCACCATCGCGACGACGTCCTGCAGACGTTGCTGCTCAACCTCTTCTTCTCCGGACGCCTCGCCGCGATGCCCCCGATCCTCCGCGCCGCGACCGGGCACGTCGTCATCCGACCGCTGATACACTGCGCCGAGGAGGACATCCGGGCCTACGCCTCCGCCAGGGGCTTCCCCATCCTGCCGTGCGATCTCTGCGGCGCCCAGGAGGATCTCCAGCGCAAGGTCGTGGGCCGCATGCTCGACGATCTCGAGGCCAAGCGGCCCGGCACCAAGCAGGTCATGCTCGCCGCGCTCCGCAACGTGAGGCCGACCCAGCTCCTCGACACGGGACTGTGGACCCGGCTGGGGATCTCCTTCGCCGAGGAGGACGAGTACACCCTCTCCGGCCGTCCCGACGTCGTCCCGGCCCGTCGCCTCGTCGACCGCAGGGCGACCTAGTGCGTGACGGCCCGCCGCCTCCTCCGCGCCCGCGCCCCCGTGTCGCGGATCTCGGGGCCTCCGCCCAGGCCGCAATCCCCGCGTTCTACGCCTGGGGCGTGACGGTCGCTCCGGCGGCGTGGGGCAAGGGCGTGTCGCCGTTCGCCAAGGGCTTCGCGATCCTGGGCGTCGTCCTCGTGGGCGCAGCGACCCTCGTCGAGCGCGATCGGCCGCGCCTCGCCCGGCCGCTCTCCGTGTGGGGTCTCGCCGTGACCAGCGTCATCGTGTGGCTCCTCGCCGGACCCACCTCGGTGGCCGGACGGGGCGACGTCCTCATCGGCCTTCTCGGCGCGCTCGGCTGGCTCCTCTTCGCGTTCGCTTCGTCCGCCCCACCCCTCCGGAGGCAGGTGCTCGCGCCTGCCCGCATCTCCGCCGGTCCACGGCTCCGCCCGCGGGTCGAGATCCCGCGCTTCGACGCCCTGTACGTGCTCTTCGGCGTGAGCGCCGCGATCGGGCTCCAGGCCGTCGGATGGCGGGTCTCGTCGCCCGAGCGTGCGATGCTGGTGCGCCTGGTGATGCTCGCAGCCGGGCTCGCCGTCCTGGGCGCCGCCACCGATCTCGCGGTGTCCCGCCACGCACCGCGACCGCTTGCGCGCTCGTCCCGGCGGATCAGGCGCGCCCTGCCCCTCGTGCTGTTCCTCGCTGCCGTGACGGTCACGGGCGCCGTCTTCGCGTTCGTTCGCTGATCCCCCTGCGCCTGACGGATGCTATCCTGCCGGCGTGCAGCTCGCGGACGTGCTCGCCATCGTGATGCTCCTCGTCGGCGTGGCCGCCTTCGTGATGGGCGGTCTCGCGCTCTCTCGCGCGAGCGATCTCGAGGCCTTCTACTGGCTGGTCGTCGGGCTCGCAGGCGTGCGATCCTCCGTTCAGACCATGCGACCGTCGAACACGTGACCATGCTCCGCCACACCCGAGGGCCTTGGAGCTCGGCCTGGATCGTTCCCCTCGCGTGCACCCTGGGGCTCGGGTGCACCTCGTCCGCCCCACCGCCCGACACGCGCGTGGCGCTCGGTGGGGAGGTGGTCGCGCGCGTGGGTGACGCTCGCATCCCGAAGGCGCTCGTCGAGCAGGTCGCGCGGGCCAAGGGCGTCACGCCCCGCGCCGCGCTCGATCTCCTGATCGAGGACGCCCTCCTGGCCCAGCACGCCAAGGCCGAGGGCGCGCCGGCACGCCCGGACGTGAAGTGGAAGACGCGGACCGTCCTCGCACGCGCCACGACGCGCCGAGTCCGCGAGGCTGCCGCTCCGGATGCTGCGCCCACGGATGCCGAGGTCGAGCGGCTGACGGCGCTCCATTACTGGGAGCTGGGGCGAGGGCCCGCCCGGCAGGTCGTCCACGCGCTCGTGATGCGCCGGGAGAAGAAGCCCTTCGACGAGGAGGGTGCTCTGCAGCTGGCGCAGACGATCCTCGCAGCCACCACATCGGTCTCGAACGAGGGCTTCGAGAAGGCTGCGGCGGCTGTGCCCGCCGGCACCTGGACGGTGAAGGTCGAGCACCTCCCCCCCATCCTAGACGACGGCCGTACGCCGATACCCGGCCAGAACATGGTCCCGGAGTTCGCGGCGGGCACCTTCGCGATCCCGGCGAAGGGCGACACGCGCGTCGTGGAGACCTCCTTCGGCTGGCACGTCGTGCGCCTCGTCGAAGTGCTCCCGCCCGTCTCCGTGCCCCTGGAGGATCGTCGCGAGGCCCTCGCTTCCGAGGCTTACCGCGACCGCGGCAAGGAGCTCCTGGACGCCGCCCTCGAGCGGCTCAGGCGCGCGACCCCCCCACGCATCGAAGGCTCGGCGGCCTCGCTCATGGCCTCCGTCGTCGCCGAGGGCGCGCCCCGCTAGGGTCATGGGCGCGAGGGTGCGTCTCGCGGGCAGGCGCGACACCCGGCCACGCGGCCGCGGGCGGTGCGCGCCTTGAGGCGCCCGAGGCCGTCCCGCATCCCCGCACGGGACATGGAGGCGAGCGCGTTCTCGAGCATCCTGGAGGCCCTCGTGCTCCGGGTCCCGGGCGCGCACGCCGCCGCGCTGGTCGATCGCGGGGGCGAGACCGTGGACTACGCGGGCGCGGTCGATCCGTTCGAGATCAAGGTCGCCGCGGCCGAGCTCCGCCTCCTCCTCGATCACGAAGGCTTCGCCTTGGACGCGCGGCCCATCCAGGTGACCCTCCGATTCGCCCGCCGGAGCATGATCATCCGGCGTCTCCCGGAGGGCTACGCGGTCGCCATGGTGCTCACCCGCCGCGCGGGCTTCACGCGGTCGACCCGCGCCTTCGACGCCTGCGCCCACGCCCTCTCGCACGAGGCCGCCTGGACGATCGCCCCCCTGACCTGGCTGCCCGTCGAGGTCGAGTGCGACCCCGCGGGCCGCCCCCGCGCCCTGGCCGATACGCCGGAGGTCCGGCCCGTCGAGGTCATCGGCGCCGTGATGGGGCTCCACGCCGGCGAGCGAGGCTACCGGGTGCGAACCCAGGCCGGGGCGGAGATGACGCTCGTCCGCGAGCCGGGCAACTGGTGGTACGCGGACGAGCCGCGCCACGCATGGGACCATTAGTCCTCACGAGCCCGAGCCCGAGCCCGCTTCCCCACGCGCCCGAGGCGCCGCCAGCCGAGCCTCCCCGAGCGACGACGCCCGTCGGCCCCGATCTACGGGTATCTCACACACAAAATTTCTATACAATATCGCCAACATACCGCCAAAAGCACCGGCCCGCTGTTTCGGGTTTGACTCGTCGCCCCGGGCGACTATGTTCCGCGTCCCCGCCCGCCGAGATCCCTCGGAGGACGGGCTGAGCAACGGCACGCCGCCCATCCGGACGCGTCACGACGGTTCTCCCCAGCTTCTCCCACCCACGGCCGCCCACAACCCCGCGAAAGCACACGCTTTCAAGGCCAAGGGCGCCCCGACCGGGTGACCCTGTGGAGAACCTTCCCCCGGCGCCAGAGCCGGAGCCCGGAAAAAAAAGAGCGGCCCAGAAAAAACAGTTATTGACCAGCACCCGCGAAGTCCCTAAGCTTCGCGACCCCAACGCAGAAACCACCGCCCGGTGGCCCCTGCCTCGGTCCTTGAAAACTGAATCGTACGCTCACTGAAGGTGAACACACCTGAAGTGGGCTCCCAAGGGGCGCGAGGCGCACCGGCTGCGAGAGCAGCGGGTGGCCTGCCGAAGCGACCCCTCCCCGGACGACGCCCTGCTTGCAGTGGCCGAGGCCGGGGGTGTTCGGAATTCGAGAGCCGACCACCTCTTTGAGGGTGGTCAATCAGCTCTCTCCAGATTCAACTGGAGAGTTTGATCCTGGCTCAGA
>SXGT01883312.1_pt1 | contig 27601 bp, 49 predicted proteins | sample 3176221 | NCBI WGS metagenome assembly SXGT01 (sample SAMN11356862, study PRJNA531348) | freshwater metagenome | isolation source: freshwater sample F1-120 | place: China: Fuxian Lake, Yuxi | collected 2017-12-25
AATTTTGCTTCTGGCAAAACAAAGCATTGGGCTATGGGATTAACAGCTGATAATGATGAAAGAATAGCTAAGTCAGTAGAAAAACAAATTTCCACTAGAAGAAAGGGGTGAGCAGATGGTAAATATACAAATTGGACTGAAAATGCTTCAAGTGAAAAATTGATATTACGTAATAAAAAACACTCAGAAACGAAAATTCGAATGTTTGCTACTGGAGAATTAAAAATATGGAGCACTGGTAAAAATAAATACAGTGATCAAAGAATAATGATCATGGGGCAAAATATTTCAAAAACAAAACTATCAAATCCAGAAAAATATTCTGGAGAAAACTGTGGGATGTTTGGTAAAAATGTGAAAGATATTTGGATAGAAAAATATGGTGAAGAAAAAGCTCTCGAAATGTGGACAAAATTGAATAAAAGAAGAATAAAAAATAGCTTGATTAAAAATTCAACTAACAATACAATCCCATGCTTGCAAATGAAAACCATTTTGTATGAAATTTTTGGTAGAAACAATATATTAGAAGAATTCTCTCTTTATGACGACAAAAATGATTGTTTCAAATTTTATGATGCCTATGTTCCTGAATTAAAAATGCTTTTTGAATGTGACGGAAATTATTGACATGTTAGAGATTACTACGACAAAAAAAGATTATGGGATGATTTAAAAGCATGGGAGAAAGATGTTATTCTCAATGATAATCACAAGAATGTTTTAGCTAAAAATAACAGACTAAAGTTGATACGATGTTGGGAAGACGAAATAAATTTAGTATGGCGGATTGTTGATGAGAAAGACGGTGAATTAGATGGCTAGAAGTTCTTACATATACATTGTTGAAGAAATTGACGATTCCGGCGGAACTTTCAGTTTACCCACATGGAATATTATGAGAGCATTCACGGTCAAGCATGAGATGCTAACATATGTCAAAAAATACTTAGAACTAAAAGATACAAGGATAGAATATTTGAGATGTTTTAGAATTGCAGATGGTGCTGGGCTTTATCTTAATATTGATCCGAGTAGTATCGGAGTATATATTGGATAGATTTGAAGAAAGAATTGGAGAAAGATGAGAACAAGAACTAACGAAGAAAGAATGAATGATAGGTTGATTGAGAGATTGATTGAACAAGCATATTCACTTAGTTTGTTGAAACCTGCAAGAAGTTATCCCAGAGATGACACAAAAATTGGAGAAACATTTTTTCTTTAAATGAAAATGAAAGAAAAATACTGAGTGAAACAACTATAAAAAATTATCCCTCTGCTCCGCATGGATTGTATGCAATTCCAGAAGACAAATCAAGAGATTGGGAAAAACTCACAGATGGGAAAGCAAAGAAAATTTGGGCATACAAATGATATAGTTGCACGATTAGACAGGAATAAAATTCCTGTCTTTTTTTGTCTTCTGACAAGTTTCGGTGATATTTATAAACGGATATTCAAAATAGATCTATAAGGAAATTCTTTGTAAAACTCAGCAGCCAATTGATCAGATGATCGATCTATTTTGGATATCCCTGCTGAGTTTTTTATTTGGAGTGAATAAATGTACACATGCAAAATATGTGACAAAAATTATAAACAAATAACCAATACTCATTTGAAAAAACATCACGTAACTACTTCTGAATATTTAAAATTGTTTCCAGATGAGAAAGATGCTATCCATAATTCTGGAACTATAAAACTTGGTCAAAAACCGTGGAATAACGGATTGACTAAAGAAACTAGTGAAAAAGTTAGATTTTATTTTTCGGAAAATAAAATGGGTCCTAAAAATGGGATGTATAAGAAAACACACACTGCAGAAGCTAGAAAATCTATGGGAGAAAAGCGACAAGGTTCCGGAAATGGAATGTATGGGATTAGTTTGCTGACTAAATGGGTAACAAATTTGGGAGAAATTGAAGGGAGAAAAAAATGGGAAGAATACTCCGAAAGAAAATCAACATTTCTAAAAAGTACTAAAAACACGAGACCAAATAAAAAACTAAAAAGCATTTTGCAAGAAATGAATATCAAGTTGATAGAAGAGTTTCGAATAGTTGACGAAAATGATAAAAATAGATACTATGATTTCTATCTCCCTGATTACAACATTTTGATTGAAGTAGATGGCATTTATTGGCATAATTATCCACACGGTACAGAAAATGATAAACATAAAAACAAGCTTGCTGAAAGAAATGGATATAGATTAATCAGAATTTGGGAAAATAAATTAGATTCAGAATGGAGATTAATAATTTGAAAAAAATATTTGCTCCACAAGATAAAGTGTTGGCAAACGCGGACAAAATTATAGAATTTCTTAAAACTGGGAATACAATTCCTGTTTTAGTAGAAATTGATCCATCTAATTCATGCAATCACGCTTGCCCATTCTGCATATCATCGTATTTACACTTAGATGAATCTAAAAATTTGGAAACATTTGATAGAACAATTATGTCGAGAGAAATGTTATTCTCAGTTTGCAAAGATTTGATAGATATGAAAGTCTCCGCAATCTCATGGACCGGAGGTGGCGAGCCGTGGGTAAATCAACATTTGAGAGATGTTATACAATATGTCGGAGAAAATTCGTCTATCAGAATGGGAATGTTCACGAATGGGACCATGATAGATAAACAAAATGCTTTCGAAGTTTTATCAAAATATATGACCTGGGTAAGATTTTCGATAGATTGTGGGACCAAAGAAACGTATAATACTATAAGAAGACCGAGGAATGGAAATCATGACTGGAATAAGATGATCAGTAATTTATCTATCTTGCTAGATACTAAAGAAAAAATGAATAGCAAGCTAGACGTCGGCGTCGGATTTGTGATCACTCCAGATAATTATCATGAAATTGTAGATTTTGCGCTATATTTTCAAAATTTTAATTTAAAATATTGTCAGTATAAACCTGAAATTGTTAATCAAGAAAGAGAAGATGGTGTTCAAAGAAAATTAGAATTTTGGAAAGAAAAAGTAGAACCTATGTTAGACGAAGCTAAGAACATACTTGGAGATAAATTTCAAATTAACGGGTATAAACTATCTGATTTGAAGAACGATCCGACATTATTAGGAAGACGTTACAAAAAATGTTTGGGATCTCAAATACAACCATGTGTTGGTGCCGATGGAGAAGTTTATATTTGTGTAAATCAAAGAGGCTATAAAGAATATAGTTACGGGTCGTTACATGAAAAATCGTTTAAAGATATTTGGAATGATATTGAAAAGCGTAATGAAATAAGATGGAAAATTGATGAAAGAGATAAATTCAAAAATTGTACTCAGTTGTGCAAACCCCATTCTAGCAATCAAAAGATGTATGATATATATGAAAAGTATAATTCTATGAGTTACGATGATAAACTTCACTATGAACAAGAATTGTTGCAGATAGAAATGCCAAATGCTAGAAGTACTACAGAGCATTGGGAATTTATTTAGTTTATTTTGTCAATTTATCGATTTATTATTCTACAATAGAAAGAGATTATAGATGAGTATTTCAAAAAGAGAAGATGAATTAACTCCAACCGTAAGCAATCTTGATTACATCAAGAATGAAGTATTCAAGACAGCTAAAGATAGCAGAATAGTGATATTCAATAGTGATGTAAATCGTAACATCATCGAAACTGTTTGGTTCCAAATTGAGCACATTATTGTGTCGGATGAAGATAAATCTAAGCCTGTATATTTGTACATTAATTCAGAGGGTGGATATGAATATGAAGCTTTGTTTTTATGTGATTATATTCGTTCTTGTCAAACTCCCATATACACTATCGGAATGGGATACTGCATGTCTGCAGCATTTTATATTCTGATATCTGGGCACAAAAGACTTTGTTATAAAAATACAGTTTTGATGACTCACGATTCACATGTAGGTATAGAAGAGAAGATGCCAGCAGTTCGTAGTATTGTAAAACATTTCGATAAGTTAGATGAAGCATTCACAAAAATTATGACTGAACAGTCTGAACTTGAAGCTGAATTCATAGAACAGAACATTTCTTCACATAGAGAGTGGTATATATCTACCAATGACGCAAAAAAATGGGGTTTAGTTGACAAGGTCATTACTCCAACATTCACTCACAAAACAATCACAAAAATTACAGACAATTTCAAGAAAGAAAATGCAAAAAAGAAGAAAAAAGTTTAAATTCTATCAAAACGAAGATAGAATAATTCACAAACAATTATCTACAACCAAGTTATCTGGAGCTAGCAATGGCTGATACATTTAAGAGAATTCGAACAGACAAAGAGAATCAGGGCAATAAAAAATTGCGAAAAGAGAATTCTCGAAAGAAACGAAAAGAGTTCAAAAGTGTTCTTCATCAAATTGACGTTAACAAATTAGATGAAGATCTTGAAGATGAACTAATGAGTGAATTCGATGAATGAGAAATTCATTAGAAAATCTTCATCGGGACTTAACATCATAGCAGTAGATTTTGATGGAACTCTTTTTGAAGGTCCAACAGAAGAATATCCCATTCCAGGACCCCCAATCTGGAAGACAATAGATTATGTTAAGAAAAAAATTATAAATGGATGGACTCCTATTCTTTGGACATGTAGAGAAGGTTCTCATCTGAAAATCGCTTTAAAAAAGTGTAAAGAATATGGATTAGATTTCGAACTCGTAAACGAAAATCATCCATCTATTATCATGAAAGAAAACAACGATTCTCGCAAAATTTATGCGACGATTTATTTAGATGATAGGAGCATAAACCCAGGAGATCTGTAGATGAAACCTACACCATTTTTACAAACAGTTATTGAATCTCTTTTGGGAATAGTTTTATGGCCAATATCCCCGATTTTCACTCTCACAGTAATTGGATTGATACTCTATCTTGATTTAGACAAAAGTAAATGGAATTTCACTTTTAGTTAACTCGGAGTATACAAAAATGAAACGTTATGTTGTTTTCACCCCCGAATATCAAACTGTAGGATCTTCTTGGAGTGCCCCAGAATGGGGTCAAGATTCTGCAATTGTAGAAGCTAAAAACAAAAATTTAGCGAAATCTGCAGCTCTTCGAAAATTTCGATCACAATCAAAAAGCTATGTAAAGTATCTTGATGACAATGAATGTCCATTTAAGGGAATCACTGTGTTAGAAGTTCTTGAAGAGAAAGAAATATTGAAATTAACATCTGAAATTCTGAATGAATATTGTTTCAACATGTATGATCGTACATTTCCACATATAAATTTTCAAGCAGGTTCGATGTTTAGTGATCTTTTTGAAGATATTTGTTTCAAGGTAGAAGACAAATCTGGAAAATGTTTAGTAGAAACAAATGCTATTCAAAATTTATTGCAATTACGTTCCGGCAGCTTGACAGAAATCATTGATCTAGTTTTAGATGATCATACGATCTCAGTGCTTTCTATCCAAGCAAACGATAGAGGATTAACATTGAATGAATGGATTAATCTAATTCTCATGAAATTTTGTGAAGGTATTGAGAAATGATAGGTTAAGTATTTCTTATTCTGATGGGATTTCCCGTATTCAATGATCCCCTGCTTAGTCATGAATTTAAAATTCTAACTTCAACGATTCTTCTGGGACTTTCGGTTGTATCGTTTTATCTAGGGATTCTTTGTCAAAAATGGAAGTGAATGTTTTCAAATTAGAGAAAGATTTAATTTATCCAGATGAGTGGGATAATCTATATTGTGTAATGCCGATACAATGCAAAAAAGTTGTTGATGTGATGAAAATTTTTCCTGATTGTGTTGGTATCGGAAGAAATGAAAAAATTGGTTGGTTTATCATGGGTTCTGGTTTGAAAAAACAAAAAATCTACTAAACTCATACACGGACTGAATATGAATAATACGGATAATCAGTATATAGAATTATTACAAGATATTTTAACAAACGGTATTGACAAGAAAGATAGAACTGGTGTTGGAACTAGATCTGTCTTTGGAAGAGAATTGAGATTTAATCTTCAAGAAGGATTCCCAATATTAACAACAAAGAAAATTCATTGGAAAAGTGTTGTTTATGAACTTCTTTGGATGTTAGCTGGTGATACAAATATAAAGTATCTCAATGATAACAAGGTTACTATTTGGGATGAATGGGCCGATAAAAATGGCTCAATTGGCCCTGGATATGGGAAACAGTGGAGAAATTGGACAAACAAGACTATCATAAAACATGAATATGGCGGATCTACAGCGTATAAAGAGTTTAGTTTTGATGTAGATCAATTTAAAGTGTTAATAAATAATCTTCAAAACAATCCAGATTCAAGAAGATTGTTAATCTCTGCGTGGGCAGTTCATCAATTAGAATTTATGAAACTTCCTCCATGTCATTATGCAATGGAGTTTTATACACAAGAAATGACAATTAAAGAAAGATTTAATTGTGTTCAAACTAATCATGAATTAAGAGAAGACAATAAGGTGCAGTTGAATTTGATGTTTGATGATTTAAGTGTTCCAAAAAGAAAACTCTCTTGTAAAGTTATTCAAAGATCGGCAGATTGTTTTCTTGGTGTTCCATTTAACATTGCTCAGTATGCTCTATTAACTCATATTGTTGCTAATATGGTAAACATGGTCCCCCATGAACTAATTTGGTCTGGTGGAGATGTTCATATTTACAATAATCATTTTGAACAAGTTGGAGAACAAGTATCTAGGGAACCATTTGATCTACCAACATTGAAAATTCATAAAAATATCACACTAGATATGATAGATGAGAAGAGTTTAACACTTGAAGATTTTGAATTAATAAACTACAAATATCATCCATCAATTAAAGCAGAGGTAGCAGTATGAAAAGATATTGGTATGTGATAGTAACAATTTTATCATTGTCTACTGCAGCATATTCTAATTGGGGGGCAAAGAGATAAAAGAGATGTAGTTAATCATTATGGATTTTTCAGAGATACTAAAATTTCTAATATTTGTTATTCAGTAGTTAGATGGTCTTATCAAGAAGTAAGTGTAACGTATGTTCCTTGCGAATTAATTCCTGTCGAGATGATAAGATAATGGAAAATTTTATTTTAGGTTTTATGGGTGGTTTTGTTCTCTTACCTCTTGTTGGTGTTTTCATAGGTAATAGAGAAAATGCAGAGTGAGGCTAGGCAAATGCATAAAGATGAAATGATAAATTGGTTCAAACATCAAGTAGGAAAATATGAAGCTTATTTAGATTCTTGGGATGAGATTAACACATGAATTGTTTTCTAATTTCTGATGAAGCTATAAAAGATTTGATACATCAAATCGTCGATACATGCGAAAAAGAAAAAGTTAAAAATCAGCAAAAAACTAGAGACGGATACATTACAGAAGAATATTTCAAATATTTCAGATTCATTGATATTGTGATACGAAAGCAGGTTTTTGCCTCATTTCTTCGGAATGGTCATCCCGATGTGAATTTGCAAGTTACAGTAAAAGATTTAGTAGTATATTCTTCTAGTAAATGCCATAGAAGAGGAAAATGGATTGATCAATTACTTGAATATTATGAAAGGAATTTTGAATGACTGATGTAAGCAACAACAGATGGAATCATTTAGTTCATGATGCTATCCAAAATCAATTAGATGATCTTCAAAACAAAGTTAATGAACACATTGAAGTATTTCAAGCCAAATGCGTTGAATACAATTCTAGGCTACACGTGATTGAACAAAAATGGACTAGAGCTGATGAAAATGCGAAAACATGGGATGTATGGGTACAAGATGTTGTAGGAGCGATAAGTGATATAATTGTAGTGATAGATCAACAAGTTTTCCTTAATAAGGGAGATAGAGATCAGTATGAATTTTCGAAAGAAAGAATAGAAAGATGTTTAAGCAAAATGAAAGAAAATCTTAGAATCTCAAAATTGCAAGAAGAAATTTCTGAATTGAAAAAAGAATTAGAGCAAATTAAACGTGGAGAAAAACAAGAATCATGAAAGATCCGCATTATGTGAAAGATTCACACGAATTAGAAATAGAAGAAAAAATTCGAAAAAGAGCATCTGATATCGTGATGAAAACTAACGAATGGGTTATGATTGTCGGAAATGAAATTTTATATGGATTTGATGATGGTGAAGTAGCAGAAAATGTTGTTGTCGGAGCAGCAGAAAAAATTAAACGAGTATCGAATTAGTTAAGAATGGAACTCCCGTTGAAGAAACATTAATCTGGATCAATTTTGGGATTACTACTGTAACATCAAGGATTTTGATCGTATTAAACATGACTATAAGATAAATTTTGAGAAGAAGTCTTACACTCTCGATGGCATCATTGATAAGTCTTACAAGATTTATCAGAATAATATCATAAAAATTTGACTTGGAGATTAACAATGCGCTTAGTATTTGACGGTCTTACAGAAGAACAAGCAATTTGTTTCGCTAAATGGTTTGAGGGACAAGGTGAACAAGATTGCGTAACGTGGTTCGAAGAAAACGGTGTAGAGCATCCGTTAGTAGATGTTTCTGATCCAAATTGGTTAATCGTAGAAGATGAAGTTATCGTTAAACTTAAAACATGAGTGATATGAATGAAAAAGATGCTTATCATCGCTATCATATTTCTTGGATGTTCAGAAAGTGTGGAAGAACAAAAAGACATTACAGAAAGTGGATTGAAAATGAGAGGTATAGCATATGTGAAAGACAAAAAAACTAATTTGTGTTTTGCAGCAGTTAGGGGTCACGGATATTCTCAACATTCGTTATCTATTACAGAAGTTCCATGTGATTCCGTGAAAGAATACGTAAAAGAAATGAATTTAGCTAGACATTGGGAGAATGAATAGCATGAAAAAATTTGTCAAATTTCCAGAGATTGAACAATTCAGAACTATTATCAAGGATGTTCAGCACTCCTCACAGTATCAGGGGAAAGATGCCGAGGGCAATCCAATTTTTGACAGAAACGCTATTATGCCAACGTTAACTTTTGAGGGAACTGTCAAACTACACGGGACAAACGGAGCTGTTTGTTGTGATACATCTACAGGAGAAATCTGGGCACAAAAAAGAAGTGGAATTTGCACTGTTGAACAGGACAACGCAGGATTTGCGTTTTTTGTTCATAGCAAAAAAGAAGAATTCAAATATCTCTTTGATTGTCTAGATCATGCCATTGGTGCCACCGCTGAAAATACTTCTGGGCATAGTATTTCTGTTCTTTATGGTGAGTGGTGTGGTGGGAATATCCAAAAAGGCGTTGCAGTTTCTCAACTTGAAAAAATGTTTGTGATCTTTGATGTGAAGATTCACGAAGTTGATGACAGCGATAGTATTTGGGTGCCTTCTCGATTGTGGAATCAGATTTTTGATAATCCAAACAAGATTTATAACATTTACCAGTTTCCATACTACACTATTGACATTGATTTTAATAATCCGCAGCTATCTCAAAATAAGCTTGTTGAAATCACCAATCTAGTGGAGATTCAATGTCCTGTCGGAAAATTCTTCGGAGTTTCTGGAATCGGAGAAGGTGTTGTGTGGAAACACTCTAGTGCTAAAACTGGAACAATTCGTTTCAAAGTCAAGGGAACGGAGCACAGCGTAAGCAAAGTAAAAACTCTTGCTTCTGTAGATGTAGAAAAACTTGCTTCAATTGACAAATTTGCAGATTATGCAGTAACAGAAAACAGATTGAACCAGGGAATTGAACAAGTTTTTATTAGCAACGGATTAGAACCAGACATCAAAAAGATAGGAGATTTTCTTCGTTGGATGATGGGAGATATTGTTAAAGAGGAAACTGATGTTATGGTTGAAAACAATCTAGAGCCAAAAACTGTTTCAAAAGTTTGCAGTGATAGAGCTAGAAGATGGTTCCAAAATAAATATTGCTGATATTTATATCGTACAATTTTATTTTGGAGAAATCAACGTGATATGTTTAGAATGTAATAAAGAATTTAAATCAGTAAACAATTCTCATATAAGAAGTCATGGGATAACTGTAGCACAGTATAAAGAAAAATATCCAAATTCTTGTTATTTTTCTATCGATTCATCTACAAGAAAAGTGCTAAGCAGAAAAATAAATGATCAAAAATTTGATAGAAAAGTCTGGAATAAAGGGTTAAACAAAGATATAGATTCTAGATTAATCAAAACTGAAGACGTGTGGAATAAAGGGCTTAGTAAAGAAAGTGATTCACGAATAAAACGAATGTCAAAAAAATGTTCAGTAACTGCTAAAGAACGTGGAATAAACAAAGGCGAACGTAATGGGATGTATCAGAAATCAATTTTTTCTGTATGGGTAGAAAAATATGGAGAAACAAAAGCAAAAGAATTAGAATCTAATAGAATATATAAGTTACTGAAAACTAATGGCCGTAAAGATACTAAAAATTGCAAAAAACTTATTGAAATTTTGAAAAAGATAGATCAAAATATTGTTGAAGAATATCACATGTATGATCACGAAACTAAAAAACATAGTTTCTATGATGTATATTCTCCTAAATTTAACATGTTGTTTGAGTCAGATGGAAAATATTGGCATTGTAAAGATTATTATGATAAGAAAAGAAATATAGATCAATTATCTAAATATGAAAAAGAAGCAATACATATTGATGAATATAAAAACAAATTAGCTTTAAAAAATGGGTATAGATTAATCAGGGTATGGGCAGGAGAAGAAGATTTTTTGTGGAATGAAATATTTTTAAGCGGTAATTCATAGGATATGCTAAAAATGAGAGTAGCCGGCTCTATACCCAGCGTTGAGGGTCTCACGCTCCTGTGGCTCAGGTTTCTGAAGTAAATGTGTAAAAAGACAACGCATCTTATGATCACTGTGGAGTAAAAATGAAAAAAATTTATCTAGCTAATTCATACGGATTTTCTACACAGCAGAAAGATTTGTTGAAACCGATGATTCAAGCTTTGGAAAAATTAGGGTTAGAAGTATGGGAGCCGTTTGCTAGAAACAACCAAATAGATTTTTCTAATCCTGGTTGGGCATATAAAATTGGCCAAGCTGATCTTTCTGATGTTAGAAATTGTGATGCTATCATGGCTATTGTCAATGGAACTCCCCCTGATGAGGGTGTGATGGTCGAATTGGGAGTAGCTATAGCGCTTGGAAAGAAAATTTTCTTGTTTAGAGATGATTTTCGCAAATGTACTGACTGTGAAATGTATCCTCTAAATTTGATGATCTTTACAGGTTTACCAGAATATGGGTGGGAAAAAAATTTCTTCAAGTCTATAGATGAATTTTTTTCTTTTGATAAGGAATTACTATCATGGACACAAAACTGAAATACAAAATTATCTCTAATAAGGCTCGGTGTGACGAGTGTGGAGAAACAATCGAGTCTAAGCATCGTCATGATTTTGTGACATGCAAATGTGGAAATCTTCATGTGGATGGCGGTAGAGATTATCTTAAAAGGGGATTTAAAAGTAATAAGTACACTGATTTTTCTGAGGTTATCCCAGATATCAAAGTGATTTTTTAATTTGATAATTTCCTTTACGAATCTCCAACAATTGTCTATATTTAATCATACAATAAATGGAGAATAAAATGAAGACTGTACGGCTTGCAAAACCAATAACTACGTACACGATTCTTCTCAACAAATCTATCACACAGACTAGTGGATATAGTCGTTGTGTTGGTGGATGGAATGCCGGCGAATATGATTCTTACGAAGAAGCTGAAGAACACATGCAAAATATCTGGGAAATAAAGGGACACGAGGGCCAGTGGGACGATAGCAAGACATGGTTTGGGATTATCATCGAAGAAGATCATGAATTTATCAATATCCATCCTGAAGATATGGAAGATTGAATTATGACTGATTATACGATCGTGAAAAATGCTGTCAGATGTACTATTTGTGGGTCTGCTGCTGACAAACACTCAATTTTTTATCAATGTCAAAATAATCCGAATCATCTTGGTGATACATATGTCGGAATTTTTGCTGATTTAACAAGGGAAGATGAAAATGAAAACTGCACTCTGGCAATGTAAACATTGTCTATCAGAAAATGTAGAATCTAATTTAGAAGATTCTGAAATTCCATCTGAGGAAAATGGAAAAATTTATTACGAATGTCTCAGATGTGGGAGAGACAACATGCTAAGTCACAGGGATGTAACGATCAATGAGACATAAATTTGAAACTGCAATAGCAACAGTCATAAGTTTAGGAATCGGAAATTTCATTTGGCAAGCTCACTATGCAGTCCCAAATTTTCTAGAAGCGTCGGAAAGAACATTTTTTCAATCAATAGCGATTTTAGCATATATGCTTTTTCAGTGGATTTATTCTAACGAATAATTTTGTTTACAAACATCCTCCAAATGTTTATATTATATTATAACCATACAATAAAATGGAGATAATAATTGGAAAAGCTAATTGAAGAACTTCGAGCTACATCTTCTGGGAATGAGAAAATTGCAATCCTCAAGCGATATGCTGATGATAATCAAATCAAAGAAGCGTTTCGTCTGTGCTACGATCCTTTCATCCTGACTCATATGAAAAAGGTATCAACTGTAGTTCAGCAAGATGCCAAGAGTTTTGCTGAAACTTTTTCAATTTTTCAGCCGATATTTCACAAATTGTCTACTCGTCAAGTAACTGGAAACGCAGCGATTTCTCTGGTAACAGATTTTCTTAGCACTTGCACTGAAGACACTCAGAAAGTCTACATTCAGATCCTTAAGAAGGACATGAAATGCGGTGTCTCTTCTGCTACTCTTTCTAAAATTTGGGGGAAAGATTTTCTGAAGAAATTCGAAGTTCAGTTGGCGAAGAAATATGATGAGGAAGAGGACTACGGTACAGATTATTGGTTCATCAACAAAAAGCTAGATGGTCTTCGGTGCATCTTCATCGACGACACTCTGTTTACTCGAGGTGGGAATGAAGTCATCGGGTTCGACCACGTCTATGAAGAAGTTCGAGACCTCTGCAAGAGATATAGTTTGGACTTCGTAGATGGTGAACTCTATTCTCCAGACATTCCCTTCCAGACTATCCAAGGATACGTTCTTTCTTACAAGAATATCAATGACGACAATAAGAAAAAGATTCTGTATAACATTTTTGTCACCGGCCGGTCTTCTCTAAAGACTACTGAAGAGATGGTCGATATTTTGAAGAACGTCGAGTGGTGGCGCTACAAATACATCAAGTCAGTGTACACTGTTAGAGTGAAAAATGACCCTAGAGAAATTTTCAAGATTGCTGAAAAGTATATCGAACAGGGTTCTGAGGGTGCGATGCTTCGTCATCCGACCAATTGGTATTCTTGGAAGCGAGACAACAATCTCCTTAAGGTCAAATTTTTTGAAGAAGCTGAATTCGAAATCGTAGGTTTTTACGAAGGGACTCGCGGCAGCAAGAATGAGGGTAAACTTGGGGGTTTCTATGTTAAGGGTGATTGGACTGGCAGGCCAGGGCCAGGTGAACCTGCTGGTACTTTCAAGGTTCTTTCTGATTGTGGGGGTGGAATTTCCGATGAATTACGAGAGAGTATTTGGGCAAATCAATCTGCTTGGTTTGGAAAGAAAATTGAAGTAAAGTTTCAAAATCTTACTGAGGAGCGTGCGGATGGAACTTGTGCTCTTCGTTTTCCCAACATGATCCCTGAGAAGAAAGATCGTTAAAATGAAATCAGAAAAAGAAATTAAGTCACGAATCGAGGATGAAATTAGAGTATTACACCGGATATATGATAATGCTAAATTAGATAACAACCATATTGTGCAATTTGAAACTCTAGCTAAATTGGTTACTTTGCAAGAGTTGATTCTTTATATCGGAGTGTGAAATGAAGAATCAAAAAACCAAAGTTGAACGACTAAGTGATGCTTGGGAAAAATTTCAAGCTAGCGACAAATCAGCACAAGACACAATGGAATGCTTTACACAGCATGTGCGAAGATATTGAAAAATGATCTAAAATATTGGACAGATTCAACTTTATTCAATGAGAAGCTTGAAGATTTTTGGCCATCTGATGAATCTATGGAGAGGATTTCTTGAACAAAAAAGAATATGGCGATAAAATAGATTTATGGCATTCCGGAGAATGTGACTGCACGTTACAAGAATTTTTAGGTGTTACTGAAAAAGAATATGAATTCTTTGTACGTAATCCAGGATTATATTTTGCTAATAGAGGTAATATGATAACAGCAAATCAAGTGAAAGAACTTCGAGACAAAACAAATCTCGGAATGATGGAATGTAAGAAAGCTCTCGAAGTTTCTAGCGGAGATATTCCGAAGGCTGTTGAGTATCTTCGTACTCAAAATATTCTGAAGACATCTAATCTAGAGAATAGAGAAAATAAAGATGGGATTGTAGTTTCTTACATTCATCCCAACAACAAGTTGGGGGTCATTCTCGCAGTAAATTGTGAGACGGATTTTGTGGCAAAGTCAGCTGAATTTCAGGAAGCTGTCAGAAAAATTGCAATGCATATTGCTGCAACTAATCCAATGTCAATATCAAAGGATGACCTCGCAAAAGAAATACATGACAGTGAGTATTATGTTCACTACACACAGTTTATGCAAGACCCAAAAAATGCTACAAAATCAGATGAATTAAGAGCGAAGATTATTTCTGGTAAAATGAACAAATTTTTGGGTGAAGTTTGTCTTCTAGATCAGAAATTTGTGATGGATGAATCCAAGACAATTCGGAATTTGGTTGAAGAATTGAATGCTTTTTTCAAAGAAAAAATTACTATCAAAGAATTCGAAAGGATTCAGATAGTTTAAAAATGATTCAACAAGTAATTATAACATACTACATAATGTGGCTATACGTTATCTTCCTTCTATTCTTGCCTGTTAAGCAAACAAATAGAGAACGTAATTTCCACTAAAAATTTTAAGAGCTATTGATTGACTTCCTTCTATCAAATTGGTGAAAATTAGTCTTTCAAATCACTCTTTTTTCTTTTTAACAGGAGAAATAAAATGAACAAGAACCAAATTTTCTTGACAAAGTGTAACAAAATTTCTGTAGATTATTCAAGCTCAGTTCATGATAACATGAATTTAGCTGCAACAATGAATGCTGAAATGATGCAATTTGGATATATCATGGATCATGAATTGTTTTCAACAATCAGCTCTTTATCAAAAGAAGTCATTTCTTCGCTTTACACTGAAGTGATTTCAATTTTGAAAAAACTCAAGTGCTCTGATGTAAAACACAAACCATTCTATCCGAATTTCCCTAATCAAGTAATGAGTATGTCAGTTTATGAACTGTACATGAATGCTGCTGCTCACTATTGGTCTTACGGACTCTGGAAACCAGAATACAAAGAACTTGAACGAGAGATTAAACTTGAAGACACAAAGTTTCAAAAAGTTTCTCGAGGTAGTGAAGATGAGTTTAGAAACATCTTTCATAATTTGGTAAAGTCCAACATCAGTATTTCAGATTATGACAAGAAAATTGTTTCGTGGTTCATTCGAAATTATAGTGTATCAGTAGATTATGAAGTTCCATTTAAAGAAAATCTATGTTTCGTAGCTTCTGAAATGTTAGATTGTGGGAGAGACATCACTTCATGTTTCAAAACTGCTACAGACGTTTTGAGATTTGTGACTGTTCAATCAGGCGGAGATGTTTCATTGGCCGAAAACACAAAATTTGTCAATTTTCCAAGATCAAAAAGAAAATTGTTTTTGTCAATTCTGGAAAGAACAATCAACGAAGAAGAAGTTGACAAGCACAAAAATAAATGGGTAAGACTATTTCATAATCTTCATGTTGGTGAATATGCTCGCATGTTCCCAAAAACTTTCGAAGTAGCTAAGAAAGTGCGAAGTGGAGAGAAGATTATGACTTACAGCAGAAAACTAGAAAATTGCTTGTTGAATCCGTCTGAGTCGTTGAAATTGCTACGTGAACGACCCGGTGTTTTTGCAAGAAAGATCGATTTCGTTTTGAGAGAGAATAAGAAAGATTGGAAAGAAATTGTTGAGACATTCTCAGATGTATGTGACAAAGTCTCAACAAGAGTGTTATATCAACTTTTGGGTCATTTGAATAGCAGAAACTATGATACTCATCGAGTTATATTTCCAAAAGGAAACACTCAAAGAGCAATGGTTGTTCATGGAAAATTACCATTGATTCAAGACGAAGCTGTTTTATCATTGATGTCTGTTGTTCAAGATTCATTGATGAAGAGATTTTCTGAACTTCCATCTTTGGGTAAAGTGTATGTTTCTGAAGATTTGAAACACTGTCCAGTACCTATGGCACAAAGAAGTGCTTCAGAATCATTATTCACCGTAGCTCGTGGAACTCGTTTGCCATTTGGAGATTTATCAAAGGGAACATTGAGATTTTTTATTCACTGGAAGGGAATGGACGTAGATCTTTCAGCTTCTATGCATGATGAAAATTTCAAATTAGTTGAATATATTTCTTATACTAATCTGAGATCAGGGAAATACAACGCTGCTCATAGTGGAGATATTACTCGTGCTCCAAATGGCGCTTCAGAATTCATCGACATTGATATTGAATCTGCAGCAAAATATTGTAGATATATTGTTATGAATGTCTATTCATACTCTGGAGAAACTTTTGAAGAAATTGAACAATGTTTCGCAGGATGGATGACTAGAGAATTTCCAAAAAGTAACGAAATTTTTGATCCGAAATCAGTCGTTCAGAGAGTAGACTTGAAAACCAAAGCTCGTTGTGCGATTCCAGCAATCTTTGACTTGAAAGAAAGAAAAATGATCTGGGTAGATATTGCTGAAAAAGATCGTTATGGTTGGGCTGATGGAAGAGAAGGATATATTACAAGCCGTGGTATAAATGTTGAAGCTATGCGAGCAACAACTGAACAAATGATTTACGCGTTCACTAGACTTGACAACAAATTTACTTTGTACGAACTTTTCAAGCTTCACGGAGAAGCTCGTGGACAAATCGTCGAAAATGAAGAAGATGCAGATATTAAATTTTCACTAGATGGGGATGTAACACCATATAGTGTTGATAAAATTGCAAGTGAATATATGATGTAAAATTATAGAGCTATCTCTGAATTTCCTTCTAAACTACTCATCGGTGCGGGCGCAAGCCGAGCCCGATACCAATCAATTCAGAGAATTTCTCTAAAAAATGAAGAGCTATAAGTGGTCTTCCTTCTAACTTTTGTGATAAAAAATTAGATCACTTTCTTTCTCTTTTTATTTACAAATCTCTAATAATTGTCTATATTTAATCATACAAAATATAGGAGAATTAGTTATCATGAAAAAAGTAAAGCTCATCTGCGTTACAGGTGACAACAACAACAAATTCTACAACATGGAAGAGCAGGCCGATGGCACTTTCCATGCAAAGTATGGCCGGGTGGGTGGGCGTGAAACTGTAGAAGTTTATCCCATGTCCAAGTGGGACACAATCTACAGAAAGAAGACGGATCGCAAGGACAAACCCTATCGCGACGTAACTGAACTTTTTGTGGAGACCAAGACCTCCGCTACTCACAAAGAAATTTCCTCATCTATCATTCGTCGCCTCATTGGTGATCTACAGAAATTCGCAAAACAGAGTGTCGCTGACAATTACACTGTCAGTTCTGCTGCTGTTACTGAAAAACAAGTTGATCAAGCGCAGGTAATCATCGATCGCTTGGCTGGCTTGACTCACGAAGGCGAATCCATCAAAGCCATCAACCAGCTGCTCATCGATCTCTACAGCACTATTCCTCGAAAACTTAAACATGTTAAGGAACATCTAGTTCAGAACGGCACCAACACCATCATCAATCGTGGAAATATCGACTTCCTGAAGTCTGTCATTACTCTGGAACAGCAGACACTCGACGTAATGCGTGGACAGGTTCAGACACCTATTTCTGAAGATGATGAGCGTTCTACGATTCTGGAGTCTCTCGGTTTGGAAGCTTTCGAAATCGATGACGAAGAAAAGGCTAACATTATCAAACACCTGGGAGATTCTTCACAACATTTCAAAAGCGCAATTCGCTTGGTCAACGAACGTACTCAGGGTGCTTTTGAAAATACTATTAGTCAAGCTACTGACAAAACAAAGAAGTTGTTCTGGCATGGTAGCCGTAACGAAAACTGGTTCAACATCGTGAATACTGGACTTCTCATTCGCCCATCTAACGCGATAAGTACTGGCGCGATGTTCAACGAGGGGATTTATTTTGCTCCGAAAGCTCGCAAATCTATCGGGTATACTTCGTTGGAGCATTCTTACTGGGCTCGTGGGAATGCGAAGACTTCTTTCTTGGCAGTATACAATGTTCACATCGGTAACCCACTTCATCTTCGTTCTGGAGATTCTTTCAATCACGCTACTAATTATAATTGGTTGCATAAGCAGGGATATAACAGTGTATGGGCTCATGAAGGCCATTCTCATCTTCGTAATGATGAAGTAATTGTTTACTCCAAGGAACAGTGTACTATCAAGTATCTTGTGGAGATCAAAGCATGAAAGGATAGTTAATAGGAAGAAGATTATACAACGATTGGGACATGATGACCCCTGAGGGAATCGAACTCAGCAGGGTCATTAGTCGTTATACAGATGAAATTCTAAAAAGACCCGAAATTGCTGAGTTTGACATCAACGACGTAGAAGGAATATTCATCGGAGATGCCCTAACATCATTTGCTGAATTCAAAATTCGTCGAAATCTTAATAGAAGAAGAGAGGAAAAAATGGAGATAGAAAAAGAGATAATGGCTAACATTAATATGAACAGAGCGTTGGCTTATTGTTTTTTGCTTGACTAAATGAATCGACTTGGAATCAAAATTGCTTCTTCAAAAAGTGATAAGATATATATTATCAGGAAGGATTTTATTTCTGGTAAAATCCGACCAGTTCTCTCTAACACAATGTCTCACCCATTTTCATTATATTTTGCGGATTTAGCACAAGCAAAAGAATTTCTTAGAAATAACTTAGAGACTTTCGAATATCTTTTTACTGAAGACAAAGATCATATCATTTATGATTCTTTCAACAGATGTTATTTAAAGCTTAACGTTCCCGCTGTGTATCACACAGTTCATCAACTGTTGGATGCCGGATCGGAAATTTCAACACTTTCAGTCAAGAATAGATTAAGACTTTTAGGATATTTTGCAAAACAAGAACACGTATCAATCATGCTTTCATATTTGTATGAACGCATGGGATTAGAAAAATTCTTTCAACATAAAAACGGAAGGAGATATTTAGTATACTGCACTACAGGTCAAGTAGTTGAAGAACAAGAAGAACAAGATCAAGTATAAGAGCACAACTAGTTAGATTAAAATCTAACACATGAAACATTAAGATCAATCTAAACGTAAGAAAGAGGATCACGAACATGGCATTGAATTTAGCAAAGCTTAACGCAGCAATGAACAAATTAGAATCAAAAAGATCATCACAAGACGGAGAAAGTTCCTTCATTTCTCTCAAAGAAGGTCCAACAGTTTTAAGAATCGTCCCCTACAAATATGATCTTGAAATGCCCTTCAACGAATTATACTTCCATTATGATATCGCGAAAAAACATTTCCTATGCCCTAAAAAGCACAATGGATCTGAGTGTCCAGTTTGCGATTTCGTATCGACAATCTGGGAAAAATATAATGAGACCAAAGATGAATCGTTGAAAAAATCCGCTACAAAAATTGGTGCTAAAAGAAAAGTATTCGTCCCAGTAGTTGTTAGGGGTGAAGAAGAAAAGGGCATCAAATTTTGGGGAATATCTTCAAAAGACGCTTACAAAGATCTAATCACAACTGTGACAAGTGCACTCAAACAAGGTGTAGATGTTACTGACCCTCTAGAAGGATTAGATTTAGAAGTCACCGTGTCTGAAGTGACAAAGGGATTCACATACTTAACGCCAACAAGTATTAGCCCAATGTTAAAACCTACACCATTGTTGAAAGACAAAGACAAAATTCAAGAATTACTTGATACTTGTCCGAATCTTGCCGAAATTCCATTTTGTCAGCCAAAATCTCTTGATGAGATGAAAACTGCCATGGAAAAATATATGAACCCTGGTGAAGATGAAGATAGTTCGAAAGGATCTGAGAGAGATTTTTCAAAAAATTCAACTGATGACTCAGAAGATGATATTGATTTTGAAAAAACTGAAAAGAAAGCTGTTAAGAAAGATGTAGAAGATAGTGATATTGACAGTTTGGAAGCTCAATTCGAAGATATCATCGGCAAGAAATAATTCAGAAATAATTCAGAAACAATTGAAGACACCAAGTGTTAGATATGTTTGGTGTCTTCTTCATCACAGTTGAAAGATTTGAAGATAATGAGAAAAAAGATTTTAGACGATTCAGATTATTCAGATTTAGAAAAAGAAAACAAAGAAATAAACACTCAGCTAATTGATCATCTTAACAAAAAGTTTGATTCAGAAGTAGCGTATAATCTAGATGATTATTTTCCGGGTGAAATCCCAGGTTGGTTATCTACTGGCTCTACTCTTTTGGATATGGTAATTTCCAACAAACCTGACGCTCCGGGTGGAATTCCGGTAAGGAGAATTACTACAATCACTGGAGATTCCGGAACTGGAAAATCTTTGTTAGCTTATATGATGTTGAAATCATGTAAAGACCAGGGAGGAATTCCAGTACTCATCGATACTGAAGGTGCAGCTGATATTGATTTTCTTGAAATGTTAGGACTAGAACCAAAGAAAAACTTGATTTATGTTCAAGTAGATTCGATTGAAGATGTATTTAAAGCAATTGAAGAAACAATCAAAAAAATCAGAGAAACTAACAAAGATAAACTTTGTACAATAGTATGGGATTCTATCGCTGGAACTTCAGTTAAACAAGAATTAGAGAATGAATTTGGCGGGCACGTTATGGGTTTACATGCTAGAATGATTGGGCAAGGTTTAAGAAAAATTGTTCGATATATTGCTCAGCAAAATGTAGCTCTTATATTTTTGAATCAATTAAGATACAAGATGAATAGTTCACCATTCCAAGATCCATTCACTGAACCAGGTGGTTTAGCAGCACCATTCTTTTCATCTGTTAGATTAAGACTATATTCTGCAGGTAAAATCAAACATGATAAACTCGGAATTGTTGGTGTTGGAATCAAAGCGAAAGTCATCAAAAATAGATTGGGCCCTCCATTCAGAGAAGCAGAACTCAAAATGTATTTCGATAGAGGGATCATTGATGAAGAAACTTGGTTGGATGTGATGCTTGAATTAGAAATTGTTGAAAAACTTAGCACACAAAAATCAGCGATTAAGTTTGATGGAGAAACTATCGAATTCAAAAATAGAGACTTTGTTGAATGGATTCGATTACCAGAAAACAAAAAACTTAGAGATCATATGCAAAAAGAAATCAAGAAGGTTCTGTATATCGATCAGTCCAACATAAAGATTAACGCTGAGACGACGACAATAGAGGCTCTACAAGCAGATGAAAATATTTGAAATTTAGAAAATACTCGAGTATTTCTCACGACCACTGTGTTCACCCAGATGAATTCGAAATGAGTTATCAATATAGACCTATTAACAACTATTAACGAATTCATCTGGGTGAACTGAACAACCTGAAGATTATTCGACCTTCAGATTTGAAGTAATCGCCAAGATATCGTTTGAAGTGCTACGATCATATTCTTCTAAGTCTCTCCCACCCTCAGTGAAATATTCCTGAATCAACTGAGCTTCTTTGGACATTTCACATACTAACACTTCATGATAACCTTCGTAAATTACTAGCATAATGTTTCTCCTTAAATAGAGTGGAATGATTTGATAACAAAATATAAGACATCACACACATTTCGTAAACAAAAGTGAGATGAAATGAGCAAAATCAAAAAAGTTAACTCAACGATAGAAAACTGCATACATTCATATCAAGCGACATCTTTCAGCTTGATAGAAGATTTAACAAAGAGTTTAAACGACAAGATAGATGAATTATTAGAACATGAAAAAATAGAATCTTTGAATGATGGATTCATATCAATTGAGAAACAGTTAGTCATTCACGGAGTGATAGAATATGTTACTCAAGAATTACGAAATTCCATGTATTGCAATTGCAAAGGTTACTGGGAGAGAGTAGAATGCGAAAATCAGATATCGAAAAAATCGAAGAAACCGAAATCACAGAAGAAATCTACGAAGAAAAATTAATGTCTGCAGAATATGGTTTTCACAATATTCTGTATGATGTTTCTTTCGATACTATGAAGGGAGTTTTGATAGAAAGATTCTATTCAGATGAAGTCGAAATAACTGAATTGTCTAAACTAAACTCACAAACATCTCGCAAGTTTTATCTCAAGGAGAAAATCTCATGAAACCAACACCAGCAGTTAAAGATTATCTTTCTGCAATTTCAGATTTGTCCAATAACTCGCTTCCTTTCACAAATAAAGACATCAAAGAAATTTTGCGGAGTTATGATTTCTACGTCATTCAAAGTGATGTTAGAACATTCATGACGACAATGAGAGACACTCAACAACTTAAAGACATGGGAATTGTTAGTAAACTTGACACTAATATGGGTTGTTTCGTTTATGAAAAAAGTAACATAGTTGATGCGTATCCTTCCACACCTAATTTTCCAACTCAATCGATTTCAGCTGTGGTTAACAACGTTGTCCCCGTTGTGAATAATTCTCAAGATGTGACTGACATTTTTCATCGAAAAATCGAGATTGGAGATTACATCACATACCCAGTTAGACAGTGTTCATGGATGGTAATGTCACATGGTGTTGTGAAAGATATTGTGAAAGAACATAATGGCGCAGTCAAATTGAAAGTAAGATCATTCACCAAAGAATGTGACAATACTGTGAAGTCTTCAGTAAGGACAGTCATTGCGATCGATAGAGTAGTCTTGGTGTTCAAAAATACTGATGAAGGTTCTAAGTTCACTCATGAAGATGGAATTTTTGGATCTAAATGACTATTTTACTTTACACATTTGCCACGATTATTTGTTTGATAGTTAGATTCGTTTTTATCAAATGGCAAGTTATCAAGAATGGATATTTCACAATTCTTACTGGACCATGTATGGCTCTAGAAAATTTGTCTTGCGTAGATCATGGGATTTTTATGAAATTCAAAATTCTATATCTCACAAAAAAAACAGATGACAGCACCTGTAATGTTTGCACGAAACAAAGTTGGGATACTAATCATGGAGTAAATCAACATGAAGAATTTAACAATGATAGTAGATATTTTTATGGAACATTAAATTGTCCACTATATGTTAGAATCATTTGTTCATGTTTATTCTGGCCAATCTCATTGATGTATGCAGGAGTAATCATTCCAATTTATTTTGTTATAACTGCTTCGAGAAAATTTGTACATTCATTTGTAGAAAATCTAGAAAAATATATGAGAAAAACACAAAAATCTTGAATGAATTATTCACGTTCATTCCTGCTATTTTTGAGTTATTGGGAATCAAATTTCTTGGCGATAAAAGAAAAATAGGATTTATATCTGCAATAATCGGAAATGTCTTGTGGGTTGTATATGTAGTATATAATCAATCAACTTATGGATTATTACTTGTATGTCCGATAGCAATATATTTGAATATCAGGGGCTATGTAAAATGGAGAAAAGAAAATGGTAACAGCATCAACTGAATTTGTAACATGTAGAAAATGGACTCCCGAAGACGTTATAGATAGAGAAATCAAAACAGGTGACTACGTTTCTTATTCGTTATCTACTGGGGGTATTCGTCATGGGATTATATCAAATGTTGATAGTTATAGTAGAACAATAAAATTAAGAGTTTTTCGTACGAATTGGAAAAATGAAGTTCGTCAATATACTCTTTCTATCAAAAGACCAAATAGAATCACAATAATTTTCAAAGCTGAAGATCAACAGTTTAACGCTGTGTTAGGAATTCAAAATGAAGCCTGATAGCATTCGTATTGCCATTGGGAATGAAGATATTTCACTTCTTCCAAACGATTCTGAGATAGTTTCTAGATCTGAAATTGATTTATCAACAAAATTATCTAGAAACAACATTCTCAAATATCCAATTGTTTTATCTCCAATGGATTCTTGTTCTGATGTTGAATCCTGTGTAGCTATGAATAAAATTGGAGCAGCAGGTATTTTACATAGATTTATGTCTTTAGAAGAAAGAATCGAAAAAGCAAAAAAGATCAAAGAAGAATCTGGAAAATGTTATGTAGCAGTTGGATTAAATGATGTACTTTTAGATGACAGATGGGAATTTGTACGATCTAAAATTCATGAAATTATGATGCAAGTAGAAGTTGATTGTTTTTTCTTAGATGTAGCACATGGAACACAAAGGAAAGTGTATGATTTTATCAGAAGATATGAAGATTTAAAAGATATTTCAAGAGAAAGATGGGAAATATATCCAGATCTTATTACAGGAAATACTCTAACTTATTCTTCTGTAGACAAACATTTCTCTCTTGGTTCAGATGGTGTAAGAAATGGAATTGGAGTTGGGTGTTTTACTCCATATATGAAAGTTATAACTACAACAGGTTCAAAAAATATTTGTGAAGTAAAAATTGGAGATTATGTTTACACACACAGAGGAAACGCTAAACAAGTTCTAGATACTCTGAAAAGAATTGAGAATGAGAAACTAATAAAAATCAATAGTATTTTATGCACTGAAAATCATGAATTTTTTGTAATAAGAAAAGACAAAATGAAATTATGTTCAAATGAAAGCGATATAGAAAATAATTCAGAATGGATTCAAGCAAAAAATTTGACAAAAGATTATTTTTTGATTCGACTTGATGATATTTAATATGGCATAGGCAATGGAACATCATCAAAGGAGATTCAATGAACTGTATAGAATGTGGAATTAAATTAGGAGCTAACACAATACATAAAAAATGGGAAACTTGTAAGAGATGTAGATCAAAAATAAAACATAAGTGTATAGATTGTGATGAAATTTGCAACAAAGAAAATGGAAGATGTTTATCTTGCGGGATAAAAAATGCTCATAAAAATAAAAATTATGGGCTGAAAAATATGATAATAGAAGAGATTATTCTGGATCTGGCAATCCCATGTATCAAACTTCAGTTTTTGATGTGTGGAAAGAAAAATTTGGTGAAGAAAAAGCTCTAGAAATGTGGGAAGAAAGAAGAGTTTATTTTTCCAATAAATATTCTTCATCAGGTAATCCAATGTATCAATTATCTTTGTATGATAATTGGAAAAAAAAATTTGGAGAAGAAATAGCTGAGCAAAAATATGACAATTGGTATTCTAGTTTAACTGCTACAACTTCTACACAAGAACATAGAGAAAAATGCAGAATTATAGCTCTCAATGCTTTGAAAAGACCAATAAAGAAAAATAATGTAGAAAAATTAGTAGAACAGTATTTATTAGACAATAAAATTGATTACAAATATTGTCTAATATTAGATAAAAAATATCAGTACGATTTTATTGTGAAAGATAAGAAAATTTTGATAGAAGTAAATGGAACATATTGGCATGCAGATCCAAGATTTTATAATGAAAATAACATGAATGTGCGACAAAAATTTAAGGTTTCAAAAGATAAAGAAAAAAGAGAATATGCAGAATCTAAGGGATTTAAATTATTATACATTTGGGAAGAAGATATTAACAAGAAAGATTTTTCCGCTATAAAAGAGATATTATGAAATTTGGAAAATATAGATTAATAGAGATTGAAAATATTGAAAAAGTTTCATATAATGGAGAAGTATATGATTTGACAGTAGAAGATGATCATTCTTATAATATAGAAGGTATAGCAGTTCATAATTCAGCCTGCCTTACTTGGAAAAATACTGGAATTGGCTGTCCATCTTTAACTACAAATTATTATGCTTGGAAAGCAAGAAAATTTTGGCATAATAGAACTGAAAGAACTGATTATCCTACAATTCTTCAGGATGGCGGAATTAGAAATGGTGGAGATTTAGTTAAAGCAATTGTTTCTGGTTGTGATGCTGCAATTATTGGAAGATTATTTTCAGGATGTAAAGAAGCTCCAGGAGAAATTTTATATGAACATGAAAATGGACAAATACTAAACTCTATCCAATTTAAAGAAAACTGCAAAAATCTTCAAACTACTTTACTTAATCCATCTCAAGAAGATTTTGAATCAATGTTAAGGATTAAAAGAAAATTCAAAAAATACAGAGGAATGGCATCTAGATCTATTCAAGAAGAATCAGGTAAAGAAAAAATTTATACTGAAGGTGATGAATATTTAGTTCCGTATACAGAAAAATCAGTTGTTGATGTAGTAGAAGAATTATGTGATGGATTAAAATCAGCTATGTCGTATTTTGGATTTAGAACAATTTCTGAACTTCAAGGAGCAATATGGGAAGATAGAGTTATAGCTGTAAAAATAACACCTAATAGTATGTATGAAAGTGGATCATACGGAAAAACTCAATAATGTTTCATCTAATTGGACTGACACTAGGCGTCGTAGCATTCGTTTTTTTGTAATAACTCTGCTAGCAATCACGGGATTACTTTTAGTATTTATAGCACCTAATTCAAAATTAGCAGATAGATATCACAAATTATTTTTGGAGAATAAAAAATGTTGAAACCAAATGAAATTATCAACGTCGTTGAAGAACGAAAAAAAGAAGCTGAAAAAAAAATTATAGATTGGTTTGAAGAAATATTTTCTGAGGGAGTTAAGAAAGAATTGATTTCTCCATCAGGTGGGAGTATCGTCATAGCAGATATTTCTCTTGTGCCACACAATATATCTTTACAACATACTAGAGAAACAATAGAGATATATAGTTTGCATAATGGGTGGGATTTAACTACACAATTAGGACAAATTGAAGAACAGAATCAGCAAAAAGTTACGCTCCATTTTTCTCCATCAAAACCGAGAACAAGATGAACACACATCCGACTATTGACTTTCTCATGAAGATAACCCAATCGCCTGAGATGAATGATTCAGAATTAGTGCAGAGAATGCAAGATGTTCTTCAGTTGGAAGAATCTAGATATTATTATTCTGTTCTAGATTCTTCTATATTAAAAATGAGGGGTATAGAAAGTGAATCTCTGTTGTTCGTGAAAGATCACAGATCAGATTTAACAATTCAAGTTTCTTCGTTAGAAGAAGCCGACGAAATTATGGAAAGTTTAGAGGAAAACAATGTGGAAACTCAATAAAGATTATGCTATTGATTTGAATCTTTGTTACTCTAACAGACAATTTTCCGATGGAATAACATTTTTCGAATTAGTCTGCAATTATGACAAGTATTTGGCAGACCATAAACCATCTTTTGATTTTTCTTTGACTATTTTGAATTTCGTCATTTTTGAATTTGATTTGTATTATATTCATCATAGAGATGAGACAGAAAATTATGGCTAAACGAAACAATGTGAAGATTGTCGGTTTTATAGAAATTTTTTTGAGGGTATCGCTATAGGATGGAAAATAAAT
>SXGT01366809.1_pt1 | contig 27596 bp, 19 predicted proteins | sample 3176221 | NCBI WGS metagenome assembly SXGT01 (sample SAMN11356862, study PRJNA531348) | freshwater metagenome | isolation source: freshwater sample F1-120 | place: China: Fuxian Lake, Yuxi | collected 2017-12-25
GCCGCGCCGGTGCCGGCGATGGCTGCCGCGGCGCCTGCGGCTGTTTCCATGGCCGCCGGCGGCGACGCCCATGTGCTCGCGGTCCCCAGCGCGCGCCGCGTGGCGCGCGAGCTCGGCATCGACCTCACGCGCGTTGCCGGCAGCGGCCGCAACGGCGTGGTGCGTCGCAGCGATGTCGAGGCCTTCGCGAAGAGCGGCGCGGCGAGTGCTCCCGCACCCAGCGCCGCACCCAGCACTGCACCGACGGCCGCCGCTCCCGCACGCCCCGCCTTCGCGCCGCTCGCGCTGGCCGCCGGCGATCGCGAGAAGCGCATTCCCTTCCGCGGCGTGCGCCGCAAGATCAGCGAAGCGATGGTGCGCTCCAAGTTCACCGCGCCGCACTTCACGGTCGTCGAGGAGATCGATGTGACCGAGCTGGTCTCCCTGCGTGAGACGGCCAAGAGCATCGGTCAGGAGCAGGGCATCAAGGTGACGTTCATGGCCTTCATCATGAAGGCGACGGCGCTGGCGCTGACGCGCCATCCGATGCTCAACGCGCACCTCGACGAGGCCACGCAGGAGATCGTCCAGTACGCCTACGTCAACCTGGGCATCGCCATGGACACCGATCAGGGCCTGATCGTCCCGGTGATCAAGGAAGTGCAGGCCAAGGGCGTGCTGCAGCTGGCGGCCGAGCTCTCGGAGCTCGCGGACCGCACGCGCGCGGGCAAGGTCAAGCCGGAAGAGCTCAAGGGCTCGACCTTCTCGATCACCAATGCGGGCAACATCGGCGGCATCATGGCCACGCCGATCATCAACTTCCCCGATGTGGCGATCCTCGGCGTGCACCGTTTGATGAAGAAGCCGGGCGTCGTCGAGACGCCGCAGGGCGACAAGATCGAAGTGCGCCAGTACATGAACTTCTCGTGCAGCGTTGACCACCGTCTCGCGGACGGCGCCGACGGTGCGCGCTTCCTCGCGTACATGCGCAAGCTGCTGGAAACCCCGGGCCTCCTGAGCCTGTGAGCCTCTGAGCCGATGACGACCCGCACGAAGACAGGCAGGCGAGGCGAGCTGTCGCCCGAGCGTCAGGTGGATCTGCTGCGGCACATGCTGCGGATCCGCTGCCTCGACGATCGCATGCTCAAGCTGCAGCGTGCGGGCCGGATCGGCTTTGTCGGCACCGCCAAGGGCCTCGAAGCGGCCATCATCGGCTCGGCAGCGGGCCTGCGGCCCCAGGATTGGCTGTGGTCAGGCCTGCGCGAGGGCGGTGCGGCGCTGATGCGCGGCATGCCGCTCGCGGAGTACATCGCGCAGATGTACTGCAACTCCAACGACACGGCCAAGGGCCGCCAGATGTGCAACCACTTCCAGCACAAGGGCAGCCACTACCCGTCCTGGTCCTCAGTGATCGGCACGCAGATCGTGCATGGTGTGGGTGCGGCATACGCAGCCCAGCAGCGCGGCCTCGACGAAGTGCACGGCATTTGGTTCGGCGACGGTGCGACCAGCTCCAACGGCTTCCACAGCGGCATGAACATGGCCGCGGTGTGGAAGGCGCCCTGTGTCTTCGTGTGCCTCGACAACGGCTGGGCCATCTCAGTCTGCTCCGCCAAGCAGACGGCGGCGAAGTCCTACGCCGACAAGGCGATCGCCTACGGCATGCCGGGCGAGGAAGTCGACGGCAATGACGTGCTCGCCTGCCAGTCGGCGGTCGCGCGCGCGGTCGAGCGCGCTGCGGCGGGCAAGGGACCGAGCCTCGTGGTGCTGAAGAGCTACCGCATGATGGGCCACTCCTCCTCGGATGACCCTTCCAAGTACCGCAGCGAGAAGGAAGTCGCGCAGTGGGCCAAGCGGGATCCCTTGGATCGCCATGAGAAGCATCTCATGAGTGCGGGCTGGCTCAAGAAGGGTGGCCGGGCGAAGCTCGAGGCAGAGCTGTTCGCCGAGATCGACGCGGAGATCCACACGCAGGAAGCGGCGCCGAAGATGCCGCTGAAGACCTTGGTGGAGGATGTGTACGCGGAAGTTCCGCGGCACCTGCGCAAGCAGTACAACGCGTTTGTGAAGGTCGCCGAGCGGCTGGGCGATGCGACGCCCGGCGACGGCGCATTCCCGCTTTAGGTCAGCTTGCGATAGCTGATCAGGTCCTCGCCGCGGGTGTAGGCGACGCCGACTTGTAGATTCACTGGGGTGGACGCCGAGTGCTTTGCTGCAATGCAAATCTGACTCGTCCTGTGGCCATTATGGCTGTCGTGAAATCGAACGCGACGACGATCCGAAACATCATCGTGCGAATCGTAGACCATCGGTAGACGGCGATGGCGCGGACGAGGACTTACTTCACGGCGCTCCGCCATTGGCGTCGAACTCGGAAAGCAGCTCCCAAATGTCAGGAGGAGTCCGTCGCGCAGTTGTCGGGTGGATGGCATGCAGGGAAGCGTGGCTACCGGCGTAAGGCAACCCCTCTTGGGAGGTCCAGATATGCACGGTACGCATCCTTCATCCGCGCACATGTTCTTGGATTAACGACGAAACCTCCAACATTGCTCAACATGGAGTCGATCACCTCGCGACGGTGAAGGGCAGCAGGCAGGGGTAAAGCAGCTTGGGTTTCAATCTCATGCTGACTCGCGTGGAGGAGTTGGGGGAAGCCCCTCCTGTGGATGCACAGATTGTGGATCCCTGACACTGGAGCGAGATCCAGGAGGTGGGGCTGGTAATCAAGAAATTAATCTGGTTTTACCGCCTCAGCCTCCCACGTTTTCTTATCCTTCGGGGGTCGTCCCTAATTCGTTCAATATCAAGGAGCCAAACATGACCGTTGTGCTGAACATCACGCTACTCGGACTTGTCCTGGTTGGTCAGCCTGCGACCTCTGGCATGGAGGGGGACTGCGCGCTACATGTGCGTGCGATCCCGGAGAATGCGCTAGCATGGGAGTGCAAGGGGTCCTGTGAAGCGGAGTATTCGTGTACGGAGCGTCAACAGCTCATCTCCGGGACATACTACTATTACTGCAAGTGCTTGCGTGACGGCTTTCCGCCGGAGCCGGATTCCACGTTGTGCACTACGGTAGTTACATGGACCGAGAGCACTAACGACTTTTCAGTGTATTGCGTTCCCCAGTTTTGTGCGTACAGCTGCGATCAGCACCCAATTGATGAAGATCTGGTCGTTCCCTGTTTTTGTGACAACTAGGGTTCTAGTCGCCGCCCATGCTGCGTGACGCCGTGCGTTCCAAGCGTGTGTTGTTTGCATGCGCGGTCATCTTGGCGGCCAGCCTCACGCTTTGGTGGAGCACCAGAACGAGCGTCGAGCAACCATCGATTCAGAGCCAGCCATTCGCCTCGACAGCCACGCCATCGAATGCCGAACCTCTGGAGTCCAGCCAGCGCACGTTAGTGCGCGAAGACCGCGAGCAACACAAGAACTCCGCGCCGCTCGAGATCCGCGTCGTCTCCAGTCGAGGTGAGTGGATCGAGGGTGCGGAGGTCTACCACGCATCAAAACTCCCTCGGGTTCGAACACCTCAGACCTGCACCTACCTTGGGAGCACCGACCCTTCGGGCGTACTGAATGTCCCTAATGCGGCCTTGCTCGGCCACATTTGGGCAGTGCGGGGCGAGACGAGCACTTCGGTTGTTCAGCATGCGGACCCGGCCGTGCTCCGTGTGGACCTCGTGCTTTCGCCCGCTCACTCTGTCTCCCTCCTTTGTGAGGATTTGGACGGGGAGCCACTTCCGGAAGTCTGCGTGATGCTCTCGCGCCTGCCTGTGCCACAAAATCTAAGATCCGAAGCGCTGCTGACAGAGGCGCTCGCAGGCCCAGACCCGATCTCCGCAGTGCGCGCGCTCCGCACGGATCGTAGCGGTCGTGCCGTTTTCTCCGGAGTGGTGGCGGGTGACTATGCGATCTCGATTGCCAGTCCTTATTTTGAGCTCCTCGAACGTGAGCAGCCGCGGATTGCAGTGCCAAGTGGTGAAGTGCGTTTGCGACTTGCGCCATTGTTGGGGGCTGTGATCCTTGCTCGCGGGGATGTGATCCTCTCTCACAGTGCCATGCTGCCCGATGGTTGTCTGGGTGGCCGTCCCAGTCGTCTGAATCTGCCAGAGGCTGCTCGGAATCTGCGGGCGGAATATCCAGGGGCTGTAGTCATCGTGTCCGGGCACGAAAAGTCGATGGCGCCTTGTTCCCAGTTCGTGCTCCATGTGCTGCTGGAGCGTGGAGGGCCTGTCTCTGTGCCGGTACTCTTGCAGCCGCTCTACGCCGGAATCGTGCCTACCTGGATCGAACCGGTGCCCGGACCCGTGGATTACCCAACCGCTTCCTTTGAGGTGAGCATTCAGGGACCAGCTGGCACAACTCTTGAATCAGGTCTGTTCACGGCTCGCCGCGTGATCGCGGGTCAGCCTCAGCATGTGAGCATCCCAGCCCAAGGATGGATGCGACTGCCGCTTGGCCGCTGGGAGATTGGCACGAACTCGGAGCTCTTGAAAGGGCAGTGTGAACCCACAGAGTTTGAAGTGGTGGAAGGGCGCGCGCCGCTTGTCATCCGACTTCCCCGAGAACTCGTCCCTGTGCGCATCGTTGCGCGCGGTTATGGGGGCGAGTTGGTCACGAGCGCCCTGCTGCGCATCTTCGCCCATGGCAAGTACCTCACGATGCAACGGGGAGATCTGACGCGCTCCGAAATCTGGCTACCTAGTGGAAGCGTGCGTGTCTCCATCAGCGCTCCTGGGCACAAAGAGCAATCGATCACCATCGAAGTCATGGCCCAGCCAGGAGGTGCAGCCATGGAAGTGCCCATCGAGTTGGAATGGGCAGCCCCGGCAGGCGAGCAGCGCTAAGTCAGCTTGCGATAGCTGATCAGGTCCTCGCCGCGGGTGTAGGCGACGCCGACCTGACCGTTGACCATCGGCTCGTTCGCCATGCCCTGACCGGGCCAGCGGAACTCGCCTTCGCTGCCGTCATCGAAGCGCAGAGTGAAGTAGTACAGCGTCTGCGCGGAGTAGATGCCGTGCTCGCTGGTCTCGCTGCGCCGCTCCACCACGATGGCCGGACGCACGAGCAGCGGGCGCTGATCTCCTGAACCTGCCAGCAGCTTCGCGGATGCGACGACCAGCGCAGCGCCTGCGAGGATCGCGGGGCCGATCCAGGTGAGGGGCGAGGCAGTGTCGATGCCGTCGCCGACGAACTGTGCCCCGAGGATCACCAGCGTCAGCAGGAGACCCGTCAGCGCCGTGACGCCGGCGCGGTTGCGGATGTTCGCGATGCGTGCTTCGAGGCGCGGATCGATCGGCCGGTAGGCCTGCGCTGCAGGGAAGTTCGCATGCTCGCGCATGCGCTGCAGGCGCTGCAGCGTCTCGTCGCGCGGCGCATCGGTCTTGCCGCCCATGTTGAGCGGCATGGCGCAGTAGGCGCACAGCGAGAGGTCCGGGCGCTTGAGCTTGGCGCCGCAGTTGGGGCAGTGGGTGCGTGTGGGGGCCTCGGTGGCCATGGTCTGCGAAGCGTACCCGTTGGAAGGGGGGCAGGTCGACAGTGGAAAAAAGTGCCGGACTCGCCGCCGCGGGGATCGGGCTTCTACAATCTTCGGCCCCTATGAGTTCCCCCCGCAAGGTTGTCGTCATCGGTGCCGGCCCGGCCGGCTATGTCTGCGCGATCCGTCTGGCCCAGCTGGGGCAGCAGGTCACGGTCGTCGAGAAGGAGTATCTGGGCGGCACCTGCCTCAATGTGGGCTGCATTCCCAGCAAGGCGCTGATCGCCGCGGGCTCGCTGATGCACAAGATCTCGGATGCCAGCGCGATGGGCATCACCGTCAGCGGGGTCAAGCTGGACATCAAGAAGCTCGTCGACTGGAAGGCGGGCATCGTCGCCAAGCTGACCGGCGGCGTGGGCGGCCTGCTGAAGAACCACAAGGTCGAGGTCGTGATGGGCACGGCGAGCTTCGTCGACCGCAACACGGTCGCCGTGCGCGGCAAGGACGGCAGCACGAAGACGCTCAAGGCCGATGACATCGTGATTGCGACGGGTTCGATCCCGATCGAGATCCCGGGTTTCGCCTTCGATGAGGACAAGGTCTGGTCCTCGACCGGTGCCCTGGCTCCCAAGCGGATCCCCGAGCATCTGGTGGTGATCGGCGGCGGTTACATCGGTCTGGAGCTGGGCATGATGTACGCCAAGCTCGGCTCGAAGATCACGGTGCTCGAAGCCACCGCCGGTGCGCTGCCGGGCCAGGAGCGCGACTGCGTCAAGGTGATCGAGCGCTCGTGCAAGAAGATGGGCATCGAGCTCATGACCGAGACGCTGGCGCAGGGCTTCGACCACAAGGGCGGCAAGAGCACGGTGCGCGTCAAGACCAAGACGGGCGAGAAGAGCATCGTCTGCGATCAGGTGCTGTCCACGGTCGGTCGCCGCCCGTACAGCGCGGGGCTGGCGCTGGAAAAGGCCGGTCTGGCGGTCGACGCGAAGGGTTTCCTCGCGGTTGACAAGCAGATGCGCACCAAGGTCGCGAACATCTACGCGATCGGTGACATCGCCGGACAGCCGATGCTGGCGCACAAGGGCTCGAAGGAAGGCCTTGTGGCGGCGGGCGTGATCGCCGGCCACAAGGAGGAATACGACGCGCGCTGCGTGCCGGCGGTGATCTTCACGGCGCCCGAGATGGCCTCGGTGGGGTTCACCGAGGATCAGTGCAAGGAAAAGGGCCTCTCGTACAAGACGGGCAGCTTCCCCTTCGCGGCCTCGGGCCGCGCGATGAGCCTGATGGACACCGAGGGCTTCGTGAAGGTGATCGCGGACGCGAAGACGGATCAGCTGCTCGGCGTGCACATGGTCGGGCCGGAGGTCACCGAGCTGATCGCCGAGGCCGCGCTGGCGATCGAGATGGGCGCGACGGCGGAGGACATTGCGCGCACGATCCATGCGCACCCCACGCTGCCCGAGGCGATGATGGAAGCCGCCGAGTCGGTGCACGGCATGGCGGTGCACATCTTCCAGAAGAAGTAGCGGAGCCTGCGCGCGATGGGCGACCTCGAAGTGCGGGATCTGGGGCGCAGACCCTATCTCGAGGTCCATCAGCTGCAGCAGGAACTGCTGCAGCAGCGCGTGGAGGATCGCATTCCCGACACGCTGCTGCTGGTCGAGCACGAGGAGGTCGTCACGCTGGGGCGCAGCTCGCCCGAAGGCGATGCGTCCGACACCGGGCTGCCGGTGGTGAGCATCGAGCGCGGCGGAGAAGCGACCTGGCACGGTCCGGGGCAGCTGGTCGCCTACCCGATTCTCAAGCTGCCCGAGCAGCGCCGCGATCTGCACCGCTACCTGCGCGATCTGGAGGAGGTCGTGATCCGGGTGCTGGCGGACCATGGGATCGAGGGGTCACGCGTGGAGGGACTCACCGGCGTGTGGATCGGAAAGAAGAAGGTCTGCTCGCTGGGCGTCGCCGTGCGACGCTGGGTCACTTGGCATGGACTGGCGCTCAATGTGGACGCGGATCTGGCAGCGTTTCGCCGCTTCCGGCCCTGCGGACTTGATCCGGACGTGATGACGAATCTCAAGGCGCATGCAGGGAGGCCGGTCACGCCGGCTGGCGTGCGCGAATCGCTGGAAAGGCACTTTCGAGCCATTTTTCGCTCTGGTATCTAGGGTGCATGCTGCACCGCAATACTGTCGCTCTTGCCGCCGGCCTGATTCTGCCCCTGTTGATGACTGCCTGCGGCGGCGGAGGCAGCGGTGGCGATCCGGTTCCGGCGCAGATCGGCGGAACGATCCTGTTCGAGGGCAGCGACAGCGGCTTTCCGGGGCTGCTCGGCGGCTCGAACTTCGACAACTCCCGCGATCTGGGCACGATCGGTGGAGCGCATCGCTCGAAGCACGCCTGCGCGCGCGGATTGGGTTCCTTGTCCTTCGTGCTGGAGCAGGATGCCTGGGTCGAAGTGCAGGCGACGGGATCCGGTGCGCTGATCGCATGGGATCCGGTCACGGGCACGATCGCTGCCGCGGCGCAGGGTGACAGACCCTGCCTGCGTGTCCGCGCACGCGGTGCCGTGCAGCTGGCGCATGACTGTGAATCCGAGTCGGCCGAGCTGCAGCTGCAGGTGCAACCCGCGGACGGCACACGGGCCACGCGCGGAATCGAGGTGCAGCGTGGCATGCAGGGTGGCATTCCGGAAGCGATCGTCGAGCGCTTCCGCGCCTGGCTGGAGCCCAACGCGCGCATCCTCGCCGGTGAGCTGATTGTGCGTGCCAAGGAGGGGGTGAGCGCGGACGCGCTGGCACAAGCGCATGACTGCCAGCGCGTCTTGAGCATCCCGGGTGATGCGGCGCTGCTGCGTTTTGCAGTGCCGCTCATCGCGGATGCCGGCGAGCAGGCGCGTCGCACCTGGGGCAAGGTGCGGGAGCTCGCCGAAGACGAGCGAGTCGCCTACGCGGAGCTGAACACGCTGCACCGCGCGATGGGCGGGCCCGTCACGCCCAATGACACGCACTTCGGTCTGCAGTGGCACTACCCGCTGATCCAGGTGCCGGAGGCCTGGTCGATCACGCAGGGTTCCGCGAACACGATCGTGGCGGTGATCGACACCGGCGAGACTGCGCATCCCGAGCTCGATTCACGGCAGATTCCGGGCTTCGACTTCATCTCGAATGCGACGATCGCAGCCGACGGCGACGGTCTGGATGCGGATCCGACGGATGTCGGCGACGGTGTCGGCTTGCAGCCGAGCTCTTTTCACGGAACGCACGTCGCGGGCACGATCGGAGCCGAGACCAACAACGGTCAGGGTGTCGCCGGTGTGACCTGGGCGACGCGCCTGATGCACCTGCGCGTGCTCGGACAGGGCGGGGGCACGGACTTCGACATCGCCAACGCCGTGCGCTATGCGGCGCGCCTCTCGAACAGCTCCGGCACGCTGCCGGCCGAGCGCGCCCATGTCATCAACATGAGCCTGGGCGGCGGCGCGAGCAACACGACCTTCCAGAACGCGGTGACCGCAGCCCGCAATGCGGGTGTGGTGATCTTCGCCGCGGCCGGCAACGAGAACACTTCCGCGCCGAGCTTCCCGGCGGCCTACAACGGTGTCATTTCGGTGTCGGCAGTCGACCTCAATGCCGAGCGTGCGCCGTATTCGAACTTCGGGCCGACGGTGGACCTTGCCGCACCCGGCGGCAACACGGCCGTCAATCTCAACGGTGACGGCTTCGTGGACGGCGTGCTCTCGACGATGTTCGATGACACGGTGGCGCCTGCGCAGCCCGTGTTCGTGTTCAATCAGGGCACTTCGATGGCCTGCCCGCATGCGGCCGGCGTCGCGGCGCTGATGCTGGCCGTCAACCCGGCGCTGACTCCGGCGCAGATCGAAACGATCCTGACGGGCACGGCGACCGACATCGGGGCACCGGGACGAGACGATCTGTTCGGCCACGGACTGGTCAATGCCCTGCAGGCGGTGCAACAGGCGCAGGGATCGACCTCGCCGCAGGTTCCGGCGCTGGCGCTCTCGCCGACCAGCATGACCTTCGGGTCGCAGCTGACGCAGCTCACCTCGCACGCGACGAACATCGGAACCGGCCAGTTGGTCTTCGAGGGCGTGCAGATCTCCTCCTTCGGTCCGGCTGCCTGGCTGACGGCGACGCCCGTGCTCTCGTCGGGCGCGGCGAGCAACTTCTCCGCAGTCAATGTGCATGTCAACCGCAACGGCTTGCCGGATGGCAACTACACCGGAACGGTGACGGTGCTGTCGAACGGCGGGGATATTCCGATTCAGGTGTCCATCAGCGTCGTGTCCAACCCCCCGGTGACGGATGTCAACCTGTTCGTGCTGCTCGTCGATGCCGTCACTTTCGAAACGGTTGCGGGTGCACTGGTCAATCCGGCCACGAGCCTCGACTACGAGCTGCTCGATCTTCCGGCCGGCGAGTATTACCTCGTCTGCGGTTCGGATGACGATGGCGATCAGTTCATCTTCGGCGAGGGTGACCTGTACACGGGCATCTATCCGACGATCAACGACCCGGAAACGATCCTGCTGCAGAACGGGGACAGCATCCAGAGCCTCGACTTCCCGGTGACCGGCGGATCCGCGCCCGCGCCGCTGTGGCCGGGCTTCGTGCCGCGCCGACAGCCTACTGCCGCACGATGAGTTCGAGGTGAACCGGCTTGGCGGTGCAGGGGATGGTGACGAGTTCCCAGGGGCTCGTCAGCACCATCGTCACGATCGCATCGGGAGCGGGGCCGACCGCTTCCGCCGTGACGATCAGGGCCTCGGGCCCATCGGTGATGGAGCGGACCTGCAGGCTCCATCCGCCGCTGCTGCGTTGACCTGCGCTGACCAGCAGCGCGCAGTACTTCCCGAAATCGATCGCGGGCCATTCCTGCTCGGGGATCTGCCACTCTGGACGCGCTGCGGTCTGCTGCTGCCAATCCTGAGCGGTGCGGATCAGCACGGCTCCCGGTTGGTTGAAGCCCGAGTGCAGTCCCCGGCCGAGCGATTGGAAGGCAAGCATGTCGGGAGAGTCGGCGGGGGGCTGCTGGCAGGCGGTGAGCAAGGCCAGCGGGAGGGCGCGGAAGAGCTTCATCGTCAAAGCAGTGTAGGGCAGTTCGGGCCGGCCTGTCAGCCGCTAGAATCCGCGGCCTTATGAAGCAATTCCGACTCCTTCTGGCATCCCTCACCGGCCTGTCCCTGCTCGGCTTCGCAGTCGGCAGCGCGCGCGCCGACGAGGGCATGTGGCTGTTCAACCGCGTTCCCAAGCAGGCTCTCAAGGAGAAGTACGGCTTCGATGCCACGGATGCGTGGCTCGAGCATGTGCAGAAGTCCGCGGTGCGCATTGGAACGGGTGGCTCCGGTTCACTGGTGTCTCCTAAGGGGCTGGTGATGACCAATCACCACGTCGGCCGCGACATGCTGGAGAAGCTCAGCACGGCGGAGCGCAACCTGATCGAGAACGGCTTCTACGCGCGCACTCAGGCCGAGGAACTGCGCTGCCCGGATCTGGAAGTCGACATCCTGTGGTCGATCGAGGATGTCACCGACCGCGTCATGGGCGCCGCCAAGGCTGCTCCGGACGCCGCGGCTGCCGGTCGCGCCAAGCGCGAGACCATGTCGGCCATCGAAAAGGAGTCCAAGGAGGCGACGGGACTGAAGAGCCAGGTCGTCACGCTCTATCAGGGCGGGCGCTACCACCTTTACCGCTATCGCTCCTTCCAAGACGTCCGTCTGGTGATGGCGCCCGAGGCGCAGATCGCCTTCTTCGGCGGGGATCCGGACAACTTCGAGTTCCCGCGCTTCGATCTCGACATGTGCTTCTTCCGCATCTACGAGAACGACAAGCCGCTGGAGAACGAGCACTTCCTTGAGTGGAGCCGCAACGGCGTGCGTGACGGGGAGCTGACCTTCGTTGCCGGCCATCCCGGCACCACCCAGCGCCTGTTCACCGTGGCGCATCTCGAGTTTCTGCGCGATGTCGCCTATCCGGTCCAGATGGGCGGCATGTGGCGCCGCGAGGTGCAACTGCTGAACTTCGCCGGTCGCAGCGAGGAAAACCGCCGCATCAGCGAAGGCGACCTCTTCTCGGTGCAGAACAGCCGCAAGGCCCGCACCGGCATCTTTCAGGGTCTGATGGACGAGCGCCTCATGGCGGAAAAGCGCGCCAAGGAGACGGAACTGCGCGCCGCCGTGGATGCCAACCCGGAATACAAGGCGCAGTGGGGGGATGGCTGGGATCAGGTCGCCAAGGCGCAGGGCGCCTTCGAGAGCTTCTTCATCCGCTATTCGGCACCGGGGCTCGGTCGCGGCGGCCTGGGCCAGCTCTTCGGCAAGGCGCGCGATCTGGTGCGCCTGGCGGAGGAAAAGCCCAAGGAAAACGCCAAGCGGCTGCGTGAGTACTCCGACTCCAACATGCCCTCGCTGGAGCAGCAGCTGTTCTCGCCCGCGCCGATCTATCCTGCGCTGGAGATCGACTCCGTGGCCAGCGCACTGGGGCGCATGGTTGAGCTGCTCGGTGGCGAGGATCCGCTCGTCAAGCAGGCGCTGGCGGGGCTGCCGCCCAAGCTCCGCGCCGAGCAACTGGTGCTGGGCTGCAAGCTTGGGGACATCGCCGAGCGCCGGCGCTACTACGAAGGCGGCAAGGCCGCTATCGATGCGTCGACGGATCCGATGATCTTGCTCGCAAAGGCGCTGGATGCGGAGAACCGCTCCCTGCGCAAGCGCTGGGAGGACGAGGTCGATGCGCAGGAGAAGGCGGGCTACAACAAAATCGCAGCTGCGCAGTTCGCGATCTACGGCGAGAAGGTCTATCCGGATGCCACCTTCACGCTGCGCCTGACCTACGGCACAGTCAAGGGTTATCAGGAAAACGGCCAGGCCGTCGCGCCGTTCACGACCTTCGCCGGCCTGTACGAGCGCAGCAAGGATCGCAATAACGAAGGTCCGTTCCGACTGCCCAAGCGCTGGGAAGAGAAGCGCTCGGTGCTCAACCCCAACACTCCCTACAACTTCGTGACCACGCACGACATCATCGGCGGCAACTCGGGTTCGCCGGTGGTGAATCGGGACGGTCAGGTCGTGGGCCTGATCTTTGACGGCAACATCCAGAGCCTGATCTTCAATATCGCGTACGAGGAAGAGCAGGCGCGCTCCGTCAGCGTGGACTCGCGGGCCATCATCGAAGCCATGCGCAAGGTCTACGACTGCGCGCCGCTGGCAGACGAGCTCGAGAATTCCAAGCGCGCACGCTGAGCGGGCGGTCAACCGAATGCGCGGGGCCGGGCCTCTCGATGAGGGGCCCGGCCTCGCGCCTTTGGGACGGAAGAACTTTCCACCCAGGTGTCGCGTGATCTCCGTGCACAGGCGCAAGTCCAGCCACTTCGAACTCCGATGATGGAGTCGAGCATCCCCATGATCGACGTCAGAACCCTGCAAGCCCTTCGCGAGCTGGGCGGCGAGCACGACCTCGTCCGCGAGCTGATCGACCTCTTCCTCGAGGACGCGCCGGCGCGACTCCAGTCCATGCAGGCCGCCGTCGGAGGGCCGGACTTCACCACGCTTGAGCTTCAGGCTCACACGCTGAAATCCTCGAGCGTGAATCTCGGAGCCGAAGAGCTCTCGCGCCTCTGCGCGCGTCTGGAGCTGGCTGCACGTCATGCGGATGCGGCTGCCTGCAAGCAGCTCGTGTCCCGCGTGCATGCGGTCTATGAGATCAATGCGCGCGAACTGCGGGAGGTGCGCTGAGATGGCCGTGAAACAAACCTTCGAGGAACTCAAGTTGACGGCGAAGTTGCCTTCTCCTCCTGGTGTGGGAATGCGCGTTCTCGAGATCACGCGAAGCGAAGACTATGCTGCGCAGGAAATCGCTGAGGCCATCATGGCGGACTCCGCGCTGACGGGGCGTCTGCTGAAGATCGCCAATAGCGCGATGCACTCGACGGCGCAGCCCGTCACCACGATCGTGGAGGCAACGATGCGGCTAGGCGTCAGCGCTGTACGCAATGTGGCGCTGGGGCTTTCGATGATCAGCTCGAACCGGCAGGGCGGATGCGAGCCGTTCGACTACGAGCGCTACTGGGCTAAATCGCTGGCGCGTGCACTCGCTGCACAGGCCATCAGTCGGCATTGCCGTCGCGGCTCGCCTTCGGAGGCGTATGTTATGGGTCTCTTGTGTGAGATCGGCACGCTGGCGCTCGCCTCGGTCTATCCCGAGCAATACGGAATTCTACTGAAGGAGACGGTGCTGACCGGAACCACCCGTCTGGCGCAGCGCGAGCGCGAACAGTTCGGTATTGATCACTGCGAGGTCGGGGCCCTCATGATCGAGGATTGGGGTCTTCCTCGCGCCTATGCTGAAGCCCTTCTTGGATTCGAGTCGCATCAGACGGATGCCATCGCGCTCGATCAGGGTGCGGCGGAGTTGGCGCTGACGCTGCGAGATGCGGAAATCGTCGCGCAAGTTCTGCTGGCGAATGCCAACAGCGGGCAGGAAAACCTGCGGGCTCTCCTTCGGAACTTGGAAGAACTGGCTCAGCGCATGGGAATGGGGGCCGCGGAACTCCGCACGTTCCATGAACGGCTGACGCGTGAATTCAAGGAATGGCTTCGCATTCTGAAACTTCCCAAGCGAGAGGTGACAGAGATCGCATCACTGCAGGACGCCACCCGGGCGATCCCGCGCCGTCTGGAAGAACCCGGCGAGGTGGATCTCAACGCCGCGCAGGCTCTCCATCGCACCGTGACCGCCGCGCACGAAGCCAGAGCACCCCGCGGCATACGCATTCTCGTCGTTGACGATGATCCTGTTTCCCTGCGGATCCTGGAGCAGGCTCTCGCGCAGGAGGGCCATCAGGTCACCACGGCACGCGACGGGCGCGAAGCCCTCCAGTTGGCGCTCGAGCACAATCCGCAGGCAGTCATCTCCGACTGGATGATGCCGCGCATGGACGGAGTAGAGCTGTGCCGCACCCTGCGCTCCATCGAGCAGGGTCGCGAAATGTACTTCCTGCTGCTGACGAGCTGCGATGATGAGCAACGAACGGTGCAGGCCTTTGAGGCTGGCGTCGACGACTACATCACGAAGGCGATCAGCCCGCGCCTGCTCATGGCCCGTCTCAAGGGCAGTCAGCGCCTGATCGAGATCAAGGCTGCACGCGAGCGCGATCGCATCAACATGAGCGAACAGGTCAAGGAGCTCGCGATCGCCAAGCGCCGGCTCAAGGCCACGGCCAACACGGATGTCCTGACGGGATTGCCCAACCGCCGGGCGATAATCGAGGCGTTGGAGGCCGAGTGGAGCGTGTCGATCGGCTCGGGAGCGCCGCTCTCGGTGATCATGATCGACGTGGATCACTTCAAACAGGTCAACGACCGGCACGGCCATGATGTGGGCGACGAAGTGCTGCGTGAGATCGCACGGGTGCTGCGGGCCAACATCCGTCTGGGTGAAGTTGTCGCCCGGTTGGGTGGAGAGGAATTCCTCGTCATCTGTCCCAACACGCGCCATGACCAGGCTGTGATGGGGGCGGAGCGGATGCGCCAGGCCATCGAACGGAAGCTGATCCATGCCGGCTCCTTTACCGGTGCGGTGACCGCGAGCTTCGGCGTCGCAGAGCGCCTCGCAGTGATGCAGGACAGCGCCCAGCTGCTGAAGCGGGCGGATGAAGCCGTCTATCAGGCCAAGGCCTCGGGCCGCAATGCCGTCTGCGGAGACGGGGGCGCGGACCGCGCCGCCAAGCGGGCCTGAGTCAGACCATGCTGCTGCGTTTCGAGGAACTCAAACAGGCGGGCGGGCTGTGCTCCCCCGTTTCGATCGGCATCGCCATTCTGCAGGCTTCCAAGTCGGCGGCTTGCGGACTCGACTCGTTGACCTCGATCGCGGAGCGGGATCCCGCCAGCGCCCTGCGCATCATCCAGGCCGCCAATCAGGCCCGCAGTTACGGATCCGAGCGCATTGTCAGCGTGAGGATGGCAGCGTTGGAGCTGGGCACGGCCCGCACGCGTGAAGAGCTGCTGCGCTTCAACCTCGCTTCACCGAACCGTCCGGGGTTTTGCTCGGCGTTCGATTACGATGAATTTTGGTCCTGGTCCATCGCCTGCGCGCACGCCTCGCGCCAACTGGCCGAGCATGTGCCCGCTCTCGATCCCGAGGGTGCCTATGTGCTGGGTCTGGCTTCGCACTGCGGCGAACTGGGACTCGCCACCGCCCATTCGGAGCGCTACCGCAGTCTTCTGCAGACGCAGCTGCATTCTGCGGGCACCGAGCTGTGCCGGATCGAGCAGAAACAATTCCAGATTTCGCGCTGGGAAATCGGCGCGCTGCTGCTGGCGGAGGCAGGTCTGCCGGTTGCCTATCGGCATGCGCTGCTGGAGCGTGTTCGTCCCGATCAGGCGCCTGCGACGAGTGTGGAGCGCGCGCTTTCGGATGTACTTGCCGCCGCAGAGGCGATCGCGGATACGATTGTCGGGCGCCGCTGCAGCGGGCCGCAGGATCAGGACGCATGGCGGCGTCTGGTGCGACATGGAGCGCATTTGACCTTGTCGGAAACGCGCCTGCACGGGGTTGTAGAGGCTGTGCGCAGGTCATGGTCCGAGGCGACGCTACTCCTGCAAGAGGAGTACGGCGCGGGTGGGATCATCGGTCCGGAACTGGGCATGCTGCTCAGCGCAGCGGCGGCGGTTCGTCCTCGAGCGCTGGTGGTTGATGCGGATCCGGCGGTGCTGCGTCTCATGCAGGACACGCTGACCGAAGCGGGCTACGAGGTGGTGACCGCCGGCGACGGGCTGGAGGCGCTGCGCGTGCTCGAACGGGTGCACCCGGAGATTGTCATCGCCGACTGGAACGCAGCGCAGCTCAACGGCGCGCAGCTGTGCTCGCAGATGCGCCGCCACGAATACGGGCTGCGCTCCTATCTGATCACGCTGACGGAGCCTGACTCCGAGGAACAGCATGTCGAGTCGTTCCGCAGCGGTGCCGACGATTGTCTGCACAAGCCCGTCAGCCCGCGCGTCCTGCTCGCCCGCGTTCAGGCCGGTCGTCGCCTTGTTGAACTGCAGAAGCAGGTTGAGCATGACAAGCAGGAGCGCCTGCGTCAGATCTCCGAGCTGAGCCTGTTGACTCGTCGTCTGGAGGCCTCGAGCACCGTGGATGACCTGACGGGACTTCCCAACCGGCGCTATGCGCTCTCCCGACTGGAAGAGGAATGGCGCGCCGCCGAGCGGCTTGGCACTCCGCTTTCGGTGATCATGATCGATGTCGATCACTTCAAGCGCATCAACGACCTGCTGGGCCACAGTCAGGGTGACGCCGTGCTGCAGGAGATCGGCATAGCCATGCTGGCCCGCGTTCGTCGAGCCGATGTCATCTGTCGCATGGGCGGCGAGGAATTCCTCGTGATCAATGTTGACAGTGATCTCGAGGGCGCCATGCATTGCGCAGAACGCCTGCGCAGTTCCGTTGAGCGCCGCGGCATGCAAGGTGCTGACCCGCAGTCACCGATCACGATCTCACTGGGTGTCGCCACTCGCAGCGCCGACATGGCGAGCTGCGCAGAGTTGCTCAAGGCTGCGGACGCGGCCCTGTATGAAGCCAAGGCAGCCGGTCGCAATGCGGTACGGGGGCCGCTCAAGCCGTGATAGAGCGGCGCTGGCAGCTTGGCGCCGGTCTGGGCGGCCTGATTGCGCTGGCCCTGCTGCTGGTGGTGGGGCAACCGATCATGCAGTCCCCGTTGGGTGAGGAGACTCGCGTGCGGCGCGAGCTGCACGCGTTGCTCGACAGCACGGAGCGCGGCTCGCTGCCGGTCGAGGCTCTGCTGCAACGAATACCGGAGGCGGGGCTGCTCGATGCGCCAAGCATCGAGCGCGATCTGCGATCCGGCATCAGTCCGGGCACGCAGGGCCGGCTGCGGGTCAGCCTGCAGAATGCGGAGTCTGCCGCCGAGCTACGAACGCAGGCGCGTCTGCAATGGTGCGGCTGGCTCGCGCTGGCCGCCGTTTGCGGACTTGCGCTCTGCTTGCGAGGCCTGTGGGAGTCAGGTCGCGTGGGAGCCGCACAGGAACACGAAGTGCCGGCACAGACGCTGTGCCGGCGGCGACAGCGCATCTGGATTGCGGATGACCATTCGCAAAGCCGCAAGGCCACGGTGCGCCTCCTGGCGCGAGTGGGTTTCGAGGTGCTTGGCTTCGAGTCCGGAACCGCGCTGCTGGGCCGATTGCGCGCCTCCGCAGTTGCCGCTCCTGAGCTGATCGTGCTGGATCTGGAGATGCCGGGACTGCACGGCAACGCCACCGCGCGCATGCTGCGCGAGACGGGGTTCTCCGGAGCGCTGCTTGCCTTCACTGCACATGACGGCGTCGCGGAACGATTGGAGGCGCTGAGCTGCGGATTCGATGACATGGTCTGCAAGCCGATCGCGGGCGAGCGGTTCGTGTCGCTGGTTCAGGGCCTCCTGGAGCCCGGCTCGGAATCGGACCGTGAGCGCATGGCTACGGGGCGTCGGCGCATGCAGCAGGCGCTGCTGGCCTCCGATGAGCAGGATCTCGACCGACTGGCGGAGGAACTGGCGCAATGGGCCTCCGAGTCAGGACTCGCGGGACTCGAGCGCGCGGCGGCGGATGTGCTCGGGGTGCTGCGCGAAGGGCGCGCGAGCGCGGGCAGCTCGGAGCAGGGGCGCGAGCCGCTGCTGCAGGCCTGCGAGCGTCTGGATCGGCAGCTGCAGAGCCTGACGCGCTGAAAATCGCGTCGTCCGCAGATGGTGAAAGCGCGCTATGCTGGCGGGTCACCATGGACCAAAAGATCCTTCAAGATTTCGTAAACCGCACTTGGGATGCGTCGATCATCCCGACGATCACCGAGTACATCAGGATTCCCAACAAGTCGCCGTACTTCGAGGCTGACTGGCAGAAGCTCGGTCACATGGACCGGGCCGTGGCGCTGATCGAGGCGTGGTGTCGCGCCCGCGACATCAAGGGACTCAGCGTGGAAGTGGTCCGCCTGCCGAACCGCACACCCTTGATCTTCATGGAGATCCCGGGCACCGGCGAAGACACGGTCTTGCTGTACGGTCACCTCGACAAGCAGCCCGAGTTCACGGGCTGGAATGAGGGCACAGGTCCGTGGGAGCCGGTGATGAAGGGCACGCGGCTCTACGGTCGAGGGGGCGCCGACGACGGCTACGCGGCCTTCGCCTCGCTGACTGCCATCGAAGCCCTGCAGAAGCAGAACATTCCGCACGCGCGCTGCGTGATCCTGATCGAGGCCTGCGAGGACTCCGGCAGCTACGACCTCCCTGCCTACATCGACCATCTTGAGTCGCGCATCGGCGACGTCAGCCTCGTGGTCTGCCTGGACTCCGGCTGCGGCGACTATGAGCGACTGTGGAGCACCACTTCGCTGCGCGGCTTGATCGCGGGCAACCTCGTGGTCGAGGTGCTCAAGGAAGGCGTGCACTCCGGTGATGCCAGCGGCATCGTCGCCTCCAGCTTCCGCATCGCGCGCACGGTGCTTTCGCGCCTCGAAGATCAGGAGACTGGCAAGATCCAGCTCAAGGAACTGCACGTGAAGATCCCCAAGCAGCGCCAGAAGCAGGCCAAGGCCGCCGCGAAGGTGCTGAAGAAGGCGGTCTACGACAAGTACACCTGGGTCGAAGGCATGAAGCCGATGAAGAAGGACCCGGCGGAGCTGCTGCTGAACCGCACCTGGCGTCCGACGCTCTCGGTGACGGGCGTGGCGGGCATTCCCGACATGAAGAGCGCTGGCAATGTGCTGCGCCCCTTCACCTCGCTCAAGCTCTCGATCCGCGTTCCCCCGACGGGCGATGCGGAGGTCGTGACGAAGAAGCTGAAGAAGCTGCTGGAGAAGGATCCGCCCTACGGTGCCAAGGTGCGCTTCGAGCCGGAGAAGGGTGCTTCGGGCTGGCATGCGCCTGAGCTCGCGCCCTGGCTGGAAAAGGCCGTTGCGCGCGCCTCGAAGGCCACCTTCGGCAAGGATGCGTGCTACATGGGGGAAGGCGGCTCGATTCCCTTCATGGGCATGTTGGGCAAGAAGTTCCCCAAGGCCCAGTTCCTCATCACCGTCGTGCTCGGTCCGCACTCCAATGCGCACGGCCCCAATGAATTCCTCGACATCCCCACGGGTAAGAAGCTCACCGCAAGCGTGGCCATGGTGATCGCGGATCACTTCACCCGCGAACCTGCGGGCAAGTCGGGCTCTTCCGGCAAGGCGAGCAAGGCTGCCAAGCCGGCCAAGGCGGAGAAGGCTGGCAAGAAGGCCAAGAAGGCCGAGAAGGCCGAGAAGGCCGAGAAGGCCGAGAAGAAGCGCTGAAAAGCTCCCCCGCAGGTGCGCGGCGCAGCGGACAATGCCTGACATGTCCCTGCGCCGCGATCTTTTGGCCCTCTGCATTCCGGTTCTTTCCGCCGGTGTGATGGCTGCTGGCGGCTTCGCGCTGATCCAGGGCACGAACGTCACACCCGCCGAGCACGCTGTCTGGTACCCCAATGGACGCCTGCGCAGCGTCGAGTGGCGCAGCTGTATGGGTCGTGACGGGCTTTGTCTCTACTGGCATCCCGATGGCGCACTGGATCAGCAACGCAGCGCGATCTATCGGCCGGTGGGAGTGCCGCTGGCGATCCCTGCACACATCGTCGCCGATGCGCAGCCCGTCGCCGATGCGCGTTTGCAGCTCGAGACGCGCCTGTTGCGTGAGTCGATGCAGCGGTTTGCCGCGCAGCATGAGCGCATGCCCTCGGGGCTTGTGGAGCTGCGCGATGCAGGCCTGTTGGCGGGGTCCCGCTCCGTGCCGCGGGATCCGTTCGGTCAGCCTTGGCTGTACGTGGCTGAGACTCCGCTCAAGCCCGCTCGTCTGGAGTCGCAGGCGGCCGAGCTGGTATGTGAGTTCGTTGGGGGAGCTCCCGCCTGTCAGTGGCGCAGAGCTCCCTGAACCCGATCACCACTCGTTGGGTTGGCGCGCGCCGAGGCCGGGGCCGTACACGATCGCGTTGGAAAGCAGACGCATCGTGCCCCGGAACCAGCCGCGGAACTCGGGCGCGCAGGCAAACAGGATCACCTGTCCATTGCCCATGCGCTCGACCGTGCAGTATGCCCCGTCACCAAGGCGCTCGCGCGCTTCCGGCCAGACCAGACCCGACAGGCGCACGCGGGGGGCGGCTGCCAATCGCACCGGCGTGTGCACCGGCAGGCTGCTCAGCAGCACGCTCGAGCCCTCGTAGTACACCGGCAGTTCCGCGCCGCAGCCGAAGGTCAGCCAATGATCGAGATTGTTCTCACCCCGCAGCAGCGCACCGCGCGGCGAGAACGTGCGCGCCCACTCGTCCCAGCGCGCGAGTTCCTCATCGCTGCGTCCGGGCTTGGATTCCTCAGGGCTCACGGGCTGCGGCTCCTTGTCGCCGAAGACCAGCCCCGCATCGACGCTGTGCTGTCCTGCGCTGCGCTCGCGCTGCACCGCTTCGCGATAGCGCGGCAGTTCCTTCAGGGCGGTGGACCGATCGACGACGCTCGTCAGGCCGATGCCGGCGGAAATGATCGCCGATGCGGAGGCCCCCGAAGCGATCAGCGTGCCGCCGCCTTCAACCCAGGCGCGCAGCTGCTCGGCGTTTTCCTTCAGCAGCGTGCCCACGCCTCCGCCTTCAGGCACCACCAGCACGTTGTACTTGCGCAGGTCGTAGCCGCCGAGTTCCTGGGCGTTGACCTGCGAGCAGGGCAGGCCCAGCCGCGTGTCGATGAGGTGCCAGCTGTGCCCGAAGGAGTCGGTGCTGATGGGGGCGTTGGAAAGCAGGCCGACGCGCGGACGCGCCAGCAGTGCGAACTTGCCGCCGCCCAGATCCGGCCCGGAATCCATGCTGCGAGCGGTGCCCGCGGCAAAGGCCCGGACGCCAGCGCGGACCGCTGCGCGCTCGACCTTGCCGGCGACATCGGTGCCGTTCTCATGCCGGCGAACCAGCAGGCTGCCGCGCTTCAGGCGTGCGATCGGCTGCGCATCGACGGCCGCGCTCGCCGCGCTCCAGATGGCGAAGGGTTCCTCCGCGATCTCCACGCGCAGTCCCAGTTCCATCGCTTCCACGGCGAAGCGCACGGCCGAGTCGTCCTGTCCGTCGACGGCCCAGCCATACACCGGCAATTCCGCCGGAGTCAGTGCGACAACACCGCCCATGGATTCATCCCAGCGACTCAACCGCTCGGACTTCACCTCACCCAGCTGCGCCCAACAGGCCTCGAGATCGTAGGCGTGGGCCGGAGACCAGGCGGTCACGTCATAGGCCTTGGACTGCTGCTTGCGCTCCAACTCCTTGCGCTCCCGATCGAGCGAGCCCTGGTCGTAGCGCGGATCGAAGGACAGGAAGTCGAGCACCATCGCACCCAGCGGCTGGCGGGCGTGGATCACCAGTGCGCCTTTGGGGAATTCCATCGTCTCGAGCCGGCCGGAAAGCAGCGCGTCGACGTGCTGAGCGCGCACAGACTCCTGCGTGCGCCACACTTCGAGTCCTTGCTGCATCAGGCGCTCGATCAGCTCGCGCTCGCGCGACGGATGGCGGCCGGGAATCAGGACGAAGCTCCGTTCGGACCCGGGCGCGTCCTTGGACAGTGCGCGTTGGCGCGACTCTAGATACCCGCGCAGCAGCGCCTCACGGTTCTTGAACAGCGTGACCGTGTTGGCGACGGCGCTGACCGCTTGATGATGCACTGCCTCGCGGTAGGTCGCGATCTCGCCCGAGGCCCGGCGCAGGGCCTGACCGTGGAAGCGCGCCTGCTCATAGAGGATGCCGACAGCGCCCTGATAGCTGCCCCAGGAATCGGTGTAGCCCGGGTACCAGGAATCCGCCCACTCGCGCGTGTAGTAGCTCCAGCCGTAGCGGTCGAAGGCACCGGCTTGATCGGCAGCGAAGACCGGCCACCACTTGAGCGTGTGGCGCGGGAAATTCGGAGTCAGCGGATCCGTGGCCGGGTAGAAGAGATAGGTGTCCAGCCCGCCCATCTCGTGGGCATCCACGAGCAGTTGCGGCCTGTATTTGCGGATCGCAGCCCAGCGTGCTCGTGTTTCCGGCTGCGTGCCCCACAGCCAATCCCGATTCATGTCGAACAGGAAGTGATTCCCGCGTCCGTACGGCCAGCGTCCGCGCTGCATCGCATCCGGATCGAGATTGGGCACATAGCCGGCACCCTGCACGAGCTGCGAAAGAATACGCTCGCGTCCATCCGGGTTCTGGCAGGGATCGATCACGATCACGGTCTGCTCCAGCAGCGCGAGCACATCCGCGCCCGTGCCGGCGGCAAAGTGCCAAGCCGTCGCCAACGCCGAGTCCGAGCCGGACATCTCATCGCCGTGGATGCTGTGGCCCAGCCAGGCCACCGCCGGTGATTGCCTGACGATCCGCTCCAACTCGGCATCAGCGACACCACGCGGATCGGCCAGCTTGCCGAGATCAGCGAGGATCGAGTCCAGTCGCTGCAGGTTGGCCGGCGCGCTGATCACGAACAGCACCAGCTCCCGTCCTTCGTGCGTCCGACCGAAGACCTCTTCGCGCATGCGCTGGTTGTCCTTCGCCATCGCGCGCAGCGCGGTGAGGATCTCGTGATGGTGCGCCGTGAAGCTGCCGAGCGGCTGGCGCAGCAGCTTGTCGGGATGAGGCACTGCGGGATCGTGCGTGGTGCCGGGGAAGAAAGGCTCCTGCGGCAGTTCGCGGGCAGCATCGCCGAAACGCAGCGAGGGTTCCTCGCGCGGCGTCTGGGTGGCCCGAGTCGAGGCCGAAGCAGGGGCGGGGGCGGGGGAGAGGGAGGGGGGCAGGGCGCAGCCGATCAGGGCAGCCGCCGCCAACACACAGGGGGCACAGAACAGCATGGGGGGGAGTCTAGCGAGCGGGGAGCTTTGGTAGGATGCGCCGCGGGAGGGCCCCTAGCTCAGTCGGTTAGAGCTGGCGACTCATAATCGCTTGGTCGCAGGTTCGAGTCCTGCGGGGCCCACCTTCCTATTATCTGCTGGTCATTTTAAGGAAATCGCAATTAGGCGGGCGGGGCAGCCGGGCGGCGGAGCCTTGTGGATCACGGCGGAGGGATACAATGATGGACTCCTGAACCCCTCCCCGATGCCAAGCGACACCCCCCTGCGGCCGATCGATTCCGACCCACCTCGACAGGGGGCGCGGCACTCATGAGCGCCCAAGCCACTGCCAAGCCCGCCGCGGATGGCCACCTGCGGCAACTGACCCCGCTGCTCGTCTGGGCCGTCGTCTTCTGCGACATCGGTACCAGCGTTTTCTATGTGCCGGGTCTGCTCTACCGCAACCCGCATGTCGGCGACCTCGCGCCCCTGTTCGTCAGCGCGACCTTCATCGGGTTCCTGTTGCTGGCTTACAAGTATGTCGAGATTTGCTGGCGAATCCCGGACGGCGGCGGCGTCGTCAACATCGCCAATATGGCGTTCACCCCTGTGGTGGCGTGCCTCGGCGGCCTCTTCATCTCGGTCTCGTACTTCCTGACCTCGGCAATCTCCTCGATCGCGGGCATTCACTATCTTTCCAGCCTTTTTCCCGTGCTGGAGCACCATGTGGTGGCGCTCTCGGTGGCGTCCCTGCTGCTGCTGGCGATCGTGAACACCGTGGGCATCCGAGAGAGCGCAGGGCTGGCACTGCTGCTCGCCACAGCCTCGTTCATCACGAGTTGCACGGCGGTCGTGATGATCGTGACGCATCTCCAGCCCGAGGAATGGAGCCGCGTTTGGGAGAACCTTGCACAGGTCAAGGATGTCAGCGGGACGACGTTCCTCGTCGGCTTTTCGTTGGCTTGGCTGGCCTTCTCAGGGCTCGAGGCGATCAGCCAGCTGAGCCCCGCGATGAAGCTGCCGATCAAGGCCTCCGCGACCCGCGGCATGATCTACGTCGTGGTGGCCATGTTCGCCACCTCGCCGTTCCTGACACTGTTCGCCATCGCGCTGCTGCCGGTGGAGATCAAGGTGGGCGAAGGGGAGAAGCTGATCTCGGCCCTGGGTCAGGCCTATGGCGGGAATTGGCTGATGACCGCCATCGTGCTTTCGGGCTCTGCGTTGCTGCTGCTCGCCGCGAATACGGCGATCATCGGCTGCTACCACGTCTTCATCGCGCTGTCGGATCGGGGCTTCCTGCCCTCGACGATCGCCATGCGCAACCGCCGCTTCGGCACTCCGCAGCTGGCGATCCTTGTGGCCACGCTGGTGCCGATCATCGTGATCTACTTTGCGCGGGGCGACATGGATCTGCTCGGCGATCTGTACGCCTTCGGACTGCTGGGAGCGTTCGGACTCAGCTCCGCCGGCCTCGATGTGATCCGCTGGCGCGAGGGGCAGCGCGGCGCACGCGTGTGGATCGGTATCGCCACCACGGTCATGGTCGTCGTGGCGTGGATGGTCAATCTGTACATGAAGCCCAACTCCACGCTGATCGGCACGCTGCTGGTCGCCGTGGGCGCCATCATCGCCGTGGGGACCCGGCGCAAGTGGTTCAGTGATCTGCTGTACCAGATGCCGTTCGTCGCCAAGGTCGCGCCGACACGCATCCAGGAGGGCGAGGCTCAGCTCGAGGACGATCAGGCGCTGGAGATCCTAAGCCTCAATCAGGCCGAGTCGATCGCGCAGCTCTATCCGTCCAAAACCATGATTGCCATCCGGGCACACAATCCCGGGCTGCTGAGCGAGGCGATCTCGCGGGAAAAGGGCTTGGGCGGGCGCACGGTCTACGCCCTCTATGTCGAGGAATACACCGGCCTTTTCGTGGGCTCCGCCAACCGCAAGCCGGCTCAGGAAGGCATCGAGGCGCTCAAGCTCTCCGTGCGGGCTGGCGAAGCCGAGGGGATGATGGTCATCCCCGTGTACACGGTCTCATGGAATGCGGTGGAGGGCATCAAGCGCGCCGCAGAGTCGCTGGATGTCTCCGCCATCATGATCGGTGCGACGCAACGCACCACGATCTACCACCTCTTGCGAGGGCACGTGCTCGCAGGTCTCACCAAGCGCCTGCCGCCGGGCATCCGACTCCTGATCTATGGCTGAAACCGCGACGCAATCGTCATTCCTCACGGATCACTGGGGCATGTGGGCCCTCTTCGTGGTCCTCATTCTCGGCGTGATGGTGGTGGATCTGGGCATCTTCCACAAGAAGCAGCACGAGGTCAGTGTCAAGGAAGCCCTCGGCTGGACGGCTGTCTGGGTCACACTGGGACTGGCTTTCAATCTGCTCATCTGGTGGCAGGTCGACCGTCCGGCTCTCGAAGCGGCCGGTCCTGCCGGCTACACGCCGCTCTGGCCGCAGTATCTGACCTGCTACATCACCGAGTACGCGCTCTCGGTCGACAACATCTTCGTCTTTCTGGTCATCTTCACCTACTTCGCCGTGCCGGCGGAGAGTCAGCACCGCGTGCTGTTCTGGGGTGTGCTGGGGGCGATGTTCTTTCGCGGCGTGTTCCTGCTGACCGGGGTGGCGCTGATCGAGCGCTTCCACTGGACGATCTGGATACTGGCGGGAATCCTGATCCTGACCGGGCTCAAGCTGCTCTTCTCCAAGGACGAGCAGATGGAGCCGGAGAAGAATCTGGTCCTGCGACTTGTGCGGCGCTTCATCCCCGTCACCAATCACTACGAAGGTTCGAAGTTCTTCGTACGGACAGCGGGCCGTCTGCATGCGACACCGTTGTTCCTGACGCTGCTGGTGATCGAGACCACGGACATCCTGTTTGCGGTCGACTCGGTTCCTGCCGCGCTGGGCATCAGCCAGAACACCTTCGTGCTCTACACCTCGAACATCTTCGCCATCATGGGCCTGCGGTCGCTGTTCTTTGCGGTCGCCGGGCTCCTGAAGTATCTGCACTACCTCAAGATCGGCCTTTCGCTGATCCTGGTGTTCGTAGGTACGAAGATGATCCTGCCTCTCATGGGCGGAGCCAAGATCCCGGTGGAACTCTCTCTGGCTGTCGTCGGTGGAATTCTCGTGCTGGCCGTGATCGCTTCCGTGATCCGTGCCCGCATGGTCCCTGAGGAGTCGAACTCATGAGCATTGTCGTCGGTACCGATTTCAGCGCTGCCTCCGCCGAGACGCTGCGTGCTGCGGCCGCTTGGGCCAAGCGCACGAACGAAAAGCTGGTGGTCGTGCATGCCACGGGGCTGGAAGGCACGGGCCTCGTGCAGCCAGGCAGCGCACTCGATCAGGTCGAGCGCGCCCTTTTGGGGCGTCTGGAAGGCGAAGTGTCGAGCGCGCGCGGCATGGGAGCCGAGACCGATGGCGAGCTGCTGCATGGCGACAGCGATGCGACGCTGGTGGCCCGCGCCGGCCACTGCACCGCTGCCCTTCTGGCCGTCGGCGCCGTGGGGCGTCGCGGCTTCGCGAACTGGCTGCTGGGTTCGACGGCCGACCGCGTGGCACGCTCGAGTCGCCGTCCGGTGCTGGTGGTGCGCGCTGCGCTGCCGCTTGAGGACTGGCTTTCCGGCAAGCGCACGCTCAAGGTCGCGGTGGCCTTTGATCGCACGCCGACAGCGCAGGCGGCGCTGCAGTGGGCCATGGGGCTGGAAAAGCTCGGTCGCATCGAACTGTCCCTGCTGCACAGCTACTCGCTCGCAGAAGAGCACCGCCGCCGCAAGATCGCCGGCCCGCTGCCGATCGGTCAGGTGGATCCGGCGGTGACGAATGATCTGGGGCGAGAGCTCGCCGATGCCGCGCGTGCTGCGGGCTGCGCGCAGCCGAAGCTGCTCGTCGAGGGCACGCTCGGTCGCGCCAGCGACGGCGTGTGCCAGATGGCGCGGGCGCAGGGCGCGGATCTGGTGGTCGTGGGCAATCACCACCATCAGGGCCTGCTGCGGGCCTGGCACGGTTCGGTGTCTCAGGGCGTGATCGAGCACTGCCACACGAATGTGGCCTCGATCAGCGTCAGCACCTGACAGCCGTCTTCGACCGCGATTGGATCGCAGCGAGCGTTCCGTCCCACAAGCCGATGCGGGCCTGCAGGGCGCGCACGGCCGCGTCCGTAGCCTGACGCCAGCTCTCGTCGCTGTTTCCGCAGACTTCCAGCAGCAGCTGCTGAGACAGTGGGCCGTGCGATCCTGAGTCCACCTCGATGTGGCGCTCGAGGTACAGCTGGTACAGCGAGTAGCGGCCGGGGAA
>SXGT01785283.1_pt1 | contig 27589 bp, 22 predicted proteins | sample 3176221 | NCBI WGS metagenome assembly SXGT01 (sample SAMN11356862, study PRJNA531348) | freshwater metagenome | isolation source: freshwater sample F1-120 | place: China: Fuxian Lake, Yuxi | collected 2017-12-25
CGACCACCTCGTACCGTTGGAGCATGAAGGTGCTCGTCGTCGAGGACGATCCGTCGATGGCGGCCGCGATCACACGCGCCCTCCGTGCAGCTGGCGTGGTAGCCGACATCGCCGGCACCTCGGACGACGCGTTGTGGATGGCCGACGCGGCACAGTACGACGTCATTGTGCTTGACGTCACGCTGCCCGATCGAGACGGGTTCGAAACCTGCCGGTTGTTTCGGACAGGCCGTAACTGGACACCAATCATCATGGTGACCGCGCGCGATGCCGTCGACGACCGCGTGCACGGACTCGATGCGGGCGCAGACGACTACCTCACCAAACCGTTCTCCTTGGCCGAGTTGTTGGCACGCCTGCGTGCACTTTCGCGTCGTGAACTCGGCGAACGGCCGGTCGACCATGTGGTCGGCGACCTCCGTCTCGACCCGGCCGCGCGACGGGTACGCCGTGGAGAAGTCGAAATCTCCTTGTCGGCGCGCGAGTTCGCGATGTTGGAAGCATTCATGCGGGTGCCGGGCCAAGTTCTCAGCCATCTGCAGTTGCTCGAAGCCGCGTGGGACTTCGGCTACGAACACCGCTCCAACGTCGTCGAGGTCTACGTTCGGTATCTGCGAGAGAAAATCGATCGACCGTTCGGGGTCGTCTCGATCGAAACGGTCCGCGGCATGGGATACCGGTTACGCGAAGACGGCGGGCGATGAGCCGCCTGCCAATTCGGGTGCGACTCACTGCCGCGTTCGCGATCGCGATGATGCTGATGATCACGGTCGCGGCATGGTTCGTTTGGATTCGATTGCGCGACGATCGCAACGATGCCGTCGATGCGAGTCTTCGAGCCCGCTCCGAAGCCGCGCTCGAGGCGTTCGCAGCAGGATCCCCGATCGAGAACGTCGCCCTCGAAGACCCTGAAGAGAGCTTCGTCCAAGTCCTCGACGATTCGGGCCATCCCCTCAACACCGCCGGGCAATTGCGCGGACCCGCGCTCACCTTCGACGAAGCACAAGCGGCACGCAACGAACCCGTCACATTTGAACGCCGATACCTCGGGATCGATGGAGCATCTCGCGTCCTCGCTCGGGCCGCTCCAGAGTCTCCGGTCGCGATCGTCGCGGTGGGGCAATCACTCAACGATCGCAACGACGCCCTCACGAGTGTTGTGACCTCGTTCGCCATCGGCGGGGTGATCGCCGTGGCGCTTGCCTCCGCGATTGGCTATGCACTCGCGACGCTGGCGTTTCGACCGATCGAGGCAATGACACAGCGCGCGCGCCACATCTCCCTCACCGAACCGGAGCCGTCCATGCCACTGTCGCCGGCTCGCGACGAGATTCGTCGGCTCGGTGAGACACTCAACGAAATGCTCGAGCGCCTCCAACGATCATTCGAGCGCGAATCGCGATTCGTCGCCGACGCGAGTCACGAACTCCGAACTCCGATCGCGGTGATGAGAACCGAGCTCGAAGGTCTGCTCCTCAGCGACAAATCCGAGCCGGTGCACGACGCGCTGACATCCGCCGTGCGAGAGTGCGAACGGTTGGCGATGCTTGCAGACGATCTGCTCGTCCTCGCCCGCACGACCGAGTTCGGATTACCCGTTCGCGCCGAAGCGGTCGACGCACACGACGCCTTGGGCGCGGTTCGCGAACGCTTCGCCGACCAAGCCGCGGAAGCCGGCCGCTACCTCGCGCTCGAGGTCGAAGAGGGCCTTTGCATCTGGGCCGACCCAGAGCGACTTCGCCAAGTCGTCACCAACCTCATCGACAACGCCTTGCGTCATGGAAGCGGCGACATCACCCTCAGCGCGCAGACCGAACAAGGATCGGTCCGCATCTCGGTGCGCGACGAAGGACCGGGGTTTCCCGCCGATCTTCTCGCGCGCGCCTTCGATCCGTTCAGCCGCGCAAAGAACGGACGAACCGGAGGCAGCGGACTCGGCCTCGCAATCGTGGCCACGATTGCCCGCGCTCACGGCGGCTCGGCAACGATCAGCACCGGCGACAGCCCGACGGTGATCGTCTGGCTGCCACAGCCGGGCACTCCGTGACGTTTCTCATCGTCGTCTCAGAACAGCTTCGTACGTTGCCCTCCACGCCGGTAACCCACCGGCTGATCAGGGAGACGAACAATGAGTCGCAGAACAACCGAACACGATGGCACCTCCGCCGTTCAACGGGTCCGACGTCGCTACCGTGTCATCGCCCTCACTGCGGCGATCGCAACGGCGATCGGCGGTGTCGGGATCGCCAACCGCGAGGGTGCCGACGGAAGCACAACCAGGACACAGTCTTCGGGCACTGACTGGGCGATCACCGAGTGCGGTACCTACTCCGGCAACGGATGCGCCCCGATGTCTCAGCGGGTGGACCTTGTTCGACCGCGCTTCTCGAACCCCACGACCATCGACAACGAGTACTTCCCCGTCGCGCACTCGGTCATACAACTCGGTCACGTCGATGGCGCACCGTTCCGGTCCGAGACAACCCGGCTGGGACGAACCGAGGCAGTCGTGTGGGAAGGCAAGCCCGTTCAGACCGTGCTGGTGCAGTACGCAGCTTGGATCGACGGTGAGATCGAGGAAGTCGCCATTGATCGTTACGCGCAAGCAGATGACGGATCGGTTTGGTACTTCGGCGAAGACGTGTACGACTACGACGAGGGTTCGATCGTGTTGACCGAAGGTACGTGGCTCGCCGGGCGCGATGGACCGCCGGCGATGATCATGCCCGCCGATCCGCGCCTCGGCGATGTCTTCCGTCCTGAGAACATCCTCGGAGTCGTCTTCGAAGAGGTCGAGGTACACGAAGTCGGCGTCACTGTCGAAGGGCCCGATGGACCGATCGACGACGCGATCATCACCCGCGAACTTCACCTCGATGGTTCGTACTCGGACAAGGTCTTTGCCCCGTCGATCGGAGAGTTTCGGACCGAGAACGCGGATGAACTCGAGGCCGTTGCCCTCGTAGTTTCGGGAACGGAGCAACCGGCGTCGCGCGACGTCGCGGCAATGATCACCGCGGCGTGGGGCACGCTCGAACTGATCCGCCTCGAGGAATGGGACGATGCAACTCGCTCCGTCGATCGCTTGACACGACACTGGCGCCGCGTGCGCACAGACGCACCCCCGCTTGTCGTCGAACCCATGACGGCGTCACTGCGAGCACTCCGTCGCGCAATCAAGGCCGAGAGCGCCGATCACGCCGAGCGGGCCACGGTCGCAGTCGCGGAGATTTCGATCGATCTCGCGGCACGAACGACGGCGGCGGCCGCGATCGAAGGCGAACGGTTCCACCTGCACGCTCAGTCGGCGCGCATCGCAGCAGCCAATGGTCAGAACGCCCTCACGACGAGTGAAGTGTCGGCGCTCGAATGGATCCGCGATCGGTTCGCGGACAACATCACGCTGGCGAACCTCGCAGAAATCGATGCTCGGCTCGCGGCGATCCGAACAGCGATGGACATCGGGAACCTTCCCGCGGTCGCCGACCACGCGGCCCGGCTGGCAGCGCTGGTACGCGTCGCAACAGTGAGGTGAATGACGAACTCGTTCGCGGCTGGCCGGTGCGAACACCGCCGGCCGGCCGCGGACGCGAAGTCAGTGGCGCGAGCCGCGACGGAGAAGGTCGGCGGGCAACTTCGCCTTCGGACGGAGTACGGCACCCGTCTCGGCGCAGATCTCACGGATCGCGCCCCACGACGACGAGTTGCTCGTCCAGAGTCGATCGAACACGGCGTCGGCCGCATCGGTGAAGCCGTGCTGCAGCCGGAAGTCGTACAGCCGCTTCTGGCGGTGCACCCGGTGTCCGAGTTGATCGGTGCGCCCCCATGCGTAGACGTCCCACGCGGATCGTTCGGCCAGGGTGAGTTCGCCGTCGGCGGGCGCGTCCTCGAATCCGCCGGACAAGCGATCGCGAGCACGCAGCAGCATCGCCGTGAGCACGCCCCGAGCGTGGCGCTCCGAAAAGGCCCGTGTCTTGTTCCGGGATTCGAACCAGCCCCCGCTGCACCACAGGTCAATGGCGCCGTCGACCAGGTTCGTCTCGCAGCCGAGGATCGGATGCGGCAGGGCCTCGTCGACGATCAGCGAAATGTCGACGGTGGGCGGAATCTGCAACGAACCCGCAACTTCTTCAATCAACCCGCGCAAAACCGCGGCATCGAACTCGACGAGGTGGAACGGATCGGGCGTGACGGTGATGGAACCCACGGAACGATTACGACTGCGATGCAGCGGCCGCCGCAACCATGGTCCGAGCGTCTTCCATCGCTTGTTGCGCGATGGCTGCGAGCTCGTCGCACTCGTCCTGCGAGAAGCCAGCCAGTTCGCGGAACTTCCGGGTGATTTGGATCGGGTTCTCTTCGCTCTCGCCGCGGAAACCACCGAGGCTGAACACCTTGTCGACCGTGCGCTGGAAGTCGAGGGCACGCTCACGACGGTCGAGGTCGTTCTCGGTGAGACGGCGCAGCCAATCGGAGCCCATCTTCACGTGGGTCACCTCGTCGGCGAGCATCCAGTCTTCGCAGAACGTCAGGATCGGGTCTTCGGTGCTCTCGCCGAAGGTCTTCATCGATGAGAACACGTCAATCGCGAGGCCTTCGAGCGCCCGGTTCACGCCGCAGAGCCGCATCACGGGGTCGGGGTTACAAGCGGCAGCGAACAAGAACGCGCTCTCGCCGTATTCACCGATGTCGGTGCCCATGTGGTCGGAGAGTTTGCAGCTGATCTCGACGTGGCGGCTCTCGTCCCAACACTGCCGGGCCATGTCGAGCTTCAGCGCGAACGGCGCGTCGGCGTCGTCGAAGTCGTAACAGGTGCGTCCGGCACCCTCGAGCGCCTGGATCTCACCCACGAAGATGCCGTGCATCAGCGAGCGGCTGCGCTCGGACACCGCAGGACGGTCGACCGACATCTGCGCAGGGCCGAGGTCGCGTGTCGACATCGCCACGTTGCGCGGGTCGAAGATCTGATCCTCGATGCGGTTGCGCCGGAACCGCTCGTCGCGAGCGAGTTCGTTCTCGTTGAGGTGACGCTTCATATCGTGGCCTCCTGCAGGTCAGGTTGGGTGCCGATGCTATCGGGACCGGCAATGCCGCCCGCGGCCGTGATGAGCCGTTCGAGCTCGCCTTGGCGACGAATCGCTCGTTCCACCTTTTCGGGCGAATCGAGCAACGACTGAATCAACATCTCGCCTTCGCGCCAGTTGTCGAACTCGTCTTGGAGCGCGAAGTTGAGGCTGCGAATCGTTGGGGAGTCCGTGATCGTCGACGTGCCGTTCATGTGGTACGTGTACGCCGCGATCGTGCGCGGAATCAGCACCCGGTACACGCCCACGAGCTTCTCGATGGTGAGTTCCGCCGCCTCGGGTTCGCTCACCGCGTCCATGAACGCGACCATCTCGTCGTTGGCGGGAGTCGTCATGCGCTCGACGTTCATCTCCCGAAGCTCCGGGAGCCGCTTCGTCCAGAGTTCGGCGTGCCACGCGTGCTGGTAGCAGTGCCGACCCAGCACCATCTTCACGTCGAGTTCGGGAACCGTGGCCACCCACCCACCGAGCGCTTCGAACAGACGCATCTCGGTCCATCGGTAGTTGCCGATGCGTCGGGCCGACTCTTCGACGCCGAACAGACCGGGAATCTCTCGCCGGTCCCATGGCGCGAACGGTGCGCGTGCAGTGCTCAAGGATCCCCCTCGCGTTTCGATCGCTGGCCTCGTGCCGCAGGGTGCGGAGCCGCCAGTACCGAGCAGTTTCACCCTATCTTGACCGCTCGGTCAAGGCGGCCGCCGCCGTCTCCGAATCCCGCCGACACCAGCCGGGTTCGCTCGGGCGCTCGGCCCCTCGGCCCCTCGGCCTCCACGACGGGCGATCAGGCTGAGGTGAACGATTCGGGAGCGTGGCGGTAGAAGGCGGCGGGCTCCGGAGGGAGAGGGTCGGCGCCGATGATGGCGTCGGCGGCTTTTTCGGCCAGCATCATCACCGGGGCGTAGATGTTCCCGTTGGTCACGTAGGGCATGGCGGATGCGTCGACCACCCGGATGCCATCGAGCCCGTGGACCCGCAACGAACCCGGGTCGAGCACGGACATCTCGTCGGTGCCCATTCGACACGTACACGACGGGTGCAACGCGGTCTCGCCGTCGCGGCGAACCCACTCGAGGATTTCCTCGTCGGTCGACACCGCGGGGCCCGGCGACAGCTCGCCGCCGTTGTAGCGCGCCATCGCAGGTTGTTCGAGAATCCCGCGAGCCGCCCGCACCACCTCAACCCACTCCCGACGATCCTCCGGAGTCGACAGATAGTTGAAGCGCAGCGCGGGCTTCACACGAGGGTCGGAACTCGTGATCTTCACCGACCCCCGCGAGTTCGAATACATCGGCCCGACGTGGACTTGATAACCGTGCCCGCCGGCGATCCCCGTGCCGTCGTATCGCACTGCGATCGGCAAGAAGTGGAACATCGTGTTCGGGTACGCGACATCGTCGTTGCTGCGAATGAATCCGCCAGCCTCGAAGTGGTTCGTCGCACCTGGTCCGCGCCGAAACAGCCACTGCAACCCGATCAACGGACGCCGCCACATCTTGAGATACGGCACCATCGACACGGGTTCACGGCACAAGTATTGGATGTAGACCTCGAGGTGGTCCTGCAGGTGTTCACCCACGCCGGGCAGGTGGTGTCGGGGATCGACGCCAACCGTTCGTAGTTCGTCGGTGTTCCCGACCCCCGAAACCTGGAGCAGTTGCGGCGAGTTGATGGCACCACCGCACAGCACGATTTCGTCAGCGGTGATGGTGTCGCGACGACCACCAACCATGAACGTCACACCGGTTGCCCGCTTCCCGGTGAACTCGATCCGTTCGACGAACGCGCGACAGACCACATCGAGGTTCGGACGGCCGAGCACCGGATGGAGATACGCCCGCGACGCGCTGATGCGCCGGCCGCGATGGAGGTTGCGATCGAAGCGAGCAAAACCTTCCTGCTGATAACCGTTGACGTCGTCGGTCAGCGGATACCCCGCCTCCTGCACTGCCTCGAAGAACGCCGCGAACAACGGGTTGGTCGCGGGTCCCCGCTCGAGCACCAACGGTCCGTCGGTGCCGCGATATTCGTCACCACCGACGAGGCAGTCCTCCATGCGCTTGAAGTACGGAAGACAGTGCGCGTAATCCCAGGCGGCCATCCCGGGGTCGGCAGCCCAACGTTCGTAGTCGAGCGCGTTGCCGCGTTGGAAGATCATGCCGTTGATGCTCGACGAACCGCCGAGCACCTTCCCGCGAGCGTGATACACCCGGCGGCCGCCCATGTGTGGTTCCGGTTCGGATTCGTATTTCCAGTCGTAGAAGCGCGAGCCGATGGGGAACATCAGCGCGGCCGGCATGTGGATGAACACGTCCCACTTCGAGTCGGGACGACCCGCTTCGAGGACGAGTACCGATGCGTTGGCGTCGGCTGAGAGGCGGTTGGCGAGGGCGCTGCCCGCGCTCCCGCCTCCGACGATCACGAAGTCGTAATGCCGCCGCGTCGGTCGCCGAACCAAACCACTCATCGCTCCATCTTGTCATCAGACCGATCGTGATATCGGATGGCGCGCAGCACTCAATACGGTGCGTCGACGTCGCCCATCTCGACGTACACCGTCTTCAACTGGGTGTAGTGCTCGATGGCCGCGAGGCTGTTCTCTCGTCCGATTCCCGATTGCCCGTAACCACCGAACGGCACTTCGATCGGAGTCAGGTTGTAGTTGTTGATCCACACGATGCCTGCTTGGAGGGCCGCCGCAACCCGATGGGCGCGAGCGAGATCCCGAGTGAAGACGCCCGCAGCCAGGCCGAACTCAGTGTCGTTGGCGCGGGAGACAACATCGAACTCGTCGTCGAATCGCAGCACACTCATCACCGGGCCGAAGATCTCTTCGCGCACGATCGCCATCTGGTCGTCGCAGTCGACGAACACCGTTGGCTCGACAAAGTTTCCTGCGGCCAACGCGGGGTCGGTCGGACGGCCGCCGCCGGTCGCGATCACCGCGCCGTCGGCGACGCCACGTTCGATGTAGCGCACGACCTTGGCGCAGTGCTCGGCCGAAATGAGCGCGCCGACATGCGTCGCTGGGTCGGTCGGGTCGCCGACCACCATCTTCTCGGTTCGCGCGACGAGTCGTTCGACGAACTCGTCGTGCATCGAGCGATGCACGAACACGCGCGTGCCGTTCGAACAGACCTCGCCCTGCGTGTAGAAGTTCGCCATCAGCGCGGCCGACACGGCGTTGTCGAGATCGGCGTCGTCGAAGATCAGCAGGGGCGACTTGCCACCGAGTTCGAGCGTGATGTGCTTGAGCGTCGGCGCCGCCTGGGCCATGACGGCGCGTCCTGTCCCGACCTCGCCGGTGAGCGACACCTTGGCGACACCGGGATGCGCGCTGAGAGCCGCACCAACCCGTGCGTCGCCTTGCACGACGTTGAACTCGCCGTCGGGGAGCCCGGCCTCGGTGTAGATCTCGGCGAGCTTGGCGGCGGTGAGCGGGGTCAGTTCGGCGGGTTTGAACACCATCGCGTTGCCGCACGCCAGAGCCGGCGCCGACTTCCAGCAAGCGATTTGGATCGGGTAGTTCCAGGCACCGATACTGGCGCAGACGCCCAACGGTTCGCGTCGGGTGTAGGCCCACGAGCCACCGAGGTCGATGTGATCGCCCCGAATCGTCGGCGCAACCCCAGCGAAGTATTCGATGCAATCCGCACCACTCGCGACGTCGACCGCGATGGCTTCGCTGATCGGCTTGCCGGTGTCGGCGACTTCGAGCGCGGCGAGTTCGTCGTTGCGATCGCGCAGCAAGCGGACGGCTTCCATGAGCACGCGAGCACGGGCGGTGCCGCTCATACCCGCCCACGTGTCGAATCCCGACCGGGCGGCCGAAACCGCAGCATCGACGTCGGCCGCGGACGCCTGCTGCACGACGGCGAGCACGTCACCAGTGGCAGGGTTCAACGTCGGAAACGTCTCACCCGAACTCGCGGCGACGTACCGACCACGGATATAGAGCTGGATCTCGTCCATACGCATGGTGCGTCGATAGGGTCCGAAGTTCGGACCCTATCGACGCACCTGGTTTACAGCCAGGCGGCGACGACGTCGGCGTTGGCGTCGACCCAGGTCTGGGCAGCTTCGGCCGGGTCCATCTCGTCACCGTCGATCATCGCGGCGATCTCGTTCTGCTGATCGGTCGTCAGCTGGAACTTCGACAAGAAGTCGAACGCCGCCGTGTTCTTGGCCTCGAGCCCTGCGCTCGCCGCCTTGTAGAGCTCATCGACCGGGTAGTCACACGCGTAGAGCCCGTCGCCGGCTTCCGCCGATGCGAGGCACTCGTCGGTGACCTCGGGCAACTCGACCTCGACCAACTCGACCTTGCTGTGCAGCCAGTGGGGCTGCCAGAACTGGAGCAGCAACGGCGTGCCGTTGGCGTCGGCATCTTGAATCGCCGTGAGCAACCCAGCTTCCGAACCCGCCACGACGAACTTGAGCGGCAACTCGAGGTTGGCGATGATCTGCTCGTCGTAGCTGACGTAGCTCGGGTCGCCCATCAGGAACTGGCCGAGGTCACCGGACTCCGCCGTCTTGAACATCGAGGCGAGTTCGTCGTCGGCAAATCCTTCCCACGTCGTCAGCGCGGGGTACTCGTCGGCAACCGCCTTCGGGATGTACCAGCCGATCTTTGCGCTCGGTCCGAGCTTGCCGATATCGACGACACTGCCCTTGTCGTCGATGTAGGTCGCGTAGTCCTCAGCGTGGCCCGACGGCCAGACTTCGAGCACGGCGTCGATCGATCCGTCGTCGAGGCCCTCCCAGGTGACGTTTTCGTCAACCTCGGAGATCGTGACTTCGGTACCGAGTTCGGCTTCGAGCACAACCTTGGCGACCTGGGCGTTGACCATCGAACCGGTCCACGGGTTCGCGGCCAGCGTGATCGGCTCACCCTCCTCGGGTGCCTCGCCCGTACCGCCGGTGGTCGTCTCCGACGACTTCGGATCCTCGTCGTCGTCGCCGCAGGCGGCCGCGCCCATGACCAGGGCACCGACCATCAACAGGCGCAATACGCGCGTCGAACGCTTCATGATTCCCCCTTGCGGACCCGCCACGGGTCTCCGCGGCGCATCATACGGCCGACTCGCTCCTACCGCCCGTCAACGGTGCCGGTCGGCCGCCGATCGTTGGCGGTCGCGACCCCACGCCTGGGTCACCCGGTCGAGCACGATGGCCAGCAACACGATCGCGAGACCCCCCGTGAGGCCACGCCCGACTTGCTTCTTCGTCAGCCCGAAGACGGCTTCCAGCCCCAATCCACCCGCACCAACAAGCGCCGCGATGATGACCATCGACAGCGCCATCAGCACCGTCTGGTTGATTCCCAGCATGACCGAGCGCAGCGCCAGGGGGATCTGGACTCGCATCATCTCTTGGCGCGGCGTCGCGCCGAACGATGTCGCTGCCTCGCGCGGGCCCACCGGCACTTCGCGCAGCCCGAGCGACGTCAGGCGGATACACGGCGGAACCGCGTAGATGATCGACGCGAAGATCCCGGGAGTCCGGCCGGGCGGGAACAAGAACAACACCGGCACGATGTAGGCGAACTGCGGCAACGCTTGCGCCGTGTCGAGCACCGGGCGCAGGAATCGGTTCAGCCGGTCACTCCGTCCAGCGGCCAGCCCCAGCGGCAACGCGATCACCACACTGACCGCAACCACCACGAGCACCTGAGCCAGCGTGATCATCGCCTTGTCCCAGACCGATTCTCGATCGGCCGCAATGCCGAGCGATGCAATCGCAACGAAGCACCCGCCGCACAACACCCCGAGGCGCCAACCGCCACTTGCCCAACCAATCGCCGCAATGACGAGCACCACGACCCACCAGGCAGCATCGATGAAGGCTTCTTGCATCGGGTTCAAGAAGTTCAACAAGAAGAAATCGCTGATCGACTTCGTTCCCCCCACCACCGGGACACCGGTGGCGAGATGATCGGTGACCCACTTCGCCGCGTCGCTCACCGATTGACTGATGTCGACGGTGAACGACTCGGGGAAGGTGTCGGCGCCCAGCAACGTCGCGGCGACCCCGACACCGATCACGGCGCCGAACAGCACCGTCAACGCGACCCGCGGTCGTTCCCACCAGGTCGGCATCGAGAAACGACGTCGAACTGAAACCGTTCGCTGACCGGTGCTGATCCGGTCGAGCGCAATCGCCGCGAAGACGAGCGCCAGCCCGGGAGCGAACGACTTGCCGACATCGATCTTTTGCAAACCGGTGAGCACGTCTTGACCGAGGCCGCCCGAACCCACGAGCGCAGCGATCACGACGACGCCGAACGCCATCATGATCACCTGATTGAGCCCGAGCAAGATGGTCGGCCGAGCCATCGGCAACTGGACTTTTCGCAGCAGTTGCCCGCGTGTGCTGCCGAACGACCGTCCGACTTCTTCGGTGACAACGGGCACGCTGCGCAACCCGAGGTTCGTGATTCGAACGGCCGGCGGGACTGCGAAGATCACTGTCGCGACGATGACCGCCGGTGCCTGAATCCCGAAGAACACCACGATCGGCATGAGGTACACGTAGACCGGCATCACCTGCGCTGTGTCGAGCACGCTGCGCAGTATCGATTCGACCTGGACGTTGCGCGCTGACCAGATGCCGAGCGGCAGGCCGATCAGCAACGACACGACCACCGCGACGATCATCAACGCGAGCGTGATCATGGTGTTGTCCCAATCGGCGATGACACCGCAGCCGAACAACAACATCGATCCCGCAACGGCGGCCTTCCACCCTCCGGTCCGGGCACCGATCGCTGCGGCCGCGGCCAGCACCCCAGGCCAGCGCAGCGCTCGCAGAACCCACAGCACGAAGTCGTAGGTCGAACCCAACGCGTCGCCGATCGGATGGAAGAAGCGGGTGAACATCCAGTGGTCGTCGTTCAACACCGTCCACTTGTAACGGTCCTGCATCCAGTCCGTGAGCCCGATGTCGAACCCTTCGGGCACCTCGGAACCCGTTTGGGCCAACAACAGTCCCACAATGGCAAACACGACGACCGGGACCAACCCGCGCGGCACCGCCCGCGAGCGTGATCTCGGAATGGCCGCCACCGTCACTGCGACACCAACACGTCAGCTCGACGCTGCCGCGCGAATCTCGTGGATGTCGTCACCCGCGATGACTTCGAGCACGGCCAATCGATCGACCGAACCGACCGGAACGCCGGATTCGTCGACGACCTGCACGGGCAGGTCGCTGCTCGCGACATGGCCGACGACGTCGCGGACCTTCGTGGTCGACACGACGGTAGTGACGTAGTCGCCCGGTGAATGGGGAGCCATGATGGCACCGACCGAGATCACGTGCGATCGCGGCACGTCACGGACGAAGTTGCGCACGTAGTCGTCGGCCGGACTACCGACAACCTCCTCCGGCGTTCCGACCTGCACGAACCGACCATCGCGCATGATCGCGATGCGATCGCCGAGTCGAAGTGCTTCGGCGAGGTCGTGCGTGATGAACACCATCGTCTTGCCGACGTCGGCGTGCAGTCGACACACCTCGTCTTGCATGTCGCGCCGAATCAGCGGATCGAGGGCTGAGAAAGGTTCGTCGAACAACATGACGTCGGGATCCGTCGCGAGCGCGCGTGCCAAACCGACTCGCTGCTGCTGCCCACCCGAGAGCTGGTCGGGTTTCGATTGCCCCATGCCTCCGAGCCCCACCAACTCCAGCACGCGTTCGGCCGCCTGTCGTCGCTCGCTCTTGTCGACGCCGCGCAGTTCGAGTCCGAACCCGACGTTGTCGACCAAGGTCCGGTGCGGCAGCAGGCCGAAGTGTTGAAACACCATGCTGACGCGGTGGCGCCGTAGTTCGAGCAGGGCATCGGTGTCGGCGGCGGTGACGTCGATGTCGCCGATCGAAATCGTCCCGGCGGTGGGTTCGATCAGCCGAGTCAGACAGCGCACCAGCGTGCTCTTGCCGCTCCCGGAGAGTCCCATCACGACGAACACTTCACCGGGCGAGACGGCGAAGCGGATGTCGCGCATCGCCACGACGCACCCAGTGTCGGCTTCGAGTTCGCGGCGCGGCCGGTCGGCGTCCGGTGAGCCGACCAGGCGCTCGCCCTTCGGGCCGAACACCTTCCAAAGACCGTCGACGGCGATGCCAGTCGTCATGAGCAGCGGAGGATAACCAGGTTCGGTTGTCCTATGTTGCAGCCGCCCGTGTTGGCGAACTTGTGCCCGGCCCTGGAGTCGCCGTGAATGAACTCAGCTCGCGCCCGCCGTTGCCCGAGCGTGCCCGCATCGTCGTCATCGGTGGCGGCATTCTGGGCTGCTCGATCGCCTACCACCTGGCGGCGCTGGGCGAGACCGACGTCGTCTTGTTGGAGCGGTTCGAGTTGACCGACGGCGCGACTTGGCACGCGGCGGGTCTGGTCGGTCAGTTGCGCTCGTCACGCAATGTGACCCGCATGCTCGAACACTCCGTCGCGCTCTACGACCGCCTCGAAGCCGAGACCGGCCAGGCCGTCGACTGGCACAAGGTCGGATCCCTCCGCCTGGCGTGCTCGCCCGAACGTGTGCTCGAACTGAAACGGCTCACGACCATGGCGAAGAGCTTCGGGCTTCCCATGGACATCATCGGTGCCGACGAAGCGCAACGCATGTTCCCGCTCATGTCGACCGAAGGCGTGCTCGCGGCCGCGTTCTTGCCGACCGATGGCCACATCGATCCCGCGAGCGTCACGCAGGCGCTTGCGAAGGGTGCCCGCCAGCGCGGCGCGCACATCTTCGAACACGCCGAAGTGACCTCGATCACGGTCGACGGTCGCCGTATCACCCAGGTCACCACGCGCGATCGGGGCGCGATCGAATGCGAAATCGTCGTGAACGCGGCCGGCATGTGGGGGCTCGAGATCGGCGCGATGGCCGGCGCGCGGGTACCCGCGATTGCGCTGGAACACCAGTACCTCCTGACCGGGCCGATCGACGACATGCCGCGCGGCATGCCGACGATGCGCGACCCCGATCACCTCGTGTATTACAAGCCCGACGGTCCGGGGCTGCTCGTCGGTGGTTACGAGCCCGACACACTCCCCTTCGGCGAAGGCGGCATTCCTTCGCCGTTCCGGCGCGAGCTGCTCGACCCGAACTTCGATCGCTTCGAGCAGCTCGCCGCCCTCGCGACGATCAGAACGCCGGTGATCGAACGAGCCGGGATCCGCACGCTCGTCAACGGACCGATCCCGTACTCGGCTGATGCCGATTTCGTCATGGGTCGCACGCCAGAGATCGACAACTTCTTCGTTGCGACCGGATTCCTCTACGGCATCGCCGCGGGCGGCGGCGCCGGGCGAATGATGGCCGAGTGGATCGTCGACGGCCGACCCTCATTGGATCTGTGGCCGCTCGACGTGCGCCGCTTCTCGTTCCATCACACGACCCGGCACTTCATGTATCCGCGCGCCGTCGAGCTGTACGGACACCACTACAAGCTGGCGCCTCCGGGCAGCGAACATGCGACCGCGCGCGGCGTGCGACGCAGCCCCTTGCATGAACCGCTGCGCAGCGCAGGCGCCGTGTTCGGTTCACGAGGCGGGTGGGAGCGCCCGAACTGGTTCGCAACGGCGGGTGGTCCGACCCAGGAAGCGCCTTCGTTCGGTCGCCCGAACTGGTTCGAGACCGTTGGCACCGAGCATCGAGCGGTGCGCGAACGCGTCGCCCTGTTCGATCAAACGTCGTTTTCCAAGTTCGAGGTCAGCGGTGCCGGCGCGCTCGACGCGTTGCAGCGCCTCGCGGTGACCAACCTGGACAAGTCGGTCGGCTCGGTGATCTACACGCAGTTGTGTAACGAACTCGGCGGGATCGAGTGCGACCTCACCATGACGCGTCTCGCATCGGACCGTTGGTACGTCGTGACCGGATCGGCATTCGGTGCGCATGACATCGGGTGGATCCGCTCGAACTCGCCCGATGACGGCACCGTCGTCATCCAAGACTTCACGTCGGCGCGCGCCGTGATCAATCTGTGCGGGCCACGCGCCCGTGATGTGCTCGCGCAGGTGTGCGAAGACGACGTGAGCAACGCGGCGTTCCGGTACGCCCGCGCCCGGGTGATCACGATCGCTAGCGCGCCGGTGCTCGCACTGCGGATCGGCTACGTCGGCGAACTTGGCTGGGAACTGCACATTCCGACCGAGTACGCCGCGCACGTCTACGAACAACTCTGGCACGCGGGCCAGTCCGCAGGCATCGTGAATGCCGGATACCGCACCATCGACACCCTCCGCATGGAAAAGGGTTACGTCTATTGGTCGACCGATGTCACGCCCGACACGAACCCGTGGGAGGCCGGTCTCGGCTGGCGAGTCGATCTCGACAAGGGTGACTTCATCGGCCGCGACGCGCTCGTCGCCCACCAGAACGAGGTGGTGCGTCGCCTCACGACCTTCACGATCGACGACGAGGCCTGGCCGGTCGGCGGCGAGGCGATCCTGCACGACGGCAACGTCGTTGGTTTCACGACGAGCGCGAACTACGGGCACACGATCGGCGCACCCATCGTCATGGGCTACATCCCCGCTGCGCTCGCAGACGCGCAAGACTTCGCGATCGAGGTCTACGGCGACGCGCACGCGGCAGTACGCCACTCTGGTGCCGTCTACGACGCGACCAACGAAAGGCTGCGAGCATGACACCACTCGAAGTCGCGATCGCGCGTGTGCCGACACTTCGTGAACGCGAATATCAGGCGACCCGCTTGGCCGGTTTGACGAACGTCAACTATCTCGTCGATTGCGGCGATGAACGGTTCGTCGTTCGACTCCCCGGCGACGGCACCTCGGAGTACATCGATCGGGCTGTCGAATCCGTCGCCGCGGCCAACGCCGCTCGCGCCGGAGTCAACGCTCCCGTCGAGTATTTCGACCCGACGGACGGGCTCATGGTCACGCGATACATCGATGGCGCGGCGACGATGTCGGCCGAAGGCTTCCAAGATCTCGCTGCCGTGGCGCGCGCGGGCATCGCGTTCAGGTTGCTCCACGATCGCTCGGATCTCTTCGCGGTCGACTTTCGTCTCTCGGCAATGATCGACGAGTACAAGGCATTACTCGCCGCGAAAGGCGCGCAACTGCCGAGCGGATACGACGCCGCGGTGCGCCGTGCTGGTGAGGCCCTCCGGGTATTGGCGACCCAGCCAGCAGCACTCGTCGCGTGTCATTGCGATCCGCTGTGCGAGAACTTCCTCGACACGGGCGATCGGATGTACATCATCGATTACGAGTACAGCGGCAACAACGATCCGATGTGGGATCTCGGCGACTTGTCGGTCGAAGGCGAGTTCGGCAGGGAGCAGGACGCGGTACTCCTGCGCGCGTACTTCGGTGGCGACCCGCCTCCCGATCAGGCCGGCCGAATGGTCGCGTACAAGGCCTTGTGCGACGTGCTCTGGACGCTGTGGGGCCTCATTCAACACGTCAACGACAACCCCGCCGAAGACTTCGAGGCCTACGCGCGACGACGCCTCACACGCGGTTTCGACCTGATGGAGTCGAGCGCGTTCGCCGACGCGCTCGTGGCGATCGAATCCGCTCGTTCGTGACTGGCGGCTGGACCGTCAACCCGGCCAGCGGTTGGTGATGGGCAGGCGGCGGTCCTTGCCGAACGCTTTGGGTGTGACCCGCACACCGGGCGGGGCCTGTCGACGCTTGTACTCGTTGCGGTCGACCATGCGCGCGACCCGACGCACGGTCGCATCGTCGTAACCGTTCGCCACCAACTCGGCAACCGAGAGATCGTCTTCGACGTAGCCCTCGATGATCGGGTCGAGCACCGAGTAGTCGGGCAGTGAATCGCTGTCGAGCTGATCGGGGCGCAGTTCGGCGCTCGGCGGCTTGTCGATGATCGCGTTGGGGATGATCTCGCGCCCGGCGCGTGCGTTGCGCTCGCGGCACAACTCCCAGACGAGCGTCTTCGGGACATCCTTGATGACGGCGAAACCACCCGCCATGTCGCCGTACAGGGTCGCGTAACCGGTCGCCATCTCGGACTTGTTTCCGGTCGAGAGCACCATCCAGTTGAACTTGTTCGAGATCGTCATCATGACGTTGCCGCGAATACGGCTTTGCACGTTCTCCTCTGCGAGGCTCGGAGCCGTACCGGCGAACACATCGGCGAGCATCTCCTCGAATGCGAGGTGCGCGGGCTCGATCGGAATCGTCCAGGCTGCGACTCCGAGATTCGCCAAGAGCACCTCGGAGTCGCTCACCGACCCGTCCGACGAATACCGGCTCGGGAGCATGACGCACCGCACGTGATCGGCACCGAGCGCGTCGACCGCAATCGCCGTGACGAGGGCCGAGTCGACCCCGCCGGACAAACTCACGAGCACGTCGGTGAACCCGTTGTGACGCACGTAATCGCGCGTGCCGACAACCAACGCTTCGTAGACCTCGCGGACGGCGTCGAGTGGCGCTTCGACGCGACCCACCACCGTGCCGTGCTGATCGTCGACGTCGACGATCAGGAGGTCATCGACGAACTGCAGCGCCCGTCCCCCGACCGAACCGTCGGCCGCGACCGCAAGCGACGCGCCGTCGAACACCAACTCGTCCTGGCCGCCAACCAGGTTGCAGTAGACGATGGGCACGCCGACTTCGTGTGCCCGGGCCTCGAGCATCGTCTCGCGTTCGGCGAGTCGACCCTGGTGATACGGCGAGGCGTTGAGATTGACCACGATCCGCGCTCCGTGCGCGACTGCGTCGGCAACGGGCCCGGCGGCGAACCACGCATCCTCACAGACGGTGACGCCGATCGGAACCCCCGCGATGTCGACGACCAGCGTCGCGTCACCGGGCTCGAAGTACCGTTCCTCGTCGAACACCGCGTAGTTCGGTAGCAGTTGCTTGCGATACACCTGCAACACTCGGCCGTCGCCGCATACCGCCGCCGAGTTGTAGACCCGATCGGCCGCCGGTTCCGTGAACCCGATGACGGCACGTGCCGCGCCAACGTTGGTAGCGAACCGCATCACGGCGGCTTCGGCGGCCGCGACGAACGCCCGCCGCAACACGAGGTCCTCGGGTGGATATCCGGTGATCGCGAGTTCGGGAAAGACGACGAGTTCGCACCCTTGCGCGACGGCATCGCGATACGCGTCGACGGCGCGCTCGACGTTGCCGTCGAGATCGCCCACCACGCACGTCAACTGCGCGGCACCGATCCTCACCGCAACAGCCTACGTGGAACGTTTCCCGGAGAGTTAGTTGCGCATTGCGCGGCTAACTCTCCGGGAAACGAGTACCTGGGTGCAGTTTCAGGCTGCGTCGCCGCAGATCGTCTCGATCATCAAACGAGCGACGACGTACGGGTCGCAGTTCGCGTTCGGACGACGATCTTCGAGGGAGCCCTTCTTGTCGATTTCGCACTGCCACGGGATGCGGATCGACGCGCCACGGTCGGAAACGCCGTAGCTGAACTGGTCGAAACGCTGGGTCTCGTGGTGTCCGGTCAGCCGCTCTTCGATGCGGTCGCCGTAGTGCTCGACGTGCAGGGCGGCCTTCTTTCCGAGCGCTTCACATCCGGCGATGATGGCGTCCCAGCCGCCGTCTTCTCGCATGGTCTTCGTCGAGAAGTTCGTGTGGCAACCCGCGCCGTTCCAGTCACCCTTCACCGGCTTCGGGTCGAGCGTCGCCATGACATCGAACTCTTCGGCGATCCGGTAGAGCAACCAGCGCGACACCCACAGTTGGTCGCTGACCTCGAGCGGGCCGAGCGGGCCGACCTGGTATTCCCACTGACCGATCATCACCTCGGCGTTCGTGCCCGAGATCGCGATCCCGGCTTCGAGGCAGGCATCGGTGTGCGCCTCGACGACGTCGCGGCCGAAGATCTCGTCGGCGCCGACACCGCAGTAGTAGCCGCCCTGGGGTGCCGGGAACCCGGACTCGGGGAAGCCGTAGGGGCGACCTTCCTTGTAGAAGGTGTACTCCTGCTCGAGACCGAACAGCGGTTCTTCGTCGGCGTACTTCGCGGCGATGGCCGCACATGCCGCGCGCGTGTTGCTCGGGTGCGGGGTCATGTTGACGAACAGCACCTCACACATGACCAACACGTCGTCGCCACCGCGCAGCGGGTCGGGACACGACCACACCGGACGGAGCACGCAGTCGGACTTGTCGCCGGTTGCCTGGTTCGTCGACGACCCGTCGAAACCCCAGATCGGCAGTTCGGCGCCGTCGGCGAGAATCTTGGTCTTGGAACGCAGCTTGGCCGTCGGCTCGGTGCCGTCGATCCAGATGTATTCAGCCCGGTAGGCCACGGAAGGTCTCCTCGTTCGAGTCTTGGCGTTGTCAGTGCGTTCGGGGTCGAGTACAACGCTGGACCGCCCGCGTGACGCGTCAGCGAGCCTAAGCAATCTCACCCCTGTGATGTCGAGACGAGCGGAGCCCTTCTCGACCCGCTCATCCTGCCCCAGCTGGGGTTTCTCCGGTTTTTCGCCATTGTGAACGCTGTGTAAACGACGGAATTGCCTTGGAATCTCGGCTTCGTTCGCCCGTACGCTTGGCCGATCGAGGACGCGGACGTTCGGTCCGCGACTGCGCACCGAACGCCCGAACACCGAGCGCACTCAAGTCGCTCGCAACCGCCGAGCCAACATCGGCCGAAGGAAACGACATGGATCGACACGCCGAGTATGTGCTGCGAACCGTCGAAGAACGCCGAGTGCGTTTCGTGCGGCTGTGGTTCACCGACGTCGTGGGCTCGATGAAATCGTTCTCCATCACCCCCGCCGAGCTCGAGAACGCGCTCGAAGAGGGCATGAGCTTCGACGGATCGGCGATCGAGGGCTACACCCGCGTGCAGGAAGCCGACATGCTCGCGGTCCCCGACCCGAACACCTTCGAGCTGTTGCCGTGGCGTGGCGACGACGCGCCCGTCGCGCGGATGTTCTGCGACATCCAGCACTTCGACGGCAACCCGTTCGAAGGTGACCCCCGTCGGGTGTTGAAGCGCAATCTCGAAGCCGCCCGCAGCCACGACTACCGATTCTTCGTCGCACCCGAGATGGAGTACTTCTACTTTCGTGACGAGCACGGCACCGAGTTGCTCGACACGGCAGGTTTCTTCGACCTGACGACCCAGGACATGGCCACCGAGCTGCGCAAGCAGACGATCCTCACGCTCGAAGCCATGGGGATACCGGTCGAGTATTCGTTCCACGAGAACGGTCCCAGCCAGCACGAGATCGATCTGCGACACACGGACGCGCTGTCGATGGCCGACACGGTGATGACGTTCCGTCTCGTGGTGAAGGAAGTCGCTCGGGCGAACGGCGTGCACGCGACGTTCATGCCCAAGCCGATCGCGGGTGCGTTCGGTTCGGGGATGCACACGCACCTTTCGCTCTTCGAGGGCGAGTCGAACGCCTTTCACGACCCTGGCGACGAGTTCGGCCTGTCGAAGACGGGCAAGGCGTTCATCGCCGGGCTCTTGCACCACGCTCGCGAGATCACCGCCGTCACCAACCAGACGGTCAACTCGTACAAGCGGCTCGTTGCGGGAATGGAAGCACCGGTCTACGTGTGCTGGGCGCGGAACAACCGCTCGGCCCTGATCCGGGTTCCGTTGCCCAAACGCGGACACATGGACGCAACCCGGATCGAGTATCGAGCGCCCGATCCTGCGTGCAACCCATATCTCGCGTTCTCGCTGATGCTCGCCGCCGGACTCCGCGGCGTCGAAGAGGGCTACGAGCTCGCGCCCGAGGCGGCGAACAACATCTTCGAGATGTCCGACACCGAACGCCATCGCGCTGGTATCGAGACGTTGCCGACGAGCCTCGACGAAGCTCTCGAGGTCATGGAACGATCGACCCTCGTACAAGCAGCACTCGGCGAACACGTCTTCGAGTACTTCCTGCGCAACACGCGCAAAGAGTGGGACGATTACAAGGTGCAGGTCACGCCGTGGGAGCTCCAGCGATTCCTCGGGACTCTGTGAGCCGACCGTGCTGCTCGTCTACCCCGATCCGCCGCCGCCGCTCTTGGCCCAGACACTCGATCTCGCGGGCTACGCCTGGAAGGCGGTGGCCAACGCTTCGATCGCCATGGCGCAGGCGCCCGAATCCGGGTGGTCGGGCGCGGTCGTGTGCGCCGACACCGACCCCGAGGCGGCGTTCGGCGTGTGCCGAGTCCTGCGCAAGGGCGACGCTCCCGTCGACGGCGTGCTCCTGCTCGTCAATGGCGGTCAACTCGGCGAGCTCGAGCATCGCGACGACCTCTTCGACGACTTCTGCCTCTCGCCGTTCCACCCGAAGGAACTCGAAGCCCGCTTGCACCACCTCCAGTTCCGAGCGGGACGGGTGGGTGGCGCAGAGATCAGCGCCTACAGCGGCCTGGAGATCAACACCGAGACCTACCAAGCCGCAGTCGACGGCAAACCCCTCGACCTCACGTACATGGAGTACGAGCTGTTGAAGTTCTTCGTGCAGAACCCTGGCAAGGTCTTCACTCGCGAGCAGCTGCTCTCGCGGGTCTGGGGTTACGAGTACTACGGCGGCGCACGCACCGTCGACGTCCACGTCCGGCGGCTGCGAGCGAAGCTCGGCGAAGAACACGCCAACCTGATCCAAACGGTGCGGTCGGTCGGTTACCGATTCGGCCAGACACGTTGGTGAGCGCCTCGGCACCGACGCGCCGAGGTGATCGGTACGTCGACCGCTAATCCTGCGCGGCGTTGGGTTGCTCGGCGAGGTCCGACTGCATCCAGCCGAACAACGCACTCCACAACGCGCCGCCGAAGAACAGACCAATCGGCCCGGCGATGAACAACACGATCAAGACGATCACGGCTCCGATCATGGGGCCAGGCTACCGATCGCCGGCGTAGGCCCACACCTCGATCTCGAGCCGTGCGTTCGCGGGCAGCGCTGCGACCTGCACAGTCGAACGAGCCGGCCGGTGATCGCCGAATGCCGCCGCGTACAACTCGTTCACCGCCGCGAAGTCGGCCAGGTCGATCAAGAAGATCAGGGACTTGGCAACATCGCGCATCGTGAGCCCGCAATCACCGAGGATCGAGGAGATGTTGTCGAGCACTCGTCGCGCCTGGTCTTCGATGCCGCCGCCGACGAACGTGCCGGTCGCGGGATCGAGCGGGACCTGTCCCGAAAGCACCACCCAGTCACCGGCTCGTACTGCTGGTGAGTAGGGGCCGAGGGCAGGCGGTGCGGACGGGGTGGCCAAGGGTTCGACGGTCATGGCACCAGTTTGCCCGCCAGACACGCCGCGGCAACAGCCGCGAAGACCGCGTCCGACGCATGCGGGATCGGCGGGCGGGGATCGTCGACGATGTCGACCACGACCTCGGGCATGTCCTTGGGCCGCACGACACCGAAACTTCGAATCGTGAGGTCATGGACTTCGCCGGTCTCCGGGTCGACGGTGATGCCTTCGCTGGTCATCCACCCGAGCGCCATGTGGGTCGCGCCGATGCAGTAGCTGCGCAGCACGATGTCGTCGAGGGGGTCGCCGGCCGCGACGCGCACGTGCACCGAGCGAACCGACGAACCCGAGTGATCGAGGGCGACGCCCGCAAAGGCACCGTGCGGCGACTCGACGCAGTTGTCGAGCAACACGGCCGCGCCCAGGCCGTCGAGGCGTCCCGCCCGTTCGAAGCTCGCAGCGTCGAGCGCCGCTTCGATGAGCACGGCGCTTTCGGCCCACGGTGCGCGCAATCGGGCAACGGGTGGTCCGAGAAGCGGGCGAACCTCGACGTTCGCGTCGACATCGAGGCCGTACCGATCGGCATTGGCGATGTCGATCGGTCCGGCGGCGACGATGTCGAGACGGACGGTCGACCCGTCGAGCACCGCGGTCCCGGCAATCGGCGGGCGTTTCGGTCCCAAACGAACGACGTCTTCGCGCGAGAAGACGACGCGTACCGCACGGCCGTATCGGTCCGCGAGCTCGCGAGCGGCTCGCGCGGCGATGCCATCGACCTTGCCGCCGAACGCGCCACCGTTCGCAACCGGCGACGCGGCGGTTCCACCGGGTTCGCACCACGACGCATCGGGTTCGAGATAGGCCGGCTCGACCCAGTGAGTCCCCCAGGCGACACCGCCATCGGGCGCGGGCGGCACGGCAAATGGTGGACGCGGCTTCAGCGTGGTGCGCCGCCCTTGGGTCTTGCCGGCGCTGACGCGCGCTTCGACCAACGATGATGCGACGACGAATTCGATTCCTGCGGCTTCGACGGCGTCAGTCGGCGACGAGCCAGACGCGAGGGGCGAACCCGGTGGGCGGGGCACGGCGACCAACGCCTCGGTCGGCGCGCGGTCGTCGGCGAAGCCGGCCGCACCCAACGCGACATCGGGACCGACAATCTGGGGGCTACCCGTTTCGAGCGTCGCTCGCGTTGCGGCCGCGTCGAGATCACGGCGTGGCGCATCTGCACGCTCAGCTACGACCGCCTCGACGATCGTTTGCCAACCCGTGCACCGGCACAAATGCGCAGCCAACGCACGATCGAGCGCGACGCGCTCGCAACGGGCCTGCTCGTACAACGGCGCGATTCGCATGATGATGCCCGGTGTGCAAAACCCGCATTGGGTTGCGCCCGCGTCACAGAACCGGTCGGCCAACTCGGTTCTGGTCGTGGGGTCGAGCCCTTCGATCGTGGTCACGGTTCTGCCCGCGACGCGAGTGATCGGCGTGACGCACGCGACGCGCGGCTCGCCGTCGATCAGCACGGTGCAGCAACCACATTGACCCTGTGGCGCACACCCGTCCTTGGCCGATCGAAGCTGGAGTCGTTCGCGCAACACGGTCAGCAACGACTCACCATCGAGCACGGCGGATTCGATCGGCTCGCCGTTACAAACGAAGTTGACGGTCGTCATCGTGCGGTCGCGAGCACCAACGCATCACGCGCCGGATCGGAGAACGGGAACAGGTCGGATGACGTGAGGACGAAGACGTCGAGCACCGGACCGGCGACGACGACGATCAACTCGACGCGCACCTGTGACGCAAGCCCACCCGCGATCGATGTACCGGTGAGGCTGAGCGCTGAGGTTGCGTCGCCGGCATCGACGACCGGGACTCGTTCGGTCGTCACTGCGCCGAGTTGGAGACCTCCCGAGGTGACGAGCTTCGGCAAACACCGCAACATCTGGTTGCTTGCGAGCGCGTTGAACACGCTGGCGGCGGCGTTGGCATCGGCGAACACTGTGACATCGTGCGACACCGTCGGCAACGGGTCGCGGTTCGCGAAATCGAACCGAGCGCGCTGGACAATCTCGCTGCGGGTCCGCGTCCGAGCGAGCGCCGGACACTGCGCGGTGAACGCTTCGTCGATCTCGGCGAACGTTCGCTCGTCGCGGGATCGTCGAAATCCGTTGCCGAGCGTCGTCGCCTCGATCGGCACCAAACGGGGAAGGGGCTCGGCCGCCAGGGTCGTCGGCGGGGTCGAGGCCGTCGGATCGATCGCCGTGACATCGGTTGGAATCGTCGTCGGACCGGTCGACCCGTCGTCACTGCTGCGCGAGCAGCCGCCGAGCACGATGGCGGCGATGACGACGGACGAACCAACGAGGCCGACGCGACGACGACCTCGCCGCAGCGAGGTCGTCGGGTTTCGAACGTGGTGCGGGCTCAGCTGAACGACTGTCCGCAACCGCAGGTGCGGGTGACGTTCGGGTTGTTGATCGTGAATCCCGCGCCTTGCAGACCGTCTTTGAAGTCGAGCGTCGCGCCGGTGAGGTGCTGGGCGCTGGCGGGGTCGACGACGACCTTCACCTCGCCGTAGGCGGTTTCGATGTCGTCACCCGCGAGTTCGCTGTCGAAGAACATCTCATACGACATGCCGGAGCAGCCCCCAGGACGGACCGCGACGCGCAAGAACAACGGCGCTTCGCTGGTCTCGGCCGCGATGAGTTCCTTGACCTTGATCGAGGCGGTGTCGGTGAGCGTGATCATGGGTGTCCTCCTGCGGAGTGCCTTCGGCGAATCGAGGCGTTCTCAGATTAGTCAGGGAAACTTGCGAATCCCTGGTCGGTCGAGGCGTCGTGCCCAACCGGTCGACTCGTTCGATCATTCCCAATCATTCCCAATCGAGTCATCGGCGGCGACCTCCTCTTCATCGGCAGGCCTGGATGCGGATTGGAGCCCCGCAGCGCGTCGGTGGGCCTGCGCACGAAACCCCTAGTGTTCGCAGCACCGGGGGCAGGATCAGCGAGGATCACAACATGGCCGACGACGAGGTCAGCGAACCCACGGCCTCGACCCGTCCGCCGGTGACCACCGACGCCGTCACCGCGATTCTGCAAGGCGTGCTCGACCCCGAACTCGGCATGTCGATCGTCGACCTGGGGATGCTCAAGGGGGTCCGAGTCAGCCCAGGCGGCGAGGTCTCGGTGACCATCGCGCTCACGACGGCCGGGTGTCCGCTGCGAGGCCAGATCCAGTCCGACGTGGTCAGCAAGGTGAGCGGCCTGCCGGGTGTGGTCTCGGTCGACGTCGAGTACGGCGAGTTGACCCAAGAAGAACGCAGTGCCCTGATGGAGCGCGCCCGGCGCGAAGCCCAGCGACGGGCGCCCGAAACCCGCATCGCGCCGACCACTCGGGTGTTGGCGATCGCGTCCGGCAAGGGCGGCGTCGGGAAATCGTCGGTGACGGCGAATCTCGCGGTGGCGTTGGCGGCGCAAGGACGTCGGATCGGAGTACTCGACGCCGACATCTGGGGGTTTTCGATCCCTCGTTTGCTCGGCGTTGCGGGCCGGTTGCGCGCGCAGAAGAACGGCGAGGGCAAGGGCCTCATCCAACCCATCGACGTCCCGGTGCCCGCAACCGCAACCGCGGACGGCGCGGCCGACGGCGTCGTGCGCGTCGTGTCGATGGGGCTTCTCCTCGACGACGAGGACACGGCGTTGATGTGGCGGGGTTTGATCCTCGCCAAAGCGCTCGAACAATTCTTGCTCGACGTCGAGTGGGGAGCGCTCGACTATTTGCTCATCGACATGCCGCCCGGCACCGGTGACATTCAGATGGCGTTGTCGCGGTTGTTGCCGCAAACCGAAATGCTCGTTGTGACCACCCCAGCCAAGAACGCGCAGAAGGTCGCGGCGCGGGTTGCCGACATGGCGCGCCGCAGCCACATGAAGGTGCTCGGCATCATCGAGAACATGACGAGTTACGTGGCGCCGGACGGTTCGGTGCATGAGATCTTCGGTTCGGGGGGCGGGCGTCGACTGTCGAAGTTGACCGGCGCAGACCTCGTGGGTTCGGTGCCGATCGAACCGCAGGTCGCGAGCACCGGCGACGAAGGTCGGCCCGTGGTGCTCGCAGCACCGACGAGCGCGGCAGCGCTCGAACTCACTCGACTGGCCGCCGACATCGCAACCAACTTGCTGCCCCCACCCGAAATGGCAAGTTGCACCGCCCGCATCTTCGACCTCCTCGCCGACCACTGAGGCGTCCTTTCGTTGCGAATACCGCAACAAAAGGACGCCCCGAGGTTCGGGGTCAGTCGGTGATGCGGAGGGCGACCGAGGGCTTGATCTTCGAGGCGGTGCGTGCCGGTAGCAGGGTCGCGAGCAGCGAACCGAGCACCGTCCCGACCACCAGGATGGCCACGATCGCCCACGGCACGCGCCAGGTGAGCCCGTCACCGAAGTCGTCGGATTTCGTGATCGACCACGTCGCGACGAACGCCAACCCGACGCCGATGAGCACGCCTTCGAGTGCGAGGAACGTCGACTCGGTTGCGAAGGCGTTCGATACCGATCGGGACTCGAAGCCGAGCGCCCGCAACACGCCGATCTGTCGACGCCGTTCGCGTACGGCTCGCACCATGATGACGCCGATCCCCGCGATACCGATCACCAGCCCGATCGCCAAGAAGCTCCGCATCAACCCGAAGAACTGGTTCTGCTGCGCCAGGTTCTCGTCGACCAGGTCACGGATCGGATCGGACTCGGCACCTTGGCGGAAGAAGTCGGCTTCGAGGGTCCGCGACAACGAAGTCGGGTCGTCGGCCATCACATACGCCCTGTTCGGCACCGCCGCGTCACCGAACAACTCCTTGGTCGCGAGCGGGCTCATCAGCGCACCGTTGAAGAGCCAGTCGTCAGCCGATTCCGCAATGACGGTGAGATCCTTCGTGCGCCCGTTCTGCGTGTTCTTCACGGTGATCGTGTCGCCGACGCGCACCACGGCTGCGGGTGGACCGCCGCCCTCCGACAAGAAGAACGCGTCGACCATCACCGCGTTCGGGTCGGTGAGCAACGCTCGATAGGCATCGTCGTCGGTAGCGAACTCGCCGCGGGCTTCGAGCTTCGGTGCGCCGCCCTCGACGAACCGTTCGTCGAAGGACGACATGTTCCAGAACGTGCCCTCATCGGTGTCTGGCGGCGTGATCTCGACCCTCACCTGGGCGAGCGGCGCGACCCGCGTCACGCCTGGCAACGACTCGAGTTCGTCGACCCGAATCGGGTTTCCCGGGTTCGAACGAACCAGCGTGTTGAACCCACCTGACACATCGCGGGTCAGACCG
>SXGT01842187.1_pt1 | contig 27585 bp, 27 predicted proteins | sample 3176221 | NCBI WGS metagenome assembly SXGT01 (sample SAMN11356862, study PRJNA531348) | freshwater metagenome | isolation source: freshwater sample F1-120 | place: China: Fuxian Lake, Yuxi | collected 2017-12-25
CAGCGTCACCACGGTCGGGGTGACATCGACGATCTGGTACTGCAGGTTGATCGCCCCCGGCGTGAACCCGGGACCGTTGACGATGACGAATGTCTCGGTCTCGTCCGGTGATTGGAAGCCGTGCCCGAGTCCGCGTTGCGGCTGGTGTCCGTGATCGGTGACCAGGACGATGGTCCACTCCTCGTTGTTGGCCGTCTCCCAGGCGTCGACCGCGGCGATGATCTCGCCGAGGTTGCGGTCGAAGTTGTTCAGCGCCAGCTTGTATTCCTCGGAGGCGCCACCGTACATGTGACCGTTCTCGTCGACGCCCACGAAGTAACTGAAGACGAAGTTCGCGACGTCCGGGTTCGAGTCGGCAATGATCAGTTCGGTGGTGTCACCGACCGCGTCATCGGTCTTCAGCCAGTTCGGGTCATCGTCGCGTTTCCCGATGTAGCGCACCAGGTCTGCGCCCAGGTCACCACCCGCGGCGGCGATGGCGGCGATCACGTCCCAGTTGGCGACCGCCGTGGTCTGGATACCGTCGTCGTGGTCTTCCTCGAGCTGGTTGAACACCGTCGACCACCTGTTGTAGGTCCACGGCGTGAAGATGTTGTTGATGACGCCGGTCTTCTCGCCCCAGTTACCGGTCAGGATGGTCGACCAGGACGGGTTGGAGATGGTCGTGTGCCCGACGATGCTCGACGGGGCGGTCGAACTGCCCTGGATGAGGTTGAAGAAGTTGACGTTGGTCGGGTCGGCGAGCACCCGGCTGAGGTTGGTGCCGTCCACTCCGATGACCAAGACGTTCGGGGTGTCCACCGAGGCGATGCCGACCTGTGGGCCGCTGGTGGCGCTGCGGCGCAAGGTGTTGCGTTCCAGCTCGTCGCGTACCGCGCCGAGCGCCGCCAACGCCGCCGGCGCTTCCACCGGCGGGGTTCCGGGATCCGGATTGACCAGTGGCGCCGCCGGGTTCACCGGGATGGTGATGAGTGTGACGGCGGGCTCGGCCGGCGCGCCCGCAGACAACGGGCTGGTCTTGGCGGTACGTGCGGTCTTCGCGCGCACCGGGGACGTGCGGTCGGCCAGCGGCACGGTGATGGCACCGGAGCCCGAGCCGGCGGCCGATCGGGCCGACCGGGTGGTCTTCTGCTCTCCGGTGCTCGACGAGCTCGAGTCCGACGACGTGCTGCTGCTGCCGGTGGTCGAGGAGCTTGAGGAACTGGTCGAACTCGACGAGGAAGAGGAGGAGGAAGAGGACGACGAGTCCCCCGTCTCGGCGAAAGCGGTCGGCGCCGACGCCAGCGCCACCCCCACCCCCAGAGTTACCGCCAGAGCGCCGACCCGACCGATGTGCTTGGCGTAACCCATGGAGTTCCTTCCGACGTCCGCGGGCCGGGGCGGCGCACGGTTGCGATCGATTCGCTTCGCGGCGTTGCTATCGTCGCCTCATCGTTGCCACACGCTGCTCGCCGAATCTGTACCGCAAATTACCGCTCGGACACCGCCCGATGGACACGAATGCACGAGTTGGCCCCACGCCGATCCGCGGTGTCGCCGCCCGGCTCGTTGCGGCCTTCGGGATGCTCATCGTGCTCGCGGGATGCTCGGACAGGTCGGACCCGAGGGCGGTCGAATCGTCCTCGATTCCACCGGTGGCGACGCAAACCTCAACGCCCACAACACCACCACCGACACCGCCCACACCGGCGCCGGCCCAGCCCCGGCTGGCACCAGAGCCCGCTCAGGTGGCCGACGATCTGGTGGCCGACGAGCAGACGCTACGGAATCCGTCGTCCACGCCCGAGGCGCGCCGCGCCGCCGCCCGGCGTCAGCAGGCCGCCTACCGCGTCATTGGCAGGCACCCGGAATGGGATGGGCTGACCCGTCCCCGAATCCCGCCGCCGATGCTGGCGGTCTATGACCTGAACATCGAGGCGCGGCGGCACCTCGACGCGCTGTTGACCGGTGAAGCCAAGGACACCCTGCCCGCATGGCGGATCGAGGCGCCGCGTCCCGCCGAAGAACTGTTGGCCCACTACCGCGAGTCCGAAGCCGCCTCCGGTGTCGGCTGGAATTACCTGGCCGCGGTGAATCTGATCGAGACCCGCTTGGGCAGCATCGCGGGCACCAGCACCGCAGGCGCGCAGGGGCCCATGCAGTTTCTGCCGTCGACGTTCGCCGCCTACGGCGGGGGCGGTGACATCCATGCGCCGCGCGACAGCATCATGGCCGCCGGGCGGTATCTGGCCGCCAACGGTTTCGTCACCGATCCCGATCACGCCCTGTACCGGTACAACAACTCCGACCACTACGTGCGGGCGGTCAAGAACTACGCAGCCGTGCTGGCCGCCGATCCCGCGGCGTTCGCCGGCTACCACGACTGGGAGGTGTACTACCGCACCACGGCCGGCGACGTGCTGCTGCCCATCGGCTATGCACGGACCAGCACGATCCCGGTCGCGGAGTACCTGGCCGCTCATCCGCAGTAGGTGTCGTTGCAGATTGCTACAGTTGTAGCAGACTGCTACACGCAAGGAGCTCGTCATGGCCAATGCCGCTGATCGCGTGACCAGGGTCGCCGCCGACCTCATGGACAGCGCCGCCGCCGAAGGCGCCCGGCAGAGTCGTTCGGCCAAACAGCAGCTGGACCACTGGGCGCGGGTCGGGCGGTCGGTGTCGGCCCAGCACACCGCGGCACGCCGCAAGGTGGAGGCCGCGCTGGCGGGCGGGGTGGAACTGGCCGAGCTGACCACCGAGGAAGGTGTCGTGTTCAACGCCGAGATCTCGGCGGCGATCGAGGAAAGCCTGGCCGACACCGACTATGGGGCGCTGCTGGCCGCGCGTGGAATCACCACCGTCGCGCTGGATGCATCCGGGCAGATCATCGAATACCGCCCCGACGGCAGTTCGTCGGTGTTGCACCCGCACCGGTGAGACGCCTCGACCTCGTCGTCGGCTCCAACGGTGCGGGCAAGTCCACCTTCATCGAGTTGACGCTGGCGCCGCTGCTTCCCGGCAGCCCGGTGGTCAACGCCGATGAGATCGCCAGGCACCGGTGGCCCGGCGCCGCCGTCGATCACGCCTACCAGGCGGCCCGCATCGCGGCGGACACGCGGGCGAAGCTGATCGAGCTCGGTGAGTCGTTCATCGCCGAGACGGTGTTCTCGCATCCGTCGAAACTCGATCTGATCGACGCCGCGCAGACATCGGGCTACGCGGTGGTGCTGCACGTGGTGCTGATCCCCGAGGAACTGGCCGTCGAGCGGGTGCGGCATCGCGTCCGGGCCGGCGGACACCCGGTGCCCGAAGACAAGATCCGGCAACGGTACCGGCGACTGTGGGACCTGGTCGCCGTCGCGGGGATGCGGGCCGAATCCACCAGCTGCTACGACAACAGTGCGCGCACGGGCCCCCGGATCGTGGCCCAGCTGAACGGGGGGTTCGCGGTCGGCACGCCGTCATGGCCGGCGTGGACGCCGGACGTTCTGATGACGACATGGCCTACCCCATGACCCGTCGGCGCCGACGGCATCGCGGCGGACGTGTGTGTGCTCAGGCAGCGACGACCGGACCACCCTGGGCGGCCATACCCTCCGCAGCCGCCATCAGCGGCGCGCACGCCGCACACGGATGCGGGCCCATCACCGGATAGCCGCATCCCGGGCAGGTACCCACCGTGCGTCCACTCAATGCAGCGGCACCAGCCATCGGAGTTCCTTTCGCCGTCCGCACCCATGTACCCGGTGCGAGGGCGAATCATGCCACGTACCACCACCGATTCTGGAATCGCCGGTGAGCGTGGTCACAGCAAACCTGGGTCCGGGGACCCATGGCTAGGCTTTGAGCATGAGTCTGGTCCGGGCGCAAGGCTGATCGCCGGCATGTTCATCATCATTCTGAGCTCGGTCCTCGGGCTGGCGCACCTCTATGTGTGGAAACGGTTGATCCGAGACACCACCGCCCCCGGGCGCACCCGCTGGATCCTGACGGCCGTGTTCCTGACGCTGGCCGCCCTGCTGGTGATGACGCTGATGGTTCCGCGATTCACCGGGATCGACGAGTCTGCCTGGTTCGCGTGGCCGGGCTACATCTGGTTCGCGCTGGTCGGGTACCTGCTGCTGGCGCTGCTGCTGTTGGAGCCGGTGAGGTTGCTCCTGCGCGGATGGGTGAAACGCGGCTCGACGGTCGAGCCCGCCGCTCTCGATGAGCCCTCGCCGGCGGTCAACCGGCGGGTTTTCCTGGCGCGCACCAGTGCAGTGGCGGCGGGCGTCGCGGCCTCGGGGCTGGTCGGTTACGGCGCCGCCACAGCACTCGGTCCGCCCAACGTCCTGCAGGTGCCGGTCCGGCTCGGCCGGCTGGATCCGGCGTTTCACGGATTCCGGATCGCGGTGGTCTCCGATATCCATCTGGGTCCCCTGCTGGGGCGGCGACATACCGAGCGGATCGTCCGGCTCATCAACGAGGCCGACGCCGATCTGGTGGCCATCGTCGGCGACCTCGTCGACGGCACCGTCGAAAAGCTCGGCCATGCTGCAGAACCTCTGCAGGACTTGGTGTCTCGCGAAGGGTCCTTCTTCGTCACCGGAAATCACGAGTACTTCGTCGAGGACACGATGCCGTGGATCCATGAGCTGGAGCGGTTGGGTGTGTCGTCGCTGCGCAACGAGAACACCGCGATCCGGCGTGGCGGTGCCGCGTTCGACCTGGCCGGCGTGAACGACCTGGCCGGCGAAGAGCGGGGCGACCCGCCGGATTTCGATCGTGCCCTGGCCGGTGCCGACGCGTCCCAACCGACGGTGCTGCTGGCCCACCAACCGGTGATGGTCGCAGAGGCAGCGGCCCGCGGAGTGGACCTGCAGTTGTCCGGACACACCCACGGCGGGCAAACCTGGCCGTTCCAGTACATCGTGGAGGCGGTACAACCGTCGCTGGCAGGGCTGTCGACCCATCAGGACACCCAGTTGTACGTCTCACGCGGGGCCGGGTTCTGGGGCCCGCCGGTGCGGGTCGGTGCACCACCGGACATCTCGGTGCTGACCCTGAACGCCCCGGCCTAGCAGTACTACCGTTGGGCCGATGGAAAAGCATGAATTCGACCAGATGAACAACGCCGTGATCACCGAGTTCCGGGAGACCGGCGGCAAGGCGGGCGGGGTGTTCGAGGGCAAGCCCCTGGTCCTGGTGCATCACACCGGCGCCAAGTCCGGAATCGAACGCATCGCACCGCTGGTGCCGCTGCTGGACGACGGCCGAATCTACATCTTCGCCAGCAAGGGCGGAGCCGACACCCACCCCGACTGGTACCGCAACCTCCTCGCTCATCCGGACATCACCGTCGAGATCGGCAGCGATACCTTCGCGGCGACCGCACGGGTTCTGGAGGGCGACGAACGCGACGGTGTCTACGCGAAACAGGTTGCCGTCGAACCGCAATTCGGCGAGTACCAGCGCAAGACCGAGCGCGTCATCCCGGTGGTGGAGCTGGTCAGGACACCTTAGCCACGCAACACCGCCCGAAGAACAGCGCGTACAGGCGCCGCTGCCGGAATGGTTCCAGCGGTGAATGTCAGCCAAATATCGACACTCGGGTCATTTGGATGGGTGCGTGTTAGCACCGGACATGGTCAGACAAGACGGGTGGTCCCACGAAGACGCGGGACCACCCTGGAGCGATGGCTATTTGGCAGCCTCGATGGCGACGTGCTTCTCGGCGGGTTGAACCGCGTCGACCGGAACCGACACCGTGAGAATGCCTTTGTCATAGGACGCCTTGATCTCGTCCTCGTCCGCTCCGACCGGCAGCGACACGGATCGCACGAACGATCCGTAACTGAACTCGGAACGCCCGTTGGACTCTTTTTTCTCGGTGCGTTCGGCCTTGATGATGAGTTGACCGTCCCGAACCGTGATGTCGACATCCTTGGCCGGATCGATGCCGGGCAACTCGGCGCGGATCTCGTACGCGCCGTCCTTCATCTCGTCCTCCAACCGGATGATGTTGCCATCGAACCCGGACCGCAGGTGAGCCCAAGTGGGTAGGCCGGCGAACAATTCGGCAATCTCCGGAAACAGCGGACGTGGCCGACGCTGCGGGGAAAGTATGGTCATATCTCCTCCTCCTTGGTGGTTTCGGTGCTACGTCAACACCTGTTCCGATCCGATCACCTCATCCCGCCTGACCCTAGGGGCTGAAGTCCCTCATCACCGTGGCCATTCGTCGGCGACCGGACCGTCGCGGAACGCGCCGGCGTTGCCGGAGCGTGAGCAGCGAGTGACCAAAGACCCTTGGACGGGGACGACGCATTGTCGATGATCAGACCATGCGACCAACCGACCCGGCCGCGCTGCTGATGGACTCGATGATGCCGGATTTCGACATCGCCCTCGCCGAGCACGCCGTCGTTCAGTCCGACACGGCGACGACCTTCGCGACGACGCGAGACATCAATCTGCTCACCGTGCATTCCCCGGTTCTCGACCTGTTCATCTGGCTGCGTACGGTGCCCGCCCGAATTGTCGGGCGGCACCCGACCACGCCCACCACGCCGAAGATCGGCGAGAACATGGCCCTGCCGGGGTGGGGATACCTCGGGCAAACACCCGGCCACGAGATCGTCTTCGGGGCCGTCGGCCGTTTCTGGCAATCTGTCATCCAATGGCGGGACACCGCGGCAACTGACTTCACCGATTTCGCAGAGCCTGGCTGGGGGAAGATTGCGGCCGATTTCTCGGTGCGGACCTATGGCGCATCGACGTCATTGTTGTGCTACGAATGTCGGTTTCTCACAACAGATCCGGGATCACGAGTGCGGTTCGGGCGGCACCGGTGGCTGATACGCCCATTCGTCCGACATATCATGCGGACCACATTACGACAGATCAAGGCCAATGCCGAATCGTTGACGGTGAATTCGACTCTTGCTCAGGCGGTCTCGAAATGACCAGGGTTCTCGTCGCTTACGGCTCGAAATCCGGTGGAACGGCCGGCTTGGCAGCGATGATCGCAGAGGCACTCGACGCGGCCGGTGCCGACGCCGCCGTAACAGCGGCACGCGAGGTTCACGATCTGACCGGCTTTGACGCCGTGATCGTCGCAGGCGCGTTGTACGCCAACAGGTGGCATCGAGACGCGCGGCGGTTGGTCCGACGCAACACAGGCTTTCTGCGCACCGTGCCGGTATGGCTCGTGAGCAGCGGGCCCCTCGACAACAGTGCCGCCGAAACAGAGATCGCGCCGACGCCGCAGGTGCGACGCCTCATGGATCGGGTCGGTGCACGCGGCCACGTCACCTTCGGGGGTTGTCTCCCGCTCGCTGCCAAGGGTTTCCCGGCAAGGGCGATGGCGAAGACCAGGGCGGGCGACTGGCGCGACCCAGCACATGTCCGCCGCTGGGTGGCGACCGTCATCGATCAACTACACCACCGGCCGCCAGAACACCCGAGTGGCTTCCTCGCCCGACGCGACAGCACGGCATGATCGTCGGTCATGTCCAGGTCAAGGCGCCGAGCTGTTCGGTGAACCGAGTTCACTCGTCCACAGACCTACTCGGCCGGCCCACACATTCGTGCGGATAATGCGCCGCCCGACGCCGGGTTCGCCGAATGATGTCGGCCGAGCCCAGCCGAAAGCCATTGCCTCATCGCCTGATACCTCGATGATCAAGCTCCCCGCAGCCAATCTCGACAGGTCCTGCTCGACGAGGATTGTCAGAGGTGCGTCGGAAGCCTGAAGCACGTGGTTGACGACAAGATCATGCCCGGCGAGTAACTCTGCCGGCGGAATGCTGCCGTTGCCGGTCAGCACGTAGCCGCTGTTTGAGGCCCCGTGGTCATCGACGAGATAGTCGAATTGCACGATGTGTGCCGAATGAATGGGAGAGGCGACCGTCTACCGCGACGCTGACGGGCTGACAGCGGCCGCAGCAGCTAGCCGAACGGCCGTCCGTCCAGCCTGCACGCCACCTCATGGAGCGGCCGCCGCGGGGTCGGGGGTAGCGGGGCGGCGTCTGCAGGAGCCCACCCGACCCTCAGGAGGATCTGCGGGAAAACGTCATCCCCGAAGATCGATGTCTGGAGAACCCTGCGGGTCGTGGGGATCTCCAGCGGCTCGGTCAGAATGCAGCTCGCCAAGCCCATCGATGTCGCCGACAGCAGCACCTGGCCGGCGCCTTCGCCGGCGCGCAGCCGAGCTACCGTGTCGTCGGCCAGGGTGCCGAGCGCGAGCAGGACACCCCGATCGGCTTCGGCCGCCGGCTCCGCCGGCTCCGCCGGCTGTGACAGCGCCGGCGCAGCGAAGGCGCGCGCCGGCATCAGGGCATTCGGTTCCGATATCGGCGTGTTGCGTGCAGGTACGCCCGCGGTGGCCGCGTGACGACCGCTCCAGGAGCGCAACTCCCTGAGATAGCCAGCATCCTGCTGGTGTTCGCGAGCCGCCCGCGCAAGCACAGATCTGAACTCATCGTCCATTTCGACCCGTCGCATGGTGACACCCATGCGCGCTGCGCGTGCACCCATCAAAGCCACATGCCCGGGAGGAACGAGCCGGGTGCTGTAGTGCCTGCGGTCGGTTCGCCGTCGAGGGATCGCGGCTGCGAGCGCGATGTCGGTGTTGCCCGGCGGGTACGGGTGAAACTCAACCGAGGCCAGATGATCGGGTTCCTCAGGGTTCGGCAACCGGTGGATCTTGCTCTGCCAGCCCGAGGCCGCCAGCGCGACGACGCAATGGTTCAGGGCGATGCCGCAGCTGATGATCAGATCGCGCCCATCAGGATCGGTGTGTTCGAGGTGAAGCGATGGTTCGGCGAACAAATGCACACTGCGCGGTCCCACGCGCCAACGCCATGGTTGCGTGTTGTGTAACGACGGCGCGCGTGTTGCCAACGACAGCGCTGCATGCACCGTTTCGGAGGCGGGGTAGTGACCGGACATGGAGGACAGACCTTTGGTTGTGGTGACGTGCAGTTCCACTATGCGGATTCACGTAGATCGCCGTCAGGGTCGAAAGTGCCCGACTGATGGAGACCAATGACCTCGCAGTGCCGACCTCGTTCGGCCCGTATGCACCGGCAACGGTCAGCGCAGCGGCCGCACTTGCTCATGGGTCACATCTTCGATGTCCACGGTGGTCACCTTCAGCATCTGCTCCGCGAGATGCGACAGAGCGCGTGCCACGGCTAGCTCGTCACCGATTGCCGGCACATCGCGATCCTCCGGATTGCGCCGTGCCACACCGATTCCGGTCAGTCCACGCTCGTCGCCGACCAGCCAGGTGGTGGCACGGGTGTGATCATCGTGTTCGTCGACGCACACGCCGATCGCCCACTCCCGGCTCTCACTGTTGCGCGCGTTCATTGTTGTGCTCCTCTACAGGGTGTGACGACCAAGCGTTCATTTGACGCCCGCAACGCCCAGACCGTGCCCGGGTGCCGAAGAATCGACCAGACGGTCAGTGCTGAGCGGGATTTGACCGCTCGCGGATGATTCATACGTTCTCCTCCTGTCGTTCGGCCGTGGCAACACGGGTAGTTCCAGATGCGCGGTCACTTCGGCCAGCTCCGAGTCGGCGATGAGGGCGTCGATCAACGCGGTGTCGTCTCCCGTCGTGATGATCCGGTGATCCACATCCGGGTGATGCGACACCAGCGCAGCAAGATCGCCCGATCGGGGCATTGCCCATACCTGTGGTGGGCGGCAGGTCTCGAAGAACCCGATCTCGGTCAGATACTCATCGGCATCACGGTGCGCCGGGACCAGTTTCATCACCGCGCCGCCATCCCGCGCTCCATCGTCGACCGCGGTTCGCAGCACCGAGCCAGCCGACGCTTTCCGACTCGTCACCGCCACGATCCACCGGTGCGGCGATGCCGCGGCGGTGGCATCCCGCGCCGCAGGCATTCCGATAGGAACGACAACCGGTGCGGCGCTGGTATCCATGGGTGAGGCCTTCGATAGTCCGACAGTCAGTGCTCACCTGACGGTAGGTGTGCCTCACATGTGTCTTCTACGGGCTTTGGTCCGATACCGGACGGGACCTTGGTCCCCTTGCGCGCGGCGGCGTCATTGTGCCGGTAGCGGTGCGCTCCATATCAACTGGGTACCGCCGCCCGGGCGCTCGGTGACGGCGAAGTCGCCACCCGCGGAATCGGCGCGCTTGGCAAGATTGCTCAACCCGCTGCTGCGCTGATTGTCCGGCGCAATCCCGCGTCCGTCGTCTGAGATCACGATCCGCAACTCGTCGGCGACCGCAATGCTGACGGCGATCTCAGTCGCGCCCGCATGGCGGATCGCGTTGCTCAGCGCCTCGGTGACAACGGCTTCTGCGTGGTCGGCGAGTGGGCCGGTGACTACGCCCAGCGGCCCGGTCAGGTGCAGTGACGCGGAAGCGTCGCGGTGCTCGGTCAGGCGTTCGAACACGGCGTGGATGCGCGCTGCAAACCCTTCGCGGGACTGTGACGGATTCTGCAGGTTGAAGACCGTCGAGCGGATGTCGTCGATCACCGACTGCAGTTCGTCCACCGAACGGGAGACTCGATGTATCAGCTCCGGGTTCCGGAGCCGCGCGACGACACCCTGCAGGTCCATCCCGACCGCGAAGACGCGCTGGATCACCTGATCGTGCAGATCGTGTGCGATGCGTTCCCGGTCGGTGAGAAGGCTGAGCTCGGCTGTCTGGTGACGGGCCCTGGCGATGGTGAGCGCGATGGCTGCGTGCCCGGCGAAGTCACGAACGAGATCCAAGTAGTTCTCCGTGAACCGCGGTCCAGATGCGTTACGTGCCACCGCAATAACTCCGAGTGTGCGGTTCTCCGCGCAGAGCGGCACCACGATCGCGGGACGCTGGCCGACATCGGTGAATGCTCGGATCCGTCTGCCGAAATTCTCGGTGATCGTCGGTTCACCGGAGCGGAAAACAGCGCCACTGGTCGAACCGTCGATCGGAATGCGCTGCCCCAGTACGTCATCGGCATGTCGCCCCACTGCTGCAGACACCACCAGAGCATCCACCTCGGCGTCCGGTTGCTCCGGATCCTCGGGGACCAACACAATGGCTTGCTCTGCCTCGGTGAGCTCGAGGGCGCGCATCGCTATGACATGCAGGGGACGCTGCAGAGGGGGCTTCTCAGACAGCACAGTGGCCGTGATCTCTCGGCTGGCGTCAGTCCACATCGCAGATATTTTCGCCTGCTCGAACAATCGAGCATTATCGATCGCCACTGCCGCCACCGACGCCAGCGCCCGTGCAGTCATGTCGTCTGCATCGGTGAACGTGCGTCCCGCCCTGTCGTCGGCCACGTAGAGGCTGCCGAACGGCTGGCCGCGGATCTGAATCGGCATGCCGAGGAACGCCCGCATCGAGGGGTGCCCCTCTGGAAATCCGGCGGCTGCCGGGTGCTCCGTGAGATCGTCGAGGCGAAGGAGGTCGGTGCGTTCCCGCAGCGCGCCCAGCACGCCCTTGCCCACCGGCAAATCGCCGATGGTCTCGACGGTGTGACGGTCCATCCCGTCGTGGACGAATGACGACAACAACCCCTCCGGACCCCAAACCCCGATGGCCCCATAACGCGCACCGGTCAATCTCAGCGCGGCGCGCACAATCCGGTGCAGCGTGGAGTCGAGCTCCATGTCAGAGTTGATCTCGATCGCCAACTGCAACAGCAGGCCCATCTGGTCCCGGTCGTTGGCGAGCTGGTCAAGCTGTTCGTGTATCCGCCGGACGTCTTGAGTGCGCCTGTGCCCGAAAGCCAGTTGAGGCTCGTCGTGGCTTTTCACGTCACCCCCCTGTGACCCCCCTACCCTAGATTGTGGCACTTCGGCCTTCGCCACAACAGGGTGAACAGGCGTCAATTTGTCGCGACGTTGCAGACTCAATAATTCAGCGGCCGGTCAACGGCGACGTGGCGGCGATACCGCCCGAACTGCAGCTACCCGGGAAGTACCGCCGATCACACTCGGCAGTCGTGAATGAGTGTTTGCTGCGTTGCTATGTACAGGTGCGCAATCGATCTCGGCAGCAACTACCGGCCCTGACGTCGGGCAATTGTTCGAAGTTGCGCCATCAGCTCCGCGCGGTCCGTTGCCCGGAGTACTCCACGATGTCAGCCAAGGTGCGCAGCCGGCGGTAATCGCTCTCGGGGATGTCCAGCTGAAGTCGCTCGTGAATCCCCCGTAGGAAGTTCAGCCAATCCATCGAATCGAGATCGACCTGCTGGCGCAGAGGTGCGCCCTCATCGATCGCCTCGACCTCGACTTCGGGGGCGATCGCGGTCAACGCCGCCAGGATCTGCTCGCGGATCTGCTCGGTGCCCATCGGCGTCATCCTTCCAGCGTGTGCGGTTGCTGCAGCATCTCGCCAACCGCTGCGAGAAAGCGGGCACCCCGATGACCGTCGCTGACACGGTGATCGGCGGCCAAGGTGGCGTGCACCGTGGTGGCGATGCGGATTCCGCCGTCCACGGCACGCACGCGCTGGGCAGGAGCCCCGAAGCCGACGAGCGCCACCTGCGGCGGGTAGATGACGCCGAACACGGTGTCGACGCCCTGATCGCCGAGGTTGGTAACCGTGATGGTCGGATCCGACATCTCCGAACTGCGTAAGGACCCCGCCCGGGCGCGGGCCACCAGATCACCGAGGTCGGCCATCAGCTCGCCGATCTTCTTTCCCGGTACGTCATGGATGGCCGGCGCGACCAGTCCACCGCCACGAAGCGAGATGGCCACCCCGACGTGCACGCCGTCACCGGGATGAAACTCATCGTCGCGCCAGAACCCGTTGACCTCGGGAACCTGCAGGGCGGCAAGACCGACCGCCTTGATCATCAAGGCTGCCGGAAGCACTCGATCGGTGATGGATCGTTCGGCGTTGAACACACTCATCCACGCCAATGCTGCATCCATGTCGACCTCTTCGGACAGGTAGTAGTGCGGAATCTCGCGTTTCGAGCGACCCATCGCCGCGGCGATGGATTTACGCATCTGCACCCCTCGGTCTCCGGCGACCGGGGCCCGAACACGCGGCCCGGGCACTGCGGCCCGTTCGACGTCACCGATCGTGACCGACCCCTGCGGCCCGGTCCCGGTCACCGCGTCCAGATCGACCTGTCGGGCCAACGCGGCCCGGCGCGCGGCCGGGGACACCCACCGACGGTGCGCAGGTGACGCCGGCAGCGTTTCCCGAGCCGGCGCGCCCGCGGTCTCCCCTGCCTCGATCAGGGTCGCCAACGGCGTTCCCACGGTGACCGTCTGGCCCACCGGGACCAGCAATTCTCCGACGGTGCCGTCGTGCCAGCACTCCACCTCCACCGCAGCCTTGGTGGTTTCGACAACGGCCACCACCTGTCCGCGGTGCACGACATCTCCGGGCTTGACGAGCCATTCGTCGAGTGTCCCCTCGTCCATGTCAGAGCCGAGGGCGGGCATCTTGAATTCGATCACAACCGTTCTCCGAACAGGCTTTTGACTGTGGCGATGATGGTGTCGACGCGCGGCAATGCCGCCTCCTCGAGGTGGCGGGCGTAGGGTATCGGCACTTCGGCGCTGCACACCCGGGCCGGTGGAGCATCGAGATCGAAAAAGGCGCTCTCGGTGATCTGAGCGATGATCTCGCCGGCCAGGCTCCCGGTCCGCCATCCTTCGTCGACCACGACCACGCGCCGCGTCTTGCGCACCGAGTCCAGGACGGTATCGGAGTCCAGCGGTCGGAGCACGCGCAGATCGACCACCTCACAGTCGATTCCGTCCGCCCCGAGATGCTGTGCCGCCTCGAGGGTCTTCGGTAGCGATCCGCCGTACGTGACGAGTGTGAGGTCGGCACCCGGCCGCCGTATCGCCGCGTGGGAAATATCGCTCTGTACCGGAAGATTCACGTCAGCCGAACCGTTGTAGAGCGCGACGTGCTCGAAGACCATCACCGGGTCGGGATCTTGCAGTGCCGCCGACAACATGCCGTAGGCATCGGTCACTGTGGCCGGAGCCACCACCTTGATGCCCGGGATGTGCGCATACCAGCACTCCAGACTGTGGGAATGCTGCGCAGCCAGTTGGCGTCCCGCGCCGGTCGCCATCCGCACCACCAGAGGCACCGAGAACTGCCCGCCGGACATGTGCCGGAGCGTCGCAGCGGTGTTGACGATCTGATCCAGCGCCAGCAGACTGAAGTTGACCGTCATGATCTCGACGATCGGACGCAACCCGCCCAGGGCGGCGCCGATGCCGACACCCACAAAGCCCAGTTCCGACAACGGCGTATCGCGCACGCGGTCGGGTCCGAACTCTTCGAGCAGACCCTTGGACGCCGCGTAGGTGCCGCCGTAGCGACCAACGTCCTCGCCCATCACCATGACACGCGGATCGCTGCGCAGGGCATCACGCAGCGCATCGTGCACCGCGGTCCGGTAGGTCGTCTTCATGGCGCCGGCTCCGTGCCCGGGGTCAGCACGTCGCGGGTGAGGTCTGCGACGTCCTCTCGCGTTGCGGCATCGGCAAAGGCCACCGCGGCAAGCACCTCGGCTTCGGCGCACTGCTCGATGGCAGCGATGTCCGCCTCGGAGAGCTCGCCTTCTCGCAGGCACCGGCGGCTGAAGCCGGAGATCGGGTCGCGGGAGCGCCACTGCTCGACTTCCGCTTTGTCTCGGTACAGTTCGGGATCGAACATGGAATGCGCACGGAATCGGTACGTTCGGAATTCCAGGAAGAAGGGGCCGCCTTCGGTGCGGATGTGGTCGGCACCCTGTTCGGCGGCGGTGCGGCAGGCGGCGACATCCATGCCGTCGACCACCGCCGTCGGCACCCGGTATGCGGCAGCCTTGGCCGCCAGGTCGGTCTGCGACTGAGCACGCGCCAATGCGGTGCCCATGGCGTACAGATTGTTCTCGCAACAGAAGAGCACGGGCAGCTTCCAGAGCGCCGCCATGTTCAGCGACTCGTGGAAGACCCCCTCGGCGACGGCACCGTCACCGAAATAACATGCCGTGACACACCTTCTTCCCAGTTGCACATCGGCCAGTGCCAGCCCGACCGCCAGCGGCAACCCACCTCCGACGATCGCATTACCGCCGAAGAAGTGTCTGGCGGCGTCGAACAGATGCATCGAGCCACCTCGACCACGCGAACATCCTTCTGCCTTACCGAACATCTCGGCCATGATGGCTGTCATCGGCACCCCCCGGAGAAGTGCGTGCGCATGCTCACGGTAGGTGGCCACCACGGCGTCCTCGTCTGTCAGCGCGCGCAGCGACCCGGCGGCGACGGCCTCCTCCCCCACGTAGAGGTGCAGAAAGCCCCGAATCTTGCTCTCCCCGTAGAGCTCAGCGCACTTCTCCTCCATGCGGCGGACGCGCACCATATCGGACAGCAGGCCATGTGCCGTGTCGTGGTCCATCAGCGTGCCGCCGATCGCAGGTCGGGCTCTTCACTCCGCTCCACGGTGGATGTGTCCCCTTCCGGCAGACCCAACTCCCGGGCCCTGAGCAGGCGCCGCATGATCTTGCCGCTGCGTGTGTGCGGCAAGGCATCGATGAACTCGATGGCCTTGGGCGCCACGGCCGCGCCGAGGCGGCGGCGTGCGTGCGCGAGCAGCACCCTGCGCAGGTTCTCATCGGCGTGGTAGCCGTCCTTGAGCGTCACGAAGGCCTTGACCATTTCGCCGGTGGTCGGATCGGGTATGCCGATCACGGCGGCTTCTGCGACCGCGGGGTGATCCGTCAGGGCGTTCTCCACCTCGAACGGTCCGATGAGATGACCCGCTGACTTGATCACATCATCCGCGCGCCCGACGAACCAGAAGTAGCCGTCGGAATCTTCCTTGACCAGATCACCGGTCAGGTAGTAGCCGTCGCGGAAGGCCTTTCGGTAGCGCTCGCTGTCGTGCAGGTATGTGCGGAACATCGACGGCCATCCCGGCCGCAGGGCCAGCTCTCCTTCGACGTCCGGTGCAGCCACCGGGTGGACCGCTCCGTCCTCTCCGCGCCACACGACGAAGGCCTCAACCCCGGGCAACGGTCTTCCCATCGACCCGGGCTTGATATCGAAGGCAGGAGTGTTGGCGATCATGATCCCGCCGGTTTCCGTCTGCCACCAGTTGTCATGTATCGGTAGGCCGAGCACCCGCTTTCCCCACCACACCGCCTTGGCGTTGAGCGGCTCTCCCACACTGGCGACGAATCGCAGGTCTGGAAAGCGGAACTTCGCGGCAAGTTCGGGGCCGGCCTTGATGAGCATCCGGATCGCGGTCGGCGCGGTGTACCACACGGCGACGCGCTGGCTTTCCAGGATGCGGTACCACCGTTCCGCGTCGAAGACCCCTTCGTCGACCACCGACGTCACTCCGTGCAGCAGCGGCGCGATCACCCCGTACGACATACCCGTTACCCATCCGGGATCCGCTGTGCACCAATAGATGTCGCCAGGATGGAGATCCAACGCATACAGACCGGTGACGTAGTGCATGGTCACCGCGCCGTGGACGTGCACGGCGCCCTTCGGAGTCCCCGTGGTGCCACTGGTGAAATGCAGCAGGGCCGGGTCGTCGGCGGTGGTGGGCTCGATCGGCGCTTCGTCGTCCGCGCCGTCCATCCACGGCCAGAATCCGAGCCTGCCGTCTTCCGCGGGTGGATGGTCGTCGATGATCAGGACGTGTCGTAGTGCCGACAGTCGATCGCGTATCGGCGCGACCTTCTTGTCGTAGTGCGCCTTCGTCGTGACCAGAACATTCGCCAGCCCAATATGCAATCGCGTGAGGACAGGTTCGGGACCGAATGCCGAGAACAGCGGCGAGACCACGCTACCGTTTCGCATCGCGCCCAGAATCGCGATGTAGAGTTCGGGGCATCGGTCGAGCAGTGTGAACACCCGGTCGCCTTTGCCGACGCCCAGCGCGCGCAACACATTCGTGAATTTCCTCGCAAGGAGCGCCAGTTCGGTGAAGCTGAATTCACGCACAGCCAGATCGGCGTCCCGGTCCACGTCGGGGACGAACCGAAGCGCAGCATCCGCCGCGGCGGGTCCCTCGGCCATTCTGTCCACCGCCGCGTAGGCGATGTTGCACAGTCCGGGCCCCATGCCTTCACACACATCGGGGGCGCTGCGCCACTCGAACGACGAGCGGGCCCTTTCGTAGTCAACGAGATTGGGCGTGACACGCCAATCACCGCTGGACTTGTGGATGACCTTCACCGCACCTGTCCCCTGGCGGTCATGGGTGGCAGACCCAGCAGTGCTGCCGCCGGCAGATTGGCCATGACACGCTCGCGCAGTGCCCGGTAGGCCGCGGCGTCATCATGCAACTTGCGAAATCCTCGGTGCAGCAAAAACGCGTCGAGGCGCCCTTCGATGTCCCATTTCGCGTATATCTCGTCGGAGAATTCGGATCGCAGGAATTGCCACGCCACGTTGTCGAGTTGGCGTGGTGTCCAGGTCGATCGTTCGATTGTGGTCATCGGTCGGCTCCCTCCGAATCATGCTCGCCACCAGTGTGTTGCAGAAATGACGGGCCAGATAGAGAACAAAGTCATCCCCATTCGGTCGTGGACGGTGGCCACCCCGATGCAGCGTCCGGTCACGGCCGCGACAGCGACGCCGCCCTGCCCGACGACTCATGATCGCCGCCATCCAACGGCCTTCCCGTTGCGGCGGGCCACAGCAGCGTGCGGACACCCTCGGGCAACTGATGGAGGACCTTGTCGATCAGGGGTGGCGGCAACAGCCGCATCAACGCTGCGGTGACTGTCGGCGCCGCGACACCGCAGTCTTGAACCGCGATGTTCGCCGTCCGCGCGAAGCGCACGGAATAGCCCCCCACCTCGTACTTGATCGGTACCACCGTGGGGTCCCAACCCGCATAGAAGATGCCCCTGATCAGGTCCGGCAACTGCGCCGCGAAATGGGCGGCGACCTCGACGGTGAGTCGGTCCCGCAGAGTTTGGAGCCATCCACGCAGCACGCGGTAGGCGAACTCGCGATCATCGGTGCCGAACTGTCGTGCGACCTCGTCGACCCAGGCACGCGCCGTCTGCATGGCGTGGGCGAGTGCAGCGATCTCGGAATCGGTGGACATGTTGATCCTCCTGTCACGCTGCTATCCAGCACATCGCAACCGACGCAAGCAGACCAGGGCCGAAAGTCACCGATTGCCTGGGCCCCCGCTGATGGGCAGGGGCGGGGCGCCCGCCGCACCGACCGGGGGTCCAAAGACCCTAGATCAGCGGGTGTCCACCGATCACACTTCGCAGATACAGCGGCCGGATCGGCCCATCGGGAAGGGAGACACCATGAAAACCGCTCGAGACATCATGCGCACGGGAGTGACCTGCGTAGGCGAACGCGAGACACTCGCCGTCGCAGCACAGCGGATGGCCGAACTGGGCATCGGCGCACTACCGATCAGCGGCGACGACGGGGGCCTGCACGGAATGCTGACCGATCGCGATATCGTGGTGAAATGTCTTGCTGCCGGGGGTGATCCGAAGACGACACCGGCCGGTGAGCTGGCCCAGGGTTCGACCTACCACGTCGGGGCCGACGCCAGTGTCCAGCAGATGCTCGATCTGATGACCGATCACCATATCCGGCGTCTCCTGGTCCTCGACGACCATCGACTGGTCGGTATCGTCAGTGAGGCCGATATCGCCGCACATCTTCCCGAGCACGCCGCGCCCGGCTTCATCAGAGCGATCGGCGCCCAACGCAGCATCACGAGCCGCTGAGTACCGGGCATGGAACCTGATGCCGTTCGCTCACTCATCGATGCGCCCGGGCCGTTCGTGTCGCTGGTCATCGACGACAGTCACGACACCCATGACGCCGTCGAGCAGGCGCAAGCCCGGTGGGCGGGCATCCGTCGTCAGCTCGAGGAACGCGGGGTGGCCGGGGAGGTCCTCCTCGACCTGCAACGCGCCGTTCTACATGATGTCCCGGTCGTCGGCCGCAAGGGGCGTTTGGTCATCGCCGGCCGCGACGGGGTCATCGTCAGCGAGCAGCTCGACGACCCCCCGACGGCGCCGATGGTCCGTGTCTCCGAGTTTCCCTATCTCGTTCCCCTGGGCGAGCTCGCGACGGCCCATCCCGCGTACGTGTTCGCATCGGTCGATCATCTCGGCGCAACTGTGAGGGTGCACGACGGGCAGACGGTCCGCACCGAAACCGTCGAGGGCCCCGGCTATCCGGTACACAAGCCGGCCGCAGCCGGCTGGCATGGATACGGCGATGTCGAACGGTCCGCGGAGGAGGCGGTGCGCATGAATGTGCGCGCTGTGGCCGACCGCATCGTCGAACGGGCGAACACGGCCGGTGCAGAACTGGTCTTCGTCAGCGGCGAGGTTCGCGCCCGAACCGACCTGGAGTCGGCGATGACCGGCCACATCGGTGCCCGGGTGGTGTCGCTGCCTGCTGGAGCGCACGGTCGCCGCGCCACGGAGGCGGAGCTGGCCGACTTGATCACTGCGGAGTTCGCCCATCATCGGCGCGCCACGACCCGTGCGGTCATGGACCGGTTCGAGGCCGAGGGCGCACGCGGCACCGGGCTGGCCGTGCAGGGCCTGCATCCGGTCTGCGCGGCTTTGCGCGATGGAGCGGTGGAGACGTTGATCATCGGAGGACTGGGCGGCGCGACCGTCGTCTCGGGCACAGACCGGACCACCATTGCCCCGGACGCCGATTCGCTGTCCGACTTCGGTGAGCCGCCGTGCCGGATCGCGCCGGCTGACGAAGTACTGCCCTTCGTCGCCGTCACGACCGGGGCCACGGTCCTGCGAGCGGATGACGCGGTCACATTGACCGACGGGGTCGCGGCGTTGCTGCGCTATCCGGTTGTGGCCCCGGCTCGACCCGGCCGCCCCCTGCCCCGAGGACGACCGCTGAGCAGTGAGGTGACCGAGATGAGCGATGAGCGAGAAAGCGGCCACCCGGGAGCCTGCGTCGACGTACCGATAGAGGTACAGACCGGCTCCGTCACCGTCGCGGGGACCCTCACCGTCCCACACCGACCCTGCGGTGCTGTGATCTTCGCTCACGGCAGCGGAAGCAGCCGACACAGCGTGCGCAACCGCTGTGTGGCCACGGTCCTGAACGACGCGGGTTTCGCGACGGTGTTGTTCGATTTGCTCACACCGGCCGAAGAGGCCGACCGCACCAACGTGTTCGACATCGGGCTGCTGGCGGGCCGCTTGGTCGATGTGACCGTGTGGCTTGCCGGGCGCCCCGGTACGGCCGGATTACCCATCGGCTACTTCGGAGCCAGCACCGGGGCGGCGGCAGCCCTGGCCGCCGCCGCGGACGACCGTGTCGACATCGCGGCAGTGGTGTCACGGGGCGGGCGCCCCGACCTTGCCGGGGCCCGGCTGGCCGACGTGACAGCGCCCACGCTGTTGATCGTCGGCGCCCGCGACGAGGCGGTTCTGGAACTCAATCGGCAAGCTCAGGCCGCGATGACCGCCGTGTCCGAGCTGTCGGTGATCGACGGCGCCACCCATCTTTTCGAAGAACCGGGCACCCTGGAGCAGGCCGCCGCACGGGCGCGAGACTGGTTCACCCGGCACCTGATACCGGCCACCTGACCCGTCCCGCCGCACCAGGCCGCTGTGGGCGGTGCTCGCGATCACTCCTCGGCGGGGATGACCACGGTGTCCGCACCGGGGTACATCGTCACCTCGTGGTCGTCGTCCAGCCAGCGCACGATATAGGGCGGTGACCCGTCGCGTGACCGCACGTCGGTGATCATCCCCCGTCGGTCCGGGCGGCCCACCGCCGAACTCTTGACAACCAGGTGATCTCCTACTCGAGCGTGCATGGGCCCCTCTCCTGTTCCCACCGCGACCGGGACGCTCAGAGACCCGTCGGATAGGTTTCCGGTGTTTCGCCCGCGACCCAGGTGCTATCGGGCTCCAGCGGTTCAAGAGCAGTGGTCCGGTCGATGTGGATGATGGCGTCGAACTGATCCCCGGGGCGGACGTGGTAGTAGTGGCTCTGCCGCTCGGTGGCGGGTTGGTAGATGACCCCGATCGCTCTCCCCAGCCGAACATCGGAGAGCGGCTTCTCGGCCTCCCGGCTGATGATCGGTGAGACCAGGAACTCCGCCCTGTCGACCTCGTGCATCAGTTCCTCGACACTCCCGTTGAGCGCCGGACGGACCACTTTTCGCTCGGCCGTTCCGCCCCATTCGGTGGCAGCGGTGACGGTGCCGGAGTACGTCGTGAATCCGATCAGCCGGGTCTCCTCGCCGTAGCCTTCCCGCACCAACTGTCCCAGGGTCAACTGACCGTCCACGCCGACCTCGGTGGCCCGCGCGTCTCCGACATGAGAATTGTGCGCCCACACCACGATACGTGTCGCCTCCTCCTGCGCGGTGTGCGCCAGGTGTGCGCGTAGCGCCTTCAGCGTCTGGAACATGTGCTTGTCGCGCATGTTCCAGGAACTGACCCTGCTGCCGAACATCGAGCGGTAGTACATCTCCGCGTCGCGGACGGTCTGAGCGTTCTGTTGGGCATAGAACAGTTCGTCCTCCGCGAGCAACCCGTCGCGGCGCGCGTACTGCATACCGTGGCGCTGGAGCTCTACCAGCTGATCGACCACCTGCTGTTCACACGACATCCCGGCGCCGAAAGCTGCGGCGTATCCATAGGACTGGCCGTCGTCGGACGAGGTGCGATCGAAACAGGCGTAACGTTGCCGTGCCCGTTGCGCAGCAACCGGATCCACGTTGTCCAGATAGTCGATCACCTCCTGCATCGACCGGTGCAGGCTGTAGAGGTCCAGTCCGTAGAATCCCGCTTCCCGGCCGCTGTGGGCGCGACATTCGGCGTTGTGCCTGCGCAGCCATTCCGCGAACTCACTCATCACAGTATTGCGCCACATCCAGGACGGAAAGCGCTCGAAGCCGCTCAGCGCCGTGTCGGCCGACTCATCGCTGCCCTGGCCCCGGACATATCGGTTCACCCGATAGGCGTCGGGCCAGTCGGCTTCGGCCGCTACGGCGCAGAAGCCCTTTTCCTTGATCAACCACTTGGTGATCTCTGCGCGCGCTTCGTAGAATTCTGCTGTGCCGTGCGAGCTTTCGCCGATCAGCACGATGCTCGCATCGCCGACGATCTCATCGAGGGCCTCCTTGGGCGGTACCCCCGCCGGCGCCTGCACTGCACATCGGGCGATGATTTGTGCGGGAGATTCGGCCAGGCGCAGCCGCGCGGTGGCGACGCCGACCGTCGGCGTGGCGAGCAGCTCGCACACCTGCGCGTCGCTGACCTGCTCGAATTCCCAGAACGACTCCCCCACCGCAAGGAACGGGGTGGGCATCGACGCGCACACGACATCGTCGACGATCGCCTCGAATTCACGACACGTCGACTCCGGTGCCGCCGGTACGGCGACCACGATCTGGGCCGGGGCCATATCGCGCAACGCCTGGACGGCGGCCAACATGCTGGCGCCGGTGGCCAGTCCGTCGTCGACGAGGATCACGGTCTTGCCCGCGAGTTCGACGGGTCGCCGGCCGGCGCGGTACACGCCCTCGCGACGCGCGAGTTCTCGGGCCTCACGTTCGGTGATGTCGCGCAGCTGTTGCGGTGTCACGCGAAGCGCCCGGATGACGTCATCGTTGACGACCACGCGTCCGCCGGTCGCCAGGGCGCCCATCGCGAACTCGTCGTGTCCGGGTGCGCCTAGTTTGCGGACGATGAACGTATCCAGCGGAGCTCCCAGCGCCGCAGCAACTTCCCACGCCACCGGGACCCCACCGCGAGCCAGCCCGAGCACCACGACGCCCGATTTGCCGCGGTAGCCGCCGAGCAGACCTGCCAGGACACAGCCCGCCTCGCGACGGTCACGAAAGATTCGTCTGGACCGCCCGTCGCTCACGGTCCGTCGTGCTGTGGTCATGAGTTACCCCGCTTCCTCGTCGGTGCACATGGGCTGACTGTAAGCAGCAGTAGCGGACCTGTCTGTGGCACAAAGTCCCTACTTCGACGGTCAACGACCTCACCCACAGGCCCGAGTCCGACACCCGTTGTGTTGGGCTGCCAACTGGTTTCGCCGCCGGTTCACATCAGACTTTCGTCCGTCACCGCAGGGACCAAAGACTCGCGACGTATCCGGGTTGCTCTCCTAGGTTTGACCTCGGACCGCTTCCCGCCGCCCTGCCGCAGAAGTTCACCGCCCGGCGTCCGCCGTCGATCTCGAAGGAGAACTCCCATGACCAATGACTCTCACCAGGGAATTCTGGTCGCCGTCGACGGTTCGCCCTGTTCAGAGCACGCCGTCCGCTGGGCGGCCGCGGAGGCCGCCCTACGCCACGCAACGCTGAACATCGTGAGCGTCGCCGTGCCTCTTGCGGACGGTTGGTCCGGCGCCGGATTGTTCGGGTCACCGATCGCGGCGGAATTCGCTGCCTGGCAGCGCGACGAAGCCGACAAGATCGTCTCCGGGGCCACCCGCGTCGCGCGCGACGCATTGGGCGACACAGCCGTGGACATACAGACCGAAGTCCTTTCCACACCACTGATCCCGACGCTGATCGACCTCACCAAGCAAGCCGCGATGACCGTGGTGGGCAGCCGCGGAATGGGCGCGGTGCGACGGGTGCTTCTCGGATCGGTGAGCACAGCGCTGGTCCACCACGCCCACGGACCGGTCACGGTCATTCACGGCCCACTGCCCGAGGAACGGTTGCACGGGCCGGTGGTGGTCGGTATCGACGGATCTCCGGCCTCCGATGGTGCCACCGCGCTGGCTTTCGACGAAGCTTCTCGGCGACGTGTCGAGCTGGTGGCCGTACACGCGTTCAGCAACCGGGAATGGCCGGAAGTGATGCCGCTGCCATGGTCTGCCTTCGAGGCCCAGGCCGCGGAGACGCTTGCCGAGCGGTTGGCCGGCTGGCAGGAACGCTATCCCGACGTCGTCGTGCGCAGGATGGTCGTCCGTGACCAACCTGTCCAGAACCTGCTCGCACAGTCCGAGTCTGCGCAACTGCTGATCCTGGGAAGCCATGGCCGTGGGGGTTTCGCGGGCATGCTGCTGGGATCGGTGAGTTCGGCAGTCGTGCACCAGGTCCATTCACCGGTGATCGTGGTGCGCCATGACTGAACGGGTTGCACGCAGCGCACGCCACCGGCCGCCCGGCCACCAACCCGATATCGCGATGATCGCTGCCGTACCCACCGGTGACGATGCCGACCTCGCCGAGCAATCGGAAGAGATCGTGCGCACCGGGCCGCTCGGCGCGGACATCGGCGACGACCTCGTCGGCAATCGCGAAGCCGACCCGGCCGACCTACTCGAGCAGCGGACGCCGGTCGAGGACTTCGATGATCAAACCTTCGCCGACGACCGCGACTGAGCCGCGGCAACGCGGACCGTGCACCTGTCAGTCCTGGCGAGCGAGGATCACGGGCATCCTGGCACCTGGACCACGACGGAACTGAGCGGGCGAGCATCGTTGTGTGCCCACATCTCCACTGAGTGACCTTCGCCTCTATCCATCCTGGGCAATCACCGCGCAGACTCCTGGCTGTGGCCGTCCTGCCGCGCGCCGGGCAAGGCTTCCCCGCACGGGAGGCCTTCTACCACCTTGCCGAGATCGACATCCGCACCCAGTCGTGTCAGGGGATGGCATGTCTTGTCGCCCGGAACCGAGATCCGGACCGCTGGGCGCTCGCCGAATCGGCGGATCCGCGGGTGTACTGCCTGGGCAGGTGCTTCGACGCGCCCGCGCGAGCCGACGACATAGGCGACCCGACCATCGACGTCGCGTGTGAGAATCCGGTGCTCCTGGAACGCTGTGCCGTCGCAGCTGCCACCGGGCTGGGTGACTACCGCAGCGGCGGCGGCTATCAAGCACTCGATCGCGCCATCGCGGTGGGGGTCGAGGCGACTCTGTCGGAAATGGACGCTTCACGGCACCGCGGGCGCGGCGGGGCGGCCTACCCGGTCGCCTGGAAATGGCGCGCCGCGCGATCTCGACCCGACGGGCCGCGGGTCGTGGTGGTGAATGCGGACGAGGGCGACCCCGGTGCCTACATCGATCGCATGTTGTTGGAGAAGGATCCACACGCAGTCCTGGAAGGACTGGCTATCGCGGCGTTCGCCGTCGGGGCCGAGCACGCCTACATCTACGTGCGGCGCGAGTATCCCGACGCGCTCACTGCCATCCGCGTTGCCGTGACCGAGGCCCAACAGGGCGGAATTCTCGGGGACTCGCTACTCGGTCACGGTCCGGCGCTCACGGTGACGGTCGTGGCCGGCAAGGGCAGCTATGTGTGCGGAGAGGAGACCGCTCTCCTCAACGCCCTTGAAGGCCGCCGGCCGATGGTGCGCGTGCGACCGCCCTATCCGGCCGAACGAGGCCTCTTCGGGCTGCCGACCGTCGTCAACAACGTGGAGACACTCGCCAGTGTGCCGTGGATCATCGGTCACGGCGGACGTGCCTACGCTGCAATGGGTTCGGGCAACAGCCGAGGGACGAAGGCGGTCTCGCTGAACTCGCTGTTCGTCCGGCCCGGCTTATACGAGGTCGAATTCGGGATACCACTGCGCGAGATCGTCGATCGACTCGGCGGTGGTTTGGCCGGTGAATTGCGTGGCGTCATCGTCGGCGGCCCACTCGCGGCGGTGCTTCCTCCCCACCTGCTGGACACACCGTTCGGATTCGACGAACTCCGCGGCGTCGGCGCCGCGCTGGGACACGGCGGCATCATCGCCTTCGACGAGACAACCTCTGTTGTCGAGCTGATACACCACGTGTTCCGTTTCGGTGCATACGAGTCGTGCGGTGCCTGCACCCCCTGCCGGGTGGGCGCAGCCCGGATCGAAGACCTGTTCTCTGGCGCCTTGACCGTGTCGGGACGAGCGGAATGGGAGTCGATCGTGCATGCGCTGGCCGATACGAGTCTGTGCGGGCACGGCAGCGGACTCGCCGACTTCGCAAGCAGCGTCATCAGGCACTACGGGGAGGAGCTCGCAGATGCTGACCCTGACCATTGACGGGAGCACCGTCACCTGTCCGAAGGACACCTCGGTGCTGACAGCCGCGGCCGGCGCCGGCATCGAGATCCCCGCTCTGTGCCACGACCCCCGGTTCAGCCCGGGCGGCGCATGCCGCTTGTGCGTCGTCGACATCGCAGGCATGGCGCGACCCGCGGCCGCGTGCACCACCCCTGCCGCAGAGGGCATGGTGGTGCGCACCGTGACCGCGCACATCCGGGAACTGCGACGCAGTCTGCTGCACATGCTGGCCGCCGGCCACGGAGCCGAAGCGCACACCGGCACCGCCGATCTCCCGTTTCCCCGCCTCCTCACCGAGTACGGTCTCCGACCTGCGGGCACAGCAGAACCATCGCTGGTCGACAGTTCTCACCCCACCATCCACGTCGACCTCAACAACTGCATATCGTGCTGGCGTTGTGTGCGGATCTGCGCCGAAGTCCAAGGTCAATTCACCTGGCGTATCACCGGCCGCGGTATCGATTCCCGCGTGACGCCCGACTCGGGAAACACCCTGTCCGACAGCTCCTGTGTGTCATGCGGGGCCTGCGTCGACACCTGTCCGACGGGGGCATTGTCCGACGTCAGCCTGATCTCTTCGGACCGGCCCAGCGATTGGACGCGCACCGTTTGTGCGTACTGCGGGGTCGGATGCGAGATGTCGGTCGGCACCCGTGCCGGCCGGATCAGCGATATCCGGCCCGCACTGGACGCGCCGGTGAACCGCGGGCATCTCTGCGTGAAGGGCCGGTACGGCTTCGGCTTCGCGACATCGCCGGATCGGATCACCACTCCGATGCTCCGGGGCGCCGACGGTGAGTGGACAGCCGTCGGGTGGGACGAAGCAATCGATGCGGCGGTCGGAGGTCTGCGTGCGGTCATCGAACGGCAGGGGCCGACCGCGGTGGGGGTCCTGAGTTCGGCGCGAGCCACCAACGAGGAGAACTATCTCACCCAGAAGTTCGCTCGAGTGGTTTTGGGCACCAACCACGTCGACTGCTGCGCCCGGGTGTGCCACGCACCCAGTGCCGCTGGACTCAAGACCGTCTTCGGCACCGGCGCGGCGACCAACTCGTTCGACGACATCGAGATCGCACGAACCATCATGGTGTGCGGATCCAACACCACCGAGGCGCACCCGGTGGTGGGGGCACGCATCAAACAAGCGGCACTTCACGGCACCCATCTGATCGTCGTCGACCCGCGCCGCATCGAGCTCTCCCACTACGCCGATGTGCACCTGCGCCCACGGCCGGGTACCAACGTCGCCGTGTTCAATTCCCTTGCGGCAGTGATCATCGACGAGAATCTGGTGGACCGGGACTTCATCGACCAGCGCGTCGACGACTTCGACGTCGTCGGTCGATTTCTCGCCGACTACACACCCGAGCGAACCGCGACGGTCACCGGCTTGGATGCCGGGGAGGTTCGCCACGCCGCGCGACTCTATGCTCAGCAGAGTCCCTCGATGCTCTTTCACGGCCTGGGTGTCACCGAACACGTCCAGGGCACAGACGCCGTGATGTGCCTGGCCAATCTCGCACTGCTCACCGGTAACGTCGGCAAACCCGGCACCGGCTGCAATCCGCTTCGCGGCCAGAACAACGGCCATGGAGCCGCCCACATGGGTAGCGACCCGCA
>SXGT01232669.1_pt1 | contig 27584 bp, 20 predicted proteins | sample 3176221 | NCBI WGS metagenome assembly SXGT01 (sample SAMN11356862, study PRJNA531348) | freshwater metagenome | isolation source: freshwater sample F1-120 | place: China: Fuxian Lake, Yuxi | collected 2017-12-25
AGCCGAGCCCCGTAAGGGGCCGGGTTACGTCGCGTTCATAACCCGGCCCCTTACGGGGCTCGGCTCGCCGGGTTATTTCTTCTGCAACGCCACCTGCCCCGATCCTGCGAGATACGCTACCAGATCCCGCACCTCCTCCAGTCGCAATTGCTCGAACGCCCCGTCCGGCATCATCGACACCTTCGTCTGCACACGCGATTCGATGTCCCCCTTCGGCACAACCACCAAGTCGTTCTGCGTTTGCAGCGTGATGGACGCATCGTTCTCCTTCTTGACGATGCCCGACAGCGTGCGGCCCTTCTTCGTCTCGACGATGGTCACTTGATACTCACGCGGCACGATGGCGCTGGGGTCGAGCACGTTTTCCAGAATGTAATCGAGGTTGGTCCGCTGCGAGCCGGTCAGGTCGGGGCCGATGTCGCTGCCCTCGCCGAACAGGCGGTGGCAGTTGGCGCAGGCCTTCACGTACAACGCCCGGCCATTGGCGAGGTTCGCTTTCTTCAAGACCTCCGGCTTCAGCTCGGCCTTGTACTTCGCCATCAGCTTCGCCTTGTCGGCCGACGCGGGACGGACTTCGCCGACGATCTTCGTCAGCTTGGCCGACACCTCCGGCGACTTCAGCGAGTGCAGTTGCCGAATCGTGTACGAATTGACATCGGCCCGCGGAATCGTCTTCGCGTCCAGGGCATCGAGCAGCGCCAGCGCATAGTTGCCGCGCGCGGAGAGCGTCTGAATCGCGTCGGCCCGTTCCTCGGCGTTCCACTTGGCGTAACCTTGCAGCAGGAGCATGGGCGTCTTCGCATGATCGAACGCCGCCAGCCCACGAATGGCAGGGCCGCGCAGCGATTCATCGCCCAGCAGATCATGCAAGATCGGCACCAGGTCCGCCTTCTGCTGAAAGAGCAACGTCTTGAGCGCGTCCTCACGCTGCTTGATGGGCTGAGCGCGATCCGGCACCATCTTGCGCAGCAGCGTGAAGGCCCGTTCGTCGCCGAACTGTACGGCAAGCGCGAGGGCACGCTCACGCACTTCGGGCAGCGGGCTTTCGATGAGGAGGGCGTAGGTTGTTTTCCATTGGTCGGGCATGTCTAGCTTTCTGCGCCCCGTCAGGGCATCGCTCAAGCCTCGCAAAATGTCGCGCTGCCGTGGTGCGCTATCGATGCCAAGTACAGCTATGATTTCGTTGATGCCAGGACGGTCTGCGCCAAATTCCGTCACCCGTCGGGCGATCGACTCACGAACAAAAGGTATCTCCGCGCGCTTTAATAATGCTGCGCAAAATTGCAAGGATGCCTCATGAGCGCCCTTGGTGAATGTCGCCTCAATTCCGTACCACACCATCAAAGGCAAAAAAGGGTCGGTTGCGTTCTCGGGTTGTTCGGCCAACTCCTCCGCCAATTGCAGCCGGCGCCCAAGTCTTAGTCGCTGCATTGCGCCCGCAAGGTGAAGGCGCACTAACGGCGAGTTCTCACGCGTTACTAAGCCCCGAATCGCAAAGTTGATCTCATCACTCGGATCGGGGCGTCCCTCCAATGCAAGGCGAATTGACCATGCGCGAACGAATTCGTTGTCGTCCCTCATCAAGGTGATCAGAGTCGCTTCGTCCAGTTGGTTAGTCGCATTCAAACCCCAAACGGCTCGCACTCTACTGGTCGCTGTCGGTTCGTCAGTTCTGACCTTGCGAAAGTATGTCGCCACTTCGGGTGCAATCTTCCTTACGCCGCTGCGCTCCTGCAAAATTCGCCGCGCATGCCGCACCATCCACTCGTTCTTATGTGTCTGAAACTCAGCCAACTCCAAATCGCTCAGCTTCGCCAGATCGCCCTTGAACGGCTTCGCATCGCCATAGGTAATCTTGAATATCCGCCCGCTCGTCCTGTGGGCCACCTCGTAGTTGTGGCATTCGCCAGTGTCGGACCAGTCGCAGACGTAGACGCCGCCGTCGGGGCCGTAGTGGATGGCGAGGCCGCGGAACCAGGGGTCGTTGGCGTGCATGAAGTCCTTGGCGTGGCGGGCGACGTACGTCGAGCCGTTGCGCTCCAGGATGTCGTGGTTGATGCGGTTGCCGTGGATATTGCACATGAAGACGCCGTTGCGATAGCGTTCGGGCCAGTTGTCGCCGAGGTAGATCATGCAGCCGGTGTGGGCATGTCCGCCGCCGGCTTCGGAGTGCAATTTGTATCCGTCGCTTGCGCGTCCGGCTAACGGAGCACGAGACGAGGTCCAGTTGCCGCCGCCCCAGTGGATGTGGTCGCAGATGGAGGGCATCAGCTTGTAGAGGTGGGGGTTGAAGTCGTTGCCGAACATGCGTTGATAGTGGCCGCCGGGGACGATGTGCCAGAGGTGGTCGATGACGCAATTGGTGATGAACATCTCGCCGTGCTCGTCGAAGTCGAGGCCCCAGGGATTGGTGGTGCCGTGGGCGACGGCTTCGAACTTCTTCTTGGTGGGATGATAGCGCCAGACGCCGCAGTTGAGCGCGACGCGATCCTTGTCGGGGGTGCCGGGGGCGCCGACCCTGGAGTTGGAGAGGATGCCGTTGCAGCCATAGAGCCAGCCGTCGGGCCCCCAGGTCGGGCTGTTGAAGACGTTGTGGCGAGCCTTGAGGTCCCAGCCGTCGAGGACGATTTCGACGGGGCCTGGCTTGTCGTCCTTGATGGGGATGAACAGTAAGTTGGGCGTTGCGCAGACCCATACGCCGCCGAAGCCGTACTGGATGCCGGAGATGTTCTGGATGTTCTTGGCAAAGACCGTGCGTTTATCGTGTACGCCGTCGCCGTCGGTGTCCTCGTAGATGGTGATACGATCTTTTCCCTGCTTGGGGTCGGCCGTCCAGTTCGGATAGGACAGGCACTCCGCCACCCAAACTCGGCCGCGATCGTCGAAGCAAAACGCGATCGGCTGCACGACATCAGGCTCGCCGGCAAAAAGCGTCGCCTTGAAGCCGGGCGGCAGCGTCATCTTCTGGGCCGCGACGCGCGCCGGGACCGGAGCGTCCTGGGCATAAGCGGTGGTCGGGGTCAACATCAGCATGGCAAGCAAATAACGGTTCATGCAAATCCTCGTTTAGCGTTCGCAGCGCAGCGTCGGTTACTGAACTCACCGCCCATTGTAATCCTAGGGCACCGCCGGGAACAGCCGCTAATGCCTCTGTCAAGCGAATCGGTTACAATCACTTGGCCCCGGAGAAGCGCCGATGTACCTGAATCGGTTCCATGCCGTCTTCATGCTTTTGATCGCCGCCAGTGTTGCGACCGCTGGCGACACGGACGAGCGCGCCGCCGCCGCCATCAAGAAATGGGGCGGCATCATCATGCGCGATACGAAGATCAAGGGCAACCCGATCGTCAACATCAACCTCGTTTTCTCCAAGATCACGGACGACGGCCTCGCGGACCTGGCCGGCCTTGCGCACCTGTGCGAACTCGAACTTGCGGGCTGCAAGATTGGCGACGACGGACTCAAGCACCTTGTCAAGCTGGCAAGTTTGCAGACGCTCGACCTGGGCGCGACGAAGATCACCGACGCGGGATTGAAAGAACTGCGAACACTCAAGAGCCTCCGTAAGCTGAGCCTCCATGATATCAGTATCAAGGGTGCCGGGCTGGAGGGCTTGCGCGGCCTGGAATTCCTGAACCTGGATGGCGCAGCGGTCACTGACGAGGAAATTCAATCCCTGCGTGCGTTGACCCAAATGCAAACGCTGTTGCTAAGCAACACCGCGATCACCGACAAGGGACTCCGCTTTTTGCCGGCGCTCACGAAGCTGAAAATGCTCGACCTGGCCAACACCAAGACTACCGATGACGCGATGAAAGAGCTGAGCGGCCTCAAGCAACTCGAGCAGTTGATGCTGTTCAGGACGCGCATCACGGACAAGGGACTCAAGGACATTGGCCGGCTCGTGGGCTTGCGGGGTCTCGTCCTTCAGCAAACCGGCGTGACCAACGAGGGCCTGAAAGAGCTGAAAGCGATGAAGGATCTTCTGGTATTGGATCTGGCGGGGTTGGCGGTCTCCGACCACGGCTTGAAAGAACTGCGCGACCTCAAGAGTCTGCGTATGCTGGACCTGACGGCATGCAAAATCAGCGACACCGGCTTGAAATCGCTGCGTGAATTGAAGCAACTCGAAACGCTGCATCTAAGCCACACGGGAGTCACGAACGCCGGCTTGGCGGAGTTGCGGGCGTTGCCGAGGTTGCAAACGCTTTACCTCGGCAACACGGCCATCACGGACGCGGGGTTGAAGGAACTCCGCGGTTTAGACAAACTGGAAACGGTTGAGTTAACCGACACTAAGGTCACGGCCAAGGGGGTCGCCGAACTGCAGAAGGCGCGTCCGAAGCTGATGATTCATCGATGAACCGCCCCGTCATTTCGTCGTGATGACCGGCGGGTACAGCGCCTTGCGCTGGGCCGTTCTCGGTTGCAGCGTATTGCGGTAGACATATTCGCCGAGCGTGCGGCCAACCTTTAGCCCTTCGACGTTATCGAACTGCCAGTGGATGCCACCGTAGATTCGGCTCATGCCAGCTTCCGCCGCAGCAGCAGTGAAACTTTCGAACTTGCGCGTCACGCCGGGCAGGCCGTCCGAAGTCGTTGCAAAGCGGACGTTGTCGGCGGCGAACGATTGCGCCAGCACTTCCGCGGCGGCGGAACTGAACGTACTGTGCCCGGACACATAAGCAGGGAACGGCGGCGTGTTGAGCAGTGGCGTCCAGTTCTTATCGGCCTGCTGAATCGCGGTGATCGGCCGCCAAAACTCGAATGTGAACTTGATGACCCAGCAAAGAACGCCGGAATCGGCCAGTGCGATGTTGAGGTGCGCAAACAGCCGGGCGTTCTCGGCAAGCGTGTTGCCTCGATCCAGGGCCACGCCCGCGGCGATCTTGTTCCAGTGCCCAGGCGGCGTGACGGTGCCAACGTCGTCGGCCCAGAAGTTCGCGATCTGCGATTGTTCTTCCGTGCGGTGTGCGCTGTTCTTGCCGCCCAATCGTTGCACCTCGTCATATGCAGCCGCATACGCGGCGCTCGTCAAGGCAGGGGGGCTCGGCGGCTGATACTGTGTCCCCTTCTTGATCGCGAACGGCTTGACGCAACCCCACTCCGGTAGCAGAGCATTACGATATTTCGGCGCTGTTGGCAGCCAGTAGCCGGGCTGTTGCTTGAACGCGTACTTGCCTTCACGGTCTGATCCGTCGTCGTGGCGAGATGTCAACATCCGATCCGCGATGAAGCGGCCCAGTTCGACCCCCGCATCCGTCGCCGCATTACGTGGCAGTTCGCCGAGGCAGCGTACCACCATCTCATCGAGATATTCGCGATGCTTTGGGTAGAGCGCGACGAGAGCCCGATGTGCCGCTGCGGCGGTGGCAGCTGCGGGCGAAGCGCCAGGCGGGGCTGTCACATCGCAGAGATATGGCTGATGCGTCCGCTCGATCGCCATCACGGCGTCGTAGATCGACAGATGCACGATCGCCAAATTGCGGGCCGCAACCGGCGGCGGCGAACGATCCGCACGCAGCGTTCGTAGCGCGATGTCATTCCACTTGAGCACCATGTCGGGCTCGCGCAGTTTCTCGACGCGCACCTCGGGGATCAGGTTCTTATCCTGGGCTGGCAGTGTCGCACTCCCTGCGGCCAGCAACATTAGCGATAGCACGTTCATTGCAGATCCTCGAATTGGTTGGGCCATCCGTTTATGTTAATCCACGAGCCGGCAATTGCCAAACAAGTTCCGGCTCGACTGGTCGTAAGGAAGTTGCCGAAACTAACGGAATTGACGGTTGTAGCGATGATAACGATCGGGCAACCTGGGACATGGCCGCGGGGCCGGCAAAGGCACGCTTCCCTGGATACGTTCATTTCGTGCGTTGGTTGCGTCAGTTGCGTTGGTTGCGTGGGAGTAGGGGTGTCGTTGCACGAATGCACGAAACGGCTGACGCAGGGGTGAGTGCGAGGGTGGGTTGCGGAATCATACGCACAATTTGCTTTCCTTCCGCAGCCGCGGCCGGTAATCTGACATGCACAGCCCTTCACGGAGAATTCAGCCATGGTTTACACTCGGTTTCCCGTCGTGATCGCAACGATCCTCTTGGCGTTCACCGGCAGCTTGCTCAGGGCCCAACCCATCGAAGTTGAAGGTCAGCCGCTGGCCGAGAACGCACGGCGCGTGCTCAAGGCGCTGGAGTTCATCGGCCAACCATTGCCGGAGGATCTCGCAGCCGCCATCGAAAAAGCGGCCAATGCACAGGACTCAAGAAAGCTACAAGAGTTGCTCGATCCGCAGTCGATGCTAATCGTGCATCTCAATCCCGAATCGCGCGTCAAGGTGAAGCGAGGCGCAGCCGCCGCCATTCTCCAGCAAGGGGGCTACACACCGATCCTTATTCGCGTCCACAACGAAAGCACCGTCACCAAACCGCTGCGCATCGGTAGTCCGCAGGCGTTGCCGATCTATTCGCGCGGCAAGGCGGGCGAGATCACCAAAGAGGATGTAAGAAACCGTTTTCTCGACATCGAAATGCTCACCAGCAATCCGATGACGGAAAAACTGAGCGGACTGAAACTCGAATACGCACTTGCGCTAATCCACAGCAAGGACGCCGGCAAACGGGACGCGACCATATTCTTCGATGTCGGTCAGGGGACGCAGGACCTTGGTTTTCGCGCCGAAGTCGGCATCCTCTTCGACATCAAGCCGGCCATCCCTGTCAAGCTCATGATTACTGACTTCGACGGCACGCCGACGACGGGTCGATTCACCTTCAAGGACAATGCCGGCCGCGTGTATCCTCCGAAGGCGAAGCGTTTGGCGCCGGACTTCTTTTTCCAAGATCAGGTCTATCGCCACTCCGGTGGAGTCGTCCACCTGCCGCCCGGTGAGTTGACGATGTATTACGGGCGCGGGCCGGAGTACCGCCAGATCGTACAGAAGATCAAGGTCCCCGAGAAAGGGGACGCCACTATCACGGTTAAGCTGCAGCGCTGGGTCAACGCCCGCGACTACGGCTTCTACTCGGGTGACCATCACATCCATGCGGCCGGTTGCGCACATTACACGAATCCTACGGAAGGCGTCTTCGCCGACGATATGTTCCTGCATTGCAAGGGCGAGGCACTCAACGTCGGTTGCAACCTGACCTGGGGGCCGTGCTACGATTTCCAGCGGCAATTCTTCGAACCGACCGCGAACAAGGTCAGCGAGCCGTTCACCGTTTTGAAGTACGACATCGAGGTCAGCGGCTTCGGCTCGCAGGCGCTGGGGCACGTTTGCCTGCTAAACCTGCGTGATCAAACCTACCCCGGTTCTGACGGGACCAAGACGAAAGGCTGGCCGACCTGGACCACTCCGCTGATGCGCTGGGCCAAGAATCAGGGCGCTTACACCGGCTATGCGCACTCAGCCAGCGGTCTCGGCATCAATCCCAAGGCCCTTGCCGATCGCATCTTTGGTGCGCTAGGAAAAGGCAAGGATGGCAAGATTTCTGCCAAGGAAGCAGATCGCATCCTCTTACCTGATACGTTTGAGGCGATTGACACCGACAAGAATGGTGCGATCACCGTGGATGAGCTGGTTTACGCCATCGCACGCGTGAGCGGACAACTCAAAGGCATCCCTGCCCATTTGCCAAATTATGCCGTGCCCGAGATGGATGGCATCGGCGCCCAGGAAATCTGCGTCACCACCGCCCAGGGCCTGTGCGACTTCATTAGCGCCATGGACACCAACCGTGTGCCGGAGTGGAATTGCTGGTATCACATCCTCAACTGCGGCTTTCCCCTCAAGGTCTCAGGTGAAACCGACTTCCCCTGCATCACCGGCTCACGCGTGGGACAGGGGCGCGTTTATGTCCAACTCGGCAAGAATATCAAGAAGATCGATTTCAAGGAATGGGCCGAAGGGCTCGCCAAGGGACGCTCCTACGTGAGCGATGGCTACGCACATGCCCTGGAATTCAGCGTCGACGGCAAGAACCCCGGAGAGAAAGTCCGGCTAGATCGGGCGAGGAAGGTCACTGTAAATGCCAAGGTCGCCTTCGCTGCCGATTCGCCGCTCGGCACCGCGAATGGCGGTCAACTTCCCGTGGGCAAGACGCGGCTGGTTGAGCTGATAGTCAACGGCCAACCAATCGCGACGCAGGTCGTGCCGGCCGACGACCGGGTACATGACGTCTCCTTTACGATTTCGATTGATCAGAGTGCCTGGATCGCGCTGCGTCACTTCCCGCAGATGCATACCAATCCGGTCGATGTGATCGTCGACAATCAGCCAATCCGCGCATCGCGTAAAAGTGCGCTGTGGTGTATCGGCACCATCGAGCAACTCTGGCAAGTGCGAGGCAAAGGAATTGCCAACGAGGAGAGGGCCGAGGCCGAACGCGTGTTCCAGTGGGCAATTCAGCGCTATCGCAAGATTGCCGAGGAAGCGCCGCCGGGGAGCTGAGTGGCTTGCACCCCTCTTTCCATCTGGGAAGTGGGGATTGAGCGATAATCACGTCACCGCATCGAGCGCCTGTGCAGCCTCGGCGCAGCGCTCGACGCCGACTTTGCGGCGAACTATGGCGGCGAACGCAGCGATACCCACAAGATGGCGTGAAACCTTGATCGTTTGTGTAGCGCCGCCAACGATGAACCAGCGATTGAGTCGCGAGTAGCCAACACGTTCTACGTCAATCCACTTGAGTGAAATGGGCCTACCCCAACGTGAGAACCGGCTGATGCCTTCCTCACTTAGTGCGATTTGCACTCCTTCCACTTCGAAGAGCAGCAAGCCAGCGATCACACTCGTCGCCAGGAATGAAATCCCAGCAAGCATCAGCATCCCCTGATTCCGCCACGGCAGCAGCCAGACGACCGAGGCCATGAGCACCGGCGGCATCACGGCAAGGACTAGCGCCGCCGTGCGCACCATCCATCCATACTGCAGAAGGTGAAGCAATCCCGATTGATCGATTTTCCGCGGTCCGGTCAGCGCGTAGGTGAGCCAGAAGAAAATGATGCTGGCTGCCAGAACCAGAAAAGCGACTTGCAAAATGAACATGCTTGGCATTCTATCGAAAGCCCAGGGCCCGCTGACCCTGGGCGCGATCTATCTAGTCCAGTACACGCCGCTCTTCGGGCGGATAGGAGATAAATGTTTTGGCGACGTCGTTGGCGACCTTGGTCAAGAATAGCGTGCGGAACCATGACGGCGTCATGCTCGTCGCGTCGATTGGGCCAGGACCTGATGGGAAACCACGCTGCAGTTCCTTGTTGAAAATCTTGTGGCCATCGTCGGTCTTGGTGTTCACGGCATAAAGGCTGATCGCGACGTCGGTCTTACCGCGGTACATTGGCGGGTATAAGTCCTTCTCATAGAGACTGAAGGAGTTGATGGTGAGATCAAGGACAAAATCAGCCTTGAAGTGCTTGCCGATCTCGACCGGGCTAAGCTGGCCGCCGACAAGTTGATTGAGCTGCTGGCTACGCACCTGGGCATCGGAAACGATCTTGAGTTTGTGCTTATTCTCCGCGCAGCGCTTCCTCAAGGATTGCGCGAGCAGACCTGATAGTTCCGCATCGGCCCCTTGCATGTCGGGTCGAAGTTCGGGCCGTGCGAAATTCGTCATGATCACCAGCGTGAGTTCCTTGTTTTCCTTGAACAGCTTCTCTTCGGGCTGAACGTTCATGTCGCTAAATGGCATCATGAACATGTACAGGCTTTGCGGGCTACAGCCGATGGAAAGCCACGAAAGGGCAGCAATGAGGAGGAGTGGCCAGCGCCAGCGGGATAGGGGTGATTGATTCGGCGAGTGGGTTGGCTGGTTCATTTCTTCTCCTCCATGAGAATCAACAGCATGAATGCTGCCTACGATCCATTCAGCAATTCCAGGAGCACCACGACGCCCCAGCGTCCGAACAGGACCACCAGGAAAACGATCGCCAGCCGAAAGATAAGCAACTCCAGCGATCGAACAAACACAAACCGTCCGAAAAAGGCGCTGGCGAAGGCCCACGGGATAAACAGGAGCCCAAAGGTCGCTAGGGCAGTGCCGGCGAAATTCGCCTTGAGCGAATTCCAAACGTCGGCATGAATCAAGAGCGAAAAACTCGTCGTCATCCCGCAGGACGGGCAGGGCACACCAGCAAGTGCCTTGAAGTTGCATTCGGGCAACCCGAGCTGCTGGTGCGTCCCCATCTTCAGCGGTTCACCGTTCGCCTCGTAGGGATATAGCCTGGTCGCCACGGCAAAAACAACAATCCATGGCACGGTCAGGACCACCAAGGTGGCCCGAATCCAGCGATGGATCGGTCTTGCCTCGTCCACGGAGTCGGCCTCCGTTACATAGGGCTCCAACTCGATCGCTTCGTCTTCGGTGGACATAGGTTCTCGAACGCATGGGGTGATAGCCCGCAGGCAAAATCTCTGCAATAGCAAATTACCGCGCCGGGGCGCACTTTGCAACTCTATAGGCGTGACTTGTTGAGTAAACGTGGCGGCCTGAAGAGCGGGGACGTGTGAGCGCCCCATGGGAAACTGCTCAAAGGGCCCGATTTCAAACTTTCAACGTGAAGCCAATCGCTCCGCGTAATCAGTCAGTTCATTGAGTTCTGCTTCGACCTTTAGACGGTATTGCTCCAGTTCTTCGCGGCCGGCATTTTTTGGAATTTGCACGGGGCCCTTGAAGACAACGACCGACTTGCTGAAGGGACGAGGCAAGACAAAGTGATCCCAGGTATCGAGTCGCCAGGGGCGATCGTGGCCGACCCCCATCAAGACGATCGGCATGCCAGTCTTGGCGGCGAGGTAAATGAGCCCAAGCTCGATATGCCTACGCGGTCCGCGCGGCCCATCGGGCATGACGGCGATATGGGCCTCCGACGCGGCCCGAATCATCTCGCGCATCGCTTTCATACCGCCGCGGGTTTTCGAGCCCCGGATGGAACCGTAGCCAATATGCTTGCAAACCTGCGCGATCATCTCGCCATCAGCGTGTTCACTGATGAGGACCTGGATGTTCGTGTTGCGATACTCGAAGCACGGGACGAGGATGTTCTCGTGCCAGAAGGTGTAGAGAAAGTGTCCATGCAGTTCTTCCTGGCTTGGATTGAGGTTGGGACCGACGTGGCGAAAACGGTACGTCAATGTACCGATCCACACGCGGATGATGAGTGCGCCCAGGAAACCAATCCATTTGATAACGGTCGAATTGCGTATCTTCATGGCAACGTCCTTGTTGCGCTGGATTCGCATAGCAGGTCCTGGCCACACCGCAGCAGCTACACGAATCAAACTTCGGGCCATTCCCCGCTGAAAACTTCGACGGCGGGGCCCGTCATATAAACATGATTGTCGTTTTCTGACCAGAGCAATTGTAGATCCCCGCCGAGCAAATGGGCTGTGATCTTACGTTCACTACGCCCAGCCAGGACCCCAGCGACGCAGACCGCAGAGGCGCCCGTGCCGCAGGCCAAAGTTTCGCCGGAGCCGCGTTCCCAAACACGGAAGGTAACGTCGTTTGGGCGATTGACTCTGACGAATTCGACGTTGGTCTTGCGCGGAAAAAGCGCTGCCTTCTCGATTTCCGGTCCGATGCCGTGAACTTGCCGCTGGGTAATCTCGTCCACAAAAATCACGCAATGCGGATTGCCCATCGAGACGCAAGTGCCCTTCAGGTTGAACCCAGGCAGAGGAACATCGACGGGTGGGTCTCCCGAAAGCGTGGTGGGAATCTTGGCAGAAACGAGGATTGGCTCCCCCATGTCCACGCGGACCTGACTAACTTTGTTGCCACCTATTTCGACTTCGAGCGTCAGAATGCCACGGCCTGTTTCAATTTTCAGAACAGGCTTCCGGGCGATACCGTGATCGTACACGTACTTGGCAACGCAGCGGATGCCATTGCCGCACATTTCTGATTCGCTGCCGTCGGCGTTAAACATCATCATGCGCGCATCGGCCTTCTCGGACGGGCCGATGAGGATGAGCCCGTCGGAGCCGACGCCAAAGTGGCGATCGCTTATTTTTTGGCTCAAGGCCGGCGCATTGATGGGCGGCTTCTGCGCGAAGCAATCGACGTAAACGTAATCGTTGCCACAGCCTTGCATCTTGGTGAAACGCATGATAAGCCCCTCATTCCCATTCTATTGTCGCCGGCGGCTTGCTGCTGATATCGTAGACGACGCGATTGATCCCTTTCACTTGGTTGATGATTCGCGTCGACATTTTTGCAAGCAGCTCATACGGTAGGTGCGACCAGTCGGCGGTCATGAAGTCGTCCGTTTGTACCGCTCGAATGGCGATCGCGTTTTCGTAGGTCCGGCCATCCCCCATAACGCCAACCGACTGTACCGGCAGCAGTACGGCGAAGGCCTGCGACGTCTTCTTGTACCAGCCTGACTGTTTCAGCTCGTCCAGGACAATCGCGTCGGCTTGCCGCAGGACTTCGAGCCGATCCTCGCTGACTGGGCCCAGGCAGCGCACTGCGAGACCGGGGCCGGGGAAGGGATGACGCCAGACGAGATTCTCGGGTAGCCCGAGTTCCAGGCCAAGGCGTCGCACTTCGTCTTTGAAGAGATCCTTGAGCGGTTCGATCAACTCGAAGCCCAGCTCCTTCGGCAAGCCGCCAACATTGTGATGCGTTTTAATGGTGGCCGCCGGCCCGTCGGTAGCGGCGCCGCTTTCAATCACGTCGGGATAGAGCGTGCCCTGGGCGAGAAACTTCGCGTTCTTGATCGTGCGGGCTTCGTCCTTGAAGACGTCGACAAATACATGACCGATGATGGTACGCTTCTTCTGGGGGTCCGAGACACCCGCCAGTGCCGACAAGAATCGCTCACGGGCGTCGACGGAATGCAGGTCCGCTTTAAAGTGGTCGCGGAACGTGCGCTGCACCGCCTCCACTTCGCCTTTGCGAAGCAGTCCGTTATCGACGAAGATACACGCCACCTGGGCGCCAATGGCCTTGACGAGAAGCGCCGCCGCAACCGAGGAATCGACACCGCCCGATAGCCCACAGATGACGCGGTGCGTGCCAACGCGTTTCCTGATTTCGGTCACGGTTTGCTCGATGAACGATTCGAGCTTCCATCTGCCTGTGCAACCGCAGATGTTGTAAAGGAAGTTGTGCAAAATCTGGCTGCCGTACGGCGTGTGGCTGACTTCCGGATGAAACTGCAAGCCGAAAAGAGGGCGGGTCTGGTATTTGACGGCGGCAACCGGACAGGTATCCGTGGACGCCAGTGCGACGAAGTCGGCGCCGGCACTCTGCACCTGATCGCCGTGGCTCATCCACACAATCATCTCGTCTGGTACGCCCTGAAACAGGCCATCAGTCTGGCCAACGCGGCAAATGGCCCGGCCGAACTCGCGATGCTCGACGGAATTGACCTTGCCTCCCGTCAAATGGGCGGCGAGATGCATGCCGTAGCAAATGCCGAGGATGGGGATCCCCAGGTCAAAAATTTTCGGGTCGCAGGTCGGAGCGCCCGGCTCATAAACACTTGCGGGTCCGCCCGAAAGAATAATCCCGCTTGGCTTCAATTCGCGTACGCGCTCCGCAGTCAGATTAGCGCGCACGAGTTGGCAGAAGACGTGTTGCTCACGCACACGGCGAGCAATGAGCTGGGCGTATTGTGAGCCAAAGTCAAAGATCAGGATCAATTCGGTATCGGGCGTTGAACTCATAACACTCCTTACTTTCCCAATTCGATCGAGCGATTCGTCGCCGCTTCAACCGCATCCATCAGTGCTGCACGCAAGCCACCCTGTTCGAGGGCATGCAAGCCGGCGATGGTGGTTCCCGCTGGGCTAGCAACCATATCCTTGAGCTGGCCCGGATGCAGTCCCGTTTCGAGCAGGAGCTTCGCAGACCCGAGCACCGTTTGAGCAGCGAGCATCGTCGCCAGGTCGCGAGGCAAGCCCATGCGGACGCCGCCGTCGGAAAGGGCTTCGATCATCACCGCTACGAATGCGGGACCGCTGCCCGACAGTCCCGTGACGGCATCCAGTAGTTTCTCAGGCACCTGCACGGCGCGGCCGACGCTATCAAGTAGTCGCTGCGTGTTTTGAACGTCGGCTGGCGTCGCTGACGCTGAAGCCGCGAATGCCGACGCGCTGGCGCCGACCAGGCACGGCGTATTTGGCATGACGCGAATGATGCGTTTGTCTGTTCCCAATGAGTCAGCGATCTGTTTGAGGGTAATCCCGGCTGCAATTGAAATCACTACATGGCGTGCTTGAATCGCCGATCGAACTTCACTCAGCAAGCCAGGCATGTTCTGAGGTTTCACGGCAAGTACGACAAAGTCGGACTGGGCGACAACGAGGGGATTTGTCGTGGTGGCAGCGCCGGTGGCATTCGCAAAGTGATCTTTGGCGGCGGCAACCGGGTCGCTGGCGCATACCAGCTTGGGGCTCGTCAGCCCGGCCTGGATCCATCCTTGGGCCAGCGCGGTCGCCATCTTGCCTGCGCCAAGAAACCCAATGCGGAATGTATCGCTCATGGTCAGTGGACCGTTGCCAAAAGATTCATCATACACGATATTGGCTGGGCGAGAAGGGGAGGGATGGGACTCCAGCGGTTTACGTTTGGCGTTCGCGTGGCGACTTGCGCGCGCTAAACGTAAACCTCGGAACCCGGCTGCAACACCGCTACTTCGACGCCCGTTTCCGCCTTGACGCGCGCCGCCCAGGCGTTCGCGTCCTGTTCGATAATCGGAAACGTGTCGTAGTGGATTGGGATCACCTTTTTCGGCTGAATCAATTTCACTGCCCGAACGGCATCGTCGGGGCCCATGGTGTAGTTGTCGCCGATGGGGAGCACGGCCAGATCGATGCCTTCTTCGCCGATGAGACGCATATCTCCGAACAGGCCGGTGTCAGCGGCGTGGTATATTTTTTTGCCGTCCTTGAGGTAGATAAGGAACCCGCATGGGTTGCCGCCGTTGGATCCATCGGGCAGGGCCGAGCCGTGGAAGGCGAGCGTCAATTTGACGCGGCCGAACGGATGATTGAACCCGCCGCCGTGTTGCTGGCCGTGCACTTTCTTGACGCCTTGCTGTTCGAGCCAGACGCTGATCTCGTAGTTACTGATAATGGTCGCGCCGGTCCGTTTGGCGATCTCGACGCTGTCGCCGACGTGGTCTCCGTGACCGTGCGAGATGAGGATGAAGTCAGCCTCAGCGTCCTTGGCTGCAATCGCCGCTTTGGGGTTGCCCGTGAGGTACGGATCGATGAGTACCTTGAAGCCTTCGGTGTCCAGAGCCATGGCGGCGTGCCCGAGCCAGCGGATGCGCGTGGACATGATGATGCTCCAGAATAGAGTTTAGCCGGCGAACTTGCTCACCGTGGACAGTATATTGCCCACGGAAAACAAACTCGCCGGCTAAACAATAAAGCAAAGCAAGCTGCAACGTAACCGCCTCGCGACGGTCCCTGGATCGAAACAGATGCCGCTCGCATGGCAAGACTCGGCATCCGCGGGACGGACGGGCTTTTCGCCGGTCTATCCCTTCGGCAGCGTGGCTGCCATTCCCAACGGTCGCGAATTTCGCGGCCGGCCCAGAGGGCGAAGGCCCATCGCTTTGCGTCCCACCTTTTCAGATGGTTTGCCCTTTCGAGGATGAAAGGCGTTGCGATCCAGGCAATGACGGTGCAACTTACTCCAAGTTTGCCGCAAAAACCGGCAACCTCGTTTGCATGGCAAAACTTACCTCACGGACGGCGCACACGCAAACGACCGCACGGGCGTTTTGCTGCGAAAGTTGGACATTTGGTTCAAAAACTAATACGACGGCGCTTGTTGTCGCATCTGAGATCGGCAGGTGGAAATCAGCTCATCGACCTAACTGATTTTCATTCAATTGGTTATGACGCGGGATTTGGTGATTTCTCAAGAGTTTTGGGGGTAGACGCATCGAGAGCATAACAAACCATAACAATCTCTCCAGCAGCATGAGATGATGGATAGTGATTCCGTTCGTGCTACCTCACGCACCGCTGTCGTACTAACCCCGATGGAGGGCTGCTGGCCAAAGACGTGGACACCTGCCCTGATTACGTAACTTCTTGTTTGACATGGGGCTAGGTGAATGAATGAACTATGCTGTCCACGATCGAGGGAGGGGGTGTGCCGTGCGGTTGGAATGTGCCGAAAGGTGGGTACGCGCCCATCCCAGTTGCGAGATGGAGATGGTAGTTGCTCGACCGCAGGTGTGCTTCGCATCCGCATTCGTTCGATAGGGTAATATTGACCCTTGAGCGCCAATCCGTTACTTCTAGTTGACGCCAAACCCCAGACTCTTGCGGAGATTTCATGTCTGCCGATCGGGAACGATTGCTACTGGTCATCGCTGACGATATCGGCATCGGCCCGAACACGACGACAGGTATTTTGCAGATGGCGTCTCAGGGGGTAGTCACCGGGTCGGCGTTGCTAGTAAATTCTCCTTATGCTGCGGACGCCGTCCGCCAATGGCGCCGACTCGGCGGAACCCTCGATCTCGGCTGGCACCCAGCCTTGACCCTGGATGCCCCGCTTTCGCCGCCTGCCGACGTCCCTAGCCTTGTCCGCGCGGATGGCACGTTTTGGCCGTTAGGAAGCTTCCTCAAGCGATGGTTCTTGGGGCTCTTAAATCCCGCCGAAATCGACCGTGAATGGCGGTTGCAACTGAAGCGATTCGTCGATCTGGTCGGCCATCCGCCCATCTTCGTCAATTGCCATCAACACATCGGCGTTTTCATGCCGATTGGCGAAATCCTGTTCAGGATACTCGCCGAGCTGCACACAAGGCCGTACGTCCGTCGGATTCAGGAGCCCTGGTCCGTCCTTGGCACGCTCCCCGGCGCACGCGCGAAACGCTGCTTCCTCGGCTGGCTCGGGCGCCGCTTGAGCCGGGTGCAGGAGGCCCACGGTTTCCCGGGAAATGATTGGCTGGCAGGCATCGCCAAGCCTGAAGATGTGCTGAATCCGGACTTTTTCGTCCGTTGGTTGCGGGCCATGCCGGGAAGGGTCGTCGAACTCATGTGCCATCCCGGTCGGCTCGATCCGACGCTGGTTGGACGCGATTGCTCCGAGACCGACGGCCTGATGCAACAGCGCGTTAACGAGTTGCGCTGGTTGCGCGATTCATCGTTTGAAGAAGCAGTTGAAGCGGCCGGCTTTAGTCTCATTTCCCCCTCCGGGCTCCTTCGCAAGACATCTGCACTGGCGAAGTGTGCGTAGACTGGGCGACATTCCGCCCGAACTGCGATCGGGCTGGACACACGCTGAACAGATCGGTATTTTCCACCCTTCGTCTTGTGGGGGCCGTTTTCAAACTGCACCTGCGAACGGCACGTTGAACGCGTGCTCCACGGGTTTAGCAAGAGGTCACGGATGGCGGATCATCGGCCTTTGGTCAGCGTGGTTTGTCCGGCGTATCGCGAGCAGGAGGTGTTGCCGCATTTTCATGCGGAACTCAGCCGAGTGCTGGGACCTCTGGAAGTGAACTACCAATTCGAAATCCTCTACATTGACGACGGCTCCCGCGATCAAACGCTCGAAGCCATGAAAGCAGTCGCGGCGGCTGATGGCCGGGTGCGGGTGCTTTCGTTGGCGCGCAACTTCGGCAAAGAAGCGGCTTTGCAAGCCGGGCTGGAGCACGCCGATGGCGAGCTGATCATCACAATGGATACGGACTTGCAGCATCCCCCCGAACTCATTCCACAGCTACTTGAGAAGGCCAAGGAGCCGGTCGATCTGGTCATCACCGTGCGTCAGGAATACCAGAAACCGGGTTGGTTCAATCAGATCGGCACCCAGGCGTTTTACCGAGTGATGGAATCTCTCAGCGAAGTCGAGATCCGGCGTGAGACGTCAGATTTCCTGCTGATGAAACGTAACGTCGCCGACGTCCTCATGGGCATGCAAGAGAAACATCGGCTCATGAAAGGCCTGATCCACTGGATGGGCTTTGCCTATCTCGAAGTTCCATTCCACGTCAAGGAACGCACGCTTGGGCAGACCAAGTTTTCGTTTCTTCGTCTGATGGCGCTCGGCAAGGACTGTCTGTTCTCGTTCTCGAAAAAGCCGCTCACCCTGGCGACGACAGCTGGCCTCATCACCCTGCTTGTCGGACTGGTCTGGGCTGTGGCTGCGCTTGTGCAAATAATACTCGGCAACTCCAACTGGATCGCTCACTACATGATCGTGTCGAGCCATGTACTGGCGGGGGCAATCCTCCTGGCGATTGGAATCCTCGGCGAGTACGTCGGCCGCATCTGGGAGCAAGTGCGGAGTCGGCCGAACTATCTGCTGAAATATGATTCACATCAGGCGAACCATCGACTGGCGGCTCATCAACCCCCGCACATCAAAGTCTTCGATACCGCTGCTCCCAAGGACCAAGAAAGGGCATGACGACTACGAGGGGGCCGAATGGCTCCCGCAAGGCTCCCCCGCAGTGATTTGAGAATCAGCACAGGAAGAAGTTCATGAACTGCGAAGCAACCAGACCGCTGAGCCGATTGGGAAAAGTAGGCGTTGTTTTGTTCTTCGTCCTCTTGCTTGGCTTCGGGGTGCATGTCGAACAAAAATCGGCTTTCCTGTCGCGTCGCATGGGGGATCTCGATGTCTTCCTGCGTGCAGCCTGGGCCGTCCGTAACGACGCCGACCTTTATGCGATCACGAGCGACAACGATTGGCACTACCTTTACCCACCCCTCTACGCGATCCTGATGACCCCGCTGGCCGATCCGCCTGAGGGAGCTGATGCCGCCGGGTATCTGCCATATCCGATTTCTGTCGCCATTTGCTTCTTTATCAGCGTGTTTGCCCTGCTGGCTGGGGTCCATGTGCTTGCGTCTGCACTGGAGGAAAAAGCGGGATGGGACCATCAGCCCCGCTACTGCCGGCGCTGGTGGCTACTCAGGCTGTGGCCGATCCTTGTCTGCTTTCTTCCCATCGGCCATACGCTGATGCGTGGGCAGGTGAACTTGATCATCTTGGCTGCGTTGTGTGCGGCCATTACTGGCTGGCTGCGTCAGCAGCCGTATCGTGCCGGGTTGTGGCTGGCACTGGCAATCTGCATCAAGGTCATTCCCGCGTTCTTGCTCGTTTATCCGCTATGGAAGCGGGACGGCCGTGCGCTTCTCGGTTGCGCTGCGGGTTGTTTTGTCGGCCTGGTCCTCGTTCCGGTGCTCACCTTCGGCCCCAATCGCGCGATCGCACATTATGACACCTACGCCCATGCATTCGTCGGCCCTTATTTCAACATGACCGACGACGATCGCAGCCACGAGGAAATAGCCACGACCGACTCGATTGGGATCAAGAGCGCATTGCACAACTGGATGTATCGCGGCCCGGAGAAATATACCACCAACATGCACATTGCCGCCAAGGCAACTTACGTTCTGCTGGGGGTCGCCATGACTCTTGTGACGCTATGGCCCGGTCCGACCTTCCGCTCCTTGCCGGATGACGACGCTTCGGGGATGAACACCACTCACCAACTCGGCGGACTGATACTCTTGATGGCCATCCTGAGCCCGCTTTGTCACCTGCATTATTTGCTTTTCTGCCTACCAGGAGTCATGGGGCTACTGGTGCACGCATGGCGCACTCAGAGCGAGCTCAACGTGCCTCGGCTGTTAGTGGCCAGCTTTGTGCTTTTCAATGTGGCGATCTGCGTGTCCCATTTGCCTGGGCTTGAGGTCTTGAAGGATTTGTGCATCGCCCTGTTTGCGACGGTACCGCTCTGGGTGATTCCCGTGGTGTATCTATGGCGCAGGCGAAACGCATCTCCCGCACAGCCTGAATCCGTATCGGCCGCCTGGCGTCAAGTCGCGTAGGGCCGTAAGAGTGCCATACCCTTTCAAGTACTGAGTAGCCGGAAGATCAATTCCAGCGGGCGAATCCATGCACACAATTACTTATCATGAAAACGAGGCCCTAACCGCGGTCGAGTTCATCGACGTACTCAACCGATCCACGCTTGGCCGGCGCCGGCCTGTCGATGACCTTGCGTGCATTCAGGGAATGCTCGATCACGCCAATCTCTTGGTCACGGCGCGCTCCGACGGCCGACTCGTCGGCGTCTCGCGTTCTGTGACTGATTTTCATTTCTGCTGCTATCTCTCGGACCTGGCCGTGGACTCAGCATTTCAATGTCACGGCATCGGCAAAGAACTGATCCGGCGGACGCAGGCTAGGCTTGGTGATCGATGCACACTAATCTTGCTTTCCGCGCCGGCTGCGGTGGATTACTACCCTCACATCGGTTTCGAGCATCACAACCAGGCGTGGGTCCTCAAACCAGGCGCCGAGTTGGTCTAGACCGCATAGAGCCGAGCGAGGTGCTCGGCGAGAGATTGCAAGAACGTCCGGCGAGGCACGCGTTCGGAAAAGGTGTGATCGGCATTTTGGATAAACGTCGTCGTGAGCAACCCAGTTTGCTCCATCTGTTTGGCTTTGTGCTGAGCGTAATACATCAGGATGCGGTGGCCCGGATCCGAATCGGAAATGAAGAGGCTGAGGTGCCGCCCCGCGTTGGAAACCCGTTCAAGATCTGCGGGCAGATCGTCCACGGCCGGGTGGGAAACCTCGGCGGTTGTTCTTAAATTGCTGGCGTCGTCTTTTGCTCTGCCACTCGAAGAAGTGCTGGAGCAAAGGCGATCCAGCAGCAAACGAACTGCGCCGTGGAAGCCGAGCCTGGTTTGACCCATTAGCAGCTTCAACCACTTGCCTGGGTGCAAGGCAACTCGCCAGTAGTAATGCGACCTGCTGTGTTGCAAGGTCGGTGAGGACTCAATCGTCATCCCGTCCTTCCAGAAGAAAGTCAGCGGATTGATCAACACGCTTCCAACGAGTGCTGGATTCTTGATTTGCGCCGCCGACTGGAAGGCCACGTAGGCGCCCGAGCACAAGCCCATGAGCACGACTCGCCGCGCGCCAAGCCTTGATTGACTTTGCTTCAAGACAATTTCCACATCGCGAAAAGCAGTGGCCGCGTAGGAGTCGTTCTCCTTGTCTGGTTCCGTGGTGACACTATCGCCCAGACCGCAGACATCGAGACGTATGCAGCGGAAACCTTGGGCGGCCAGGTGCCTAGCGACGAACACCGAGAGGCGGCTTGGCCCGACCCGATAGGCCGAGCCGGAATTCAGAATCACTATCAGCGGCCGTTCCTCAGGAGTCCCGCCTTCGGGCTCACTGACGATACCGAACAAGTCGGGCTGATCGGAAATCTGAAAGATGCTTTCGCTCACGCTGCGTGCGGGACCGACGGCGACGCACGTGTACTGCTGATGTGGAATCAGCACACGGTTCGAAGGCGCGGTTGCCAGGGGCATTTCAGCGCTCGGAGCGGCATTCATTTTTCCCGAGAGCCAGCCGACCGTGTAGTCAATCGCCTCCTGCGGGACCATCGTCTGGTGCGGTTCCGCCATCATGCCGACGTAGCCGGGCAGAGCGGTATGTACCACATCGACGCCCAGTGTCGACCAGCGATCCAGGAGGCGTGCATCCGGCGCGAAATCGTCGCGTGTCACGATCAAGGCGTGCTGACACTGTGGCCGCAGGTTGAGCAACTCGATCTTGCTCAGGTCGTCGGCTGTCTGTTTCGTCAGCACGAAGCCGGCTGCTTCAATATCTTCGGGCGCCTCCGGCAACGCCTGAGGCTTAACCTCGGCCGTGATCCCCAGTGCCTTCAGTTCGCGCACATACATACGTCCCTTCATCACGGGCGCCCAAAGCAGCAGATTGTCCACCACCTGCTCGGCTGCGACCTGGGCGGCCAACGAAGCTCCCAAACGCAATCCAAACAGGCTGATTTGTTGGCAACCGGTATGCTCAGTCAGCCATGCCATGGCGTCGCGAATGTTGGCCAGCCAGGTGGCATGACGATCGGGATTTTCGTCGATGCCGGCCGAGTCGCCGGTGCCGTGATAGTCGAAACGCAACACGGAAAAACCGGCCTGTGCAAATGCGTCGGCGAGATGCCGTAAAGTTCGGTGAGCGTGAATTTGCTCGCAACCGATCGGCGGGCAGATGATCACGCCATGGTCGTGGCAAGGCGCCTGATCTGGGCGATGTAGCCAGCCAAAAAGTGGTTCCCCGCGACTCTGGAAGAATAAGGGAGTCCGAATGACCGCGCAGGGGGATGCAGCGTGACTTGACGGAATGCTCAGCATGTCAGTGACGTCAGCGCTCATCCGGCAATCCCTACCCCAGTAGAGTTTTCATCGTGATCTTCACGGGGTCTTGGAGATTCAACGCTTCCACGTGCGCCTTGAACTTGCCGACCACGCCAGAGCACGCCTTAAATCGGATTACCTTTCGGCGCAAGGGGGGCAAGTGGAAATAGTTGTCGTCAGGCAGGTAGCCGTTGACATCGAAGGAGACGCTTTGCAAAAAACGATCGCTTTCGAGGGTAACCTGGCAACATTCCGCATCGACCTGTTCCGCCTGAGCGTCGAGTTTCACCGCCGACAGCCTTGCCGGATCGCGAGCTTGCAGGAAATGAAACGCTTCGCTCAATACACGATGATCCTGGTCTAAAAGAGTGGCAATCACGACATCGTGCTTGGGAGGACCAAAGCGGTAAGCGTAGCAGACATCGTAGAAACCGTGCAGGATCTCGTCCGATGTCAACAATTGCATCGATCGCGGCGTCAGCATACATGGCATCTCCTGCCGTGCGACTACGATGTGGTTGTCATTGAGCAGGAGCAATTCAACGAAGCCTTGAATCGAGTCGGTGGTTTCGTTGGTTACGTGGAGGTGCAGGCCATCGAGCCCCTCGTCGGTGACGGTAATCTGTCGGGTCTGCCAAGCGCGGCGCAGCGAGTAGAATGCTGCCTTGGGCATGCCAAGGCTATCGACGATCCCCCAGCCGGCGCCGGGCCAAAGGTCCTTGAAGAACCACACCAGCGCGCCACGATTAGTGCTTGAGGAGCTGCGCCACTCGGCAAAGGCCTGCGTCATCATCTCGCCAGTCACCACTCGGCTCAGTTGCAAATAGCGTGGCATGTCGAAGCATCGCAACTGTACGGGGTCGACGCCAAAGTGATGGCGCAGATAGTGATCGCGAACGTCCTCGAAATCCCAGCCCGCGCCGATATCTCTGGGCACTCGCTGCTTCCAGCGCGGATCATGCAGGGCGGGAGCGTTTCCGCCGCCGACGAAACTAACGGTGGACGCTTCCGGAAGGTTGGCGAAGCCGAGGCACTCCGGCGTGAATTTGACATCCGCTCGTCGTACGTCCGAAGGCGGACGCAAGTAGGCGCCGACGCCATAGTAGTGAGTGACGCCCGTCTTGACATGAAACGGCATTACCCCGCCGCTAGGCGTCGAGGGGACATACGCCGTGCCAGGATGATGCGTCCCGCAGAGTGCCGGGAGCCGATCCGCAAACCATTGATTACGCCAGAGTTCGGGCGGGATCCCAAGCATCGCTGCCTGCTGCTCGACTTCGCTGTTGCCACAGTAAACGGCCACACTCGGATGCCTGGCCAATCGGGTGAGTTGGTAGATTGCTTCCGCTTGAATGTTATGGGCAAAGTCAAAATCATCGACGGGGTAATCCATGTTGGCAAACATGAAGTCCTGCCAAACCAGGATGCCCAGCTCGTCGCAAAGGCGATAAAAGGTATCACTTTCATACGCCATGGTGCCGCCCACGCGAAGCATGTTAGCGCCGGCGTCGCGTGCCTTGCACAGATCGCGTTTGAGCGCGTCCACTGAGCCATCGACCGTCACGATGTCGCTCACGGTCCAGCAGGCGCCGCGGCAATAAATGGGGATGCCATTCACGCTGATCGCGAAGCCATTTTCCTGGCTTACCTGCACCTGCCGAAAGCCGATCCTGCCGAGATCGATTTCGTGACGGGTGCCTTCGTATTCAAACTCCAGCAAACATGGATGTAAGACCTGTTCGCCATGGGTGTGAGGCCACCACAAGCTTGGATTGGCGATGCGCGCCTCGGCATCCAGTCGGCAGGCTTCGCCGTCAACACGGCCCGGGACAGTGAATCGTGCGTCGCCGACGCGCAGTGTCGCCCTCTCGAGAGGTGATGCGTGCGGAATCCGGGCATGGATTGTCACAACACCGGTCTGGCCTTCCAGCGTAGCGGTAAGTTGGACATCGGATGCGGAGAGGGGACCGTGCTCGAAACGAATCGCTCGCCAGGGCCCGACCGGTTGTACCGGCGGCGTCCAGCCCGGAATACGGCCCAGCAATGTGGTGCGCCGCCAACGCATTTGCTGGTGATTGACTAGATTAGTCTTCCAGCGTGGCCGAGGGCGTTTCTGCTGCAGGTCGGTTGTAAGAGACCGAAATCCAAGGACAAGTTCGTTCTCGTCCCGGAGGTGGGGCGCTATGTCCACTTGGTAAGCGCGAAACATATTGTCGGTCTTCAACAGCAGTTGGCCATTGAGCCACACTTCGGCCAACGTTGCCAGGCCATCAAAGCAAAGAAAGCAGGGCCGATTGTGATCGGTCGACGTCCCATTGAATGTGGATCGGTACCACCAATCCTTGGCATCGGCGTCGAGAGTTTGGGTGAGGTCCCATTTGCCCGCTGCTTGCAGCGAGGCTGCAACCGTGCCGGGAACCAGGGCAGGAAAACCATCCAAGTCAAATGCATCGAGTTGATCGGGATGCGTGATTTCGCCTGGGGCACGTGCGCAGCAAGACCACGGGCCGAAGGAGAATTTCCCTGTTCGTCCAGTCGATGGATTCAGGGTGTCGGCGGCTGTCGTCATCATTGGTTCCTGAACGATGCCTTCGCCTGATCAATGGAACTTCTTATCCAACTCCACCATGGCGACTTTCCATTGCTTCGCCATGTGGTCGATAGCGGATAATTCAAGCGGTTTCTTGCGGGCCATCGCCCGGGCCAGCTGAAACTGCACCGTCTTCGCGCCGGTTGAAAGATCGCTAAAGGCGGCGATGGCATCTTCCAAATGCGCGACCTGGCTCTCGTGCAGCCATCGCAAATACGTCGCGGCGAGTTCGTAGCAAGCCCCAAATTGACGCAACGTCGCAAATGAATACTGATGGAACGTATCGAGCGTCTCGGCAGTCAGCCACTTGAGGTCGGCCTCCAACCGCGTCTTGAAAGCTTCGAACGGATTGTGCTCAGGCAACAGACTCCAGCGTCGCTTCAGCAACGATACGGATCGCTCCGTCAGGTCCTTGCCGCGCGGCGAGGTTACGCTTCGGCGTTTGACGAACTCCGCGAATGGAGGCATACGGGCGGAATCGACAGGCCCCTGCAGATGGAAGACACCGACGAAGTCCGCGTCGTGCAGGTGGTAATAACCCTGGCTGTGGAAGTAGCCGAGACGCCGATTTTCCACGTCAATTTCGTTGACGGCAATCGTTGATTTCACGTGCGCTCGCTGGTAGGCGGTGCCGGCAGTATCGGGCAGGTAGAACGAATCCATCTCCACCAGAACGGGACGCCCCTGGCCGACCTGCTCCTCGATATGGCGAATGAGCGGCTGCCACAGCGCGAGTTCCTGCACATCCAGCCCGTAGAGTTCGAACAAGTCAGCGTGCGGGAACTTGAAGAAGGTCCACTGATCCCCTTCGAAATCAATGGCAACCGTGAACGCGAGCGCCGCCCGGGGCTCGAAGCCCCAGGCGTGCAAGAGTTCGATCCACACGTCGGCGTAGCAGTTGGTCTCGGCCCAGTCGCGGTCTTCACCATGAATCAGATGCCGCTGATAGCGGGTCGAGTCCAGCGGTAGGATCTGTTTCATCATAGTGCAAGCACCTGCCTGACGCTGTTGGACCAATTCTTGGGGTCGAATCCATGCGTCTTGAACAAAGCTAGGGCGATACGTTCCAGGCCGAAACCGATGCACGCAGAATGAGCGACCTGGCCGTCTGCCGTCTTGATTTCGAAGGCCTTGCCAAAGTGGTCCAGATGGTAATTGCACGAGGTGATCGCGGTGGTCTTTTCCGCAGAGGCGATCGGGTAGACGAGCTCGAACTTCAGGGTTTGCTCTTTTTGCGTCGCAGCCATTACGCGTCCGCCGCGGCCAAAGAACGGGTCGTTGGCAACCTCGGACTTGACGTCCAGCCCGACCGATTGCAGGATCTCCTGGCCCTGTGCAAGCCAGTAGTCGCGGTGTGCGAGCGCCTGTTCGGGCGTGCCGAGGCGAACGAATTCTCGTTGCCGAAAGATCTGCATGCGCGCCGGATCGACGGAGGGCTCATGGCGAAAAACGTAGGAGATCAAATCGACCGTGCGCCCCCCCTCGGGCAGGGTTCCGGTCGCGGTGGGATACAGCGGATAACAGGCGGCGGGGGTCATCATGACGTCGGTCGGGGCCAGGTCACGTGTCCAATCTTCGCCAGCTTCCTTCTTATGAAGCAATGCCATGTGCTCGCGGTCCTTGCCTGTGAAGCTATGCACAGAGCCCATCAGGTTTGGGAACGTTTCAAGATGGTCCGTGCGCAGATAGTGCTGTCGATTGAGGATCGGCGGAAAACGCATCACCTCGGACTTCAGGTGCGCCGCCCGGCGCGTGACGAGCTGTTCGAATTGCTCAATCACTGCCTCGAAGACTCCGCTGCGGCCATAAAGGCCCGGTACGCCCGAGGGAATCAGGAGCCCTGCGGCCACGAATTCGTCCAGGCATAACTGATGAGCCGCGGTAATTGGGTCGGAGGAGATACACATGTTTGCTTAGCCCTCTTTATGCACCATCAGCATGGTGGCGTTCAGTTTGAGGATTCGATCGTTATTCACCATCAAGGCTGCGCCGTAGGCGTCGCGGAGGTGACGCGTCAAGCTGTATTTGGAGTCGTTGCGATAGCCAGAGATGCCGCAGATCAGCATCGCCCGCCCCACGACGTCGACAATTAACTGCGATGCTGAAAGCTTGAGATTGTTGGTGCGAATAGCGAAGCCGAAGCTGCTGAATGCTTCGGGTTCAGCGTTGACCAGCAACTCGTGGTACTCGCGCGTCAGGCTCTGAACGTTATTGCGCATCTCTTGCAGGACGCGGTCGACTTCTCCCAGGCGAATGGCCGAGATCGGCGTCTCGCCGGGAGTCTTGCGCGCCTCGGCCCGCACAAAAGCGCGGGCCTGCTTGACCGCATCCATGGCAATGCCGGTCCAAAGCGAGCTCCAGACAATGTGCGAGTACGGGTGCATCGTCTGCGCGAGAATGTCGGCGAACGGCGTCGGCAGAATCTGAGCGGCATCGCCACTGGCGGTCAGACTAAAGCCACTGCTGCAGGTGCCGCGGAAGCCGAGTGTGTCCCACCCTGACAAAGCCTTCAGCGTGTAGTCGCCGCGGCGCACCATGACATGGACTTGCTCGCTGCTGGCGGCGTCAGGAGAGCGACGGCAGGTCACCAGAATCTCGTCGGCGGCTTCGCCGTAGGAAATAACCGGTGCTTGTTTCGTGAGATTGAACGATCTACCCGCAATTTCGACGGCGCACAGGCTCGTTCGCAGATCACCGCCGACGCCCATCTCGGTAGTTGCGGAAGCGATCAGCCGCTGTTCCTCAACCAACTGCCGAAGGTAGTCGCGGAAATAGGGGGACTTTTGAGCATGATGCACGATGCAGGCGACCTGAATCTTGTGCATCGCGTAGATC